>Ga0126342_10021672_pt1 | contig 10685 bp, 14 predicted proteins | sample Cyp1metagenome_FD_92528 | JGI IMG/M metagenome (GOLD analysis project Ga0126342, IMG submission 92528) | Coral microbial communities from Lord Howe Island, Old Settlement Bay, Australia - Cyphastrea 1 metagenome | ecosystem: Host-associated > Invertebrates > Cnidaria > Coral ... | reverse complement strand
TATTATTATTATTATTATATTATTAGTATTATTATTATTGCCCAATTATAGTTGATTATCTGATTATCTCAATTTCTGGTTGGTAGTTTTCCCAAGCGGTTCCGCTCCTGCGCCACTGCAAGTAATGCCGGAAGAGTTGACCTCGTGAAAAACCCGTGGCCCGTTCACCCCGGCCAAAGAATGCATGATGGCCTGGTGAGCCTGGTTCTTGATCATATCATATCATACCAATTCACATCATATATCATCATATCATATGTATTTATCATATCACCATCTATAATCATCTACAATCATCTATATAATATATATATATATATCATATATATATATATACACGTATATATATATACGTATATATATATATATGTTTTTTTCAACCAGTCCCAAAGACGTTGATCAACTTGCACTCAAATGAGGACCAGCTTTTTGGGGGGCACAGGTCAGACATGAAACATCATGAAACCTTCAGCTTTTTTGTCCTCAACACCCATGTCCTGGACAGCTCCACAACTGAGAAACACAACCCTTTTCCGCGCGCTGTCTCTATATCACTCACCCGGCCCTGCTTGGCAAACACCGGGGCATCCCCTGGCGCTCGTGGCCCTGGCCATTCGTGGCCTGATAAGAACCAGATCCAGGTGCGGCAATCGCATCCAAAAGCACGGACGTCAAGGACATTCTGCAGAAAATCCAAGAAAATCATTGAAAATCCATGTTTAAGCATGATTGGATGTTGATAAAGACTACCCCAAATGCAATAGCAGGTCGGAGAACAGAGGGGATTCGGAATGCCTGGTTTCACAAATCTGCTATGGTCTCATATGCTCTCAAAATCAAGCCGAAGGGGCAGGCAAGGGCACCCCGAAGCGGCAAACGATTCATGGAGAAGTAAGAACTCCCGCAGCTGAAGATGTGACTATGTGGGAAAAAACACGGAACACAATAGATATGAAACATGGTTTGTGGATGTGGATTAAAAATGCATGGACCATGGAATAAAAGGAAAGGACCTTTTATAAGCAGCCAACGTCCCTTGACAGATCTGACAGGAAGGTCGGTAGGTCATACTCTTGTTGAAGGTACAGCTTGCAGACGTCCATCCATTGATCAAAGTTGTGCATCTGGTGGAGGGTCAGGCACCTTCAGGCTGAATTCCTTGGGATTCGCCATTAGAATACGTAGCACTAAGACACTAGGATGGTATGGTGCGGATGCATTCCCCACAGTTGGCATAGCAATTTCCTGAACCATTGAAATTCAGCTGTTCCAAAAAACGACAAATAAAGTTTAGCCAGCATGTCAAAATGATTCAAAATGAATGTCGCAGTGGGGGTTGACCAACGCATCCGAACTCTACCTTCTGAGAACGGAGGATATCCCAGGCCCACCTCTTCCCCAAGTGAGGGAGGATGTCTTCCATCCTCTGCTGGACTGCATGCAGAAGCTAATCCGGCCATGCGGCTTTCAGCCGGATGGAATGTTGAATTAAGATTTGACAATATTAGACATCATATTTCATTTTCTCCGAAATCTGGATGATTATCTTAGAATCCCCTCGGCCACGGCTTCACAAGGCCATGAAAATCGAAGACTTGGCGTCATCGTCGAAGCTCTACCGGCTTGCTGTGTTTCCCATCAGCCACGCCACTGCAGTGCCGCTGACATACCGCCAGTTGGGGGAGCCGTCTTCACCTGGAAAGTTCAGTCGGGATTTGCACCAGGAATCCGGATGTGGGGATCCAACCATATACAACCGGCATTTTAAAATAAGGTGAGAGTACAACCTCGTCCCACCTGGAGCTTCCCGCGCTTCAAGTTGCAGTCCTTGGCTCAAACTTTGAACACCCTAGATTCTGCTTCCTAAAGCCATAGACCTTTAAAGGAACATTAAAGGAACCTTAATTAAAGTGAACCCCACTGCCATCATAACATATCACAACATCTCACCACATTGCCGGGCGTCGGTGCTGTCTGCCTCAAAAACGCTACATCGCACATCTCTGGGGGAGCAAAGGCCCTTACGATGGGATCGACCTTCAATGCCGTAGACCGTGGGGCTCTTGGGTCCTGCTGGACTGTGACTTCTGGGGCTCCCCTCAACGAGCCCGCGGCCCGCGCGACGTGGGGAGAACTCACCGGCACGGGTGATGGGCTTCGGAGACCAGGAAAAGGGACTCCAACGCTCCTGGATGTTAGTCATGGCAGCCCACACATCAACGCGACCTTCAACCTCTGAGAAATCAGATATACCCAGGATACCCATGTTTTTTTGTCTGTTTTTAATTGTTGTTGTACGGCGTAAGCATACGTACCAGTAGCTGCTTCATTGCTCCAGCGCTCACTGGAACTAAACAATCCCACGATTTATCATGCCTTTAGGTCCACCCCCCAACCGAACCTCCTGGCCATCTTCACCAAACCACATGATGGGCCTTGCTGTTTCCATGGCAATGGCCGCATCTTCTTTGCTCTGGCGTTCCGGTAGCGCCGGAGATGGCTTGAACATTGTCCTGACACTGCTGGAAAACCTGACTCCACTGAGGGCTATTGAACCCCCTCAAGTGTCACATGTAGCAACATCTGGCCACAAAAACTGCACATCCCTAGACATGAACTTGGAGCCCCAAAAAAGGGTTCGGAGGATGATTTCTAAATATGTTTCAGGGTCCTGCAGTTGGGCATGGGTCATGGTCACCCCATGTTCCCATAGGTATTGTATTGTATTGACCCTGTTTTGCTTGACCTGGTTGGCGGTTCCACCCGCTCCAAAAAATGATGCTCGTCATTGGGGATCATCATCATCCCGTTTTTAACCGTTTAACATATGCTTAACATACAGGAAAGCGCGAAACTCATGCCTAAGTCACGCCTGTGTGCTGAAAATCTGCTGTCACCCATCTAAATGCAGTTTCAAGGAAGTCATGCCTATGTCATGCCCGCAACCCAAATCACCATCTATAATGCAGCGGAAATGTTTGCTTCATTTTGATTAACTGGTACCAGTAGCAGCGCACAAGGCGGTGGCGGTTTCAAAGATAGTAAACCTATAGCCTATAGGAAGTGTTGGGTTTTGAGTTGCATGGGCGGCAGAGCAAGCCGCTGATGGATCAATTTTGATAATGGTTTGTTGTACTGTAAAATGAATAGTGAATCTGAAAGTGAAGTGTGAGATAAGGGATATGATATATAGTAGGAAAAAACGACGTCAGAACGACGCCCGAACGACGTCCAAGCGACGTCAATTTTTTGCCTAGGAAAGGCCACTCCCCACCTGATGGCTCAACAACATGAGACTTCTAGTATGTTGAGCATAAACGAAGAAATGGCTACGCACAAAGCAGAGTTCCTGAAAATTACAACTTGAAGTATGAAAATGATCAAAACACCACCTAAATGCAACGACCAAGTCTTAAGTAACTCAGATGTGAAGTTTTCAACCGACATGCCAAACACCACCTCAACGCAGGATTTATATAAGATCATAAGTTATCATAAGTCCAAACTCCAGACATGAAAGCAAGAAAATCATGCATTTCCTATGCGATTCATAAAACAAGGCATGACTTTTGAAAATCAAGTGCTCCCAAGCTATTTTCAACGATTCCCACTAATCTAGGCACGACTGTAGCAACTCTCTGTATTAAGACCATGCACCAACCATTTCTGTCCTTAAGGATTATTAAACCGTATTAAACCTCCCAATTCTGGTTGGTGAAACATGGTGAAACCATGTTAAACCCTTGCTGGACCCCCAATCCCATCAGCCACCGAGAGGCAATGGCTGAGCCGCTGTTACTGGGACGAAAGTTTCCACCGCCCGGCGCCCAGAAAGCCGCAGTGCTGGCGCACGACCGCGGAGGCGGCGGTGAATTGGCTCATCCTCCGGCATGAAGCTATTTTAGCTAAGCCCTCTGCCAAACTGTCTTGCCAAAACTGGAGAATACGTAAAACATGATAAAACCATGTAAAACCCATGTAAAACCACCAGTCTTGAAGTTGTGCAGATTTTCATTCGAGCAAAAATCCACGCTTTAATGTGCTCAATCACTGCAGCAAAGCGGGTTCAAGGCCGAGGCATTGTCGTTTTGCTACATTCCATTCTCCGATTCACTCGCAAAAAAATGGAAAAGTAAACTTATAGTAAACTCCTATACTAAAAGTGATGAAATTCCTCTCCAATCTTTTGGGGCGGCTTATACATAAAATACATTAATATGCATCAAAAATCATCCTACTTATCAAATATCTCATCCTGACCGCGTCCTCCCCATTGAGGATCTGCGACATCAAGCTCCGTGGGCTCAAACTCCGACGCTTTGTCGGGAAGGACTCCTGCGCAGCCTCTGGAGGGAAGTTCTCCTCGGTGCGAAGGGATCCCCGGAAGGGCGCCTATTGGAGGTGCTTAAAGAAGGCGTTTTAAGGTTCAAAAAAAGGTGTCCAACAAGTGTGGATTTTGAAAGGGGTGGTTAAAAAATGTTAAAAATAAACATGAAGGATCGTAAAGGTGTTGAAGGAGGTGTGCCAAGTCGGAACGGTTTAGTAACCAGGGTATGCTATGACTGCTATGGGATAATGACTGCTACTGCTGTGGCAAAATGACTGCCCGAACATCCCCAAACCATGGATTGAAATGATATCAAGGTTCCTATTTTTTCACCATCCCAAAAAATTACCCTCTTGGGATTGTGTGTGTGTGCGTGTCTCTGTGGGTGTCTGCCGCTTGAAATTCAAAATTGTAGCCTGTACTCTTGGAACGTCCCAATTGTAGCCACAAAATCTGGCACATGCTTCTTGAACAGGAAACATCAGGAAACCTTGAGACCTACAAAACCAGGATGTACATGCAACGTCAAACGTTTGGATGCCTTTTTGTGGGTGTTAAGCCTCATCATGATTTTGTGCCTCATCATCGACTCTGACTCAGGGGCACCCCAAAGCACAAACCTTCACGGGTGTCGCAACATGCCCAAGGGCTCGCAAAAATGATGGGTATACGGTTGCGGCATACGTATGCCTTGATTCTGTACTACTAGAAGAAGTTCTTGGGGCCTGAATTTTTCATACTTTGACTTTATCATCTTTTCGATCTTTTTGGACATGCTCGAACCATACAGGTTCCAAACCATACCCACCTCAAAACAAGTCGCCCCCATAGTCATGTAGGGGAAAGATTTCGCGCAGCTGCGGATAACCCACTTCTCCGCAACGATCGTGCCCGCACCCCGCCCATCGCAGGAGAGGAGTCGAACATAAACGTGGTCTTCTCCTGATTCCAAATAAAGGACAGGACGGATCAGGACGGTGTGGGCATAGCGTGACACCCGCGGAAGCATACATCGCCCAAAGCCAACTCAAATGCAAGAGTTTGATGGAAACATGTCGACAGCCCTCTGCAATTTTCGAGAGCAGAAAGGCTTTAACGAATTTTGAAATATGTTGTAAGTTTCACTTGGGCATCCGACCACTCCTCACAGAAACTCACCTCTGAATAATTGCCTCTGAGTTGTCATCTTGTAGCAAGCCCAAACCCACCATAAAAAGGATCTGGATAAGTCACGATAAACCACCTTCAACCTCGTTCAGCCATTCCCTGGTCCTCATTGTGGTACGGTCGCGGACTATGCTGGCCCAGAACCAAGGAGCCTCTCAGCCCTTCACCTCGGGCTTCATCCGGCTACCACCGCAAGGCAGAAACTGTCAGAAACTGCTGAAAATGTCGGGGCATGTCGGGGCATGTCGGGGCCAAACACATTATGAGATTGGATGACATTGGGCGGCATTGAAAACACACGATCATCGCAATTCTCCACCATCTCCCATCGCCACCAAGCCACAGGTCTTGGGTGAGGAACTCCTCAAGCGTCGTTGCACCGGTGACCCTCCGGCCTCCCAGTCGAAGGCCACCGCCCCCGATGCCACCACCCCGGCCACGCAGCCCGGAAGCTGCGCTGCCGGCGACGCCGGGCGCCGCTTCTGCGGCACCAGGATGCGGCGGTAGCCGCCGGCTGCTGGGGACTCCGGGTCCGGCGCCATGGCAGGGAGCAGAAGGCGGCTCCCGCAGAAAATGCCACGGAAATGGAATGACCAGGATCAATTGATGTCAATGATGTATGATTGGCTGGTAAAATGTGGTACCGGATTGGGCAGGACTGTGCATTTTAGGACTGTTGTGGCATATAAACCACCTAAACTTAGAAATTACAAATACTGAGCCCCTGAGCTCGGAGCACTATGCCCTGTTCCTTATAAAGATCTGATGGCGTCTGATGGCCCCGCCGACATGACAGGAACGAATCAGCACCAGCTCAATCGATCAATCTGCTGTATGTCATGCAACGAATCAGCTCAATCAATCAAGTCTGTACCAGCCCACTCCCTGGCACCTAGTGGCAGCTGACTCCGCAAGGGAACAGTGCTATTTGAGTTCCTCCTCACCATCGCTGGCATGCCGAAGTGGAAAGCATGATGAGAGGATGTTCTGACAATTGGAGGCCCCCGTGATCATCGTTTCATCTGCATAACTGGTCCAACAGTTTTGAGGGAACACATGTGATCACTTTTGGAACACTCTCGATGGAAGAAATGGCGAATCAAGAGCGTGTGAGATGAATCAATGTATATATATATATCTATATCTAGATTAAATACGTGTGTTCATACATAACACTGGAAACTATAATAGCGTGCCCACCCACACTAGGGATCACTAGGGCTAGGGCTAAATTTCATCAGGAGGTTCGAAGGAGACCTTTTCGAAATTTGGATTTTGTTGCTCAAGCCAGTCCCTTGATTGGATGCTTCAAGATTCAATTGACATGACACCTGTCAATCCAGGGTGACAACCTGGAACACTCAACAGCGGTAAGAAAGTTGATGAAAGTTGCCATCCTCCGCGCTTCGTATTCCGAACCACTGGCACTCCTCCCAAGGCTGGAAACAAAATCAGTGTGGTAAACGTATCCTTGATCTTGCAAAATCATCTTTCCAGATCTTTCATTTCATATATATTAATACAAATGATCTTTCTTTGGTCGTGGAGTTATCAAATGCCATTCAACCCTGATGCGCATACCCTGGACAATTTCAGTCAGGGTCATAACTTGTTGGACAACCAGAATGCCCATCCTCGGTGCTCCTGGTCACCAGCTCTTCAATAGGCTCCTGGTGGGGAATCTTGCGGCTATCCAGTGACATGGCCTGAGATGGCAGGAACTGGACAATCCATGAAAATCCCCCAGTTCGTTCGATGATATTCCCAGCATTTCCCAGCTATAAACCTTCATTTGCTTCGGTGATGTCTCATTGCCACCTTTGACCGGATGGTTTCTATTGGGAATCTCGATCCATCCCGGAGAATGATAACCCCTTTTTGTGAGACTCCACAATGTACAGATCCCCTTCCAGCCTGCGAGGGGTGCAAAGCAGCCCATTGGTTTCAACGTTTTTCAAACATACAACGCTGATGTATTCACAAGTAACTTATAAATAAATTAAACAACTTTGGGCCATCGTTTTCTAATTTCTTACAAACAGGGGAGCTCCAAAACCCTTGGTCTTCCATGTCTTCCTATTAAAAATGACAAAGTTTTGATGACTTTGGGGTTTAGGAAACCCCACTTGGGAGCCTGGGCCGGCCTTTTTGGATTTCCGTTTCCAAATGCCCGAAGCCATTCGCGCCTTCACCTCTGATCCAGTCGAAGCTGGAGGAAGAAGTTGGAGAACTAACCAGAGGAGACATGTCTGGAGATTTTGATTTACAGTACCCGTATGTATACGTTTATATGTTACACCAGTAACTAATAGCAATAGTATTGCGGTACAATATTTATCCTGTATGTTTTTCCATCCAATGTCTCTGATACGGCATCATGGGAACATAAAAATATATCCACTTACCTGGCAGGCCAACGTTCAACAGCAAAGCACCCTTATGTATCCGTACATGAAAATCGTTAATCAATTTTTGACACAAAACCGATGAAACAAAAATTTGACGGCTCGGTCATTTGAAAAAAGGGTGGGTTTGAGTTTGAAACTATTATCCGAAAGATGTACGTTCTCATCGTTCTTTGGATTGCTCATGGGGTTGCAGTCACATACCCCAATCGTCCGTGAATGGACATCTTCGCGGATTTGCACTACAAATTTGTGCCCGCTTCAGCTACACACATATGTATATATATATTATACACATATATATATATTATATATTATATATATATATTTATTTATATACACACACAAGCACGCACAGCCGGAGCTCTATACGATTCTATACGAAAGACAACACGGCACCCAAAAATCCACAAAATAACTTTCCCGCGGGTTATGACTATCATCGTCACCATGTTGTCCTGAGAATTGCCGGAAATTGTGTCACCAAATTGTCCACATGGTATTGATACGTTACATTATACCAATACCATTAAGTTTCATGTACTACATTTTACTACGGTATATAATATCATATCAAATCATATCATGGCATGCTATCGTATAAAAATTATGGTATATTCTATTATACTATATTATGTAGTTGAATCATGTATATAAGCTTCCTCATTCTTGGACTGGGAAGCTGAGCCCCGTGCGCTCTTGCTCATTTCGGAGGCAGACGGAAAAAGGCTCTTAGAGGCGCTTTGATGAGACTGGTGGCCCTGCCACAACAACATGGGGGCTGGCCTTACAACTTGGAAGCAAAGTCATCATGATATTGATGGACATTGGGATACTGGCTAATCGCTTTCCCCTAATATTGAACATCCCCCAAGAAACTTTACACATATATACACATATTATCATATATGTGGGACCATTTATGGATATTTATGGGATGTTAAATATTTGGTAGATGGGATTATGATTAATTATTGGGGACGTTTGCTCGATCGTCATGGTCACCGGAGGCCTAATGAAAAACATCTCTCTCCATGGTCATCAGACAGTCTACTTGCTGCATGCCAGGAATATAATATATATATATATACACAGTATGTGTACATATATATATATATATATCATATGATATATGGTAAATATATATATTAAATATATATATATATATATACATGTGTGGGTGTTTGCGTGTAAAACATTCCAAGACATGTTGAAACATCACTCGCACCATCTCTTGCGACTCTATGTTCGCTGATGGATCACTTCACTTCATCGCTCAACGGCTCAACGCCACTCCATCCCCCCGTCCTGGTAGGAAGATGCCACCGACTGCTGCGAAGAGGACAGGGAAGGTGCTGGGGATGGCACTCGCTCATGCTGCGCTGGCATGGGTGATCCCAGTGGTCCCAGCCGACCTAACCCAGATCTACCCAGATGTGTGTGAGGGCATCTTGACCAACGATATGCAAAAGCATGCAAAAGCATCATACCCGAGCAGTCCACGATGTCATTCACTTGATGAGGTATCATCACAAACAAGAAAATGATATGCATGCTTATCTATGACACATGAAATGTGAGATAAATGTAGTGTAATGACAGACATGAATGCAATATGTCGTGATGCTCAGAAATGCACATACAGGAATCAACGGAGTGCGCAATTTCATGATGTCATGTGATGTGATTGTGATGCAATGTAAAGTAAGGTAGTGCAATGTAATGTAATGTATGCAAAGAAATGTGCTGCACGTATTGCCATGTAATGTCACATATTTATATGGAAGGTGTATCTCTGTGTGTTAAAAGCCGTTGGTAAACGCAGTGTAGATCAACATGTCGATTTACAACATCTAGACGGAAGGTTGTTGCCAATCATATCCTAATGAAGCGCTCATCCTGAACGACGATGACATTGCCTTGATTTGTCCTTGCATTGATTGACTTCTTTGGTACGTCCAAGCACATGCGGAAAGAGTGACCCCATTGCCTACCAGTAGAATTTCAGCAGTTGCTGTGAAGCCAACGGCAGCCCATTAAGGAAGCATACAAGTCGTTGCATGCAACTGCCAAATGCTAGATGAAATTGCTTGCCGTAAAGGCTCAAGATGGCCCAAGCCAGAATGCCAGAAAAAAAGAAACGCAACCTGAAGGAGAACCATGGCAGCAATCTTGCATCCGAGAGACAGAACAGAGGGGAGACATTTGATATATGCCGAAAAAAATCCATAGGTCAAAAAAATGACCTGTGTGCTCTTCTGGCTGGTATCGGTCACACCGTGAAAATCACGATGTTTGCCCTCGAAAAGTCGAAAAGTCGAAAAGTCGAAAAGTTTACATGCCAGGAGATTTCGGCTCGAAAAGTCGAAAAAATCGAAAAAATCGAAAAGTCGAAAAATCGAAAAGTCGAAAAATTCGAAAAATTCGAAAAGTCGATTTTTTTTTGGTTTTTTGACTTTTTTGCGAAAATTTTCCTTGGAAGAGTGATAAACCCCGTGGGTTTTGGAGGCATTGGAGCACAGGCAGTATCCACGCACAGGGTTTTTTATGGTTGTTTGGTTGCTCTTTCCCGGTCGCATGGTTGGTTACTTTCCAGGGGAGCAGGAAACTTGCAATCAGTGTATCAGAATTAGATTTTGTGTTACTCATGTAATTAGTGGGTTTCTCTATTTTTTTGTGTTGATTTTGTGGGTTTTGAAAGCTGGACACTGAAAACCCACAGAATTGCTGAGCAAGTATTTGGCTCAGGGCTACCAGGGCCACTACTGTCACTAACTGTCTTGAGT
>Ga0126342_10021671_pt1 | contig 10685 bp, 10 predicted proteins | sample Cyp1metagenome_FD_92528 | JGI IMG/M metagenome (GOLD analysis project Ga0126342, IMG submission 92528) | Coral microbial communities from Lord Howe Island, Old Settlement Bay, Australia - Cyphastrea 1 metagenome | ecosystem: Host-associated > Invertebrates > Cnidaria > Coral ... | reverse complement strand
ATATATATATACAGTAGAAATGTTACGACCCCTATACCTCCACTGTATAGTCTAGTTGTAGTTCACCATGCTGTAGCTATTAGACCAACCCTCCAATGTAATGTAGCCATGTATATAGTAGGTAGCATTATCCCCTAATCCAACGGTCGGGGTTTAATGCTGTAGTCCACTACTTAGTTGGCTCAAGTCGCGTAGCAAAATAGTCGCGGCTTGGATTTTGATGTTGAGGAGTTTAACTGGGTTTGGTTCTGGTTTTTCCCCTCTTTTCTCTGGTTATCAGCCGTATTGACTTGTGTTCTTTTGTTGGGAAAGTCTTAAACTCCTCAACAGGTAACTTAGGCCCCACGCAACCTCGTTCACTGTCTCTCACTTTTCGCTGATACCTGTTTCACCATTTTATGGTCTCCCAGAGCATCTGCCGGAAGGGGCTGCTTCTAGCGCCCTTGAACCAACTGCTGACGGGAACCCGGAAGCAGAGGCGGAGGTAGCTGAAAGCACCGAAGTCGCTGTTGAAGGAAGTACTGGATTTAGTTGGGCAGACGCCTCTGAAGTTGCGACCGCGCCGACAACTGGACTTGCTGAGCGGGAAGGGGCTGCCTTTGGCGCACCAGGAGACATCGCTGAGGAAGAAGATCTGCCTAGGTTTGACGCTCTCTCGTTGCTCGACCCCGTGAAGTCTGAGGGAGCTGAAGTCACTGCCGAAGAACTTTTTCAAGCGCTTGAATCCGATCCCACTAGTGGTCCAGCCCAGCCGGAAGCATCCGATCCGATTGAAACAGAAAATAATAATCTCGAAAGTGATACTTGGGAACCCCGAAATAGATAATCAAACTCTTCAGGAAGAAGCCGAGAACCCTACTATTGCAGAGACTGACCCCATCGTAGGTAGTTCGCCTGCCATCGATTCGAAGGAAGAAGCCGATCAGATCGACGCTGAGCCCTCAGCTGCATCCGATTTGCCAGACTCCACAACAGTTTTTGCTCCAGTTTACGTAGAGTATCCCGGCGGTGAAGAGGAGGAAGACTCAGTCCCTCCACCACGAACATCACCATATCTTGAAGAGGAAGGGGCTGCCGCAGGTGCCTCAACAAGTGGTCACGTGCAGACTGGACATTCGCCTTCTGCTCCGTCCAGACCACCCCGCATCCGCGGCACCAAAGGTGGCCGAAAAGAACAGACTAAACGTCTGATCAAACGCTGGCAAGCCGACTTCGACGAGTTAGCAGATTTCTTGTGGGACGAGGCTCGATTCTGGCTTAAATACGTTCATCATTCCGAGGCCTCGGCTGAGTTGATTTGGACGGTCAGAGTCTTTCGGGTTCTCTATAACCACTGCACTGCAAATCAAATCTTAGTCCACTTTGCTAATACCCATACACCCTATAGGAATTGGACCTTTTACAAGGGATACCGTACAGGGGAAGGATTGCGTGCTGCTCCAAATCTTGTTGCAAATACTGTTTTACCTGATAGGGATCACATTAACTTGCAAGCATTCGGAGACCCTGATCCACCTAGCTCCGTTTGGGACGATTACAACACTTATAGGGGTGCCCAGCCAAAGGGTAAATCTAAGGGTAGCGTTTTTGTTCAAAACACTGAGCCGCCTTCTCCACCTGAGGATAATTCGACTTTAGGCACTGATCCAGCCATGTGGAGGGATTTGAGCACTTCAGAAGAGACTCATACCCCATCTCCACGTGGGCCGCCAAAGGCGAAGCCTCGACCTAAAGAGCAGCCGAAGAAGCCGAGGGAGCCAGATCACCCACCACCTTGGGTGCCAAGTCTTCGTCCGGTTGATCATCCAGCTGTCCCTAAGGTTACTGAGTCGGTAGCTAGTGTGCCACCACCACGTGTTGCGGAAGGAGCTGCTGCAAAGCGCTCCAACTCAAAAGGGCCAAAGCAGCCATCCGAGCCTGCAGCATCCGGTGAAGCATCCGTGCCTGAACCATCCAAGCCAAAAGCATCGGAACCCAAAGTTGCTAAGCCCCCTAAAGATAATCCCTTAAAGAGATTAGGCCCACCACCTACTTATCCAGCCCCGCCAGTGCCAGTTCATCGTGACTTTCACCAGACATTATATAGGGCCACCCCCACAAAGGCCTCCAAGATCGGCCACACCAAGGGGTGATAGATCTGCTACTGCTATTCCACCACCACCTGCTCATCCTCCGCCCACTGCGGCAGATCTTGACAGGGCCAACCGTGGTAGAACTCGTGAGAGGGCAGATACAGTTCCAGCAGCCCGCACTGCAGGTGAAGATCAAGTTGATAAGTCTCCGGCAGCCTCTGCACCAGCAGCCGCAAAGCCTGTCAGTCGTTCGAGGTCACGCATCCTTGCTGTTCTTGTCCCAAGAGCCGACGGCAGTTTTGCTGATCAAGATACTGAATTTTTGAGGCGTGCTAGAGGGGGCCATCTGAGTAGTCCTAATCTTAGTTCCCGACCGTTAGTGCTTAGACCTGCTGACGCTAAATATCCCCCAGTGGTTATTAACTCAGAAGGTACCTGGGTGAGGATTTCCAAACCACCCGGAGCATCTGGCCGAGAACTAGCGACCATCCCGGTCGCAATCCCAGGTGAATCTACTTTTTCAGGTGACGCCCACGAGCTTCCAGACGAGCTGTGGAGGGATCCGTCTCTGTTAGGCAGTAACATCACTTTGGTAACGTCTCGCAAAACCCAAGTTTTCCCGATTTCAGAGCCTGAAAATTTACATCAAACTGTAGACGATTCAGAGTATCTTGAAGAGGGAGAAGAAGCTAGTGCCCCGCCACCTAAGCGTAGAGCTGTTGGTACTACCGCTTCAACGGGCCGCAGACAAGTATACCAAACTAGACGTAGATCGACTCCTCATCCAGACCCAGCTACAACATCAGCTGCACCAGGTGGACCTCCATCTGAGCCCGAGGCACCGGACGAAGATCCTTCAGAAGATCTTTCCGAACCTGGTGAACCAGAAGGTGAAGAGGAAGAGGAAATTTCATCTGACGCTCCTGAAGCCCCTCCAGAGGGCGAAGACGTTGAAGTTGAGGTTGAGGTTGAGGAAGAGGCTGCTCCATCAGCGCCTCACGCACCTGGCACTGTTTTACAGGCATCTCCGAAAGCACCAACTACTAGAGGTAGCGTTAGTAGGTTCTTGTCACCAGATTCAACAAGTGCTGAGCGTTCAAGATCTCGTCATAGGGATTCAGCAGTTGAAGAAGACACACCTGTTGCTGTAACAACTTCTTCTGCACGGGTATCAGGTACAATCCAAACGCAAATCTTCCGAGACGGCACCAAAGCCGAAGTTTTTGTCCGTGATATTCCAAGACCTAAGACTCCTCCAAAATCGATATACGTTCACCACCACCTAGATCAGCATCCCAACCACCAAAAGTTAAGCCACCACCACCCGGTGTTAGTGCAGCTAAGAGGTCGGCGTCTGCAGTTCCACCCTGGCGGGAAGGGGCTGCACGTGCGCCCCAAGTAGGAGGTCCACCTGTTCGCAAAAAGTATAAGGCCCCTCCTAGACATACTTACAGCTACTCCATCACTGTTGGTCAAGCTTACGAGCCAGGTGTTGATCCAGATCCACTGCAACCTACTGAAGAGGAACGCGGCCTGGGCGCGACCCAAAGAGGCAGCAGGACAAAGATTGGGAACGTCGTGTTGAGACACTTGCCGAAAGAAAACATCGCCAAGCGGTTGAGGCATATAATCAATCGGTGAAGCAGAAGGAGAAACATAACAAGGTTAGACCTCCTCCGAAGCAGCCACCTTTTGCAGTCCCACCTAGACCTGATCGTCCGGCCCCAAAAGCCCATAAGACCGCGTCACCAAAACCATCACCACCGCCCTCACCACCTTCAACACCGCCATCACGACCATCAAGACCACCAAAGGTTAGTTCTTCCACAGCATCCGTCCCTACTAGAGGTAAGGCAGGTGCTGCGGTTCGCGCACCAGGGGGTAGAATAGATTTAACACCTTTGATCCGAGCTCAGCAAGAGCGAGGTGCCATCGGTCGTAATCTAGTCGTGTTCTTTGACTGGCACGACACCCTTGACTGTGCGAGGAACGCTTTGAAGGTGTTCGATCAATCCATCCTCAGTAAATTCATCAACTTGGTGCAGATTGCCCAAGGTAGGATTGAATTTCACATAGTCTCTTTTTCGGGCGCTGCTCGAGGACGCCAGACTGAGGAGGACGCGAACAACCTCTCAGAGTACTGCCGTTCGCAAGGTCTCCCTTATCAGGTCCGTCACAGTCGTAGGCGATTGTGTGGGACCGAGCCGTCCTTGCTGGTCCTGAATATCAATGCAAGTCTTTCGGCTGTGGGAGATGACATCGAAGTGTATGCCATCCCTCTCGAAATGAGACGGGGTGGTTTGCTGTTTGCCATCCCACATGATGCTTTGTCAGATCAAGCTATCGCAAATGGCCAGTCTAGTGCCGAAGATGCCCTGATTGGTCCTAGTTACTACCTAGTTCCATCTTTTCTGCCCCTCTCCTTGAGGAATCTGAGGATTTGTTGTCCACCATTGCGCTTGGAATTGAGGCACCTGTTTTGGTTGTCGATTTGCATGATGACATTTTGTCAGCTTGTAGAGAATATGATCCTGTGACTGATTCGCTTGCAAGCATCTTAGGATTCTCCTTGGATCATCCGACAAGCTTGCCTGATATGAATGTTCTGTGGCATGGTTGGTTGCTTTCCAGGTCTGATGATCGCACGGGTTTTTATTCTGCTCAAGAGGACCAGGTACCCGTAGGCAAAGGAGCTCCATCCGTTTCTCCCGGAGCCACAGCAAAGAAAGCACCAGCTGCGAAGAGGATCACAAACAACATGATAGCGGATCAGTTGAGCTCCCTTGCAGCTCAGCTGCAGTTGCTTTCTCAGAGGCAAGATGTGTTAGAAAAAGCTGGAAATATTTTTGTAGGAAATGTGCCAGATCCTTCCAGGGCCCCAGCGTCCAAGCTTCCCGCAGTTTCCAGCGGCCTGAAGCAAATGCCTCCTGTGGCTCCCTTGACAGTAGCCAAGGCACTCAATTTGGTTGGCCCTCCTCCCAAGGTCAGGCAGCCTCAACAGGTCCAATTCGTGGAGGCAGCAGAAAGAGACGAGCCATACGATCCTTTGCAACCTTTGGCCGAGGAATCTGGTGGGATTGTAGCCGCCATAGCGCAGCAGAGCTCGGCAATAACTGCTTTAGTGGCACACATGGCTTCCCAATCAGGAGACGCAATGGCAGAATTTGTCTGCCACCGGGCTGTCATCGAGTTCAACAAAAGGCGTGCAGCGAAGAGAGAAAATGCAGAGCGATCTGGCCCATAGCACCAGCACGTATTTCCTTCAAATGCAGCAGCAGCTTCACCGACGTCTGTTTCCATCCCGTCCGGTGCCCCAATCCGAAGAAGAGCTGAGAGATGTCTCTGTACTGCAGTACTTGGAAAGCCAGGGTGGCTACCGGGCCCAGAGAGAAATGTGGCTGGTGGCCTGGGTGCTAGGGCATGCAGTCGACTCGGCTGCTCAGGGCGATTTCCTTCGTACCAAGGAAATTATAGCCCTCCTACTTGTTGCAGTGGAACAGGCGGTGACAGACAAGGGGGACTGGAGCCTGGCATTCATGTTGACGCTGTTGGAAGAACCACCTATTCAGGTCTTTCAGGAGAGAGCCACCAACCTCGTGCATCTGTCGAGACCGTTCGGGCCGCTAGTACCACCACAATGGACTGCAGTGTGCCTCTCTTACTTGAAGGACCTCGAAGTACTCTCAACCAAAAAGGTGGAAACAGCAAAGAAGGCTTCAAAGACCTCACCAGCAGAAAAAGTAGCCGGAGCATCCGAACCGGATCGAGAGGAGTCACCAAGGCGCAAACCGAGGTTTCCAAAGAAGCCGAAAGCCAAGGCCTCTCCGGAGGCATAGCTCAAAGAAAGCCTTGTTGCAATGACGGTGAGCTCGATGTACCTCACCGCAAATCCCAATTAATTAACACTGGTGGATTTTTAACCTCTGGACTCTAAATAATGGGCGTAATGGAATTTGCCCTGGGTGTAGGCATAAGCTTGGGGGGATGACTTACTGCAAAGCCTGTGGTTATGCTCCCGATTCGGATGCCTGTGGAATTAGTAGTGGCCCGGCTGTGGACTCCCTGTGTTTTGCAAAGTGGTGTTCATTTTTGGCCGTGTCCGTGCTGCGCACACGTTCGCCCTTTGCTTCTTTTCTCTCCAAGACTTTGCATTTGCCGCGAAGCAGTGTTGTTTCGTCATCGCCAACTTTCCCTTTGCCTATTCCGTACCCTGGAATCTTTGCAAAGATGCCCCTAGGTTTGTCTTCATCAAAGAGGAGGAGATATCATTTTAAGCGTGCTTTGCATGTCATAGTGATGGCTTTGAACTTCTGGTGGAGAACAACAGCTTCATCCCTTTGGAGCTTCTAGGGAGGACACCGTCACCCAGCCAACTCCGAATGTTTCGCAGGGTGGCAAGTCTCATGTTGGCAGACGGCCCAGTAGAGCCATTTGAGGTTTTACAAAGCGGTCGACGTTTTCACTTTTTGACGGCTAGACTGGGTGAGCTTTCGGATGCTGTTACAAAGTTGGGGGCAGGTTCTGGCCCGTATGAGAAGGTGTATGCCGGCCATTCCGTTCCTATGGATGATAGCATGTTTCCTGAGCTCGAACCTTACAAGTCCCTGAATGCTGGCAGGTTGAAGGTGGTAGGCACTGGTGGTCTTGACGCTACAGAATTCCTCCCTCCGGACCTGTGTATGGCATATAGATATCCTGATTCCCTGATTTCAGACAAAGTTCCTGAAGCATATGAATTTCCTCAACGCTTAGACCCTGAAGGAGAAATTGTGGCATTAGCGAAACTGTGGGATGCTCGTGGGTTCTTGCACATTCACGATACTGACTTGCAGAACGAGCGCCCTTTTGAGATGGTACGTGTCTTCAACTGTTTCAAAAACTTAGAGGTAGACAGACAGATAGGAGATCGCCGTGGGCGGAATGCTGTTGAACACCGTGTGTCGGGGCCTTCGGCAAATTTGCCCTCAGGTGCATACCTCTTGGATCTTGTTGTGGATGCCTCCAAAGAGACGCTCTCGGTGATCTGCACAGATAGACGTGATTTTTATCATCAGTTTTCCACGAGCCTTAATAGGACCCTGTCTAACACTGTAGGCCTTAAAATCACCCTTAGCCTCCTGCGTGACACTCAGGCCTTCGAGGCTTTTGCTGCTTCCAAGCGTGCCAAAAAACCTCCACGGGTTGAGCTTGGTGACCATTTAGGTTTTTCTGATAGACAGCAGTTTTGCAGGTGCCCTCCACGTCAGTGCATGATCAGTTTCAAAAGCATCTTCCAAGGAGACCATGCGGGGGTCGAAATTGCTACAGATGCGCATGAGGGTTTGTTAAGATCAGCAGGGCTTTTGGCAGAAAACTCGAGAGTGGTTGCTGGTATGCCTTTTTGTGGAGACAAGCTTTGCAAAGGTTTGGTCATTGATGATTACTTTGCCATTGCGAAAGTCCCGAGAGGTGTGCTTGTGCCAAATCCTGCGCTTGACTGCCTATCCAAAAGCAAAGAGTTGTACACCCAGCATGGTATTGTTGGCTCCGATGATAAAGATGTTAGAGGGGCCCAAAAGGCCAAGGTGATTGGTGCCTCCGTGAGCGCTTCTCACGGGGGCATGTGCTGATTGCCTCCCCGGCCGAAAAGCGGTATGCACTGTCTTGAATCACTCTGCAGAATTGCCAGTTGTCTCACACCACAGACTCCTTACACCTGTGCCTGTTGGGGGGTTGGACTTCAATACTTATGTATAGGTATGTATAGGCGACCCTTCATGTCAGTTCTGCAAAAGGCTTTCCACTTAGTAGATCTTTCACAGCTTGATTCTGCAAACCCAAAGCTTATCCGGTTGACTAGGCATGTTACGAATGAGCTCACACTGCTGAGCGTCTTGGCGCCCCTCATGGTGTCAGATGTTGCAGTACAGATTTGTGAGGAAGTTTTTGCCACTGATGCCTCTCTACAGAAAGGGGCGATTGTCAGCTGCTCACCGGGAAAAACCATTGTTGAAGTCCTGTGGAAGAGCTGTAGGTCGAAAGGTGGTTACTCGAAACTCCTTACCAGGGAGCAAGCCATTTTGCCCAGGTGCATGGATTTTGAGGAATTTGATGTCCCAAAGACGGAGCCTGTCCAGAGGCCACTTGCTTTCCGCTTTGCTTTTATCGAAGTGTTTGCAGGGTCACAGCATGCATGGCTCGGCGAGGCTATTCAGTGTGTAATCCAATTGATATCTCCTTTGACAAAGAGCTTGATGTCTCTAAGGTGCATGTTCTGGAGTGGATTCTGCATTTGATTGATAACTTGCTAGTCAGTGCCGTGATGATCGAGCCCCCCTGCACTACTTTCAGCATTATGAGGAAACCAGCCTTGAGATCTTCGAGTTTTCCCTTTGGCTTTGACCTTGATAATTTTCAAACGTGCCTTGGAACCCTTCTAGGCTATCGTGCCTTTCAGATCTTGTACAAGTGTGCCAAGCGAGGGATTACAGCCGTTTTGGAAAATCCTCGGTCCTCAATGATCAAGTTATTGCCAGGCTGGAAAGTGGTTTCCAATTTGGAGTGTTGTCAGTTAGTGAGGTGCGACTCCTGTGCATATGGCTCGATTCACCTGAAGAGTTTTGCTTTCCTTTGCGTTTGGGCCGAGGTTGCACCAATTGCATTACGCTGTAACGGTATGCATGAGCATGTTCCGGTCCAAGGAGTCTACACAAAGAAGTTCGCAACTTATGTTGAGAAGCTGTCGGAAGCCTTGGCCGATGTGATGGAACTTGGGATCAAGAGATTGGCAGACTTCTATCATGCTTCTGAAGCTAAGGATGTCTCAGGGATTGAAAACCAAATGATAAACGAGATTTGTCTTGCGCAACAGTGGAAGGTCGTTTCGTCCTAGACTTTTCGTATTCCCGCCCACATTAACATCCTTGAATTGGCTGCTGTTGTGCGTCTTCACCCGTCTGGTCAAAGAGGGTAGGGCAAAACGGCTGGTGATTTTGGTTGACTCCAATGTGGTCCGTTGTGCAGCCTCCAAAGGTCGACCGTCCTCAAAAGCCCTTTCAAAGCTCCTTGCCGGATTAGCTGCACTCTCGGTCGCTGGTGGCCTTTATTTAGTGTGGGGTTTTTGTCCTACCCGTCATAACCCTGCTGATGACCCTACTAGAGATGTTGCACTACGCTCCCCAATCCCGGGCTTGGACTTAGCCGCTTGGGATTGCTCTGAGTTGTTTCAGCTTGCGTGCTTTCCTCGGCTGAAGCGTTGGGCTTCGAATTGGCTCCGTTTGGTGCTGTCTTTGCTTGGGGCCCGTCTGTTGTCTTTCCGTGACAAGTCCTCATGCCGTGTTGGCGCTTTTCCCTATGGCCTGCTGGACTGTGATGTTTCTCCAGCCAGAGATCAACCCACACACCACGAATAAGCTGCGGGTTTCATTCTATGCACAGTTTTGACAAGTGGCTAGCGGCTAGCTGAACTTGGGATTTCTTTGGATACCATGCCGGACTCGCATTTTCAGTACATTGATGAGATCAACAAAAGTTTGGTGAGGTACGGCAGAGCCCTGTATGCTTCAGGCAGACCTTATAATCACTACGCTGAAACTATAAATTCCATCGCTTCAAAACGTCCTGCCATTAGGCGCCAGTTGCAAGAAGCCTGGAACCTGGCCTTTGCGTGGGTTCGAGATGAACCTTCCACGCATCACCTGGCTATGCCGTGGCAAGTACTGCTATCAACATTATCAGTCTGTTTTCTCTGGGGATGGATGGACCTTGCTGGTATGCTGGCCCTAACCTGGGGCGCTTTATTACGCGTTGGAGAGTTCTTGCAAGCTACTAGATCGGATTTACTTTTGCCTGTTGACACCATGTATACAAATAACTTTGCACTTTTATCGCTAAAGGAGCCAAAAACTCGGTTCACAGCTGCGAGACATCAATGTGCCAAGTTGGATTCTCCGGACTTATTGCAGGTGGTGCATCTGGCATTTTCGAGGTTACATCCGACACAAAAGCTTTGGCCTAGAACTGGACAGACCCTGAGATTGAGATTTAAACAGGTACTTCGTGCTCTTGGGCTTGACTCTGTCCGACTCAATGGGAAAACTCTTGACTTGGGTTCCTTCCGTCCAGGAGGCGCGACTTGGATCATACAGCAGACGGAAGATGGCGAACTTTGTCGTCGACGTGGGAGGTGGATAAATCAGCGGGTCATGGAAATTTACATCCAGGAGGTTTCTTCTTTTCAATATCTGTCAATTATCCCAGGAGCTGCTCAACAAAAAGTTTTTGGCCTTTGTGACTTCTTTCCTTTGGCTTTACAACAAGTTGAACGTTTCTGGTCAGCGGGTATTTCTTCGAATGTTTGGTTTCTCATATGGCGTGGACAAGATACAAGGTAGAATTGGGAAATGCGGATGTCTTGTGCTTTCAGCCCTCTCTGTGAATGACAGTGATCGAGCAGACAGATGTTTCATGTACAAACGCAGTGCAAAGCTTCCAAGAGAAAAGTGAGTGCTGGAGATCTTATATACTATATATACTATATATACTATATATACTATATATACTATATATACTATATATACTATATATACTATATATACTATATATACTATATATACTATATATACTATATATACT
>Ga0126342_10021670_pt1 | contig 10686 bp, 14 predicted proteins | sample Cyp1metagenome_FD_92528 | JGI IMG/M metagenome (GOLD analysis project Ga0126342, IMG submission 92528) | Coral microbial communities from Lord Howe Island, Old Settlement Bay, Australia - Cyphastrea 1 metagenome | ecosystem: Host-associated > Invertebrates > Cnidaria > Coral ... | reverse complement strand
TCCTGTGGAGAAGCAGGTGCACGTGCCAATGGTGCAGAAGGTGCAGAGGCCTGTCGAAGTGCCTCAAGTCCAGTACGAAGATCAGGTTGTGCACGTGCCCGTCGAGAAACAGGTCCACGTGCCGATGATCCAGACTGTGCAGAGGCAGGGCCTCACATATTCAGTCTTTTTTTGCACATCTCTGTCACAGCTGCACTGTCACAGCTCTGCTTTCCTTCTTTTCCGCTGCATCATCCCCAAAAGAATCATTTCATGTCTCTGATGCGGTGTAGGGTCCGTTTGGGAAGAACCATTTTTGGGTCGTTGCAAATGCTCCAGATTCAGGCAGGTGGAGGTGCCGCAGATCGAGTATGAAGATCAGGTTGTCCAGGTGCCCGTCCAGAAGCAGGTGCAGGTGCCGCACGTCCAAACCGTCCAGAAGACCGTGGAAATCCCTCAGATCGAGCCACTTGCCTGCAAAAGCCTTGGGTTCCAGGCTGATTTTCAGAACTTCCGCGTTTCTTTTCAAGTCTTTCAGGCAACATCATTGGTGGATGGTGCATAGCATTTGAGGTATGTTGACAAAGTCGTACCAGTTCCTGTGGCAAAGCAAGTGCATGTGCCCATGGTCAGCACCGTTGCTCACCTGCATCTATTTGAAGTGTATCTCTCTGAATTCTCTTAGTCTTAGTATTATCATGTATTATCTAGAATCTAATTATTTGAGTTTTTGTCCGGACTTGGCTACGTTGAAAGAAACCATCCACTATTTGTGCTGAAATGATTCAGAACATGTTGCAGCATTCTTCGGAGTTTCAATTTCTTTTGTTCAGTGTGCAGCGTGCCAAAGCTGTACTTCAATGCTTGAGCAATGCTCAAGGTGCAGAAAACAGTGGAAATTCCCCAGATCGAATACATCGAACCTTGCCTGCACAAATGGACTGGTGAGATTTTTCTCCCTCTTATCACTTGAATGTTTTTCCAGTGTACTCATGTGCCAATCAATCCTGTTTGCGCGAATACTTTCAAAACTTTTTTGTTTTGGTTTCAACGATTGAACTTATCGAAGGACAACCACGTCCACATTCCCGTGCAAAAGCATCGTCACGTCCCGGTCCACGTCCCTGTGGAGAAGCCTGTGGAGGCTGTTCAGGGAATTCATCCGCACGATTTGTGCGGCTTTCAGGGCAGTATGTACTCAGCAGGATAATGCAAAATGTTTGAGACAGAGGCTGCGATTGTAAGCCTGGTGTCACTTTTTCTCTCTGAAGGTGACAGTCATTGAGACTTTGGAGAAGATTGTGGATGTGCCAGTCGTGAAGCAAGTTGAAGTTCCACAGGCAGGCTGCTTAATCATTTCAGTGACACAATTACGCATGAGACGAGACATGAGACCCTGGTCTCTCACCCTGCTTTGACAATGATCACCTTCCCCCGGAAGTTTCAGCTATATACTTTACCAATTGACATCGTATTTCCATGTATTTCCGATGATTGAGGACTTTAGATTACGTATTCAGTGTGATACAAAACCGGTGAGAGCACCCTGACTTTGACGGACTTGGTTTGCTCAGGTTCAAACAATCGAGAAGATTGTTGAGATCCCACTCGTGCTTTCCTCAATGCAGTTTTGGTTCAAAATGAACTTTTTCTCCTTCATTCAAGGGTTTGAAGCCTGAAACATTGCTTGCAGGCACTTAAGTTAAAGTCTTCAAACGGGGTCTCATAGTTGGTTTTCACAACGAAGTTTGCGCTTAGGAGTTAGGGGATCCATCTCAAGAAATTGCTTGAGTTTTGTTAAGAAACCTAGCCTAGCTGTTCGGAGCTTCGAGGCTGATTCATATATTTTTAAGATTTTGTAATTTTGTATGTCTGTTTGCATTGTTCCTGTATATTATATCGTAGCATGTATACAGTATGCAAGTGAAGATCACTTGATGCAGTCTCGCCAGACGCTCGCTCGTCCGCAGTTTGAGGAACCAAAAAGGTTTGAAGGCCCATTTCCATCCTGTGTAACCGGATTGTCTAGCCATAGCACATCTTGGAGGAAGAGAACCAGTACAAGACTTGAGCTCCTACCATTGCAAGTTGGACACTTGCCTGGTAGTGGAGCCTACCACAGGCTCGTGTGAGAAGAGGATCCAGGGGACGGCTGTCCTTGCCAGGCCAGGACAGAATGACAAGTGTCAATGAGAGCATGCGCCAGAGACGGAGTGCCAACATGGAATGGAGAGGCGGCAAGCTTCCAAAACTATGAGGAGGTGGCGCTTCAGCGGGAGCAAGGGATAGCGTATCACAAATGCTCTCTTTGCGACCACGCTTAGTCAGCGAACTCACAGGAACCGCAAGAAAGTTCCTCTTTGGAAAGAGACCAGTGTGGGTCTCGTGGAATGGGGGAGTCCGTCACCTACTAGATCATCTACGAACTTCGTTGGGCATCTGAACAGATACTTCAAGACCACAAAGAGGCGCAAGATGGAGTCGATGAACGAGTAGCTGACCACTGTGACTCTCAGCACCGCCAACGGCAATGGCGAAACAGGCGCGACAATAGCTGGCGTCGTCAATGGGGGGCTGATCAATGGAGCTGGCAGGAACAGAGTGAGTCTCAGCAATCACAGAACGGTGAGTGGGTAGAGGAAGAATTCCATTCCGGAGCTGAAGAAGAACCTTCAGATGACTGGGGCCAGTCCGGAAGCTATTGGATTGGTTCCGCGGGACCAGAAGAGATGAGTCATGGAAGCGAGAGGGACAAGAGCTTCTACCAGACTTTCCTACAAGGGTGGTATCTCTTGCAAGATGCCGCACTCGATGCCAACGAGAATAACATGATTCAGACTGCCATCCAAGGCAGCTTTGGCCTGCAGGGCACAGGAGCTACGAGCGCAGTGGCCAGAAGAAAAGCTACGTCGTCGTGACCAAGGTGGGCTACAGGCAGGCTTCTGGCAAGGCGTGAGGCAAGGGCCAAACAGAAGACCGTCAAGATGTCTCGACGGTACTACCGGACAGAACCCAGGAGGTCCGCTATGGCATGAACTATGCGAAGACCACGCAAGAGGCCATTGAGGCGGGGATGGGCATCATAGATGGAGGTGCCACCAGAACTCTGTCTTCAGTCTTCGCCTTGGAAAAGTTGATGGCCTGCAATGTGGCAAAATATGGACGTGATGGCGTCATGGAGATTGATGTGAACGACCGGCCCACTTTTGGCTTTGGAAACCCATCCAAAGACACATGCATCTCAACCGCTAAGATTGAGAATGGTGCCAACGACAAGCCCGGGGTGTTGAAGATCCATGCCTTGGACAAGGGCACTGGCCCTATACTCTCTTGTGAATTGACACTCTGAGGTCCTTGGGGGCTGTGATCGACTATGCCGCGGACATGGTCGCCTTTCGCAGCTTGGACAAGTACAAGGTCATCCCTCTGGAGAGGTCTGCATCAGGCCATCAGTTGATCTCCCTGACTGAAGATCTATACAAACATGCCCGGAGCTGTGAAACTGCAGTTCCGAGCTTAGCTGATTTTTGCTAGGGACAGCACCTCTTTTCGTTGGAGCCTGCCAGTGAAAGAGGGGGCCAGAGCGTAGAAAGTCAGGCAAAGGTAGTTAGTACGGCCGAAACGTTTGAAGGTAACGGTTTTGATCAGGTTGTTGGGGTTGGCAACAAATTGAGTGAAGTTCCTGGAGCGCAAAGTGCACACCCCACACACACAAATCACCACATGCACACTGAATCACCTTTACAAGAACATATCAACTTCACAGTGTGGATCAAAGTAGTCAGTCATCCTGTAGCTGCCTCATCTCTACCTCACTGTTGCCATGACCAAGTCACGCAAAGAGCTGACTTCCGAGCGTTGGAGCTGGGCGAAGTGGCGCCGGAAAAGCGGACGGTGACGGAGCCGAGGATTCGTCTAGCCGAGTTGAAGGAGGAGAAGGGGCTGACCGGCAAGCGCTCGAAGCGCACTATTCTCCAAGAATGGGTGGTCAAGCTGAATGCCGCCTCAAAGAAGAAGATGGAGTTGCAGAAGTTCAACCACGAGCAGCTCAACTTGTCAGTGGCGGGGAATGCAACCATCCTCGACTTGCAGAAACAGGCCATGGAGAAGATCTACCAGATCAGTCCAGCACATGGCACAGACCCAGTCGGGTTTGGACAGCACGGTGCCCTCTCGTACGAGGAGGTGATGCAGCAGGGGAAGAACTACTGCAAGTGGGTGATCACGACGGCAAAAGAGGGGCAATGCAGCAGTCGGTGCAACGTCTCCCAGGCTGGCTGGAGCGCCAGACAACCGAGAACATGGTGAAGGTGAAGCCGGTGAAAGAAGAGATGATGGGCTCGGCCGAGCCGGCCGAGAGTGCGGGGTCAGTGGGCTCCGCAACCAGCGCAAATGACAGAGATGAAGGAGGACATCGTCGACCAACTCCAGAACCGGCCACATAGAAAGACCATCAAGTACAAGGACATGCAGAACTCCGCAGGGAGCTGGAGCCCAGTGTTGAGCCCGGTCACACCAGAGAAGTAGATCATCCAATGGTGGAGGATCCATGTATGAGCGGCATGAGCGGCACCATAGGGACCGAGGGTAGAAATTTCCAAACACTCACTCCCAATGCCCAAAGGTTTTTCAATAGCATTCAGTGTGATGTTGCTGCTTCGGCTTTTGATCAACTAACACAGGAGAGTGATGTCACCTTGCTTGAAGTTGCGTGCAGCCCAGCCAGTCGGCTGTCGCATGAATGAGGTCCAGCACCTCGCCGGCCGAGAAAATGCTGCTGAGCGTTGTTCCAACGGAATGGATGTGATCTTGGGACCGGGGAAGGGGTGAAGTTAATTATCTCCAAAATCAACCTTTTGAATTCTCGTCATGTCTATATATCCTTTGAATGTGGCCCATATTCCCCCATTCAAAATTTGAATCAGAAGACCGCCAGTCAAAGGGAGGAACTGGAAAAGAAACGTAGGGAGGTCTTAAAACAATATGTTGGGCTTGTTGCATGTACCAGCACTGCGTCCAGCGGGGAACGCACGTCACATGGGAATGGTCGGAAAAGTGCCAAGCGTGGCGTCTGCCAGTCATGCAGAAGCTGCGAGAAAAGTTTCAGCTGCTGACCGCGGTAGTCCATGGGCGTCAGGTGAATTTGCGACATGAGAAAACCCAAAAGCTTTGAAAAAGGCATGGAAAATTATGACTACTCATCGTAGGTTCGCCAACATGATGCAGTTGACTTGCAAGTGCCCAAAGAACTATGAACATGGGATTTGTGAGGGAGCCATGACTCAGGTGTCCGCTTACTATACCCCTGAATATGCCATCATGCATGAAATGGATCATGTCCGGTTACATGAGGAACTCCACGGTAGAATTGACTTGCCACGCCACTTTGGGGGAGGGTCATTTTGTTACCGTAAGGAAGTTCATAATCATGGGATCAAATTCACGTGTGGGGCATGTCATGAGGATCCGGTGCACATGGGGCTCGTGTGGGCAAACCCAAAACCACCAAAAGTGGGAAAGTAAGGGGGATAACCCAGAAGGGATTTTTGTGAATGAGGGTCCCGGGGTTTCCAAAATGCCCGATGAGCATCTGAAGAAGCAACTGTATCTTCTTCATGCGGCTACCGGCTACTGTAGCACTAGGAACTTGGTTTTAGCGTTGAAGAAACGGGGTGCTAGTAGTCCGGTGAGCAAGGCTGCTGAAGAGTTTCAGTGCACGATTTGTGCTGAGAAACAGAAACTGAATGGGAAACATGCGGCAACCTTGGAGCCGCTACCACCAAAATGGGCTATGTTGAGCGCCGATGGGGGGCACTGGACTCACAATGAAACCAAAGAAACTGTGGGGTTTGCGGTCTTGATTGATGAAGGCAGCAGGTTTAGGACGGCTAAGGTGCTGTGTAGAGGTAAGAAACAAACTTTGAATGCCTCAGTTTATTCAGTACTTAAAAGAGAGTTGGATGCAATACTTTGGAAAACGCACAACATTTCGGTTGCATCCTGCAGGTGCTTTCCACCCAAACAAAGTTGAAGCATTTTGCGATGCTGAATTCATATATTTAGATTAGATATGATTCCCGCTGAAGCACACTGGAAGTTTGGAATCTGTGAACAGGCTGTCAGAGGTCTCAAAGAGGTAATGAGCAAGCTTGTGATGAATGAACCCAGCATCACTCCGGAGGATGCACTTAGCACTGCAGTGCGAGTTTGTAACCACCGCGAAATTGTCAGAGGTTCTTCTCCAGCACAACATGCGGGCAAAGCACCTGATGAGACTGGGAGGTTCATCAACACTTTGAAGGTCGTCCACACACGGGGAATCCCACTGAAGAGTTTCAACAAACCATAGAAAGAATGAGGGCGGCAGAGCAAGCACACTCGTCTGGGCTGGCCAAGGAGAGAACTACTCGGGCTTTGAACTCACGAGGTCAACGACAGTTCAACTACCGCCCAGGAGATTTGGTTTACCATTGGAGAAAACAGTTGCCCAAGAGTTTGGATGCCACAAAGACAGGAGGGCTCTTAGGACCAGGTCGAGTCTTAATCACAGAGACTCACAGAGATGAACACGGGAATTTGCGAGCTGGTAGTTCGGTCTGGATCATCAGGGGTCGCAGGCTGCTCAAATGTTGTGTGGAACAATTACGGCATGCCACAACCAGAGAAGAGCTCATGGAACACTTGGCCACAGACACCGAGAGCAAAGCACCCTGGACAGTACCACACATGGTGGAAGAAATGGGGAAACATGAGTATGAGGATGCCACCGAGAATCAGCCCACAGACATGGAGTGGGAAAGTGCAGAAGAAGAAGCCCCAGTACCTGAAAGACCTTTGACTCGTCACCGGACTAAACGTCCTGTGGCACAAGTGGAGAGAACCGACATGGAGATCGACAGTCAAACAGGACCTTGGTGGTCGCAAGTGAACTTCGAGGAGAACAGCGCGGATGCTCATGCATACTGGTCAGACTATGAGGCCGGTGTAGAGATCGCTATAGACATGCCAACCAGCAACCGAAGTTGGACAACACTGGAGGCCAATATGGCAGGATACTTTGTAGCCAGCATGAAACGACGCAGTATAGAAGTTAGTGAAAAACGCATGGACCCAGAGACCCGCAAGCTCTTTGAGGGTGCAAAAGGCGTCGAGGTCAAGAACTTCATAGCTGCGAAAGCATTTGAAGCATTGCCACCGCAACTGCAGCTGCCAAAACACAAGGCCGTGGGAATGAGGTGGATCTTGACATGGAAGTTGCAAGACGATGGCAGTACAAAACCAAAGGCCAGAGCCATACTGCTTGGCTACCAGGATCCTGACCACGAACACAGAGCAACAACCACTCCAGTGATGACGAATCAGAGTCGTCAACTTCTCCTTCAAGCAGCCGCCATTCGAAGATGGCTCACTCAGAAGGGTGATGTCACAGGCGCTTTCCTCCAAGGAAGAGAATACCCTACAGACTTATACTGCGTCCCATTCCCAGAAATTGATGAGGCAATGGGCATTCCCAGTGACAGTATTACTCGTGTGAAACGGGGCTGCTACGGCTTGGTCGATGCGCCTCTGGAATGGTATCGCAGTGTATCAACATTCTTAGAAGAACTTGGTCTGCAGAAAGCTTGGAGTGATCCATGCATGTGGCTGTGGAAACGCAAGGTACCCTACGAGGCATCATCAGTTGCCATGTTGATGATTTCCTGTTCAGTGGAGGTCAACAAGACCAGGAATGGGAAGCTCTGCTGAAGACCATTCGAGAAAAGTATGCTTGGGGCGAGTGGGAAAGCAAGAAGTTTGTACAGTGTGGAGTGCTGATTGAAGAACAATCAGACAATAGTTATCACCTTTCTCAACCAAGCTACATGGACAAAGTCCATGAAATTCCACTCAGTGCCAGCCGTCGGAAAGATAAGGATCGCACACTCACCAGTAGAGAACATACCCAATTGCGTGCTGCACTGGGAGCCTTGAGTTGGCACGCACAACAAGTCGCGCCGCACTTTGCGGCAGAGGTAGGTCTATTTTGTCAGAAGCTGCAAAAGGGACAGTGGAGACAATCATCAAAACCAACAAATTGATTTATGCTGCCAAATCTCGAAGACACCACAAAATGGTGACCCTTCATTTCCCAGAGTCAGTAGAAGTAGGTCTGTTCATCTGGGCCCATGCTGCGGGTCAAAACAGGCGCGATGGGAGCAGCACACAGGGTTTGTTTCTGGGAATAGGCCAGTCACGTTGTTAGAAGGTCACCTGGAACAAGTCACACCCATTTCTTGGCATGCGAATAAGATTGACAGAGTTGTTCGTAGTCCAGAGGCCGCTGCAGCTGCTGCTGTGGTCAATGGCGAAGACCAATTGTATCATGCTAGGCATCAGTGGGGTGAGATGGTTGGACCTGGGACTAATGTTTGTGATATTAATGAGACTGTCGGATTCCAGAAATGTTTTTGACCCTTTGCAAACTGAAGAGCTTAGTACACATGGTGCTGAGAGGCGAACCAGTTTGGAGTTGATGTGTCAAACATGCTCAAAGGACCAACAGGGTCATTTTGCGCTGGGTACATTCAGAAGCCCGACTAGGAAATTCGTTTGCGAAGGAGCTGGAGCACTACTAGCAGCTCGGGAGTCAGTGGAGAATTGTCAGCGACAATGAGATGCGCTCAGCGAGGAAACGGAAACAAGACGGAATGTCAGTTTTAGAGAACAAGAGCGCACCTGACAAACAACATACAACTTGCACCGGGAATGGATCTGCAGTTGGTGTTTGGGAAACAAAAAGGTGCGAGGGCCCATTTCCATCCTGTGTAACCGGATTGTCTCGCCATAGCACATCTTGGAGGAAGAGAACCAGTACAAGACTTGAGCTCCTACCATTGCAACTTGGACACTTGCCGAGTATACATGTATATCTGTACATCATTGTTTACCACATTTACATGATATAGATTGATATAGATATATGAAATATGTATGTATGGATATTTTTTTGTTGACAACCTGAGTTGTAAGTGGAAACAGCTGTTGTGTACAGATGGGCAACTATGTTTTTGGTCGTGATACACTGCAGATTCTCACCAAGTGAAGTCAAAACATCACAATTCGCGGTTGCGACCGTTGCGACGAAGGTGCAGACTGTGGAGAAGGTTGTGGAGGTGCCAATGGTGGGTCAGACCTTGCAAGGCACCACACAGGAGGTGGACATTCCTCTGGCCCCAAGACGCGAGGACCTCGATGGGGATGGGATGGGTTGGATATTGATTCGCCAACAGGCTCCCCTTCTTGCAGTCTCCTTTTTGGTCCTCACCATAGTTTCCGCGATGATTTTGTTTTTTTTTTGAAATGGAGTCCACTTCCTGGATGCATGCTCATTACACACCTTTTTATTTTGTAGAAATACACTTTTCCTTGTTCTTGGCATGCATCGTGCACCCACAGTCTTTTCGTGTCTGCACGCCACTTACTTAACCAGGAGCATCCTGCGCAAGTTGTGGAACAGGCAGGCGGCTGTTGGATTCCACAGATCCAAGTTTTGCCTTGTTTCGATGACCCAGTTAAACATAGTTAAACCGCAGGTGATTGCCGGTGAGGACCATCCCGTCCAGGCTGGCTTCAGATCAAATCAGATCAAGGGAAGTGGCGCGATTCTGCAGCTTCATTCTTGGGAGTATCTGAGTATCTGTCCGATCTATCCTGTATCAAGGAAACCTTAGGTCAATACTTGTAGTTCCCAATGTGCAGAAATGATCGCATTTTGTGGCCATGTCGATTGGCATCCTGCAGGTCCTTCCTCCTCAGGCAGGTGAGGGAGATTGATGGCATAGTTCCTGACAATTCCGGAACGATGTGACAATGATCATAGAGTGGCAGAGAAGGAATGTTACAAGATTTTGCCTGTTGATTTCTACAAGATGTGAAGATTTTCTGCCAGGTGGTGGGCACCATGGCACCTCCTGTTCAGGCAAGATGCCGTTGGAAGTAATACATGATTTGCACACCTTGGAAAGGGGTGTTCTAAGATAGTCCAAGGGGCGTAATGGCATATTGAATCATAGTGAGCTAAGTTCGTTGACCTTGGCACAATCTGACCGCGGTTGCGGTGACAGACTCCATGCAGGTTGCTCCAGTCACCGTTCCCGAGGCTGGGTGACGGCCATCCTTTTTCGGCTTTGAACATGTTCGGCCCAACCCGGACGTTGCTCCACACTTACAATCGTCATGATCATTACCATCACATCACCACATCACCACATCATCACATCATCACATCATTACATCATCACACCATCACATCATGATCATCACATCATGATCATCATCATATTAAAATTCGCCACCCCCTATGAACAATATGTTGGTTGGGGTAATAACATCAACTTTATCTTCATGAGGGATCAAAATTCGCCACCCCCTATGAACAATATGTTGATTGGGGTAATAACATCAACTTTATCTTCATAAGGGATCAAAATTCGCCACCCCTTATGTCAATGTGTTGATTGGGGTAATAACATCAACTTTATCTTCATAGCCACCTGAAGTCAGACGCGGCGCAACGTCAGGGTTGCAGCGAACTATTTTCCCGAATGCGTAGCAAGGGTTCCCGTTTCACTCTGGGGGTCTGGGGGTTGAGGGTGTGTTCGCTCGACGTTGCGTTTCTGTTCGCAACCGTTCGCAACCGTTCGCAACCGTTCGTGTGAGGACCGTATG
>Ga0126342_10021669_pt1 | contig 10687 bp, 8 predicted proteins | sample Cyp1metagenome_FD_92528 | JGI IMG/M metagenome (GOLD analysis project Ga0126342, IMG submission 92528) | Coral microbial communities from Lord Howe Island, Old Settlement Bay, Australia - Cyphastrea 1 metagenome | ecosystem: Host-associated > Invertebrates > Cnidaria > Coral ... | reverse complement strand
TCTTGTGATTATTTTAATTTCAGAATATTCTATCTTGTGGGTGCTAGACCCTGTGTTTTTTGATATTCTATCTTGTCCCGACTAAGAGTACAATATTCTATCTTTCAGGCGGTCGGTATAGATAAGCACATTTTTTTACAGGTAGATCACCTATTGCCAATTGTCAATATCCATGTTGAATTACCAGACGGCCTGTGTTCATATGTGTTTATAGTGGGTAAATTATAAGCCTTATGGGCAAACAAACGAAGTTTGGGATTGGAATTTATCCATGAATCCATGTATACAATACTGAAGTAGATAGAGCATAGAGCACGCAATTTTCAACGATACTCACATTTTGGTGATGATTTTTTGAAGTTTCCATAGTCTATGTTTGCCAAGATAACTATTTAGTTTGATGCAACAGTTGTGAAGGCTGGACATCTTTGACAGCGCCTCGAGGTAAAATCAAATCAGCCACCAACTCGAATTTGAACCTTCATGGGGTAGCCAATATTTGGTTGATTTTGTCAGCAAGTAAAAGTTCAAGAAAGCCATATGGGGGTTTCCTAAATACGGGGGATTGGCTTTCAATACTAAAATGCTATATTAGCGTATCCATCCTGGTGTTTCCGGTCCATGTTTTTGCTTTTTGCATTTGATCTTGCTGGTTTCAATGTGGTTTCTTTCCCATCAAAATCCTAGGATCCCACCCTCTGACATCTGGACAGTGCTGGTCCACACTATCCATCATACCAAGAAACGCAACTTTGTATACCAATACCCATATGCTCCATGTATGTTATACCTACATGACTGGGTGATTTTGTTTGGGCAAATGTTGGTAAATATTCCAGCACCATGGAGCATATGGCATATGGATGCATATGGGAATATAGTATGTCCAAAAGAACATATGAAGGGTATATAAGCACACACACACACACACGCATAAATAAATATATATATATATAATGCAATATAATACATACACATTTGACAACAATAACCTGCCATAAGTTGCCCTTAAATAGATTTTTTGAGTTGAATGCCTGGACATGATTTCTGGAAACAAAAAATCCAACGTTCCCCTCCTGGATCCAGGTTCTTAACCTGGTATCACGATCATCCCTTTGAAATCGACCAGCGGGGCCTGCACATCTTCCTGGCTTTGCCTGCCCAGGTCGAACCTGGAACGGGGCTGGGTGAATTTTAAAAGCCATAAAACTGGGGGAAGTGCTGAGGATTTCCGGAAATCATATTATATAGAAAGAGTCCAAATATCAAACCTGCAAGTTGGTCCTGAAATCTTCAGGACACGGACATGTTGAAGAGGTGTTCACCACCCTGGGTGGTCTCCTTCCATCCTTTGGATCCCTTGGATCCCTTGGATCCCTTGGATCCCTTGGATCCCTGGCACCAGGTGTTGCAAGTGGCCAGTGTGCCGGAGGATTTGGTGCCCGTCCGCGGCTCCGTCTTGGAGGACTTAAACGAAGTGGTCATCGGCGACATTGGATGGCTGGGATCCTTGTGCCTTGCGGCTGGGGGAAGTAGCGTTTTACCCTCTGGTGAACTAACATAGCAATGTAAAATCACCATTTTTAATGGGAAAATCCACTATAAATGGTGATTTTCCATAGTTATGTTAGTTTACCCATGGGTCTTAGAGGATCTTCTCCTTTGGACCGACCGGTAGGGGCCCCCACTGGACTTGGATCATCCGAGCAATCTGAAAAATGTTTGACTCGCGACCTACCAATCTTGACGGTCAGCCAATGAAGTATATACTGTAAGTCCTTAGCAAGTAGCGCAGCAGGTAACTAGCAAAGAAATGCAATGTCTGGCCCCTCATTATCCACTACTCTATAAGGGACACTAGAAGTTATGATCCAAGAGGTGGATCATGGGAAATAGCTTGCAGGAAACCAATCTATGTTCCAGGCTAAATAAACAGTGGGTTTTCCGTCAATTTCCCAAACCGATCCATTGGAGTATGACGTTTGGTGATTAAAATCATATAAAAGCCCATATCTTGGTGATAAAAACCATATATATATACATACAAACAATATAAAACAATATAAAGCAGGTTAAAACATCAAAACCCCATATCAACCCCCCAATTCTAGTGGGTTCAATCCCCAATTGTTGGTTTGGTGCATTCACCCGATGTGAAAACGCGATGTCCATGGTGAAATTCACTCGTCCGAGGATCTCTGTCTCAGATGTTGATCTTTCACTGGTGCCACCGGCCTTTGGAACTGAAAGTTAAAGAGATGAACCTGGCCTACGACGCTCGGTTCAGAGTTCAGCTGGGATGCTCCCATAATGGGTGTGGGGCTCTCTGGGCCCATGGAACTGGGAAAAACTATGAAATCTCTAGGGGGATTCTTAAAATGAATAAACATATAATTATAAAAACATACAAAACATAAACCCTAAACCCTAATATAACTTATTTTTTTAAAAAAACTAAAGATCTAAATCCTAGCTTTGGGGATTGAACATTCATCCACAGACATACTGTAGAATGGATGGGGTTCTGATGGCTTATGACAACCTGGTGGGTTCAAATTGCTTGTGCATGTCCAAGACTGCCTCAGATGTCGATGACATTTGACATCATTTGACTATATAACTATTATGACTTGGATTTGTTGGCAGGGAGGCAGGGAGGTTGAACCATTTTGAAACTAGCAACCAGCTGCTCAGAAGCACGGACGCGATGCAAAGGGACCATCGCAAGGTATCAAACATGGTGACTGCCTATGGTAAGCTTATCAACATTTATCAACGCATCCCATTCGCAGTTCGTTCTATAAAATTCACAACTGGGTTGAAAAATGTCACATTTATAGTGCCATTTGATTTGAGATGTGCTTTAAGTTCATAAAACTTATAAACACCTCAACTGATTTCATCTATTTCATTTACACATAGTTAACTGGCTTGAGACGTCTTAATTTCTTCTTGTCACTTCTCCTAGGTTAGGATCTCCTAGGTCCTTGATTTTGTCGTTTTTTTTGCATGAAGCAGACTTAAGGACAACATGTAGGAACTTTACCGTGTTTGTTCAAATCAACATCGTTTACTGCAACTTTTTCCAACAAAGAAACCGTGATTTCCATCGGACATAGTTGCCCAAACATCCCGTCGTTCTCTTGAATTCTTTTCAAAATCATTCAAAATAGACTTAAAACACCTCAAACCACATTTTTTCATATTTCCATGAAACAAAATGCCGAAAACCACCCTTTAAAGACAGCCTTTTTCTCCACTTACTTCGGTGCTAGGACGGTGCCGACGCGTTGGAAGAGCACGAGCTTCCCATGTCTGTGGCGCTGTCCGTGGCCGCCGGCGCGGTGCCTGGGAGTCCATGGGCCAAGGTGGTGCCTTGGAGGAGCGATTTCAATCGTTCGTCCCATGCGAAAATCCGGGAAAATCCCATGGGGAAATCGGGGTGGAAAGGAGGATGATGGAGGGGAGAATAGTTGGGAAAATTGATGGGAAAATCGGAGGAACAGATCTATTTCAAATTGAGGTGTGATATTTGGTGTGATTGTGTTTGAATGGGAAAATCATCTGGAAAATTTCGGAAAATGATGGAAAATGCATTACAAAATATTTTAAAATTCTATGAATTGATATAAATTGGAGGTTTATAGCCGGGAAAATGATCGAACTGAATGGGTGATTGTGTGATGTTTTGTTGGGGGTTAAAGACTAATAAGGCAACTTATAACTTCTAACTAATAATTACTTTGAGGATCATCCTAGTTAGTCAGTGACTAATAACCCTGGGTTTACATAAGTTGATTTTGTTCATTTGCATGTTCTTTCACCACCGGTTGCTCAATAGAGACGGGTCCCCCAATACAAAAATAAGTGAGCTAATGAATGATAATAAATGATATGAGAACGGTCTTCCAAATATGGTGCAAGTCACTTCTTGTTTTCCTTTCTTTGTGCTTTGAAGTTTATTTGTTTGTTTGATTTTGTTTGTTTGTTTGTTTGTTTGTTTGTTTGTGTCAGTCAGTTAGTCAGTCAGTCAGTCTGTCTGTCTGTCTGTCTATCTGTTTGTTTGTTTGTTTGTTTATTTGTTTTTTGTGTGTTTGTTTGATTTTGATTGTTTGTTTTTTTGTTTGCTTGTTTGTTTGTTTGTTTGCTTGTTTGTTTGCTTGCTTGTTCGTTTGCTTGCTTGTTTGTTTGTTGTTTGTTTGTGTGTTTGCTTGCTTGGTTGGTTGTTTGTTTGTTTGTTTGTCTGTTTGTTTGTGCGTTCGTTAGTGTGGTCGTCCGTTCGTTTGTTCTGTTCGTTAGTTCGTTCGTTTGTTTGGAGATGGGAGGGGAAGGGGTGATGTGTAGTGTCGATTGTGCCTCGTGAAGATGACACATTATTTAATTATGTTTCCATGTTTTCATGTTCTTTGTTGGTCTTGGACTTGCTGGCTGAAGATGTTTTTATGATTTTTTTTATGTTCCAACAGGGCCGTGATTGATGGAAAATTGGAACACATCATATATAAATAATTATAAAAATAAAACATGGTTGTTGTATCTTCTTGTCATATACTTTGGCCGTATTATCGTTATTCTAAAAATCACATAAAATCACCAAATTTAAAACGTTTCCAGTTTCCGTCATCCACCAGGCGACTGTTCAAAGATTTGTTTTATGTTTCCAAGTTTTGTTTCATCCACTCCAGTTCTAACTTTCGATTTTGTTCTGTTTGTCCGTGTTCTGACAAGATCCACCACGTACCATGCGAATCCATATATGAGTTTCATAAATTTCCCACTTTGGACTTAAGTCCACCAGATATTCTTCCACATTGGTCCGTTCAGCAGATCTTTGTGTCAACTCCAAGGTGGCCGTGCGGTACATGTTCGACACCTATCAGTTGAAAGAAGCACCACCCCGTAGCTTGCGGGGTTAGTGTCAAGGTGAGTCAATGAGCAGAGAAAAAGGAGCAAAAGTCTTTTTCTAGGGGGCCTTTCCAAATCATACGACATGGCATACACTGGTTACACATTGAAAACCGATACTATTTTTTGAACATCACGAAAACAGATACTATTTGTTGACCATGACAAGAATCATAACAAAAGCATAGAATTAAAATATTTAAAGGCTATTTCTGGTTGGCTTGATTTGCGGGAATCCCACATTGATTGATGGTAATTGTTGCTTTCAACACTTAGCGCTTGAGCCTGACGTGGATTTGGCTCGGATGACATTCAAGAAAAATCATGGTTGAGCAACTGGGTCCATATAACCCATGGGTTATACAAGAGGATGTTGTTGGGCATGAAGTTCGAAAGCAAAACTGTATTCTTCATCCACGTTTCGGGATCATTTCTTCCCCCGCGCTGATGTGCGATGATTAAAAAAAAAAATCTTCTCGAGATGCCCACTAGCAAAAAATGGAGATATCATTTCTGCGCGCTGCGTGACCTGTTAGGGAGTGGCCTAATCACCAATCCAATCAAAGGTCCAAAAAAACAACGCCAAAAACTATATAAAAAGATTCAAAAAGGAAGTCAAGAGAACGACATTCTATGAAATTCTTAGGTTTTCTGCTTTACACCCAATGTCTCCCAATGTGTGATCATTTTTAGAGGGCTTCTTGAAGGGTGATGAGAAAACCAGACCTGACCAAGGCAAAGTCTGCTGGTGATCCGCCTGTAGCCAAGGAGGAAAAAAAGAGATGCGTGATGCTGGGGAGGGAACCTTTTCAAATAATTCCATGTCACCCGGAGGTGTCGGTTGGTTTCATCGAAGGCTTTTGCTGTGGTGTTCTTCTTTCGCTGTTCCAAACGGCTTCGATTGCTGACAGATATTTCTGGGCCGAAGAAATAGGTTGGTCTATGGCTTTTGCTTTGGAACCCTGTTTTTTTTTCCTCGCCGTTTGGCTGATATTCCCATGACTGTCGACACCCCCTCGCCTTGGTATTGGACCCAGCCTGTGTTCCAGTTTTGGTCATTCCTTGGAGCGAATTTGGACACCAAGCCATTTACATGGCAGAAGATGTTTATTAAAATTGGCTGGAAATGAATGATACAGCATGAATGAATATGAATGATAGATATGGGCTTTTTTTTTATTATAACGGCTTATAACGGTAGAAACATTTTTTCACAAACATATCGGTAACAGATGAAATTGTATGACATGTAATGATGATGTGCATTATGATGCTAGTGGTAATTCCATTATTCTCATGAATTTGCGACAGGGACTCGGACTGTGCAGAAACAACCAGGAAAATGCAATGCATCTATCAGATAAAGTAAATCCGGCTAAAGCATTTTTGATATCACAAGAATGTAGCGCTTATAATACCTTCATAAATCATAACGTGGCACTACAATAGTCATAGATCCAACTTGTAAACATCCGCAATTTCAATCCAATTGCCCCAGTTGCTGGTTGGTGTGCCTTGTGAACAACCACCTTCCAGCAATTCATCGCAATTCCATATAGCTGTGAAAAATGGTCCATTTTTATTTGAATTAGTTTGATCTTCAAGATGGTCACTTCCTATGGCTACGTTTATTTACCAGCTGATAGTAACAAGCACTGCCAGTTATAAACCCAAGTTCTAAACATCGAAATGATCTAAGCAATGTATCCATATTTCAATTCTGATAAACATCAACTGTAAACAAAATATCAACTTACTATATCCGGTTGGGAAACTCCCAGTATGGCTCCTTAGCTTCCCATTTGCGATGGGAGATGATAGGTACCCCATGAGACCCCCCCAGCACTGGATAGGTGTCGCCGGCGCCCCGCGCCTCGTCCCCAGTACCGGTGGCCATGGCAGTGACGCGAGTGGCTCGTCTGGGGATGATTTATGGCATTGGGCGAGTGAACACGGACATTTACCCTCTGGTAAACTAACATAAATATGGAACATCACATGGGTAAATCAAGTATAAATGGCAATTTTCAATACCTATATATATATATAGGTATATATATATATATTGCGTGTGTGATCACAATTTTTCATGGGTAAATCGGTAATATATGGCCATTTTCAATAGCTATTACGAAATTCCCGGAGGGTATGCAGAAATGGATCGAAACGGCATTTCCCAGCTAAGAGGAGCATGATTCTCGATGTTTCCGAGTTTGAGGAGATGTTTGTTGCAGGAAGCCACGGGTATCAATTTATCCACATCACTTGAAAAAAGCACATGGGCCTGGAATGCCTGGAGGGCCTGGAGGGCTTCGGGTCGATGCACTCCATGGATTCTCATCCTTTGGTCCTACTAGTCGTGTAATTTTTTCATGTGAAAAGGTACCCTCTGGTAATGACTAACATAGCGAACTGGAAAATCACCATTTTTAATGGGTCAAGCAACTACAAATGGGCCATTTTCAATAGCCATCTTAGTTTACCAGAGGGTAATGACAAACATGGGTATGCTCCTGAATTTCTCTTGGGTAGCCAGGCACCTTGAATTTAGGCACTTATTCTGTCACCTGCAAACCATATGTTGCATAGTTTTGTCCTCTGTGCAGATCTCCATGTGTGTTTTTTAATCCTAATTTTACACGATGTTGCTTAAACCTAAATTTCCTTGACCGGATCCCATCATGTGTTGGTGCAAAATTCTTAAGTTGTTTTGGTTCCAGCTCTACAAGAATACATGTTGATTTATTCTTTGTATAATATATATATATATTATATATATTATATATATTATATATATTATATATATATATTATATATATATATATATTAAATATTAAATATTATATATCTTTATTACATTGTCATCAAACCACGTGCAGTACATCAAACACAGTATTTTAGCATCATGCAACTCGTACAGTTTTTGAAGTTTTTGCATGTTTTTGCGCAGAGCGAACGTGCTGGGCCGGCTGTTGGGGCAAACCCTCAGAGAAGCCCCAGCAAAAAAACAAAACATCTATATAGCAATATATGATTTTCAGATATTTTTAGAAAATAATGTGAACATGTACACACGCACACACACACACTCATATATATATAATATCCATCATATTGATATTATAGTGTAGTATACCGATTAATGTCATGGGACCCTATTGTGAGTTTTGTTTTCCAAAAATTATTGAGTATCCTGCAAATGGTGGAGGTGGCCTCTATTGTATTGTGAGTTCTTTTTTCTCAGATCCATTTTTGTCAGGAGGAGCTTCATCCACCTTTATACACCTTTCTTTGGGTAAAGCTGGTCCATTTACTTTAGGAAGCCATATCCACGGTAAAGCCTTGAACATGCAAGGTTCCCAAATAATTAAATGCCTTATTAAACCCTTATTACAAACAGCACCCAAACAATTTTCAAGGGGGTACCCCATGAATGGCCCAGATCCGCAATAATGTAATTGTTTGGATGGTACCCTATTGTGCATAAAAACTGTTGGGGCCTGGGGCGATTTCTTTTCAGATTTAAAAGGAAAATCAATTGAACGTAAATTCAAATGAATTGAAAGTAAATTCATTTCAATTGAACTATTTTCTTATCAATAGATTTCTTTGAGGTTTAAAAGGAAAAGCAATTGAAAGCAGATTGATTTCAATTGAAATCATGTCTTAGCAACACGTAGATCTATAGATTTCTTAAGGTTTAAAAGGAAAAGCAATTGAACGTAAATTGATTTCAATTGAAATCCTTTATTAAGTAGTTGATCATCCTGAGTTCTCTGGACCTGGTCCCCAAGAAATGCCGAGTTATTGAGTAGACTAAAATTCTTTGAGGGGGGGCCCTACACTAATCAGTATCCAACATATATAATATCTATCTTATCTAAATATCTAAATATAGATAAAAACTGTTTAGATAGATTAGATATAATGTATGTTTTAATATCTATATCTAAATATATATATATATATATCTATATCTATCTCTCAAAAAATACCTAGGTCGGCATTTTCCCTCGACCTCCCGTTCCGGCCATTTCCGGCCTCAGGTGGCCTCGCCCCCACCCGTGGGTTTGGCCTTCATTCCGCCCATGCTGGGCAGCTCGCGCCGCGCCGCCAGCCCTCGGGCGGTGTATCAAGTCTCACGGTCGCCTTCGCCGGCTCCTTGGCCGAGAGGCTTTAGTCAAGGGTTGGGAATCCTTCAAGATCGAATAGATAGATAGATAGATAGATAAATAGATAGATAGATAGATAGATAGATAGATGTGTGATGGTGATGATGATGATGATGATGATGATGATGGTGACGATGACGATGACGAGGACGATGACGGGACTAATAATTTTATAAGGGAACTAAGAATTACAATGGATATCAATGGATTATGATGTGTTATGGATGAGAAATGGAACAAAGAATGATAGGGACAAACACATGAATTATCATGGATTCTAGCCATGAATGCCATGATTTTTGGACATGTTTGGGGTGCAGAGGATTACCATAATTGTTTGCAAAATGTTATACAAAGTGCAGAGGAACGGTACCCGACAAAATGATGGTGAATTTACCGTCAACTAGTGCTAAACAAACTGGTGATGAGCAGCTCAATGCAATTGATATCATGATAACTATCTCATAATGATAACTATATGATATTAATGGGTATATAATGGGCATATCTATCTCATAATGTGTTATAATAATTGAATCGTTTGCTCTTTGTATGGGAATATGTCTAGGCAATGGCCATGGTTGGCCATGGAGATTTGACCCAAAAAAAAGTGGCGAATTGTGATGGCTGGACCGTAGAGCAAGCAATGACGGGGGAACGGGGCCAGCGGCTGATGGCAAAAAACCAAGATCTCTTCGTATAGCAATCTATATGGAAACTCCCCCAGTAGAAATTGATGACTTTCCTGTTGCAACTGCTTCTCGCTAATTTTCTTGGTCTCAAGTGAGTGAAATCGGGAGAAATCCGGGACCCATCTGAATCGACCTTGAAAATTCGCTGATTCGTAGATGATGATTCCCCAATGAATGGAAGTCGCATTGAAGACACAATAGAATGATCCATAGATGATGTATAGATCTCCACAGATGCGAGTGGGTCATGCTTTATCAACCAAATTTCTACATGGAACCCAAATTTTTCATGCGATTTGATGGGGTGTGGAAGATTATTCTCCAAACTTGGATGCTGTACAATGTTGCAATATATTAATATGGGGTTCTGTGTTGAATTTAGGGTCAATCCCCTTGGCTCAGGTTTTTTTCCATCCCATGATTGGCTAAGTCAATAAACACCGGGGCCTCAGTTAGGTCTACGCGACCCCCGCATATATTATCTTATATTGCCAATTGATATGTTCAAAATATTTTAGGATCATCAACCAAAGGTCATGTACCAATGGCTGAAAATCATATCCACATGTTTTCGACAGTTCAACCCCTTGTAAATCCACTAGTAATCCTGTAAATGATGGTTGGTTGATTGCAGTTTAAGGCATACATGAGAGTGTATATATATATATTATATATATATGGTACCCCCCCCACCCCAAAACCTATGCAGACTTCAATTTTACTGGTATTTACAGTGAATTTTATATATTTTGGCACCGATTTTGTTCTGATTAAATTTGAGGCACCAACAGAGGGAAAACTGAAAAACTGAAAAACTGAATTCCATAGGAGAAGTCTGGGGTCCATTCTTCTCTTGTGGAATTCAGTTTTTCAGTTTTTCAGTTCTAGGCTTCTCCTGAAAGGTGAAAACCCGAAAAG
>Ga0126342_10021668_pt1 | contig 10687 bp, 8 predicted proteins | sample Cyp1metagenome_FD_92528 | JGI IMG/M metagenome (GOLD analysis project Ga0126342, IMG submission 92528) | Coral microbial communities from Lord Howe Island, Old Settlement Bay, Australia - Cyphastrea 1 metagenome | ecosystem: Host-associated > Invertebrates > Cnidaria > Coral ... | reverse complement strand
TGTTGTCTTCCGATGGGCAAATTCTCTTGCTACAAAATGACTTTCGATTTTTAAAGGTCTTTCAACTACCGAAACGTTGAAAACTTATAAAATGCAATTCCCAAGCTGTGGGTACAAAATGCCTGGCCCATCCTTATTTCTTCATCTTAATTTAAGCCCGGAAATGCCCTTGAAACGGGGCACAAGGCCTCCCATTCTGTAGTTGAAATTCGAACGGGGGTTGTTATAGTATGTTATAGTATGTTACAGTATGTTATAGTATGTTATAGTTATAGTCCTTGTGAATAGTACAGGTACCTTACGTGAGTACTCTGCCAGTCCAATCAGAAGGGTCTGGCATGCCATCTCCAAATCAATGCTGACGCTGACAAGTTGATGATGATTTTTGGGCCGAAGCTGAGCAAGTGGCAGTCGCCTTCAAGACGCTTCAAGGCTTCCCAAATCTGGACATCGGACAGGGCGCATGACATATAATGATATAATGCATGATGTCCGTGGGCAACACTACGATGCACATTTCCAGCACCTCGTCTAGTGCAGATGAGGCGAGTCCGGCCTTATCTTCGAGATCACAAGGTCAACAAAACTGTTGCCATCAGTCTGACTGCAAAATGCTTGCAGTGAAGGTCCTGTCCTCTTTGTCCTTAAGCTTCCTGCACGTTCCAGGTCGTGCAATCTTGTGTCAACCTCAATTCTGTCTAACGGTTTGAGTTATACATAAGGCGTGACGCCAAAACTGTCACATCATGTCATCATATTAACCCATTGCTTGAATCATCTCCATCTACTTTACCATTCATTCAGACGTTTAAAATCCTCAAAAGCACGCATCAATCAACAGCAAATTTATTTAAGGGGGGTCAACCTGTCCTTTTTGTTTGAGGTGTTCCAACTCCCAAAAACGCAGGACATTTACCAACCTCCCACATTAATATGATCATCTTTCAACCACCTGAGACCATGACCCGTCGATTCAGCTGCTCCATGGCGGCATCTGCAGACGCCTGCAGCGTCTCGCCGATTCCTCTCAGCTGCTCCTCTCGAGCCTCAGCTGGGTTTCATATGATAGATATCATATTTAAGTTGGCTATACCGCGCTCTATCCCCACAATTCCCCACTCTACAATGCACTTTGAGAAAGACCTGCAGAAACAGCCTGCAAACCCTTTATGCTTGTGGATGCGAGAGAAAGCGTACAAATCCATGCACACACACAGGCACCTGCAAACGCTTATCCGAGATCGCCAGAAAAGATCGGAGTTCTTCCTACGCTGATCTGCAAAAAAAATGAGACTTTATGTCTGAAATTGATTGAATTTGTCTCATTTTGTCTCTGCTGGAAACAAAGATCAAACGTGACATGTCACAAGTGACAGATTCCGCATGGTTCCGCGCCTCCAAGCGTCTCTCTAAGGTCTCGATGCAGGTTCGCAACTGGACTACCTGAGTTTCAAGTTCAACTCCAGAGCCCAGCTGGCTTCGCACCTCGGTCGCAAACCGGGGTTCCAATATGTTCCAATACCGGTGCTAGAACTGCGTACGGATAAATCTGGATAAATCGGATAATTTTAGATAAATATTGATAAATGTGCATAATACATTGACATATCAATAGTCAAATAACATATTAATAATAATAATTAATAATTAATAATAATACATCCGGTTTCACAATTGCTGGACTCGACAATTCAACCGAGTCTTTTGCCGGTGCGGAGGACGTGTACGGCAGTGTTGAGGAGAAGATGGGTTCTCCTGAATACCTGTCAACTGATGTGTGTAGGTCAGTTTCAAGGTCGGGCATCTCGAGCTGGTTCTCAACCATATCCAACCATGGGTTTCTGCAGTTTCCCCTACTGATGTATGGACGATGACAAGGCTATTCATCGGATCTACACGATGACGCCTCTGCGCTTCCTGCCGCGGCTTCAATGCTGCCAAGTTGGCCTTGTGAGTCTCAGATCATAAGGGAGTAATAAGGGAGTAATATATTAACATGATTTAACATGAACCATTCAGAATGACAATCCCTTCTTGGGTTATCTTGGCATATTTGCTTGGAGATCTTGGAGAATATGTCGGCACATCCAGCCGCATTTTTGGGACAACCGGTGCCTCGGTTTGCCGCAGCAGGGCCTCCAGCGTCAGACTGCTATGCTTCGCAACCGGATGCTGCAGGATGCTGCGTCGGTAAGTTCCCAACCGCAATGGAATTCACATCGAAGGACGTACGCTGCATTTGGTATACCTTGGTAAAATGTGGTCAATATGAATCAATATGAATCAATATGATCTTGTTGTGCAATCACCAGGCTACCAAGATCGTGTAAGCCTGGTTTCTGAAAGGATTGGAAAGGTCTGGTCGCTTGTCTCCACTTGTCGTTCGAAGCATGCATTTCTTGGGTTCAAAGTTGCCTGCAGTTAGTTTTTGTATTGTTTGTTCACTTTTGTTTCGCAACCTTGTAAAGCAAAGCTCAACCATTTCACTGGACCGATTTCCGCATTAGCAGACCATGAGAATCCGTGAGAAGCCTATTGTCTTGGGGATCGACTCAGTCATTTTGAAGCTCATTGGCTGTCTAATTACAGGATTGGCTCGTGACAATATTCAACCCAGAGTCTATATGATAAGCATAAGCTGGGATCATGGACGAATGGATGACAAGGCCGGAGGCAACGAGTCTTCTGGCTGATGTTAGGTCCACCCTGTTTCAATGCTTACTAGTTAAACACCTCTTGGTGATATGCGTTTCAGTGCAGTATGAACACCCCTCCTGCTGCAATGTACACTGTACAGTACAGATTCTTCTTCGTTCTTCCTGCTTTGTTCAGTCTCGCTTTGCCTTACTCTGAGTTAAGCAATTCAACCCAAAGCTGCCTAAATGCAGAGCTGTAGGCCAAAAAGCAGAAAAGGCAGATGCAAATGTGGCCAAACTCATGTCATGGCTGTGCAGACCTGCCTGCACTTGCCCCATAAACGCAAGCTTTGACGCAAACGTGGCAGCAAAAGAACTCTTGCCTCTGCTGGATCTAGATGCACATTGTGAACAAGAACCTCCAGATTCCAATAATTAAAATAAAATAACCATGTGTAGCCCAATAGACTACAATATACTATTTCTAGAGTGGTGCCTTGTTGCGCAGCCCAAAATTAAATACAAAAGCCGTATACGTTGGCCACCTTCGGACCAACACCAGCATAGACCAGCCGTTGGTCACACATCTTTTAAAGGCGGATCTTGCCGCAGTCTGGTCAAGCGCGACCCAGGGTGTCTCATCAGCAGCAGCTGAATCGAAAAAGAATGTGTTCGTTGTTTCAACTTGCGAGGGACAAGTTGAGCGTAAGTTGAAAAATATATACAGTCTCATCGTGTCCATCACGTCTCACCCGCTCTCATGTCTCATCTACACTTGGGCAGAGAGGAAGGAGAGGCAAAGCGGAGAGAAAGACATTCTAAGGGATCGGACAAAAACAAAACATGCACAAACCGCCTGCCGTTTGTCAAAGCTTACAACGACTTCCGGTCGCTCTCACTGATGACCTCTTGAAAATGAGAGAAGTACTGCCAGATTATGTCTCAAATATTCTCAAATGTGTTCTAAAGTAATGTATTCAAATATCTCAAACACACTTATGGCAATGCTATGTCCGCCCTTTCGGCATCAAGCAGATCCCTTGGAGACCAGCTTGATTACCGAAGTCAATGTGTCAGACTTGACAAGCGGCCGTTCCATGTCCCACCAAAAATTCAACCAGTGGAGGAACGGCCATGAAGATCAGAGTACAAGCTCCGAACCAAGAGACTCCAGGCAAAAAACACAGAACACGAGTCAGTCTAGGCTTTTAGCCGCCAAAGGTCTGCGATAAATGTCATGGCGTCAAGGAAAGTAACCCTCTAGCAGGGGATTGTCACCACTCATTTAGCTAACTCTAGGTCTGGGAGCTGGAAGATTCTTTCAAAAACCAGTGCCAGTTGCCCTGGGCCATTGCCGGGGGCCAGGCTGATCCAATGCATGGAGAGAATGATACGGTGCTAGGCTTGATGATAGACACCATTTGAGGCGGGTAAACCATGGTAAACCATCATTTCAGGCCCCATCTATGTTGCAGTATGACAAGCTCCATCATGCAGCCTCACCACGGCTCCCCATCATGGGTCCATCTCAATATGTCCAATTCAACGGTCCTCCGATTCACCTGTCGGAACGACAGGGGATGACGCTGCCACCGAAGGCCTGACAAAGAGCAACTCATCGGATGATTGAACTCAGATCAGGGAACACCGTGCAGCACAGTTTACCCTTTGCTCTGATTTGCTCTGGAGGGGCTGGAAGCCTCTCCAAAGCCCAAAAACAACAGAGTGCGATTTGTTGAAGGTCGTGCTGCGTTGAGCAAAAGGCTAGCTTACTGTACTAGCTTTGGGATACTTAAATGTTTCAATCCTCTTGGTTTCTGTGCAAGGGAGGGAAGAATGCAGGTGGAAAGGAGGCAAGTCACTGTTGTACGTCCGCAGCTAGGCAGTGAAGACAACACACAGTGCACGCAAGCGCTTGAAATGAACAATTGCAACCTTGTAACATGGCATGGCCTCACTTTGGCTCGCGTGGCTGCAGTACGTCCTAAAAAGCCTCGGAAAAACTGTGCAGTGTCCAGTGCCAAGCAACCTGTACTTATACTATGAGATGGGCACACCCAACTACCCTGTCTTGGGTATGAAGAAAATTGAAGACATACTGTGAACCCGACTGTTCAGCCAGCTTGGCCGCTCGTCAGCACCTCACATCTCAACGAATCCCTTCCCGCCCTTGAAAACTTGAAAAGTGCTGCCAGCTCGGTCCATGCCGACTTCTGCAGCTTCAGCTATTGCAGTCAACCGCTTAGGTTGGACCCTGACATGCAAGAATGCCGAATGCAAATCTAAGCCGGCAATGTTTCTCGGGAAAATTCTGCTGATAACTGAGACAAACACGGAAGAAGTTGTTGATGCTTGCTCCGCGTTTGAGTGCAGTCCCTGTTCTGCCACCGTTCTCCTGCAAGTCAGAGCCGTGCTAGTTTGCCACCAATTTGTCCAACACGTTGGTTTCAGAACAGGCTGACCTGCTCAACCTTGTATCGACCTTGTATCAGGCACCGGGCAAAAATCCGAAGGCCGTTCCAAGAATTTCTGGTCTCAAGGACTATACAACACTTAGCGACCTAGTCCACGAGGGAAATCAGAAAGAACCGGTGTCTGTCCCAACGCCTGCTCAGCAGCGGTTGTGAAACTCTCTCTGGCCACTTCACCTAGCAGCTAGCAGCTAGCACAAGACGAGTTCAGTTTACGTCAAAGCTGCTTCACTTAAGCACATATGAAAATGATGATGACTTGGCGATCTGAGGGCTTCTATTGAGTCAAGCAGACTTGTGAAAACTGTGACATTGAATGACATTGAGATCTATCTTGCTCATGTCTCCGATCTCAAATTTCACAAAGTTCATGTGCCAAGCAGCTACTATCCCACTCTACATCCACCAAGTCCGTCAACTCCTGGAGCAAGGGCAATAGATATGCCAGGAATACGATTTTGCCGGATTGTAGAGCCAACACTGCAATCATTTGAAACGAGATGAAACGAGAATATGCTAGCAAGAATAGAATGAAGAAGCTGCAAAGTAGGTATTGGAGAGTAATCTTGAATACCTACACACACAGAGCACTTGAAAGGTGCCAAAGTTGAAGGCGCTCCAGACGATCTTTGCTGTTCAAATGCTTCACAAAGCGCCTGAAGCGGTGGTTGGATACAGTGACACTTCCACCCCCACACGATCATGCAAATGCTATTGCCGCTGCCTACCTTTTGCATGATCATACAATTGGTGTGTTTCACTTTTGCCCCGAGCCAAACAAGCTCAATCTGTGGCTTCACCGCGCCACAGGCCCACAAGGAATTCCTAGCTGCACTTTCGGCGTGTGCAGCAGAAATTGATGCTAGCCTGCCATAGTTCTTCAAAGCCTGAACGGTTTCCTGGCACCAGGATATCGGACGAATAATATGGACAGCCTGGACAGCAACAATTTGGACTTGCCGCCTGAGATGGACATCGATGCCACGCTCGTGCACTCCCAGCCTTGAACTGGCTTGAGGTGGTGTGAAATTCTTCCGCGTTGAGCTTGAGGACAGTGCACCTAGAGCAATGTGATCTGGTCTGTTCATGTCTGTTTTTTGTTCAAATCCTTGGGGAGTTGTCTGAGTGATTAGCAAACAAACCGCACCAAAAGTTGCAGGGGGAATTGGTACCGTGCGACTCAAAGTGAATGAAGGGAAGATACAGTAAGGGGGCATGGGTCTGTTCAATTGAGGAACAAAGGCCGATTCTGCGCAAGGTCCCTTTTGCAGAGCAGGTCGGACAAGCTGAGACCAACGAAAAGAACATCGGAATCTAGCAACTTCCGTGGAGGCTTGAGTGACTGTGGGCAGGACTGGTGGAATCCATCTGTGGCTTATAGCACAACCTGGCACCCTAGGCCCAGCACTGGGTCTTTGCGCGCATGGTGCCACAATGCGACCAATCCTCGGTCTCATTGTCTAGATTTTCATGGGGATGCTGGTACCAACAAACCCAAGATTGCTTTCAGGATCTGAAACCATCCAACTGGATAGGTCTAGTAATTCTGACCCAGATCATCCCATGGTAACAGCTGTTTCAATGACATGCCTCTGATGGGCTTGAGACTCCGACCGTCCACAATGCAGCTTCGCAGGCAAAATCACCCAGACCTTGGAGGGGGCGGGGCAATCATTTCCCATATTCCCATATTCTTCCCCTGAAGTTGGCAGTTCTGAGGTATACCAGCTATCCCATGGTATGCACCATTTTTGGACACGCCCATCTGTCTAGGTGGAAAGTTGATGTCTCAAACTCTGTCACAGTCTCGGCTGGTGGGCTGCCAACCAATCGATACTTTCTCCTTCTTGCGCATGATATTCTGTCTCTGACTACTGGCCTCGACAGCAAGCATTCTTCTGAAGGTCTGTCACACGTTTTGAGATTAAAATATGATTAGCAATATGCACGAGAAGATCAAGTAGGTAGATAAGATGTATAGAAGCGCGCGTGCTAGATGCAATTTCTTACTTGTAGATACTTGTACTCTATCTAGGGTCAAAAGAACGCAAATGAAGGATATTAAAACAGTTCGAACACTATCGTCAAAAATAATGGTTGCTGTGTAAAGAGGATCGAACCTTCCTGTTGAGTCCCACTTCGCTGTCTCTGAAGTAGATGAGCTTCCTGGGCGAGGAAGTGTACACGGTGTACATTCGTGATCAGTCCATGAGGATTTGCAGGACACCAGCTGCAACCGAGATGCCCGTCTGTGAAGAAGAACATTTCGCTCACGTGCTGTGCCTTCGTGGATATTATGTTAATATTACCAAGTAGGATTACAAAGCAATGTCAGCCCTCATGCAGCATGCATCTCAATCCCACAATTTACGCCATGGTGAAGCTGGCAAAGCATCTGGAAACTGGAAACTGTCCATTAAACATAATACCGGGATCCAAACACCCTGCACGAAAAGGATGTCTGCTTTGGAAAGCATCGTGTTCTCCAGGGCCTAGCAGCGTCCCTGAGTCCCTGATGTCCCTGAGATGTTGGCCGTATGTGCTACTAGCCAGCTAGGAAACAAAACTCATACAGCATGCGAATCAACTTGCATCTGTACAAAGCAAAACAAAAGAAGTACAGGCTACTGTAGTTACTACAATCTACCTGAACAACAAGAGCAGATTGATAAAACACATATCAAATAATAAAAATATCATGAAAATGGATGAACATGATTCAAGTCATTGTACAATGCTGCCAATTCTCCCGGACCTTGTAACAGAGCCGCCTCGTAAAAGCAGGGCTCTCCTTGCACATCCCCACATTCATTTAACAGCGCCAAAATTAAAAGGGCCAAGATTTTGAGAGTCTGCGTCGTCCAAGTCCACGTGCGTCTAGCACGCTTGCCAATGAAACACTGAAGCAAGCTTCAAATATCTGATGGAAGTGTTGTGTGTCCCAACGAACCCAACAATATGACAATTGCAACAATCATCAATTATATGTACGAATGTAACACACATCATCAAACATCTAAAGCTTGAGCCTGCTCAAGAATCTGGAAGAAGCCGCTCTTCCTGGCAGGTTCAAGGTGGTTGAAGTGGTCGAACTGGTAAGGCGCATTTGTCGAATCTCCTCAATGCTGGCATAGAAATTTCGTAGCGGAGCTCAACCTTGGACGAGCACCAGGCTGCACTTGCTGTACAGACGTAGTTCAACTTGCTGTGATAAGACCGAGACCCACAACGGCTCTGACAGGAAGGTCAAAAGCTCAATATCTTCTTCAGGTGTGTGCCTTTGCCACAGTTCAACATGCCAATTTAACTTTCTGCAAACTTCTCCATGAAAAAATGACAAAAATGCTTGTCGGTCAAAGAAAGTTTATAGATTAGCAGTCCCTGTTGGTATCTTAGAAAAAGAAATTGCGCAAATGTCAATAGTATGCAACAGTCTCCCCAAAACAATTGTGAGTTGGTAAAGCGCCCCTAGCTGCGTCACCTAATCTGAACCATGCCTCTTTTGCTCCTGCAATGCATACTGAGCGTTGCGTTGCACCTAAGAAATCCCAAACGACCAAAGCCCTTGGGACTGTGCGACTGAAATGTATGGCGCAGCTGGGATGCAGACCCTTAATGCAGTACCTTGGTGTCCCAGCAATGGCCATGTGGCCATATCATAGTGGTATACGGTAAAGCGCGGTGCCGCGATATACCCCATATTACCCCATATTGCGACAAAGCGACAGACCCATATTATTTTGTTCTGTGCGACCAAGTTGCGGCTCGTAATGTGATGCTCTCTCAAGTATTCCTGACACCATGTGTTGTGTGAAGCAAAGCAAGCATGAAGGGTGCAAAAGCATGCAACAATATGATGTGGGGCAAATGCACAACAGGTTCACCACATTTGCAAGTCCTTCAGAGCAGCCAACTTTGTAGTCTCCTGATATAACTTGATCATTGTTTGGGTCCCAGTGATTTGTGGGCCCCAAATATGCCGTGATAAGTTTGAGGTCGAAGAAAATGCCAAAGTTTCAAACCGATGAAATATCGTCGCGGCAGCTCCTTGGATCTGGCTATTGATAGCCGTGTCATGGAGGTTGTGATGCTACTGACAATTGACCTCGGCTGTCTCGGCTGTGTGAACGATTTTGTCGAAATCCAGTCACTTTGACTTTAAAAATCAATAGATCTCTCTCCTGGGATGTTTGCGAAGGTGGTGGGCACACAATCATTGTCTCAAGACAGCAACCACCAAGAAATCCACAGCTCTCAGCGTTAAGTTCTCCACGCAGAGAAAATGAAGCAAAACACCAGCGAGCAAACCGCAAAGGTTCGTTCATACCTGGTGAATTCCACTGTCAAAGTTGCATGATGTCACTTCCACAGAGGTTATGTACCCCATGTCAAGCCCTCTTGCGTGATGTCTTGCCATGCTTGGACCCCAGCACATTGGCTGGAAAAACATCCGTGGAGCTCGCCTCAAACCACACTAAGATTTCACCATATTGTAAGACTTTAAGATCAGTGTAAGCAGGCTGCAGCTTAGCTAGGGACGAACTGAGTGAGGCTCCAATGGAAACAAGTGACGTACAGGTACACGGTTTTCCTTGGCCAAAATGCTGTTGCCCTCTGTATCTTCCATTCATGTATGCGCGGGAGGGGACTGAAATTTACAACATCCAAACCAAATTCTCACCGCGGAAATTTGAAGTTGTGCACTTTGGCTACGAGACCATTTACTTCGACAGATCGTTTTTGCCCGATTGGTTCAAAGTCACCAAAGAGGCCTTGTAGGACTAGCTACCACGAGCTTGTTTGCACATATTACTAACCACACAACATCCGTTCTTTCGAAGTGGAATAATTACAACTCTGGACACGGTTCAAAAAAATTTGAAAAAGGACCCTGGGTGTGGGGTTGGACGTGTGCATCTAATGTATCCGATCCCAAACTGAACCGGCTATTGCGTTCCAAGACTAGGCAGTTCCCTTCTCAACTAGCATTGGCGTCACCCGCTCTAGCGCACTGACTGATCTGACTCATATGCGGGGCGGTGCGTGGACACAAGAGTTGAATCACCCAACGTTTCATGTGGGTTACCGCGCCGCAATCTCCAACAAGTTGAAGAGTTGAGTTCCTGACTATCGGTAGCCATCTTGGCCTACTGTACTCGTCTTACCACTTGATCAATTGTTGGTTTCAAAGTTCCAGACTCAGACATAAACTGACGTATGGAGCGGGTGGTCATTAGGAACAGCATAGCATAACTATGAAAAACACTTGCAGCAAGAGATATATTATATCATGATATATCATGATATATCCAGTTAGACTAGCGGATATAAACCAACTTGGCATGATTTGAATATAGGGATAGTATATAATTATTATTAATAATTATATACTATATTATGAAACATTATGAACGATCAATGCAAGATGATAGCTGCGCCCGAGAAGCACTTTATCTTTGACAAATCCAGCTGCAAAAGCTAGCGGCAGCAGCTGTTTCCGGTGCAGGCGTAGCAGCATATGGCTTTAGGCCTACGTCAGATACATTGAAAGTAAATGGCAGCGGCAACATGGAGTCAGGT
>Ga0126342_10021667_pt1 | contig 10687 bp, 10 predicted proteins | sample Cyp1metagenome_FD_92528 | JGI IMG/M metagenome (GOLD analysis project Ga0126342, IMG submission 92528) | Coral microbial communities from Lord Howe Island, Old Settlement Bay, Australia - Cyphastrea 1 metagenome | ecosystem: Host-associated > Invertebrates > Cnidaria > Coral ... | reverse complement strand
CTTTCTTGGGTTTCTATTCTATAGGGAAAATCCCCCCCCCTTAGTCCTGGGTTTGCGTTTTAGTCCCTATAGAATGGAACCCCCAGGTTTGGTTCGAATTCCAACAGGGATTATATATATATAAATATATATATATACACAGAAAAAATATGATGCATCAATTAATCCCATAGGATATGTAGACACATCAAACTTACATAATAATACATAAATAGACAGAGGCAAACAGGGTATTTTCAATATGTTCATCGTTTTATCTTACAGCCAGGTGATTTGCTTGAGCTCTTCTGTGCTGGATGCGCTGGGGAAGAAGGTGCAAGCGCTGAAGGCACGCACCTTTCCCAAAAAATCGCAGGGTGTTTTTTGGATGTGAAAATGATGGGTTTTGATATCCATCCCCATGTGGAAAAATGATGGTTTTCATCAGCACAAGCACAGCAAAATATCGCATAAAGTTTTGCAAATCGTTTGGGGGGACCTGGTGGGGTAGCAGCACATGTTGTGTGAGTTGGTGTTTTTCCTCGAACGTCTTGACTGGTTCGGCCAACCAAGAGATCATGGTTTCCTGCAAGAAGGTTGCGCCATGTTGTCCCTGAAGTTGCGCAAGTAAATCTGAATGTGATACTGTGATACTATAGATATTCTCGACGTTGAATCAGCCCAGAACCACGCATCCTGATAGCTTCGCATGCCAAAATGTCAAGTGAAGTCGGAAGAGTTTTGATAGCCTTTAGCCGCTTTAGCCTATCTTTAGCCTATCTTTAGCTTATCTTTAGCCAAAAATGTGTGCTTTATGTATGCCCACCCAGCTTGGGTACGGAAACGCCCTACTTGGGATGCCAGAAAGTGGACGAGCAGCTTGCCAACTTTGGCTGGGGCATCAAGCAGATTCTAGAGGAGTTGAGTAGCCACGGGTAGCCGTAGCCCACAGTGATCCCATGTGGCTCGGCCCGGCCCCGGGCGTTCAACTTAGTCCCCCTGTACTGTACCATCTGTACCTGTCATATTGATGAAACATTTGTTGGTAGGGGGAACAAAGTTCCCAACACAAAAAAGATAATTGTTCTTTACTAAGGCTGTCAGTAGGGCCATCACTAGCTTGCCACACCTTTGTTGACCAAAATTGGACAATAAAAAATGATGTATTTTGATGGGGTAAACTCAGTTTATCTAAATCCGGCTGCAATGTCCATGTATGCCCATGTAGATGTTGCAATGGACGGAGGCTTCCATTCTGCAATAATTAGGGTATTTGCACCTCAATGGTTCATGAGTTCGACCACCAACAAATCAATTGGGCCTACTTCATCACAGTTGAGACATGTTGAGAAGTTTTCTTTTAGTTGATTTTAGTTGTCTTTTTTATTGCATGCAAACCCTTCCCCCTAATAGAACATTGAACACCCACCAAAAACCTTATTTTAGAAAGGGATTTATACATCTTTGAGACCCGTTGAAAAAAACGGGGATGGGATGAGTCTTTGCCTCAACGCATTGCCGCCAGGACCAGCTTGGGCTTAGTTTGACGAAGAGAACGCCAGGAATGCTTTCGCGCCCTGGCGGAAGCGGCTGGCGCCAGGGTCCACCCAGAAACAAAAGGTCACTGTAACTGATGCAGGGAAAGATTAGCGGTTTGATGCTGTTGGATTTTGTTGGAATCAATGCCCCACTTGATTTGGCGCCCCCTTTTTGTGCGGATAACATTTCTGCCCCGTGCAGTTCATGGCTGAAAACCAGGTGCTACGATGGCCAGAAGGTGCCCGATGCACAATATGGCTTTCACGTGGACAACCCATACATGCAACTTGGCGAAAGATCATGCGAACATCACGTCCTTCAGACCGGTCAAAGTGGCGAAAGTGGCTTGTGAGTGTGCAGTCCTCGACCCTTTTGGGATCCTGCAGAGAATCTTTGGAACATTGGCATGGCAGCCCATTGAAAATTACAATGTCCAATGAAAAGAACACGCTTCCTTGCGGAGGGCTCACAAGTTGGCATATGTGAATGCCCAATCGTTAAGGACCAACATGGCAGTTCCGGACGATGGCAGGACATTTTCGTAGGTGCTAAGAAGAGACCTGAAACTAAACACGATTGAGAAGCACAGTGTGAGACAAGGTGCAGTGTCAATGGCACGGATGTGCTGTGGCTGGCAGGAGGCTGACGTTGATTTTCTACATTTCAGATGGGCAGCACTGGGATGTCCAAAAGGCTCGGTCCTTGGGGCTGAAGAATGAGCTTCATGCTGCAACTGCTGCATGTTGTCCATCATGTTGATGTCAGGATGGTGGTGCCCTACAGGCCATGGGGGTCACGGTGAGGTTATCATATACTCTGCCGCATTATTGTTGGCTCATGAAACAGAGTGATTTGTCCCTCATCGCCCCTCAAAACAAACATGCACGGGATAGACATCACCATGGTTGTTGAATCTACACTTTGGCTTCTTTCTTTTGACCACTATGTCCAGCATGTGATGCGCTCACATGACACAAAATTAGAGATAGTGCTCTAGGTCTCACGTACTTCCACGAGGATGGTTGCATTATTGGATCGTTGTCCATGAAGTGCCCACCGTCCCAGGTCTGCATGTCAGATCCAAGACGGGCGCCATCATCCACTGCAGAGGTGGCGAAGTGGTGTTCATTGGTGTTGCGAAGTCAAATGCTGGCTTTCCATTTCACCAAGTAGCTTTGTCTCTGATGCTTGGTCAGTCGGCAGCTTCCAAAAGTCTATTTGCCTGCGCCAAGTGCCGTGTTTTCATGTGTCTGAATTTTCGACATCGCACCTCATGCACTTCACTTAAACCTGCAAGATGGCTTTCTCCGGAGATGTTTCTCATGGGATGCCTTTTCTATGGTACATAGAGTCCGTGTATCTGCCAGGTTCACTGGCAGATTTTGAACAGGAATGGGAAATGATGAGGTACAAAAAAACAATTATCATCCCATACTGATCCCCTCTTGTTCTGCTCAAAATGCACAAGATCCCATGGAAAGCCAACGTAGGTGGATAAATATGGAAGGTCGCATAGCTTTCCAAAAAAGTTCAATTAAAGCATGTCAAAGATTTGATCCCTTACCCTTCAGCTTGTTAACAGTGATTCTTCCAATTTTATATGTTTTTATCATTGTTTATCCAATTTTAACAAATGCACAGTTAGTATCTTTTGATATCTAATGGGCTAACAAAAAAGCGAAGAAACTAGATGAAACTATAGGTAACATAGTATAAATAGTAACGCCCATAATTTTCGAACAACCCCCGTCATACCAACATAGTATAAATAGAAACTCCCCCAATATATCAAAATCATATTCATCATAGAACTGAACAAAGTATAAAATTGCATGTATCATCATGTATCATCATTTATCATACTATCCTATAATCTCGCACTTTTTATTAAACGATCCCATCTTTTCAGGGTTGCCATAGCATGTTTTGTCCCTCATGTCCCTCACTGCCAGGCCTTAACCCATCCCCTATTCACTGTGGCGCCCGACTGTGACACGTTGGTGCGGTTTTTTTGAGCTGTGGGGGCCAGGATGGCATGGCTGTGTAAGGCTCAAAATGATTGACCCCCGAAATTGGATCCTGTGCTAGTATTCAAACATATTTGAAGCATTTGGTATTTGCACCATAGACGGTTTGCCTATTCTTTGAATGGCGATTAGCCGTGGCAAACAGGTACTGCAGTTCAAAAGGGTATGGCATTTGTGCGTATCCATGAGTGACATGTTTTTTTCCGGGACATATGTCTCAAGGTGGGCCGGGTGTCGTGCGGCAGGTGGCATTCTGGTCCCATACCATGCTGCTGGGCAGATACTGAGTGCTCCAGCCCCTGGTGCAACGGAGTTTTACCATCCCCTCACCCGGACGACTACTTTCCTCAAAACAACATGGCGATTCTCAGGGTCAAACTGTTCATGTGGGGGGTGGTTTATGGTGGTTTAACATATCCATTGAGATATATTGAGATTTGTTTTACTCAAAAAAACATTATGACTACTTAAACATCATTGCGTCCATAGTGAGCCATAGAATCGATCCATTTCCCATGGACTTAGGTGGCAAGCATCATCCCAGACCCCTTCCGAGAAACGTCCCTGCCGTAGTCCAGGTTCCATGCGGTGCTACCGGTCACCGGCACCAAGCCGCGCTTCGCCTTGTCCACGTGGTTTATGGGCAGCTGAGACGGCGAAAACATGCGTGGAGGAAACGGGTGCTGGATGAATGGTGAAGGCAGGGCCAAAAACCTTAGGACACACAGCTGGTTGATAGTTACTGATAGTTACTGATAGTTGATATTTGGTGATACTTTCATATACTTTCCACTTTCAACTCTTGATCTTGGAAGCATATTTTGTGAGGATGATCCCCAATCATCCGCAATTATGTTGTTTGACGATGGGCTCAATATCAATATATAAACAGCGCATGCTTGAGACTTGGACATACCATGGCATGTCGACATACCATGACATACTGTACCAATAATTATAGGCACTCATCCTTTGCCTACGTGCAATGTTTGCAGATCTTTGTGTTTTCGAATCTTTGGGTGCTGACTTTTCAATCGTGCTCTGCAGCTCTTTCAGCCTTCCAGACGACTCACTAAGATCCACATAGATCCACTCAGGATACCATAGGATTCCTCTACGCCACCATAGAAGTAGACATTGCGCCGGATGTGGGGACCAATCTTTCAGAGGACACTCCCCAAAACCAATTTTCGAGGTTCACACCGAAACTACGAAGCAGCCTGTCAAAGATGAAGTGGAGAAAGGTTCCACTGGAACTCTTTTGCGGTTCAAAAGCAGAACCAACGGCAAAACCATGCAAAACCACCTTCTCAGCTTTCGTGCACATATAGATCATATAGCAAGCCCTCAATGTGATCTAGGCTCAGCGGCTCGGTATTTCTACCATTTTCAAGTGGAGTTGATGCCATAACATCATAACATCAGCGAGCCTCGTGGCTGCCCGGTGATGTCGGACATCCCCAAGCTGGGGAGGGACTTGACCCTGGAGGTCTCAGTGCTGAAATATGAAGTTGCCTGGGCCCCAGCGATGGGACACTCATGTACCATCTCTAGAACTGGAAAGATGGTCAACTGATGTCAACTGTACTAATTACAAAAAAAGATACTATAATTATTTACTATGTAACAAAAATATAATATATGGTTCTATGATTTTGTACACACACACAAATATATATATATATAATATAATATATATATACATATTCTCTCTCTCTCTCTCTCTCTCCTCTTTGAGGCCTTGAAATCCCCAGACTCAATAGTCGTTACTCAGTGCAGCCAAAACTGGTAGTTCCAGTTTTGGCTATGGATGTTTTCCTATAGGTCATGGGGGTACCCCAAATCATCCGTGTAGGATTTTATCCATCCACCTTGAGGCGGAGAATGCTGGCGACGCCAGCGGCTTAGCCGCGGGCATCGAAGCTTTGAAGGCGTCTCTGTGGCGACCTGGGTCTATGGACTGAGCAAAATGAGCAGAGAGAAGTAGAAATCCCCGAACTAACTGGAGCTTTAATATGCTTTAATGGGAATATAATCACTAAATGGATCGAAATGGTGGATTTTCCGGCTCATGTTTGGCTGCCAGAGGGTATACATTCGTTGGATGTTTTCTTGTCGGGTTCCTTATCGTAAGGCTGGTTGATGAGTGTCGTAGCATGTCGTAGCCGTGGGGCCAGGCACGTGTGAGTTTAGCCAAGTCTGGGCAACATGTCACTGAGCTGCAAAGCTGGGGAAAAAACGTGCCCGAAACTATGGGAAAACTGTGGGAAAACTATGGTGAATTCAGCTTTCCGAACTAAATGGAGGTTTATAGCTGGGAAAAACATGGGAACATTCTCCAGCACTTGGGGAAATGGGGGATTTTCACGGATCCGGCTCATGTTTTGATGACTGGAAGGTAGCTAAGTTGGTTTCCAACCCCAAGAACTCTTGGACTTAGCAATGATATGTAATGATGGTGGACATATCGAACTAGTAGGGGTATGAACCAACTGCTCATTACTGGGCACCACCTTGTAACTGGGCATGCAAAACCTTGAGGGCCTCAGCAAGGCATCGAGTGTGTCAAATCCTTACGACCCATGGGCTTCATGGGCACAGTGTCCGCTATGATCCATGAGGTGGAGTATCTCTTACAGGCGCCAGCTGTGCTGATCTTCTATGGGGCGTTAAGTCTTAATTCGATACCTCAACGAATCGTGCATGCTTGCGCTCCCAAACTTTTTTGGTGAGAGGACAAATATGACAACATCACAAAATTATGAGTCAGGGAGTAATTTTCTTCCATGTTGCTTGCTATATCTTGCTATGATCGTGTCATGAGTTAACGTTGGTGTTCAATGTTTTCTCCTTCCCTTTGATCTCAGGTGTAATGTTTCTGGTGCCACTACAGATCTGTCTGTCATTCAACTGTGACATTGGTGGCCGGGCTGTTGGCTCGAGAGTGGTCCCCAGCTTTCCCTGGGCCTGGCTGCGCCCCGAAACTCGGGGCGTGATGTCATGTTGGGCCGCAAGCCCAAGGGAGATGCCGCGGTGGGAGCCAGAGCCCTCGGCTCCCGGAGCGGCGCGACCGCTGCCAGCTCTGGCAAGAAGAGAAAATGGCAGGAAGAACTCAGTGCCTCTTCCGGGGCGTTCATGATGTTCATGGATCCTGGGAGGGTTGACACAGGGAATTGAACAATGCATACGGTTTAAATTGCTAAGTCTATTTTCTTCATTTTTGTTCTGCCATACTATAGTTTTTTTTTTTTTTGGGGGGGGGTTATGTATTACTGTATATATTCTGTAAATTATATTAGTATATTAATTGATGCTACTGGGCGATACTTGTCTTTCTATACTTGGATTGACAAAGACAAAGATGCTTCATGATGCTTCTGCTAGATGCCATCTGCCATGTCCTGATAGCTGGAAGTCCTTCAAGTATATAGGGTGAATCAGAATTTTGGAGGTGATAAGTGATAATCAATCCTACGATGCATATGATGCATGATGTTTTGTGGTGGTTTCAGGATGTTTCAGGCATGTCAACCCGTTCATTCCCAACAGCATCCCAACCAGTTTGACATTCTTGGGGTGGATTGGCACCAGCAGCCATCATAAATATCCCCGAACACCTCGCATGCTCAACTTAAAGGAGCTGGGCCAATTCTAGGTGGAGTTGAAAGCAAAGGACTTGGGCCCCCTGGGCCCTCGACATCCAGGTGATGAGAGCGATGGAGCAGAGAAGATCACTACTGAGGAGCTTGAGAAGTGGAAAGAGACCTTAGAAGAAGAGGAGAAACGTGAAGAAATGGACCCCTGGCCTTGCGACTGATCAGGTATTTGGGATATTGGGATTATTGGGATTATTGGGATTATTGGATTTCATTGAATTCGGGAGATTCCAGATATTTCAGCCTAGCTTTCTTTCCTGCTCAGACGTTTGACAGATGTGATAGTCATGCCACGACGCTTGGATCCGGTGAGACGGTAAATACTCTGTCAGTTTGCTGCTCATGTGTTGTTGGTTTAGTAGGCATCCAAGTCCATCATGTGTTGGAATAGGTTTAACATTGATTTGTCTATATTTGACGTGTTTATCATTTATCATTAATTGTTCCCCAACAGCGTAAGCTAATGGGGTCTTCAGCCCAGAATAGTTCCGGTGTGCGCCGGTGCAGGCGCCGGGTCAGGTTCAACGAGGTTCCGGAGAAGGTCTGAGACGCTTTGGTGCAGAGCGGGGTCACGTTCAACAGGGTTCCGGAGAAGGTTCCAGACAAGGTCCTGGGGCGGGGGTGTCAGGTTCCACAGGGTTCCGAGAAGGTGTGGGAGGCTTTGGTGCAAAGCCAAGTCAGGTTCAACAGGGTTCCGGAGAAGGTTCCGGAGATGGTTCCGGAGATGGTTCCGGAGAAGGTTCCGGAGAATGTCTGGGAGGCTTTGGTGCGGAGCCAGGTCACGTTCAACAGGGTGCCGAAGAAGGTTCCGGAGAAGGTTCCGGAGAAGGTTCCGGAGAAGGTCTAGGAGGCTGCAGAGCCAGGTCAGGTTCAACAGGATTCGCGGTGAAGGTCTGGGAGGCTTTGGTGCAGAGCCAGGCTTTGGTGCAGAGCCAGGCTTTGGTGCAGAGCCAGGTCATGTTCAACAGGTTTCCGGAGAAGGTTTCGGTGCAGGGCTTGGAGGCTTTGGTGCAGAGCCAGGTCAGGTTCAACAGGGTTCCGGAGAATGTTCCGGGAGGCTTTGGTGCAGAGCCAGGTCAGGTTCCACAGGGTTCGGGGAAGGTTCGGGAGAAGGCTGGTGCGGAGCCAGGTCAGGTTCAACAGGATTTGCGGCCATTTAACTCACGGAAACCCAGCCGAGGTGTTTCCAGCTTTTGGCTTTGCAGCACGCCTCAGAAAGATTTGTAAAAATAAAACGTTGCGGCTGTTGGGGATACCACCGAAGCTTATTTTTCTTTATTGTGATTATCATTATATTTCATTGTTTATAAATATCTATTCCTGCCCCTTTCAATCCATTTTGACGTCAAGGAAAGGGCGGAGCAGGAACGAAAAGCCAGAGAGGAAGAGAGGAAGCGAAAGGCCGCCTGGAGTCAAAGCAAGTAGCTAAGTCACATGCTGTGTATTCAAATTTGCTCAGCATTTGGTGTCAAGATCATAGTGCTCTCCACAGACAGTGGATTCTTTTCTGGATTTTTGGGATGGCTGACTCAAGCACCAGGTATCGATAGAATTAGAAATGAATTGGATGCCGCTTTGCACAGACCAACCCAAAAGGCGTGGGTTCGACAAGCCTCCTGTGAAATCCACATTCCTGGCGTTTGCTTCATTTGTTCAAAGGTGGTCACACTATCGCCTTTGAAATGTATATAGATGTTAGGTCGGTAAGGCTCGGCTAGCCATGGTTCACATCCCAACAACACTAGCTGTGGGGTACAGTAATGTGGTAAGCCCAATGCCAAAAAAACAATCTCCAATGACTTAGCATAAATCAGACGTGTTTTATCATCTGAAGCCCCATGAGCCCCATAATGCAATTTTGGTAGCACTATTTGAGGGGGATCCCATGATCAATCAGTGCTTGTTTATCAGAGGTTGGCATTGCATATTTTAAATTAACCCAAGTCGATAGATAGATAGATAGATAGATAGATAGATAGCTATAGCTAGACACCATGAATATGCCATTTTGTCACACCATCAACGCCACTCACATCTCGATCAATATATAAAAACACCGTATAGATGCCACACCATATTTCATAAATACACCATAATTGGCTTGACATAGGCCTAAACAATCCTTAAAAAATGCTAGGTACCTCCGATAAATGGGTTCCATGGCCATGGCAACATCCCCTATAACTTCCATCCAGGAAGCGGAGGAGGCCTTGCGCCTTCAGCGCGAGGCCGAGGAGGCCGAGGCCAAGAAGGAGGCCGACGAGGCGCGGAAGGCGCTGGAGGAGGCGGAGATGGAACGCCGCAAGGCTGAGGAGGCGGGGCCCCGGGGCCCGCTCCGCCCACGGGGTCGTTGGGGTCGTAACGGGATCGTTGGATTCACTGGGAAAAACATGTTGAAATATTATGAATGGACCTATAATGATGGTAAATTAAATACTGATTGATACTGATGATTTACCCAAAATATTGGTAATTCATGGGTAAGAATGATGGTTACCTAGTGGTTCATCATAAAATAAATGTGATACAAGTGTATTGATCTATGTATGAATTATGTTCAAGTACTACTATATAATGGGTCATAATGATGGTTAATGGTGAATCATGCTTTTTGGAAACCATGAAGAAACATTTCTTCTTCATCCCATGGTAAACTAACAGTGGTTTAATTTAGCTCGATGATTTACAGTGCCTATTAAATTAAAGAATAATTAAGAAACACTTGTGATTTTCCATACTTATGTTAGTTTACTGGGGGGGTATCATTATTGATAATTAGTGGTTTTCCTAAAATGGGGTAGCTCCAAAACCATAGGTTTCAATACTAAGTCGGCTTCACTGATAATTAATGGGTCAGAATGATGCGTACTACTGGTTCATAATTGTTTTCAAGAAATCAATATGACACACACACACATATATATATATAAACCCTGAATAAGAACGACTGTATCATTGGAAATCCTCCTGGGTGGGAGAAAGGACCTAGAAAAAAAGATAAATTTGATGGTTTGGGATCTGAAAAATGGGGATGTTTCGGGAACAATGTATATAAGTGGTTAACTTCATTGATTAACATACAGATAATTGCTTTTGACTTGACGACTGTAATCTTCGATAATACTTGACTTAAATGGGAGCCAACCCCGCATGACTGGACCCATGGAACTGGGATAATCTTTGAAATCTTTGGGGATGTTAGGAATTTGAGTAGTAACTTAAGAGGTTATCCTCTGGTAAACTAACACTTTGCCATGAAAAATCATCATCTTTACTAGGTCAATCAACTATAAATGGGCCATTTTCAATAGCCATGTTCGAAGGAAGTTTAGAAGTCAAACTTCCAACAATATGGACAGATGGAAAGCAGAGCAGGGCAGAGGCAGAGAGAAGAGAAAGATTAGAAGAGAGAAGAGTAGAAAGAGAAAGAGTCAGAAGAAAGAAGATGCAGATGCGCGAAAAGGTAGGAAAGTCGCGAAACACTGT
>Ga0126342_10021666_pt1 | contig 10688 bp, 10 predicted proteins | sample Cyp1metagenome_FD_92528 | JGI IMG/M metagenome (GOLD analysis project Ga0126342, IMG submission 92528) | Coral microbial communities from Lord Howe Island, Old Settlement Bay, Australia - Cyphastrea 1 metagenome | ecosystem: Host-associated > Invertebrates > Cnidaria > Coral ... | reverse complement strand
TTATATTATATATTATAATATATTATATATTATAATATATTATATATTATAATATATTATATATTATATATTATATATTGTATATTATATATTATATATTATATATTATATATTATATATTATATTATATTATATCATATTATATTATATTATATCATATTATATTATAGTATATGTTATATTTTATATATTATACATTATACATTATACATTATATATTATATATTATATGAATTATATATATATATTATGGTATTATATATATATATATATCCCCAATATACGAAATACCACCAAAAAATGGTTTAGTGCTGGACCTATTCACAATATTCGTGGATCGGGGGCCATACTTCTTGCAATTTTCCACTTTTTGTGCGATGAGATGGGATACCCATAGAAAGGATAACCATCCCCTAAATAAATGGGTCTATCATCTAACTTGTGATGATAGTGTTCTGTTTATCCCATAAAATATGCCCGTTAATATCCCATTGCATCATCTAATTTGACCATGGCACATATGCTTAGCTCCCGGTCTGATGGGTAACTTCCCCACCTTCCAGGACCATGGATTCTTCATTTCTGGCCGTGAATTTCTAAATTTCCAGAGAATGGTCACGTTCTTTCACTTATAATAGTTATGTTGGGGTATTGCACTTGTTATCGTCCTCATTCTTTCATGGTTCTTTGATGGTTCGATTCCAATTGTTTATGGTTTATCTCCTTGTTTTTGACAATGGAAAATCCTTCATGATTTTCCCAGCACCAGAACCTCCATGTAGTGGGATTTTCAAGCTAGCCATGTCCCATTGCTATTGATAAAGGGAATATATCAGAATAATATCATCCCATTATAATCTACCTATTTTATAATATATACATATATTTTATACGTATATATACATATAATTTATATACATATAATATATATATATATATTATACCCATTATATATCATGGAACGGGGGCTATAATAAGAGCCCCAGGCCAAGGTCCGCCTTCTCTCCAGGCTTCTTGAGCTCCGCCAAGCGCTGCGCGACGCGGTAGATGTGCTCCCCAGGCTCCACGTGGAGCTCCGCGACGTCGCCGTCCAGCGTGCGCAGCGTCAACAGTGAAGCCGCCATGGCCGTGCGGATGGGGGGATGGCGGGATGGGAGGATGGGGGATGGGGATAGGAAGTCAGAACTGAAAAATCAGAAGATAAGGATAGATAATGCTAAAAAATCAGATTCAAAGTCTCAACTTTCGGTTTCTGTGTGAGGGGTGCCACATGATATGGTGGAAGTAGCAACACAGTCTGTCGCTGGCAAGTCGCTCAAGAACAGCGGCACCCTGGTTTTGCACCAGGAACGTGTTGCAGAAAATAAGACACCAGTAGGTTGGTTTCAAACTCCTACCTGGTTTTTCGATGCAGATTCATTCACAAAGGCACTGCCATCGCACTTGGCTTCGGGCGGTGTTGTTGCTTCTGGTTCTGCATTAATAGCTCCACCTGCATCGACAACAAGGTTTTCGACCGCTCAAATGGGCTCCGGCTGTCTCTAATGCTACAACCTGCCGGAAAATCGACATGGATGGAAAGCCGCTATGATCTAAAGTGTATAGTAGCAAATATAACTTAACAATTTTTAAATATCTTAAAATATCCAAAAATGACCTCAAGGTGTACATTTCAAAGGGTCTTTAACTTTGATCCTATGGGGCCACAGCCCATCCAGGGTCCACAAAAATCCCCGGCGCTCAGCCGCCTCGCAGTCTACGTCCGTCCCCTACACCGCCCTGGACCAAGTGCGCTGAGCAGGGAGCATCACTTGGGATCGTTCGGGAGGAAAAAGTGATGGAAAAAAGATTTAAAAAAAAGGGAGGATGATGCGAAATTCCAGTTCTGTGGGTTTTATCATCCCAGATCCCCGTGGCCAATTGTTCTAGCAACCCTACTAAGACCTGTGCTTTGCTGCTCCGATTGAGAAGACCCTGCAGCGTGCCTGTCTGGTGTTTGCCATCCCGCTCGACTGCGATGCGTATGTTGAGGCCAGCTGATGCTCGCAGATCTAGAATCATCCATAGCAGTCATAGCCAACTTTTGAGCATCGCTGTGCAGTCCTTGCCTGCTTTCTGTGATCATTGTCACTGTTTTCTTCGAGGTTTCTGCCAGAGTTTTGTTCATTCTTTGTACATTTGTTTCTTTGCTCTGAGCCTTCCGTCAAATGCATCAAATACATGCAGGATGGATGAACTCCGCTGAAGTTCATCATAAATCACCCACCTGAAAGGGGTAGGGAAGCAGAGATTTCCACCGGGCTGAAATCATCTTTTGCCGCAGCAGTTCTCGTTTGGGTCATTGAGCCACTGAATTCGTGATGGCATTTGTGGCATCCATGATGCCTCGTTTGGAATACTCTTTGGTGGATGTTATGGTTTTATACTCCCTGAATTTGGATTTGCTTGAAAGGACAAAAGAAAGAGACCTACAAACTGCAACCGCGGCTCGCAAATGCCACCCTTGCACCTTATGGACATGTTTTGCAGCTGTGGACTGACAGGCGTGGGAAACTATGCAAACCAGTAAGTGATTTGTTCAGTAGGGACACCTTGAGCAGACCGCTTACCCTGAGCTCTGGGCTGTTAGAATTGGAGGGAGCCCCAGTTGGAATCAGTTCACGTCACATGTCTTAACCATACCACTGTTTGACCTTTCAATGCCCAGTTCGATGCCCAGATCTCCCAAAAGTTCCCAGGTCCGTCCACGTGCGCTCCAAAGAGGCGCCGCATCAGGCGTCCCAGTCCTGGTTGTTGACCCCAATCTCAAAAGGAGTGACTGGCAAGTCCTTCTCATAGGCCCTTTCATGTCTGATATCTTTTGCGGAAGTGGTGAATTCTAATCCTGGATCCCTTACCGGGAACCGGCTATGATTGGCTCCAAGCAGCAACCAAATGAATGTCCTACATGTCTTTAAAGAAATATCAAGTGACTGACCTCTCTTACCTCTTCAGCAGACAACTTCGATCCTGATTTCCCACCCTCCGACATCACCAAGAAGCACTGGAATCTGCGCGATCCCTGTCTTCAGGTTCATCTTCAAAGCCGAACTCATCCATGAGTTGCCTTCATCATGCGAAACATCTTTTGTGCCTGTCTCTACTTGAGACCCCTAAAAAGGACGACCATCCATCTTTGAGTCGTCCTTAGGGCAGGAAACTAGTCTTATAATGTTGTCATATCATGTCATATCCCATTTATAGACACTGTTCCCATTAAACCCTACATTTCGTGCAGGATTTTCCAGCTGCCGCACCTGTCCCGTGCACTGATCTTCGCCTTCGGCGGGCCCAGTGGCTTGGCTTCACATTTCGAACCACCAAAAGTCATCCAGACTATCAATCTCTATCAATGGTACAGTAATGGTGTCCCATCCTCCCACTATTAATTAATATCCCCCACAAGGCCCACAAAATGAGCAATTCCAATACTAAACTGGGGCTTCGTTCGGGTATATGGTGTCCATGGTTTCCTTGAAAGCGCGGAACAAAAAATATTAAATATGCTTTCAAACTATGGTTCTTGTTTCCTTACGGCCATCTGTGCTTTTGTTCACAAGAATTCTGTGCCATGGCCGGACAGCCGGACTCTGCAATCGCCTGCCCAGCACTCTGCCCTGAGTTTCGCAGATCCCAGCGACTCCCGCGGGAAACATCACGTCAAGAGTTATCAAAAGGGATCTACCCTTGGAGCCTTGGAGTCTTAGAGAATCTTAGAGAATCTTAGAAGCATAATTTCTGTTCTCTAGCGGTTTGGCTCATTTCGAAATGCAGCATTGCGAGTTCATCATTCGACCTCTGCAAAAACGTCTGAGCGACTACCAAGTGGCTGTTGATCACGTTGGCCCGCGTCCTGTCAGGAGACGAAAATGAATGAAAATGAACCAAGTACAGAGGTGAGGATCATTTACGCGCTCTCTAGACAATATTGACCTGGGTCTCCAGTCCTGACCGGCTAGGTTTGCATCATGAAACCATCATCCGTAGAGAGGTCCTGTATAGTGGTATGCCCAATCTGTTAGTGATTTCTGGGACTAATGGATCCATGAATCAGCACAAAACTTTGGATGGTTATGGCTTCCAAATCGGCCTGGCCTCCCCTGGATGGATTGTTTGAAGCTCTCTGATTCGCTACTCGGTGGATGCAAGACCCATTTTGGGGCTTAATTCGTACCCCATTTCATTGGCCATATGTCAATATGCATCAAATCAGTACCCCTCTTTGTTGATTTCACCAGTTTGTTGCTCTGATGGGAATGGATCGAAACTTTGTGCGTCCCAAGGTGGTTAAATCATGTTCAATACAACAACCATACTCCCACTAATAGTTGCCATCGAATGGTGGAAATGATTAAAATCACCAGTGGATAGAATGGGTGTTTCCATGTTTTCCCATCACTTTCAGGTACCAAAGCCCCAGATCCCAGATCTCCTGTGCCGGTGGTGCAATGGACGCCACCGGCGGCGCCACCGGGGACGCCACAGGCGCCACAGGGGGTGCCACGGAGGCGGCTGGGGGCACGATGGACATCACGGGCTTCTCCTGGACGATCGTGAGGTTTGAAGGTTTGTTTTGCCACTCAAAAACAAGATAAAACAAGTAGTGTGGGTAAAACAATGCCATAAACCACCCATTTTATACCACCTATTTATGGTGATGACTAAGGGATGGTTTATCATGTTTTAACCACAGTTCAGTAAATTTGGGTCTGATGTATTCTTGCGTTTACCACATCACACACTTGACACATTTCAATGGCAAATATGTTGGTGCGGGTCAAACATTTTGGTGCACAACGAAAACTTGGCTTGATCGGCCACCCTCGGGATATTCACCAACGATGGGGTTATGAACTGAACAAGCTGGGGGCAGCTGGATTCTACAGTAAGAAGACCATGGGTACTAAGAGGCAAGAAATGATCCGTTCAGCAAGTATGAGGAGAAAGCAACAATCACCCCTGCGATGAACATATCACAAAATGCTTTGTGAGAGGAGTACCCCTGCAGCAAACAGACAATGGGAACCACCAAACCTGTGCAGCGTGGTATTCCCCGCTTTTCCCATCTCCTCAGCGAGGGTGGGTAAAGGTTCTGGCCTGCACCATTTCGGGCCCCGTTTTGATATCATCAACATTGATCATCTAAAAATAATGGCTTAGTGAAGCTAATATATAAGTACATATACATATACACATATATACATATGTACATATGTACATATACACATATACACATATATACATATATACATATATACATATGTACATGTGTACATGTGTACATGTGTACATATATACATATAAACATATACACATATACACATATACACATATATACATATATACATACACATATACACATATACACATATACACATATGTACATGTACATATATATATATATATATGATTATATGTGCACATGTTGTTATATCCATTATTATTGTTATCATTGTTGTTGTCATTATCTATACATATATATATATATCGAGAGAGAGAGAGAGATGCACTATACATATATATATATATATGTATGTATGTATATATATATGCTATTATATATATATATATTTATTCATTTTCTCACGCATACATACATGTGTATATATATATATGTAACTATTTTTCCTCTTGATCTTCTTGTGAACTGGCTATGTATTGGGGATCCAGACCCCAGTTGCTAGCCATGTCCGGACACTCACGTTCTGAGGTCCCTTGCTCATCACCACCTGTGGCTTTCAGGCATGGTCAAGGATCCTCCGATGGGATTAACTGGGAAATCACATCAATCCATATCATAGGCACTATAAAGATACCCTGTGGTTATTTAATGTAGCTATGGAAAATGGCCCATTTATAGAGTTCCTGAAAATTTTGATTTTCTGTAACTACGTTAAGTAACCAGAGGGTATGCCCATGATTATCTCAAGGTCGTACCAGGGACCATCAGTGCCACAGCTCTCACCTTCTTCATCCCAGGAGTTGGCATCATCTTCCTTTGCTCCGTGGGAGCTCATGGGGGGTCGATTTTTTCCCACAAGATCTTAGTTCGTTGGTTTTTTCTACGCACCAAACGTGCGGAAACGTGAGACTTTGAGTACATGGAGTATATCACCATACCCAAAATGAGGAGATAAATAAAAACCGAGATGGCGAGGTCCCAAAACCTGCTGAGAGGTCCATGCCAACAACCCAATAGATATATAGGGATTTTGAATGAGAAAAATTGTCCACTTCATGCATTTCTGACTTCAAAGATTGATCTGCTCAACAAGCTTGGAGGACAGAAAAGCCCCAGGCCAGCCAACCATCAGATCACGCTCTTTCTATGTGGGAAATTAATGAATATATATATTATATATATATATAATTATATATATATGCCATGGAAAGTCTAAAATCAATGTGTCTGTCTAAAATCAATGTGTCTGTGTGTGTGTGTCTGTGCGTTGCCATATCTTGGTCCTGTAGCATATCATTTCATACTACAAGATCTACAAGTCCCCAAAATAATCCGGCAAAAAAATCCAGGCGCTCACCACCTTCACCATCTTTATCAAGTTTCCAGTGGTTTTGATGGCTTTCCATGGGATTTGATGGGTTTTCCAAGGGGGGTCCATGGCTTTTCCACCCAGTGAACCAATGAACCAAGAGACTTTGACCTTCTCCTTCGATAGGATCGCATCCGCCAGAAGAGCTCCATCCACCTGACACCACAAGATCTTTGATTATATATGGCTATGGGTCAAAACCCTTCAGCGGCTAATTGCAGTGGTCATACCTTTATTGTGTTTTGCTTGAACATGGGTGGTTTTTGCAGTCTTCCCTGAAAATCCAGTCGGTCGCAATTCCGATTAAAACCTATCAAGACCCCATTTTCTCCATTAAAAACACATCAAAAATGCCATAAAAACTGAGATTCCATAATTTTTGATGGGAACTAAAATCCATCAAAATCCATTAACACATATCAAAACCTCATGTCCAATTGCGCTGAACCCCTTAATTCTGGTCCCATCCACTTGAAACTCAGCACCTGAGATCTCCCAGAAGAGATGCTGCTGCTGAGGCCCGCCAAGGTTTGGGCCTGGGAGATGAAAATCGTGTCTTTTGATACTCAAATCCTATGGTTTCTGATGCGTAAACTATTGTTTTTGATGAAAAATCAGATCAAATCCTATGGTTTTTGAGGGTTAAACTTTAACGGTTAAACTGTGGTTTTTGATGGAAAATGATGTCAAATCCTTTGATTTTGGGGTTGAACTGCTGGAAAAATCAGGTCAAATCCCATGCTTTTTGATGGTTGAAATATATTAAAAGTGTTACTCACCTGCAAATGTCCATCTTTCCCTGAAAGTCATTTTGTCCACCATAGAATTGTGAAAATCCACCCAGGGGAAATTAATCCATGAGTCATTGGGATTCTCCGCTATGATTTTTCAGAAACGAAAAAAGATGAAAATGGACGGAAACATTATCAGTCTTTATCTGGCAGTGTGTCAAAACCTTGTACCCCTTTTGTTCACATCAAAATAGCTGGGATTTATGGATGTTCATCCCCCTAAAAATGGTATTTTCATAGGTATTGATCCATAGCCATCTGTGTTTTTTTGGAATCGACCATTCTATCCAATTCCGAAGAACTCAGACGGTCATCCCAGCATTCTGCTCCCCCACGACCATCCAAAAAAACACCAGGCTTCCCGGCATGGCCGCCCAAAGCCTGGCGCAAAGCGCCACTGATGTTGGGCGGATCCCACTTCCCCATAGGAAAACTGGCCATCCAATGCTAATGCTGGCTATGCCATGGCCATGGATGGCTTGCTCTTCTAGTAATAGGCGGCCAACGGTGTTACGGAAGCCTAAGTGGCAGGTTCTTGTCCACCGAAACTGTTGGGACAAAAATGGAAACCTCCCACCAGAGCCATGTTCAGTCAAAGCCTGCGATCTCGCGGAAGAAATGCCGCTGCTCAAGCCAGCCACGGTTTGACCCTGGTGTCGATCAAAGTGATGGAACTTGGCACTATTTGGGTTCATCTATGGTCCTCAAAATGGGATGCTTCGGTCAATTTATATACCTCTGGTAGCTGCTAGCTCATGTGGCAATGGAAACTCCAGTCTCTACAGCTCGCAAGAAACCTCATAAATCTCATGAAATTTAGGCCCAAAAAAAAAAAAAAAAACGTCCACCAAATTTGCAACCAAAATTTTCCACGGCCGGGATGCTGTTGCACCACATTCCGAGCTCCCCAACCATGCCCATGGCCCCCTGGCGTTGTCGAGTCTCTTGTGGGGAAACTGTCTACTCTTCCTGTCGGGAATTCAGTTGGATGGGCCGAAGAATATCACTCCATACAAGACACTCTACCTAGACCTTAGATTCGATTCTCCCATAGAAATTATAATTCTCGAACTAAAGTGTTTCGACTTTGACAACCCATGTTGATCCATTCTATCCCGTTTTTACGTATGCACACGTTGAGGGTCAAGGTGCTTTGAAGTCAGCGAGAGTTGGAAACACCCACCGAACCCAAAAAACTTCATGACCAGAGGCCCAAGTGTGATTCTCCCCTTGGCCCAGCACCCTTTGCAAAAAGCAATGCACCAATCAAATGAAAAACCACAGCAGCCAGGTCCAGCCAAACCTTTTCACACACCTCTTACATTGCACGGAAAAATGTTGATTTCGCAGGAAAGGAGAGGGAACGATTTATTCAGCCCTGTGAACATATTCAGGATTACAGGATGACGATACATATGATACTTCACTGTGCACATCTGACATTCAAACGTGGGGCATCTCGTCGCCTGCGATCTTGCCGAAGACACCGCGCTGCTCAAGCCCGCCACAGTGTGCTGCCCCTAAGGGACCGAAATGTCTAGTGCTGGGCTTGGGGATGGGCAAGGGATCAAAAAAATCAGTTGAGCCCATGGAAAATAATGCTAAACATGAAAAATCCGGAAAAATCACTATGAAAATGAAAATCGCTGTAAAAGTCATTGAAAATCTGACTTGAACAAATTGAATCCAATGATTGGCGTTGCTGATCAGAGATAGTCACCCAAGTTTCGATATCCAATCCCCCCCTGGGCGTCCAAAACGGCAGGTGATGGCACTGCGGCAGCCTGGCAGTTTCAGACGTAAAATGACCCCTAGATGGAAAATTACTGGGATGGTTTGTTGTTGGGTTTAACACATCACACCAATAGCACCAATAGCAACCCATACCGGATTTTCCCGAGTTTACCAATTGGGGACAGTAAACAAAACACCCAAAAATAAAGCAGGTTATCGTTGAGGTTATCGGATATCGTTGTGTTTTCGCAAAGAAAGTAATGTCGCCCATGTCAAGTTGGTATGATTCCACCTGGTTTTCACCCCAAATTAGTTGATTTTTATTGATGTTTATTGATGTCTGTCCCCCAAGTGGTCCCCAGTTTGCCCTCGGCCCATACCTTTATAGGTTGGTGGCTACAAGTTCCCATCATCAACATTCATAAACAATTAAATATACCAGGTAGTTCCCGGCACGCGCCAGGGCGGAAGTTTCGAAAATAGGACATGACTCTAGGAAACAATTTGCTTGTAGGAATTCTTGGTGAGTTGGAAAGAAATGAATGAATTGAAAATGAACGACTTGAAATGAAATGACATAAAATGAAAGAAAACACCATGAGTGGGTGGATGGATGGATGGATGAATGAATGAATGAACGAACGAACGAATGAATGAATGAAGGAATGAACGAATGAACGAATGAACGAACGAACGAATGAACGAACGAACGAACAAACGAACGAACGAATGAATGACTGAATGACTGAATGACTGAATGACTGAATGACTGAATGACTGACTGAATGACTGAATGACTGAATGACTGACTGACTGACTGACTGAATGAATGAATGAATGAATGACTGAATGAATGAATGAATGAATGAACGATCGAAGAAACGAATGAACGAATGAACGAATGAACGAATGAACGAAGCAACGAACAAATGAACGAAGGAACGAAGGAACGAACGAACGAATGAACGAATGAACGAACGAATGAACGAATGAACGAATGAACGAAGGAACGAATGAACGAATGAACGAATGCACGAATGAACGAATGAACGAAAGAACGAATGAATGACTGAATGAATGAATGAATGCATGAATGAATGAATGAATGAATGAGTGAGTGAGTGAGTGAGTGAGTGAATGAATGAACGAATGAACGAATGAATGAATGAACGAATGAACGAATGAACGAATGAACGAATGAACGAATGAACGAATGAACGAACGAATGAATGAATGAATGAGTGAGTGAGTGAGTGAATGAAAGAATGAATGAATGAATGAATGAATGAACGAATGAACGAATGAACGAATGAACCTATGAACGAATGAACGAATGAACGAATGAAGGACTGAAGGACTGAATGACTGAATGACTGAATGACTGAATGACTGAATGACTGAATGACTGAATGAATGAATGAATGAATGACTGAACGAATGAACGAATGTAGATGAACGAATGAACGAATGAACGAATGAACGAATGAACGAATGAACGAATGAACGAATGAACGAATGAACGAATGAACGAATGAACGAATGAACGAATGAACGAATGAACGAATGAACGAAT
>Ga0126342_10021665_pt1 | contig 10688 bp, 4 predicted proteins | sample Cyp1metagenome_FD_92528 | JGI IMG/M metagenome (GOLD analysis project Ga0126342, IMG submission 92528) | Coral microbial communities from Lord Howe Island, Old Settlement Bay, Australia - Cyphastrea 1 metagenome | ecosystem: Host-associated > Invertebrates > Cnidaria > Coral ... | reverse complement strand
CTTGTCTTCAGTGCGCGCCTCCAAACCGGAACCAAAAAACTTAATAACCTGCTATTAATTTTTGGTGCCACCTTGCAATCCGGGGGGGGCGCAACTGGGGGGGGCAGCCAGCATTTTCATGATAAATGGGGTTATCATTCCATGAATGGGTTGACTTACTGACTTACAACTGGAAAAGGGTCAAAACTGTGGCCATTGATGAGCAAATGCCGAGGGAAATTGAAACAACCACAAAAAAAAAAACTAGTACAGCTCTGGTAAGTACTGTCTAGATCATCGAGGAACAATCGAGTAACATAACGCCGCACTTGCGCATGCAGCACAATACAGCGGCAACCATCTCATTGCAAACGGCCTTTTTGATGTTTTTTGATACAAAGGAAACAAACACACAAAACACGTACATGGATCTTTCCTAAAATGGGGGGTACCCTGTGGTAAACAAACATAGCTATTGAACATGGCCCAGTCGAAATAGTGAGTTTCCCCATTAATAGCATGGTGGATCTTTCCCATCAGTTTTTTCTATGTTTACACTTTTACCAGAAAATATCCATGGGTTTTCCATTAAAAATGGTGATTTTCCCTATTTTTCCCATTAAACATGGTGATTTTCCCTATGTTTCGTTGGCTTTCGACGTATCCTAAGATGGTCTTCGGTCAAAGATGGCCGGGGTAGCCTCGGAATCCCCAAGGCCCACACCGTTGGTGCCACTTCCGTTCCGAGTGCCACCTGAGACGCGACACCGCGAGGCTGGATGCGGCGATTTGGTGGTGCAATAACCTACCATTGGTTGGTAATATAATAATAATATTAATGGTTAATATTAATGGTTATTATTTTTTCGAAAAAAAAACATTAATATATGGTTAATATTAATGGTTATTATATGGTTAATGATGGTTAATGATGGTTAATAATAATCTGGGTGGTGCAATTTCACCATCTTGCAAACATGATGGAGTTCGTCCATGGGAAGGATGACATCCCATATATGAAATGGAAAAAAAAAAATGTTTGAAACCACCAACCAGATGAATAACAACGGCTGGTCAGTTGATGAGTGAGACTCACAGTGAATGGATTGACTTACTGATTTCATAACTTGATGATTGATCCGTTCGACATCATTTGAAATGTTTAAACATCTTCGTGCAGAAGCCCACTCTGAAGTCGCTGAACAAGGCCGTCCGGCTCCGACGCTGACTTTAAGAATCAAATGGCTTTGGCTGAGAATGGGGTACCATATACTCCATGTTTTTTGAATATTTACCAACATTTGGGTGATTTTGGGGGCAAATGTTCATACATATTCCAGCACCATGGTTCGCATATGGGATTCTTAGCCATCATATGTTCCATGAAGCATCATGAATATTCAATACATGGGCATATGGGATTCTTAGCCACCATATGTTCATATATGTTCCATGAAAATCTATGTTCAGACACCCAAACAAGCAGGGCTTTGAATCGTTTGTGATGTTTCTCCTCTCCCATCTAGTGATATCCTGGAATCGGATGAAGGGAGCATCCCAATGATGGTGACCTTCATTTTTCTGATGGCGTTGAAAACATGGTCAATATTTGATAGTTCACAAAAAAAAAAAAAAAAACATCTTACAAGATGTTACAATGTTGCTGGTTTGCAATCTTGCTGGTTATTGCATGTTATTGTTATGTTTTCCATAAACATAGCAACCAAATAAAGGATTAAACGCAGTACCCCTCCAGTGATGCGACACCCTCAGCAGGTGCTATGTTTTTGGACTATTTACCAACAAAACTGGGTGATTTTGGGGGCAAATGTTCTTACATATTCCAGTAATGTCAACCCTGGATTAATTCACCCCTAGACTGTTTGGTTGGGAGGGTACCATTTAAGTATCATATTATGACTATTGGAGGAGTAACCGCCTAATTAATAAACCATGGTTTGTTAATGCGGGGTTGACATTACCATGGAGCATATGGGATTGATTTGATAACCAAATAAGTAATCTACCCTCTGGTCATTTAACATAGCCACGGAAAATCACTACGTTCAATAGGTAAATCATCCAACTATATAAGTTTGTCATTTTCCATAGCTATATGGAGGTTTCCTGGAATATGGTTACCCCCCATTCATTTTAACGGGATTTTCATGGATTTTCCATGAAATAAACCATCCAGCTATTGGGGTACCTCCATATCTTAAATTCCCGGAGGGCAACCATAACTGACCAAGATCGGCCACCACTTCCTCATACTTCACCCCAAACTCCAGGGCATCCCCGCCAAAGGAGTTGCCATCGGTCTTGGGACCTGACAGTTGACGAAAGAACCGCTGTGGAGTATCCTTCAGTTGACTCAATCATCAAACATCGTTCGGAATCCCCAGCGCTACCCTCTGGTAATTTAACATAGCTATGGAAAATCATCATTTTTAATGGGTAAATCCACTATAAATTGCCATTTTCAATAGCTATGTTAGTTTACCAGAGGGTAGATGGAAGTGTTAATGGGACATCATCGAACTCCAACCTTGGGGAATTTATGCATTATAGCTATGTGAAACGTACCGGAGGGATCCAGAGGGTATATACACATATAATAATCATCACATAATTCACATATACATGAATTCATAACCAACAAAAACCAAACACATTCACAGGTACTATAGCTACAAATCTACATTAAAAAAAAACTTTTTGGGAAAATGACTTGCAGAACACTCCATAAAATATCATGAAACATATCTGACTCTGTCAGCACTTCTCAGGCCTCGGCAGCCACTTCTACCAGCCACGTTTCGGTGGCTGTTTTATCATGGTGGGATCGTCCGGGGATGATTTCAGCACGATTTCAACACTTCTGTCTGAAGAAAAACCCTCTTGGTAAACAGAGGCTATTTCGACTGGGCCATGTTCAATAGCTGTTAGTCTACCAGAGGCTATTTGCCACTAAATAGTCCTCTTACTATACCCTCTGGTAAACAAACAGTTTGCGAACTTGAAAATGGCCATAGACATAGTGGATTTTCCCATTAATAGCATGATGATTTTCCAGTTCGTTATGTGGCTGTTTACAAGAGGGTCGTTCCATTCCCCATGATATTTTCAAGGGGAATAAGGCCTCATCCGTATATACAGTCCCTTTGACTTAGGTTATATCCGGCTTACCTCTTAAACACAAAAAAAGCACATTAAGCAGGCCTTTTAACCCCTTTCATTCACTCCCAAATTGTATACGCCGGGTAATTAGGTAAGGTATCTTTATATCAGCAAGTTCCCAGTCCCCCAGTTGTGGCCCAAAATAGCAGTTTTTCTTGTGAAATAAGCCCATCTATGAATCGATTTTTCATGATAACCCCACTGAAACAACATGAAATAAGCCTAAAAATACCTGGTTTCAGGGCTTCAACTGAAATACTCTCTGGTAAACTAACATAACTATGGAAAATCACAATTTTCAATGGGAAAATCCACTATAAATGGTGATTTTCAATAGCTTTTTGTATGTTTACCAGAGGGTAACATGTCTTTTCTGCTTCAACATACGCCCCTTGAAAAAACAGCCCATGGCTTCGGCGAAAGAAAACCGAGCGGCCGAAACTCATGGGGCCCGGTCCATGGCCCGGTCCATCTCGTGGAGCCTCGGCAGATGGCCAGATGTGTTTTTCACAAGGCCTCCAGTTGTTTAGTTGTGGTAAAATATGGTAAAATGATGTAAAATGTAGCCAACAAATGCCAACAATACAATGTTTGAAAGCCAAACGTGAATAGCTAGACCCTCCAAGTACCCTTCAAAATTGTGTTTTACCCCATAATCATCCATAATCTTCATACTTTTACCAGGTAATGTCAAAATTGCGACCATCAAATAGCCAATAGTACAAAACCAGAAACATCCTGGATATTTTTCACAAAGCACCCGGATACACCTAAAGAATCCTAAAGATGGTATGAGCGAATTCTCTTAAATTTTACATCACCCATATCAATTACTTGGGATCAACCTGAATCACTGGGGTATCACGGTGTCAGCGCCAAATTCAGCATCAGGCTCTCTTTTCGCTCCGCACGAGTATCCACGCCTCCTCGGTTCTTCGTTCACGCCACGATAGCGAAGTCGTCGAAATCCATGGCTGAAATGACAGCTGGAAGTACTAAAAACCAGAATCAGCGCCAGCCGAGTCGGCCAGCCGAACATCACCTCGAGGTCAGCCGCGTTCTCGGACCTGGGAAGGCCCGAGGGTCGAGACCAACAGCACACTGAAGTTGAAGGAAATTTCGAGGGATGATCCTGACAGAATTTCAGGATCCTAAAATAGAGCTACGGTGTTATGTAGTCAATGTAAAGCCATATCCGGGAGATATATACCCTTATAGAGCCCTTACATAAGCCTCATGCATGGTGGGTAGCTCCAATAGATTGGTGTCTGAAATGGCCATTGACAAAAATATGGTTGATACCTTGCCTTCCGTCTACCATCAGCTGAGTTTCCCACCCTGTGAAGCTTAACGTGTTTCTGGGAGAACCATTCACCTTTGCATGTAGTGACCATAGGTAGAACGTCCCAAACAAGTGGGTCAGAAGTGCGATCAGGTGCCGATGTTGATCTTAGGCAGTTGGATGTCTAGTGATGTCTTAATCTTAGGCAAGGCCCTGCTGAAGAGGCTAGATGGAATCATCAATTTACCCAACCAGATCCCACTCACTTAAAAGGTGGCCCGGTGGCCCCCAAGACCTGTACCATCCCATCCAAGTGACGAAGTGACGACGAATAAATCGCCTCGATGCCAATGTCGTTACCGATTTTCTTGGGCACTGCGGATGGCGTAGATTCCAGTGCCCAACATGATCAGCACGAAAAGAACCTCAGCGATCCATGCAGGGTAGCAAAGTTAACTGCTTTTTTTTTACATGGCTGGGAAACAGCAACAATGAAAATATATGGGCATCAAAGGACATGGCAAAATCATGGAACTACATGTGGGTAATTTTCCAGCCATTTTGATTATCAAATGGAAAAAAGTGTAACGAGTCACCCACAAAGCATCAAATATAGTTTGTTTGATACTAAGTTTGTGAATTAGACGGGATCCCTGGCCCATGATTTTCCTGGAAATCCCGTCGGTCTGCGCCAGCTCCAAAACCCGACAGCTCAGAAATGACCTGTACCTAGAGTTACCTCGATCCTCAATTTACCAAACATGGGTTACCCAATCATGTTGGTATCTTCAACCAATCTTCATGGCTACGATCTTTGTGGCTACGAAAAAACGCGGTCAACTGGGAAATGATTTTGACGTCCGAAATCGGAAGTGCCATTGCCAAGGGGGTTTGAATCCCCCAGCTTCTCACATGGAGCTAGTCAACATTGGGGTATACCCCGAAGAAGGTGTGGTTAATAAATGGCAAGGATCGAAGACTTGCGGATTCCAGAGGCAAAATTCTTGCAAAAAAAACAAAACAAGTGACTAGCAACTTAGCAAAGTTGTTCAGCATCCATAGCGCAATATTGCCCATCAAGTGGAGATAGAATCAGGTCTTGCCTCCTATTCTATATATATATATATATGGGTATATTAAAATATTTCACTAACCTGAATTAAGGCCATTTGGGGATAATTCCCTTTACTAACCATGATTCCAGTGAGGGAGAACAGTGAGGTCGTTATAATTTACCAATATATATGTATATGATTGTATATGCACATATATATATATATATATATATTATATTATATTTATATATGCCATTTATAGAATGTATAATCCCATTGAAATAACCAGTTATAACTAATAAATGGCCATAACTGTATATATATGGATATACCCTTTGGTAATTTAACATCGCTATTGAAAATGACCATAAAACATAGCTGATTTACCCACTCAAAATGATATATATATATATATATAATTGGACGCTTTTGCAGATGCATCGAATCGATGTTTGGATGCAGCCAGACAGGTGCATTGCTGCAGATCTTTGCAGGACAATGGGACGGGATGCTGCGAGAGATGGTTTAGTACACTGTGGGGCCGCCAAGATAGATAAATTAGTTTAAGTAACTTCAGTAACTATGATTTATGATATTTATAATTAATTTATACAGTAACTTATGAATGGTTTATGATACTCATAACTATAGCTAATGGGATTCATCAACCAACATCACGTTTGGGGGGGCCACATTGTTCCAGTAAGAGCCTGCGCCACAAATCACGGCACGGCACTGGCTTAGCCACTACCCTGTTGCAATCATGGTTTGTTGGAAAATCCCCCATTTGTAGATGGTTTCCCATCAAGACCCGTTTAAAACCTATCGGATGTTTAATTTCCATGTTTGATTACCAGAGGGTACCCTCTGGTAATTTAACATAGCTATTGAAAATGGCCATTTATAGTAGAATTTCCCATTAAAAATGGTGATTTCCCATAGTTATGTGGCTGTTTACCAGAGGGTAGTTTATTTTGTTGTCTCCCACGGAAAGCGCAAATCAACGAGGAAACCATCAGCCCGATGATTAGCCACTGCTCCGATGCGTCTTGCTCTGCATGCCTGAGCTAAATCAGATCTGCCCTGGGATTTGCAGGTTCCTGCAGTTATAGCCATGGCTATTAGTGAACTAACTGGTTTTTTCTATGGGATAAAACACATTCTATTTTGATGGGGTTTTCTTAGTACTTATAACTGGTATAACTCGGGCCTTGACTGTGAAGGGGGCCATAAAAGATCAAACAACATCAGCCATAGTTATTCCCAGCAGCTTCCCAAAAACGCTGGAATCCCATCCCCCACGGGAACCATGGTGGATGGTTCATTCCTACAAGGTGGGGCCCCCCAAGGATAGCCATTGCTGACGCAAAGAACAACAAAGGTGAATTCTATGGTTTAGATATTATGTATGTAACTATAAGTACTTGGTTTGTATATGTACATACATATGTGTAAATACTATACATATATACATATATTAAAAAAAACAAACAAACACATATTATATATATAACGTATATATTATTGTTTTATTATTATCATTATTATTATTTGTTTTTATTTAATATATTATATTATATTATATATTATATTATATCATATTATATTATATTATATGATATGATATTATATTATATAATATTATACTATATAATATTATATTATACTATATAATATTATATTATGATAATATATATATATTATATAATTAATTTTCTATATATATATGTGTTTACATCCTATAAATTAAATATGGATAGACCATGGTAGATCCTCATTTTTTCAATCTTGGAGGTCCCACCCGCAGTTGCCAAGTTTCTCTCGTTGCAGTTGTCTCACCCTTTCCTTCCGACTCGCTTCGCCGCCGCCGCTCTCAGGATCTTTGCGCTGCCGCATGGCGGCAATGGGCGGAAAACCACGAGCCGTTGGATGGGCTTGAGATCTGAATCTTCCAAGGCGCCAGGCTTTTTTTAGGCCCAGCTATCACTTATAAATGGCCAAAAAAATGGCCAGAAAAATGGGGTGATCATTTCATAATTTGGGCTTATTTCACTGACTTATGATTTTGGAAATTGCTACTTCTATGTGGAAAAAAAACATATTATAATTCCATAAATGACGTTATACAATGTGAGGCCCCCTAGATAGCTAAGTTGGTTTATAACTCTAATAACTAGGACTTATGGTAGATATATCTATAGTTAGTGGGATTATAAACCGACTTATAACTGGGGGGGCACCACCTTGTAACTGACTTATAAAACCTTATATTTTTTATGGTAATTCAAGGGCCTTGAAACTGCACATAACTGTGACCCACGGTCGTCATTCCATGACACATGGCGGTTTTTATTGGAACATGGGGAAATCCTCTGATTGCTACAAGGTGGTGCCCCAGTTCGGAATCGCTAAGTTGGGGTTCACATAAGTCCCATAACTATGGTTTATGGCAAATAGAACTATAGTTAATGGGGGTTGTGTTTGTTGGTTTATAACCCCCAATAACTAGTTCTTTATATCTGCCATAAACCATAGTGAAATTGGAGTTATGTGAACCCCAACTTAGCTAACTATGGGGCACCACCTTGTATTGCAATGATTGATAAACAAAGGGCAAAAACTTCAGGAGCACAGGATGAACGCACTTGTATGATGATGTGGCATCAAATGTTCGATGTAAGACTCTACTTTGGGCGCGTGGATTGAAGGAAAAACATACTAGACACCCTAGTTGGGTACCGAAGACATGTTTAATTAGACATACACTTGAGCCACCTTCCAAATTGCAGACATATCTGGGGAAGCACATTGGCAACCACAGTTACAGCCCTTTACAGATATAAATGGGATACTACTACTGAGCGAGTTGACAATTCCTTGGCCGTACTGAAATCTGAGAACTCAAACGTAGCTGGGCTGGATGTTGGTCACCTGTCAGTGAAGATCTTGAAAAATGGGAAATTCTGCGTGGATCTGGTTATTTCACGCTTTGCAAAGTGGAAAATCAGAAAATATTCAGAAAATCACCACCTTCGGTAAATCATGATGTTTTATGATCTATAAATATCTATAAATGGGATATGTTCCATAGCTATGCTACATAACCAGAAGGTAAATGATAATAAATTAATAAATGGAATACATCTTGCAGAACGGATGGTACGATACACCTTGCTCCGAGAGATGTGTTGTTGTTCCTCTACCAGTATTCGATGTTTCTCTTACACACTTCCACATTTCCACTGCGGCAGAACATTGCCACTCTCTGATGTCCCTTCCCCGCGTCGAGCTGCAGAGATTGGAGATGTTTGGAGCGGAATAGCCACGACTTTGGGGTGGATTTGATGGTAAACATCCCTGGGGATCTCTTTTTGTGGCACCCCAAAAAACTGTCAAAGTGCTAAAATTATGCGGTAAAAGCACACGTTTAAGTTAAGGCTACCAACGGACCAGGGAACAAAAAATCATGCTTGGTCGGATTTTCAGAGAGGACTGGTTGCTTCTACTACGACCTGAGGGAAGTGTAATGCCTAGTAAGTTCTCCAATTGAAGTTTATCATCCTGAGCAGCTAAAAGGAAACTCAGAACACATTCTTCTTCACACCATCTCAAAACAACAGGTGTGGGAAAACTACACGCCTCAAAATAACAAACACATCTTTGTACTTGGCATATATGCGTTCTGCACCATCGAACAAGTGCCTCACATGTCCAACGAGAAAATCGAGGAAGGCTTGCCTATGCAATGGAAAACATCCTTCGAAGTCAAAAGAAGATTTACTGGCCCCCATTCAAATCGACAAAGGAACAAGCCCTCTGCTGCCTAAGTCATTCCAAATGACTTTGGGAAGAAAAACATGTGCGTAGTAAGTGATGTCACTCTATATCCAAACTCATATTGGTATACATGTAAATAGATCTACATATATATATATATAATATACTATAAACTAAGTCATTTTGAAACATATTCAGAATGTTAGACTAAGTCATACTAAGTCTTACTAAGTCATGTTGACAAAGTTCCAGAATGTTATACTAAGTCATGTTGATCCATTTAGAAGCACTAAATCTGGATTAATAATTCTGTGTAAATGGCAATATTTCACTAACCAAAATGATAATAGTGGTGCTGGTTAACTGCATTTCTTCTTGGTTAAGTCCTACAATTTGCGCATACCCATTGTTAACTATCGTATATCCGATTATAATGATCTGGGATATTGTACCCATATTATATTCCCATTATATCACCATTGTTGTTTTGTGTTTAACATTTTTATGTGATACTATGTCTGCTTTGAATTTACGTAGATTATATCCAATTAGTTATATACCATTCTACAAATAATACACTATATATATATGTATATATATATATATATAAATATATAAGTATATATATATAAGTATATATATAAGTATATATATAAGTATATATATATATAAGTATATATATAATCTGTTCATTCTACCAGCATTTTTGTTGCTTAACTCCACGAAGAATTGATCTTGAAACTTCCAAAAAAAAACACCACGACCCATCTCCGCAGTGCGAAGGCGCGCCTGTGGATGATTATCAAAGGTCACGCGTGTTTCCTGGAGACGGGATCTGTGGACACTTTGAGGCGCCAGATCTTGGCATAAACCCCCCAAAAATGGTCATTGAAAGAGATGAACCCGCCAAAAAAATCGTGAATTAACCAAATATAATGCGATGTTCTGCGATTTAAGGTAGGTTTCTATAGGATTTTGTAGAGTTTTCATAGGATTTTTCATGGGAGTATCATGGATTACATCACCGGTGCAGGCAAGAGGTTCACCCCGGATAAAATCACAGCAGTGTTCAAAACCTCGTGTCGTCCCTACGGTCGTGATCCCCCCCAAAAAAAACGTGTTTCCAGGATGTTATAGATTATGTTATATTATATCATTTGATTTTATATCATATTATTTTATGTCATATTATCATATATATATATATATTATATTATATGTAATATATATTATATTATATGTAATATATATTATATTATATATTTATAAGTATATGTTAAATATAGTATATTAAATATATATTACATACTATATATTAAATATATTATATATATATATATTATTATATATATATATATATTATATAATGTGTATATATATATAATATATATATATATATATTATATATATATATT
>Ga0126342_10021664_pt1 | contig 10688 bp, 9 predicted proteins | sample Cyp1metagenome_FD_92528 | JGI IMG/M metagenome (GOLD analysis project Ga0126342, IMG submission 92528) | Coral microbial communities from Lord Howe Island, Old Settlement Bay, Australia - Cyphastrea 1 metagenome | ecosystem: Host-associated > Invertebrates > Cnidaria > Coral ... | reverse complement strand
TGGTGTAGCAGGCGCAGTACACAGAGCTTCCTGGAGGAGCTGCGGCGCGCGTGGCCGCCGCTGGGCCGCGGCTGCCTTTCGTGTGGCAGGCGCAGTACACAGAGCTTCCTGGAGGAGCTGCGGCGCGCGTGGCCGCCGCTGGGCCGCGGCTGCCTTTCGCGTGGCAGGCGCAGCACACAGAGCCTCCTGGACGAGCTGCGGCGCGCGTGGCCGCCGCTGGGCCGCTGGGCTGCGGCTGCCTTTCATAGGCGCAGCACACAGAGCTTCCTGGAGGAGCTGCGGCGCGCGTGGCCGCTGCTGGGCCGGGGCTGCCTTTCGCGTGGCAGGTGCACACAGACTGCGGCGCGCGTGGCCGCCGCTGGCCCGCGGCTGCCTTTCGTGTGGCAGGCGCCGTACACAGAGCTTCCTGGAGGACATGCGGCGCGCGTGGCCGCCGCTGGGCCGTGGCTGCCTCTCGTGTGGCAGGCGCAGTACACGGAGCTTCCTGCAGGAGCTGCGGCGCGCGTGGCCGCCGCTGGGCCGCGGCTGCAACTTCTCATCACAACTCATCACAACTTATCAAATACCAACTCATCACAGCTTCACTTCTCACACCTCACTCATCACAGCTCCACTGCTCATCACAACTCATCACAGCTCCACTTCTCACAGGTCCACTTCTCATCGCTTCTCACAGGCCCACTTCTCATCACAACTCATCACAACTTATCACATCCCAACTCATCACGCTTCCACTTCTCACACCCCACTTATCACATCACAACTTCTCATCACAACTCATCACCACTTCTCGCATCCCAACTCATCACAGCTTCACTTCTCACACTACTTCTCACACCTCACTTATCACATCAGAACTCATCACAGCTCCACTTCTCACATCTGACATCACAAGTCCACTTCTCACACCTGACATCACAAGTCCACTTCTCACACTCCCCGAAGTTCACATTAAGCTTAGCTACATAAAGGCTTGACATGTGGGGTTATCCGGTCCTTTTATTATTAGGGGGTGTTTTTATTAGGATTCCCCCTAATACTAAATTTAAGACCCTGATGTTGTTAAAAATAAGTATTTTGTTAATTTTGTTCTATGTTAAAATCGATTAGATTTCCTTTCAAAATCTAAAAATATTTCCAAAAATTTGATTTCGAAGCATAGTAAATTTAAAACCCTACTGCAATATTAAAAAAAATGTTCTATTTCAACATCGATTAGATTTCCTTTTAACATCTAATTAAGATATTGCCCAAAATTGGATTTCGAAGCTTCGCCCATCTTCGCCCTAATAGTAAATTTAAAACCCTAATATAAAAAAAAACTATTTTGTTCTATTTCAAATCGATTATATAGATTTCCTTTTGAAATCTAATTAACAAAAATGGATTTGGAAGGTTTCCCCTAATATTCAATTAAAATCCTTAATAAAAAATATTTTGCTTTTCGACCTTAAAAGACGGACCCTAATAAGAAAACACTTCGGGGCTGACTAGTTTTTATTATGAAACCCTAAAATGGTAGCTTCATGTTTAAATTGTTTTCTAACGGGGATCAATTAAAAATCAAATTGGCCAACCTCAAATTTTCCAAAATTGGAGACGGACCCTAGTTTTTATTATTTGAGGGGTGTTTAGTAATAGGGGGAAAGGATTACTTCATGACGTTTTAAATTTGTTGGGCATCAACATGCTTGAAAAGGTGGCAAAGGTAAATGTAACGAACGAACTCATACAATCACTTGGCAAAGAAGAGCAAGACATCCTGAATTCGACGCGAACGTGTTGTTTGGGTTTGTTCGATGTTTTTATATATTCATAATCAGCGCGGCGTTTGGGTGTTTGATGAGGTACAATCAGTAGTAATTATTCAATACACACAAATTATATAATATACACAGAAATATTATGCGCGTTAAAATTTCAACTGCAGATTGAAGGGCCCTGGCCTTACAACCTAATGCACTTTGTCAGTAAAACAGGGTTTGAAAAATGCACCTAGGACTACCATTTTGGAGCAAAGTAGCCTTTTTAAGGCTGTGTGTGGGTTTATGTGGCGAGGCTGTGAAACCATTTTGTAGTTGTTTTTATTGGATAACATATGATCACATTAAAGAAAAACAAACCATTTTGTAGCAACTTGCTATTTGACCCGGAAAACATTTTGTAGTTTTTTGTTGGCAATCAAGAAGAAGATATGTGCTAGGCATATGATGATTTTGTAGCATCATGCCAGCCTTTTTTCTACACATTGACAATGGGAGAAAAAATGTGGGAGCGGTCCTCATGTGGCTACAAAATGAAATCCCTCCCCTGGATCTGTCGAAGGATGCAATAGCTACAAAATGACCTGCAACAAAGCAAGAGGTAACATGTTGGATTTTGAAATTTAAAACCAAGCTCTTGGGCAGAACATTTTGTAGCAAACCTATGTTGATGCCCCTGGACCCTGCCTGGTTTTTCATTTTGTAGTTGGGTGTTTTTGATGGTGGTTTTTCATTTTGTAGCAGACCAGGGTAAGGCCCGAGGTCTGTACTAATAAAATGAGGGGGCACAAGGTCCCCCCGGATATTTCAGCCCGGATGAAATATTATATTTATTTATCAATAGTGAAACTCCGCCAAGGAGCAGTGAGTGAGCTTACAGTGGAGTTTTCTGTCGCTGTGGGACTGGACCCAAGTACTTCGAACGCTTCGAAGCTCGTGCAGGGCTTCCGAGAAAGATTGGCCAAGGGCGACTTGGCGGAGTCGGATGCGCCCTGCTGAGGTTTTAATCAGATCGGGCGAGTACAGCGCCATGGCATATAGTGCTCTTACAGACATTGAAACAATTTAATAATATTTAATTTATATGTACTTACAGAAATAGACTTCAGCATGTTGAGCATGATGCGTTCATTTCAAGTCAGTGTGAGATCATCTATATCATAGTTGCTGTACCAAATGCATGGTTTGCATGAGCGTTTATCGGCTACATTTTGGATCTCGAAAGATCCCAATAGACCCTGATGCACAAGCCGCAAGCTGAGGCATCTCCTGCTACAATACCTTCACTGAACTGCAGACGGAGGTAAATGCAATCTCCAACTTGCTTAGATCCGCTTAGATTTTCCGAAGACTTCTGTGAAAGTACCATTTTCTCATTGTTGATTTGATTTCTGTGACCCTTCTTTCCTGCACAGCAGCGGCAAGTTTCAGTAATAACATTGTCAGTCTGTCAGTTGTGCTATTTGTCAGTGCTTATCCAGCGTGATGACTTGGTTTCCCAAAAATCTCGGATTCTTGAATTCACATAATTCCCCACCTTGAGTCATTGGCTGCACGTGGTCACCGCCTAGGCTATCCTTGCCTCCTTGCTCGCACGTAGCTGACACTGATCTCAATCCGAAGATGGAGCAATGGAGCTACGCCAGCTACGCTATTGTCATTGCAACATATATGGCGACGGCATGCAACGGCTGCACTCTCCAGGTGTGATACCTCCAGGGGTCGTGCTGCCGGGGTACAGACCTTCAGATCTCTGGAGCCACAACAGGTGCGGCCGGGTTTTCTGACTGAAAGAGGTGCCACAACTTTGGAGGGTTGCTACAAAGGCATTCAAAGGCTATGCGACCAAATCACGCAATGTTCCAAAATTGATGTACAGATGGACATATACAATATATGATGAAATAATGTAAAATATCAATCAACTTGGTTGAAGGCAGCCCAGTCGGACAATATTGTTTTTTCTTTTGTTTCTTCTTCGTTGTATCATGTTCTTCTTTGTATTTTCTTTGTGGGTGTGGTTGTTTTTGTGCTCATGAGACATCAGGATGCCTACTTTGAATGCGTTGCCAGATGTTGCCCGGCGTATGGTTGAACTGCCATTGACGAGATTTCCCATCCTGGGAGAGCTGTCAATCCCTATTGACGGATTGCAAGCTCCTCCTCATCAAGACACGCACGACGTTACGACACGACATCTTCGACGTCTGGTTGCAGGCAGTGGGGCCAAGCAGGCAACATGTTCGGTTGCAAAGAAGCTAGTGAAGCGAGTGAAGCTAGTGTATATGGCTATGACTGTTACTGTATTATTCATGTCTTGCGCTTTGCATGGCTGTTGCTCAGAATAAGAAATAGATAACAGGTTCAACCGTTCACCTACGTGTCTCAGTGCATTCGCCGAGGAAGAGCTGTTGAATAGACTGTGGGGCTGCGAGGTTGCAGCAAAGGGGCAACATTGTGCTGACCTTGGCGAAACGGATGCATATAGCAGTCATCAGATCACAGTGTCCTGCACAAGTCGCATATCTTTCCTTTTGGCAGATTTTGACTCAGAGGATCATGAGGATCTTGTACAATGCAGAAACTGACTGACTGGTGCCACAATGGCAGACAAGTCAAACGTTGAACAGGTCCAGCAGTAAAAGTTGTTGCTCCGCCCTCCTGTAATACCAATGCGAGGCTTTCCCGTCTCAATGAGAGTGTCTTTTGGACGTCTTGCGTGATACTTAGATACTTAGAGACAGTATCCCCGGCACATGCACGAGCTACTAATCTTGAATCAGAAGGATCATCTCCAAGACGCAGGCTCAAGATTCCACCCCACAACCCCCGGAACTTCTTGGACGACATTGTCGCCGGAGGAACTTTCACATCCTTTCCGTTGATTTGCAGAAAGCTGATTGACGATATCGAGGCTGGGTGGAGTTCATTGGAGTTGGTGTTAGTTGGTGTTGAGCTGAATGGCCTCGTAAGTCCGTGGATGTAGTTATCTGTACTTCAAGGACATGGCCTTCCAATCTATCCATTATGGAAAGGATGGAGTAGCTTCGGGATCCTTCGGGCCACACAAGTTTCACAAATGTCCGCCTTCAACTTTCATTTCCAATATTCTTGGGTAATTGCCAGGGGAAAGATGCTTGGAGATGTCTAGCGTTCATGAGGAATATTGAGGAATATCTGAGAGCTTGGAAGGCCATTTTGCATGCCAGTCATGTGGAGCCCTTTGAATTTCACGTGATGCCTTCCGCCGCCCTATGAATCGGACAGCTACCACGGCCCACATTAGCACCATCTCCAACTTCTCCAATTTCGCCCACAGTTTCCAGGAGGTTTCACGCAACACACAGTTGATGCACTGTTTGTGCACTTGAAAGTTAAGTTATGCAATCCGATGTCATCAACAGATCTACCAAAAGAGTTCCTTTGACTTTAGGAGTCATTTAGAGCATTTTAGAGCAGTGTCAAGTCGACCCTATGACAGAAGAGTGAGTTTGTATGTTTTTTGCGGGCAGAAAAGGCTAACCAAGCAGAAGCATATATCATATCCTGCACCTGTTTGGAGTTGCAAAGAATTGAAATTGTCATCAAACTATAGCCAAGCATTTTGTCGGTTTGTTGTTTTTCCCTCTCAGCATGAACTAAACTAGATTTTCTCCAAGGCTAACGCGTCTAAGTACGGGTGCTCCACCCGCCCCCAGCGTCGTGGCAATGGACACTGATCCGGAGCTTGTTTTGGGCAGCTGCGACATGGAGGAAGTGCCATGTGATGCCTTTTTTTGCACATTCAGAACTGACTTCCTGTGTTCCAAGATGTTCCAAGTCAGTGGCCAGTGTGGTAAAGGCCACAGGACCCTAGCACCAGTGGCTCGCACCCAACTTAGCGTTTTGTTTATGTGAATTATGCGGCATAGAATGGCACGGACCTTCGCTGCATTCTTTTGCTGAGTGGTTGGTCTCCTGCGTCAGGACACGATGCAACAAGATGATGCAACGTCTCCAAGCAGGAAAAAATCACTCGGGCAGACATGGCGAGAGACACTGTATGTTCATGGGTTGCCTTCAAATGTGTGTGATTGTTGTGCATTGACCGGCTCGCCTGCTAGAAACTGTGGGAAATTCAACTTGCCAATTTTTTGACACTTGCCACTTGCGGCAGCAGAGTTGGGTACCGCACTGCTACACATGGTACAAGATAGGGAGTTCCCGTATAGCCCACGAGGTCCTGAGGTGCCACGTCATGATGTTGAAAATGCATGAATGCGGAGCATCATGGGGCATCATGGAGCATCACGGAGCATTTCTGATCCGTGCAAGGTACATGACGACTTTGAAGGAACACTTCGAAATTATCATGAGGAGATTCGATGCACAGGACGACCTTCTTCACCAGATTGTGGCTGAACGTATTGGCAGCAAAGGCAGCTAGGGGCCTGGGCGGTAAGGGGTGTGCCAGATATTCTTTGCATTCCATAGTATACTGTATATATACCCTATATATTTATATATATGCACAGAATTACACAGACACACTGACACACACACACACAGATATACATATATAGACAAAATGTCAGAGCATACTGTATATTGGCAATGTTCGTCTTCCACACTAGTTCAGTAAATGCGGTCAGTCTTCATTTCAAAGAGACCCAAAATTCATACAAAGACACTGTATATCCTTTCTAATCTTTCTACATCTCAATACTGCAACAGTTGCTACAGTGTTGCCTGAAACATGTAATTCCAGCAGATTTGCCCCATCCGTTTGCTACTGGCCATTGAAGGCAGCGCTCTCGCTCGTGTTGCAGCCCTCAGAGACTTGGAAGCAAATTTGAATGATCATGAATGATCGCCACATTCACTATGTAAATTACGGCAATTATATTATATACTTGAAATAGCAATGATACAAACGATTGTCTTATGACAACATATTAGCAACTTATGACATATATTCTGACAATTATCGCTTTGCTTTCTACTGCGTTTGGAAGATGCTTGGAAGGCTTTACCGTTTTTGCACCTTTGGACTTGTTCAGCAATACTCATGAAGCTCCGTTTTGGTCGTATGTGCCACTCAGAAGTGATTTATGGGCGCTTGTTGTTGCGCTGCCAGTTGTATGGAGTATGCTGTATACTTAGTTATACGTATAAGTTATACGTATAGTTATAGTATAGTTTCTTTGCTTATTTAAGTTTTGAATCATTCCGAAACATTCCCTAAATTTCATCTCCATGATGTCCTTTCTGGAATAATTATAAGCACATTTCCGGAGGCAGAACCAATCGCAAATGCCCATTGCGCAAATTTGCCATACAGTTAAACCATGAAGTGCGGAGTGCGCAGGCCATATTTTTGCAAACGATATTCGGCCATCGCACAGGAAATATGTTGCCACCTGTTCAGCTGTGATCATACTAGAGGTTTTCTATGGTTTTCTATAGGCACATGATCTTACCTGAGACTTCAACTAAAAGAAACGAAAAGAGGCCCTCCATTAAACGCATTCAAGATACAATAGTGCCCATACATCGTCTTGCCACCGGCCAAGCCGCAACTTCACAATATCTAGTTCAATTAATTAGTATACAGAACCTCTGGAGTAGGGGGAAAAGGATTGGGAAGGTGCCTTTTTGTAATCTTTTTGTGTCGTCATTGGAAGTTTTGGAGTCTTTTACCAGCCCAGTCTGAGTCTGATTGTTCCATTCAGCTACCAGCGATCCGAGGAGACAGGAACATGTTTACTGACAAGGCGTGTATGATTGACAATTTATGTCGTTAAGCATGTTGAATGGTTAAACTTTATTATTCAGTTGCTCCGACTGGTTGCAGGTATCTGCAGCATCAGATACGTCCACAATTCTCATTATGTCTTAACAAGTGTGAAGCCAATATATTTATATACATTGCGGGAATGAAGAAGTTACTCTGGAATCGTTGAGTAGGAACTGCAAGCTTCGAAGTTGGCCTCTGGAACTTCGGGGGCCACCTTGGACGCTGAGTTTCTTGGTAGAACAGCAGGATCCTTTGCGTAGTGGCTTCACTTTGTGTTTGTTTCTTGTGATTTTCATCATTTGCTGGTGTCGCTGCTAGTACTGTCATTGCTACCTCAAAACACTTACGGTTTGTCGTCCCCATTTTCATCGCGTTTCTCGTTGTCGTCGTCGTTTGTGTTTCTCGTCCTGTCACTTGTGATGTCATTCTTGATATAAATTATACAATAATTATTTCAGATTTCCACTTGAAAATCAGGTTATCGCAGTACGTACGTAAAAAAACGATTCTTTAAGATGATGCTAATAAGCTCTTTTGTAGGCCAAAGATGGTCAATGTGGATCCTTTTTTGTTTTTTGTTATGCTTTTGCTCAACAATGTGGTATCGGTACACCACTGTACCTTTTGATTCTCTTTGCATTCTTGGATGTGCTGCTATTGCCTCCAACTTGGCTTTCAGCATTTCAGCGCTGCGAACTCCCGAGCCATCGCCTTGCACCATCTTGCACCCGAACATCTGTGGAAGTACCATTGCACAGCATGGCACACCTACAATTTCTTTTTAGTCAGCAGGGCACGGAATTGAGCAGAGTTCCGCTCTTGACAAGGTGTGTTCTGAGTTTCCATGAGTTTCCTTACTCAGTTTCCAAGACTGCTGTTGGATTCTTTTGCTGGAATCGGGCATGGACACAAACAACATGCTATCAACATGCTTTTGACTTATAGACTTATAGATTCACCTCCCCGTCCACAGGGTTCTCACGGCTTTCCATTCGATTCAAGCGGAGCCTGCACTTTGCTTTGGAAGGATTGCTGTTTGACCCAGGACAGATCAGCATGACCAGGGTACTGCCTCCACAACTCCCCTGAATCCGAACAAACAAGGCGGCTGCATGACTTGTTTCCGAAACGTTTTTGGTCGACATTCTTTGGATTTTGGCCAAAAGCAAACCTGCACTGCTGCTTCTACGGTGAAGTTTCTGTTTAATTTGATGCTTAATGTGTTTGCATCATGTGCATTCTGTCAGCAAGGGTTTAGCGGGCCTGGGGGCCACAGATGCCACGGTAGGCAGCCTGTGAAGATTTGTTGCCTTAAGCAGCAAGAAGGTATGAGACAGTTAGATGATATTAGATGGTGTAATGACACAGCATCAACAGAATGAATTGACACTTGCGGTTGAAAAACAGTTGAGTCTTTTGTCAGAGTCTGACTTGCACAGTCGCTGCAGCTGGGCTCAGAGATTTCACCCCAAACCGTTGCGCTCTGGCAACATTTGTCGCACGACGCGCACGAGACGCGCAACAGCCCGCCATGAGCATGCACACAACGCAGGAGCTGCTTGGCTGCGTATTTGCATTTTGTCCTATTATAAATAATATATAAAAATATATTTTTTGTACATCATGTTGAAACGATCATGACCAGCGACCAACATAAACCGCCCGGTGAAAGAGTTGCAGTATGTTCAAGTCACAAAGTTTGACTTGATGGGAATGGGAAGCACCGTATGGAAGCTGCAACCGCAACCTTTATTTTCCGTTATGAGATGTTGATTGCGTTTGGCCCTTCGGCGGTTACTGAGGTGGGCACAAAGTGCCCAATATAATGTGCATCAGGCGCAAGCAGCCCACAGAAAGGCGATGGATCAGCAGGATCGCAGCAGTCGCGCCTGCGGAGAGGTGGTCTCAGATAACATGGGCATGTACGGCGAGCTGCACTCCTCCCTGGAAGCTCATCTCAAAACATGTCAAAATGTCAAAACAAAAGACAAGACATTCAAAGATGCTATTCAGAGACATCCCAATAAATATGGCATAATATGGCATGTGATATCATGTGATGATATTATTATATTATTATATGGAATGGCCTGGTATTGCATGAAATGGAATTGTCACGCAAGTGTTATTGTGGTTTGTTATCATATTTGGTCATGTGGGTCAGCTTTCGGACAGTTGTGCATTTGATTGCAAACAATCAGCAGCTAATTAGCAATCCAGTCTTGCGAATTTGCTCCTGCGACATTGCTCAAATCCCTGCTTGCTGAGGAACACAAGGTCAAGACCTCCCAGCGGTCACTTGCCATTTGCTGGGCTACTTTTCCTACTGTAGATGCTCAACGATTTTGTTTTTGGGGATAAGGTTACTTGATGTTACTTGGGAATGCTCAAGAATGATGGCCGCCTTTCCGGCAGCCAAGCAAGAATGCTTCCTCCATGTGCCTGCACGGGCTGCTGATTGGGTGAAGAATACATTGCAAATTCCACGGTTTGCCTCTTGACATGTCTTTCCAATGAAAGAACATCTGAGGTTGCTGGACAAACTTCAGCATCGAGCACAATCAGTAGAGAACTCCCCTCAGCATACGAGGCCTTGGCACAGCTGCGCAGTTGTCGGTCGCAGTGGGGGGATGGCCTGGCTACACTGAGGACATAGCCGCATTCCTCCTCAATTTCCCGATCAAATTAAAGCCCCAGAGCTGGGGAAGCCGCTGTTCATCAATCAAATGAGTATCAAACTGAAACAAAGAATTCTGCATGAGATAAGCGGATCAAGATTTTGCACAGTTTTTGCACGTACTATGGCTTATTATGATATTCTGGCACTCGACTTATGACTCTGGGGCAGTGTGCTGCAATCAAGTCAAGGTGCTGCGCATGCATTGCTGCTCACAGGCAGACATTGATGAAGTTAGAGGACGGAGCCAGTGGTGGCATCATTCTCTGCAGATGGGATTGGTTCCCCATGCTTGCCCTCTGCCAACTCCAATCCTTCAAGACGTCGATGATTGCAGTCATAGCATATCTACTTGGTGGCTCATCCCACTTAGTAAGTGGTTTATAACCCCAGTTATAAATGGGATAAGTAGGGTTAATCCACTTATAACTGGGGTTATAACCCACTTACTAAGTGGGATGAGCCACCAAGT
>Ga0126342_10021663_pt1 | contig 10688 bp, 12 predicted proteins | sample Cyp1metagenome_FD_92528 | JGI IMG/M metagenome (GOLD analysis project Ga0126342, IMG submission 92528) | Coral microbial communities from Lord Howe Island, Old Settlement Bay, Australia - Cyphastrea 1 metagenome | ecosystem: Host-associated > Invertebrates > Cnidaria > Coral ... | reverse complement strand
CCATGCGTAGTTCTCCACATCAAATCTCCAAAGATCGCGACAGAAAGACCCGCCGTCAAATCCGCCGTGAATCCAAAGAGCTCTGTTGGTTGGATCCCAGCCAGCTACATGAAAAGCTCGAGCTGATGGACCACCCATGGCAATCAGATTCCAGTTGTTGCTGCCGACCGTGGTGTCATATCTCCACAGATCCTGTTGCAAACCTCCTTTGACTTCTCCACAGGAACCTGGAAATGAGGCAAACGAGAATCGTCATTTGCACAAAAAAAGGTGATGGTCACGATACTTTTCCTGACATAATGGACATATTTATAATATATGTCATGACATATTTGTAATGGAAAATCCTCCCTCTACCTTTACCTGACCATTGACTGGAAGCATTTGAGGAACTTCCCCAGCGGAAAAACAGCGAATAGAATACGATGTTGACTCTTGCAACGATTTGAATGACGACCTTTATGAAGAACTTTCAGGAAATGATTGCCAGAAACTCAGAGGTTTTCCTACAATCTTCTCTTCTCGTGATGCGACCCGTAACGAGTAGCGTCCTTCCTGTACTCAGAGCGCGTAGTACTTCAACATGATGACTATCGATGATAAATGATGACCGTAGAGTTTACAGTCTGGAAATCTAGTACCTAGTTCTCGGAATGTTTGAGCAGAAAGGGATTAGACAAGAATCCAACTTGTTTTTACCAACGTTCTGAAATCTTCTAGACCTTCTTTTGACTTATCCGTGATTGCAGCACTCTACTGCTATGCTTTGCTGATATCGCTGCGCTGCAACAATTTTAGGCCGCTCAGACCAGCTGAACGGCACCCTTCCCTATATTTGTATTTATTTTGTCAATATTTTAAATCAATGTTTCTTGCTTACAGTCTGTGACTAAATCCCTTGGTGCAAGAGAACCGATCCAATCTAATACCACACGATCTTGAAGCACACTTATGTGTTTTGACTTTTTGCAAGACAACATGCACCCGGGAACAGGATCAATCCTTTCGATCAAGGGACGATTGTATCCAGCATGAATCCAAATAGCTCGATCTACTTCATCCCAAACTGCCACATGATTTGCTCGCGCAAAAGGTTGATGCTGACTGTTCGGAAGAAGCGTCCAGGTGCCCTGTTGCGTGTCGAACTTCCAGAGGTCTTGGTTCAAGGTGCAGTCGAAGAGTCCACCGTGGATCCAAATGGCCCGGTTCGATGCATCCCAAACAGCCACATGCTGACTACGTGCCGAGGGACCCGGCGCCATGATGTTTGTCCACGTGGAGGCGGAGTACCTCCACAAGTCATTGAAGTAGTGGACACCATTGTAGCCACCATGGATCCAAAGCACTCCATTTGGATCCCAAACAGCCACGTGATCCCCTCGCGCCATAGGTGCCTGATTCAGCTGTCGCTGTTCCCAGCTGCCAGTGTCAAAGTCAAACACCCACAACTCCTCCGAGAAGTCACCGTGGCTTCCTCCGTGGATCCAAAATTCATGAGCGGTTCCTCCATGGAACGTTGCGACGTGCACGGAACGTCCTGATGGTCTCGTTCCCAACTCCTGAACTCTGCTCCAGCCACCAAGAACTACCAGAAGCCACTGGATTAGGCACAGCCCTTTGAGTGTGCCCATGACAGTGCCATGAAGCTTGTCCAGTGCATATATGGCATACCCCACTGCATACCACCTACTCTGCCTGAGCCGTGAAACAACTGCTGGAACTGGCATCTTTAATCATTTTTAGCAAACGTAGAGGCCACCAACACTCTCATCCCCCTTGTCAACGACATGCAACGACCATGATTCTCATGGATGTGGGACTGGGAAATAAACTGAAACCAACTTACCTGATAGAAACGGTGGACAGTGCATACTGGTTAGCCAGATATTAGGCAGTATGGAGATGATTCTGCTTTGGTGAGAGGATGAATCACGATTACATGCAGCTTCTGTGGTGGCCACCCGTTGCCAAGTGGAGTCTGACCATCGGCACCTGGTTGGTTTTTGGCAACGGTTTTCACTGGTTTTCAACAGTTTTTCAAGCAAAGAAAGGTCCTCCAGGTCTTCGCTGCAGGAGAATGGGATAGAATGGGCCTTCAATATTCAGAGATTTCCGAGCTATGTCGGCTGTATTTGGCTGTATTTGGCTGTCTTGCGTATTTCATCGTATTTCTATAGGCTAGATCTGCTCTGTGCTTCGCAGGAGTCTTCGCATGATAGGCAAGACCATTCAATAGAGTGAGTTCATAAATGAGTTCATGAGGGCACGAGATGAAAACCAGCAAATCGCAAATCATCTGAAGTTTGTGCAATTTGACATCAAAAGATATTGAACAATTGGCAAACATATATCAGCAGCAAGAACCAGCTGTGGCACAACCATGTCACCATGTCCTACCAAGAAACATCAGGCCTGGCCATCCAGGCGTCAGCGTAGTACCACTATTTACCCTCAGTGGATGCAGGAGTTACCCAACTTCATCTCCAAATATATATTTACAATATATATATATATGTGTGTTATTGTATCTGTATATTGCTTTATCTATGTATATACCTTTATATATCTTCAAATATATCTTCATGATGGTTTGCAGATTCAACCCAAGCTGCAAACCTTGTCCCTTTCAATGGAGTCATATGGAGTCATACATTTCGCATCTGAGACCAAAACACGTTTCTTCCGGCAGATGTCCTGGCGACCCCAGCAGCACCATGGAAGATGCAAAATTGAGGAAGCACAACTGAACATGACAAAACGCGGTTGTTCTTTTTTGATCGTGTATTTGCAAATAAAAACGCATAAAGTATCATAAGAATATCATATAAAGAACTGTCTGCCCTTCACTTCCAGCATCACACTGAGGCAATCAACTCCTATCCTCCGCTCCTTGTCCAGTACCAGGCCAGCAGTAACACAGCTCAAACTGCTGCCTCAGGTGGAGCACCACGGAATCTCAACCATTATCAACCATCAAATTGTACCAAATTCATCTAGGCACGCGGCATGCTTGCATTTACAGAAGTGCTGCCTGATGTTGCCTGGATCCACCCTGTGATGCAGAATCGTAACTTCCACTTTTCGGCAGCTCTCCTTGTTAGAAAGCACCCATTGCAGATCTGAATTCCACTGACGGATCTTTGCGCCTTTCACTTTGAACATTGAGGATGACATCTTTGGTCCCCTCATCCCAGCATTATCAACATTTATCAATATTGTCAACGTAAAATCCTAATGCTACAATGACCGCAAAGGATCACACCAAGCCGAAGCCGATACTCTTTCAGCGTTCAGTTTCCAGACTTGGAATGTAGAACGCCCGTTCTCGACTCGAAGTCGTTCTCTGGCGCAGTCTCTGACCCCTCGAACCTCTCGCGCATTTTGTTGCTCCCTTTGGACCAAGATTCTCCGCAGGTGTCTGGAGAACTGGTGGAGCTGTGATCCCTCTGGGAATTCTGGGTTCCTGGGACTTTGGCCACTGCGGCTCTGTTGGTTTCTGACTCAGACATGTTGGGTCTGGACAAATCTGAACGGTCACAGAGCTCGAAGCAGATGCCAAAGATAAAGATATCAGTCTTTTGCCAAACACATCTGGACTTGCGACACTATGACGACTTCGATTGTCTTGTGTCCGAGCAAGTTGAAGCTCTGGCACTGAGCCGTGTGGTACTCGATATTGGCTACTGACAGGTGCTTCTGGAAGGAACTCCGACAATGGAAGCTGTCTTTCCACAGTCTGACTAGCTCCGCTAGCTCTTGTGGCCGTTGGAAGATTTGGAAGCCAGAAAATGGTCAAAGTCTGTGTTTGTGCTGGCTGGCCTCGATGCGGAAAACATTTGCACCGTAGTCTTTCCTGCTCCCGAAACGCAGATGATCTTTGCACACTTGGTGCTTCCGTCGTCGGTCGGGATCTCACATTCAACAAAGGCGATGGTTGTACCGAAACTACCACAGCTCTTTGGCCATTCTGGCCATTCTGTCCTCTTTCTACTTGCTTCGGTAGATCCACAAAGCTTGGCTCTGATGCAAACACGACATGACGCTGGAGCCTGGGTGGCTTTTGTGACGCTCTAAAGGACGCAGCATGTCGTACTGCTCCAGTTCCTGGGAGCCACGTCTTGGAGGCAACTGCCACAGTTGCAGGTGTTTGCAAAGCTGGCGTTGACTGTGTCGGTGATGCTCGAGGTTCCAGACCTGGAGCTTCGACCCTTGGCATGGGAAGGTCGATGTCAATACAGAGATGCAGTGGCGCCTGCGGCGCCTCTGGCGCTTCTGGCAGGCGCAGCTCTTTATGTCTGGGATGTACTTCTCCGATGCATGTGGTGAGGTCCGGGAGATTCAAAAGCCCAAGTGGCCAAGGGTCAAAATGGTGAAGAATTCGAGCTATGCGAGGAGAGGGCGCAGGCACTTGGAGCAGTTGTGTGTTGGTCACCCACAGCGACCACACCGTGGGCGGCTCAGGTGGTGGACACGGTGGCGGCGGCGGAGCTGGCGAAGTTGGTATCACGAAACGACGCCGACGCTTCCGAGCCCAACAAGCCATGACCACCACCATGATTGACAGTCCAAGCACAAGAACTCCCATAATTGGACAAAGGATCATGAGAAGTGTCCAATCTTCTGCCCTTAAAGATCCTAAAGTGGATGTGCTGGTGGATGTAGTGGCAGTGGTTAGCGTTTTGCTTGAGGTGGTGAAGCTTGACGTCGTTTCAGTAATGCTGAATGTGGAGCTAGTGCTGACTGTGCCGGTGCTGCTCTGTGAGCTACTGCTCGTTCTGGAGACGGTCACTGAAGTGCTGGAAGTGGAAGTACCAGTGCTGGTTTGAGTGCTTGTTGTTGACAGTGTGCTGGAAGAGGATGTTGTTCTTGAACGGGTAGAGCTACTTGTACTTTGCGAGGTAGTAGTGCTGGTGGTTGTGGTGGCTGTCGCTGAAGTGCTGGAAGTAGAAGTGCCAGTGCTTGTTTGTGTGCTTGTGGTTGTAGTACTGCTTGTCGTTGTAGTGAGCGTCGCTGATGTGCTTGAGGTGGATGTCTCAGTGCTGGTTTGAGTGCTCGTGGATGACAGCGTGCTGGAAGAGGTAAGTGTTCTGGAACGGGTAGAGCTACTTGTACTTTGGGAGGTAGTAGTGCTGATGGTCGCGGTGATTGTCGCTGAAATGCTGGAAGTGGAAGTACCAGTGCTGGTTTGAGTGCTTGTACTTGACAGTGTGCTAGAAGAGGTTTTTGTTCTTGTGCTGCTGGAGCTACTTGTGCTCTGCGAGATAGTACTTGTGCTGGTTGTGGTGACTGTCGCTGAAGTGCTGGAAGTCAAAGTGCCGGTGCTGGTTAGGGTGCTTGTAGTTGACAGTGTGCTGGAAGAGGTTGTTGTTCTTGTGCTGCTAGAGCTGGTTGCACTTTGTGAAATGGTACTGCTGGTGGTTGTCGTGACTGTTGCTGAAGTGCTGGATCTTGTGCTTGTGGAACTTGTACTTGAAGAAGATCGGGTGGTGGTTGTCGTTGCTGTGCCACTGCTGCTGGAGCTACTGGTGACCGTAGTGCTGGAAGTTTCCGAACTGGAAGTGGATCTAGTGCTCGAGCTGGAGCTTGTAGTCACACTGGAGCTGGCAGTTGAAGAAGTCGACATGCTGCTGCTTGTGCTGGTGACGTCAAATCGCCACAAATCACGCTGCAGCGGCCCATTTTCCACGTAACCGCCATGAAGCCAAAATGAGGCACTCGTTACATCCCAAGCAGCGATGTGATTGAAGCGAGCTGATGGGCCACCCTGGTAAATCAAGACCCAGGTGGAACTGGCGGTATCAAATCTCCAGAGATCTTCGCAAGCCATGCCATCAAAACCACCATGAATCCACAGTGCCAACTTTGTTGGGTCCCATGCTGCGACATGATAGGCCCATGCTGTTGGACCATCAACAGCCATAAGGCTCCATTCACTGGTTGCTGTATCAAACCTCCACAAGTCGCGGCACAAGCCTCAGCTGAGAAGTTGGAGATGAAAGGGGTCAGGGGCCATGGTGATCTGCTGATAATATATACAGCAGTGGGACTTGCCTGTGAAATGTTATTATTGTATATTATTGTGAACAGTTCCAGTGCACAATAACCTCTTCAACACAGGAGGCCAAGCATCTGAAACATTGCAACAGTGTGTAGGACTTGTATTTGGCCAACGGCGAAACAGGGGACGTAACTGCCCACATTTTATAACATATCCCACATACAGCGTACATACCTTTCTTGGTTAATTTCTTTTGTACTTGAAGTCAGTCGCCCCTTGGCGGTACTGGTTTTCCAATGCTTGTAGCTGGCTCATGGCTGTGGACACAAAAGCAAGCACTATGTTTGTATCATGTTCAAAAGACCATGGATCTTGACACAAATAAGGGGGATAGGAACACACAACGACTTGATTAAGAAGGACAGTCCAATGGCACACACATCAGAAAACAGTTTCGCCGTCTCTGTCTGTAAAGTGCGCTTTGTCATACGGTCTCCCCGTATGAAATGTTATAATAATAATATTATGTATATATATATATATTCTAGATAAGGAGTGGGATTGAAAGCTTCTCTGAGCTGATAGACAAAAATCAGCAAAAGAAACACTCCATATCCTCTCTGATTCCAATAGTGTATACTTCTTTTAATGCCAGTTAAAGTGAATGATAATAGGAAGCCCAACAACAATACCAACTCTCATGGTGACTCAGGTCATCAATGCCTGATTCAATCCCATTCAAAAACTAGTCCGTGCTGCCATCTGGACAGCATATTGGCTCGCAACAATTTGCACGTACATTGTCTTCTACTAGTACCAAATGGCAATGTGTTGCAACAACTCTGAGACTGGAGAGTCATTTACAGCACTATCCAAAATGACGCCCAAACAGCATGTCCGTGTCAGTTTTCCGATATGTTCCCATCCCCTTCATTTTTGCGGAGGCACCTTGTTCATCATATCCTCCGTGAAGCCATATTGCCAGGCGAGCATCATCCCAAACAGCGACATGTTGGGCTCGTGCAGATGGCATGTTGGGAGTCTGGATGAGAGACCAATCAGAGTCATATTTCCAGAGGTCTGACTTTAAGTTCCCATCATATCCACCATGGATCCACAGGACTGAATGGATGGAATCCCACACAGCCACCTGGTTGGTGGTTGGCCTACCCCTCTGAAAAATATTAGTCAGTTGGGATGATTATTCACAGTATATGGAAAAATAAAAAGTTCCAAACCACCAACCAGCTACATGTTCACTTCGTGCGCATGGTCCCGCTACACTGTTGCCAGCAATCATGGTCCAATTGTCTGAATACTTCCAGAGGTCCTTGACGAAGTTAGTGCCGTCAAACCCACCATGAATCCAAAGAGCCCCACTTGGATCCCAAACAGCCACATGGTCTTTGCGTTCGGATGGGCCAACATGGCCAGACTGCCAAGGAAGCGCTGCAGTTATTGAAGTCCAGGCATTGGTTGTAGCATCAAACGCCCACAAATCCTTCAGGATCTGTTCTCCTGCGCCCGCGTGGACCCAAAATCTTTGTCTGCTGCTATCCCAGGCTCCAGCATGGACAGACCGCGCAGATGGGCCAACATCTTCTGTGACGAGACTCCAACTTGCACGTGCAGAAGCCAAGAAATTGATCAGGCAGAGTCGGCACAACTTCTTCCATTCCGAACCCATCGGCCCCCATGGTATCGTCGGTACCCACTTCATTGAGGGTCCATGATTGAGCTATAAAACATATTGCGGAAGACCAATCCTCGTTCAAATGGTGGAGTATGGTGGAGTACATGGATCGCTTACATCCCCTTCGTTGTATCCTTCGTTTAGCTGGTACGGAACTACAGGTATGTGATGCCATGTCATCTCTTTTGAAGTTTCGGGTCCAAACTGTCGCCCAAATGTGCCAAACCCAGAACATACATGCTGGCAGAATCTGGCGCAAGATCTTGATCCGTTCAGTTGAAACTCCACAGACAAGTCTAGCTACGAACGGCCAGAACACAGCCGACTTTGCCTTCAAATATATACTGTAACCTTCATATAACCTTCAAACATCGCGCCAAGTCCCGAACTGCTGGAGCAATGCCGACAGCATCGCTGCATGGCATACATCGTAAGGTGAGAGCCTGGCACCGCGAAGGCTTGCGAAGGCTTGCTTGACAGAAACATCAGAAACCAGAGCAAGGGATGACAACTGTGGTTCCCACAGTAGCCGTGTTTGGGTGTTTTTGGAACTTGTAGTCTGAATGCAACGTGATACATCTCAAGCCTCTTGAAATGGGCAAGTGCAGGCAACCTGATGCAACCTGTATTTCTTTTCTTCTTGTGCGTGCCAGTAGCGCTTCATGTGTTTGTCAGAAACACTGAGGCACGAGTATCCAAACAGGCAAGCCATTACTTGCCTGAGTGGCTTTCCAAGGAAAAGGCTGTAGAACTATAGAACTGTCAACAAATGCACAAAGCACACCATGAAAGTGCACATCACAAGAATACATGAAGGATTCTGCTAATGAGCAACAAAATGGAACAACTTCCGATCTTCTGTGGCTTGTCCTTGGATATTGGCTAAGACTCACGAGTAACTCACACGAGTAACCCACCTTAGTGGTCGTGGAAGCCACGCTGTGCGCTGCGGCATCCCAAGCTTTGCGCTGTTTCACGCTGGCCTGGCCTTGAAATAGACACTGTAAACATCTAGAAAAATGCAACATGAAATAACATGAATCATGATCTAATTCATATCTAATTCACATACTAGAAAGTTGAATCGAAAGTTGGGAGAGAGCTTCGGACTTCGTGTGATTAGCAACCCCAGCATTCCATTCGACTTTGTGGCTCTCCATTTAGTATCTTGAGGCAGTCTCCCAACAGCTTAGACACCTTTCCGTGCAACGGCACACGTCAACTACATCGTCGTCTAGATGACGACACTCCGTCAAACTTTTCTGCACTTTCCACAGACCTTGCACTGTATTCCTTGGACTGGCAACGGTCTGGCTTGACTTGCAATGGCAATATCTCTACCAGTTGTCGAAACCTCTCTGGGGCTTCCACAAATCTGTGATCTCTCTGAACGGGGTAGATCACCGGGTAGATCACGGGGTAGATTCGGTAGATCCGCGGCTCTCTCCGTTCTGCCTGGGGCCCTGGGTCTGCACGATGCGCAGCTTTTTGCCGCCTGTAGTTTCAGGACCTCCACTTGATCCAACGGAGGTGCATTGGGAGCACAGCACTTTGGAGCACAAATGGGCAATTGGTGTGGCTCCGGGATGGAAAGCGGAACATATGCAGGAAAGGCTGCAGTTCGAGATTGCTCAGGTTTGGGCGGGGGTTGCTGGGGGCTAGGCGGTGGAACAAGCACTTGCATGTTGACTCGAAGTTGCGGGGATCCTGGGGATGGTGGTGGTGGCTCATGTGGTGGCAGCGGTGGTGGTAAGGGTGGTGGGACTGGAACAACTGCTCGGCTCTCCTGCCTCTTCCGGTACCAGTAAAAAGCAACAAGGCACAACGCAACTCCGAGGACACTCAATGCCAGGATCAAAGCAAGGACATCTGATGGCAACTCTTCCGTGGCAGTCCCGAAGGCGGGCGGAATGCTAGCAGTACTAGTGTTAGTGGTGCTTCTGGTCATACTGGTGGTGGTTTGGCTGGAGGTCATGGAGGTTTTCGTCTCGGTGCTTGTGCTGGTGACAAGTGGCACCTCAAACTTCCACAAATCTCTCCGGAAACCTTGGTCATAGCCACCATGGACAAGGATCATCGAGTGTATCCCGTCCCAAGCAGCCACGTGATCATAGCGTGCTGAAGGGCCACTTTGTGCCACAGTATTCCACGTGGAAGTCAACTGTTCGAACCTCCACATATCCTGACAAGCCATCCCATCAAACCCTCCATGAATCCACAGTGCTTGGTTCAGTGTGTCCCAAACTGCTACATGATGAGCTCGTGCTGACGGACCGCCAGTGGAAATCAGATTCCAAGCATAGGTTCGGGTGTCAAACTTCCAGAGATCTCCAAGCAAGCCTCACTTGCTCAGCAGATATCAAAAGCTGGACAATCATTTCTCCAGAAAGTAGCAAGAATAAGTTCACAGATCATTCATATCCTAGAAGTCTGCTTGAGACCTGAACCCTATCAGTATCACCTATTGTAGGTGATGTGAGAACACTGAACAAATCTACTACCTCAATATTAACTATGCCTCCCAAGAGCTACCTTACCAGATTTTGAGACCAACAACTTTCTTTGCATTCATATTTTAGCCCATATTCAAAGTGGAACAATAGGGAACCGGATCCCTACAAAGACCATCACATAGTATCAAATTATGATAACTCTCATGCTACCAGCGTCTTTAATCCTACATGAGACCAAAACAAGAAGAAGCAATGGCTCTAGAGACCAAAAGAACTTGTTTCCCTGCAAGACAAAGCACTTTCATCATATCCACCATGAATCCAAATCACTCCATTCATGGCATCGAGTGCAGCAACATGATGAGCACGTGCAGAGGGCCGATTGTAATCGTCTGTGATGCTGAACCAGCGGCCTCTTTCAGCTTCGAACTTCCAAATGTCTTGTCTGAGGACACCATCGAATCCGCCATGAATCCAAAGGGCTCCATTGAGGGAATCCCATACCCCAACATGGCTACTGCGACTAGGCACGGATCCATTTGAT
>Ga0126342_10021662_pt1 | contig 10688 bp, 11 predicted proteins | sample Cyp1metagenome_FD_92528 | JGI IMG/M metagenome (GOLD analysis project Ga0126342, IMG submission 92528) | Coral microbial communities from Lord Howe Island, Old Settlement Bay, Australia - Cyphastrea 1 metagenome | ecosystem: Host-associated > Invertebrates > Cnidaria > Coral ... | reverse complement strand
TCGAGTGAGCCCCACAACACAAGTTACTGAGTTTTTCGACCCAACCCTACTTCGTTTTCCCACCCTTGTACGTTTGCAACCAGCCTTATCATGTGATTAGGCTCTAGCCGGACAAGTGTCCCTCCGTTGCAACGTAGTTTTCTGTGCCATGTCCCAAGTTTCGCTTCAGCGACTCATGGCACCTCTAGTTCAAACTGAAAGACCGCAGGCCCGATGCTAGACTTAGTCTTAGACTGGAGGACCTGGTGGAGTCGCCGTTGGCCGGTCCACGAGTTGAATGCTAGACTTAGACTAGTACTCTGGAGGACCTAAGCCTGGTGGAGTCGGGGTGAGCCGGTCCACAGCAGGGTAGTTTGTTTGTGGTAATTAGAGGATCAAAACGTCTCCTTGAACAATGTCTTGGATGATACCCCGAGCGAACATCATCCTGTTCGCCTTTCAATCATCGAAAGTTTGGCCCACTTGCAGTCAGCTGTTCACCAACTTCAGTTCACAAAGTTGGTGCTGACTCTTTCGATTGTTCATGGCCTCCGGCAACACTTACGAATCCACCATTCCCTACCGGCCATTGACGATATTGACGACTCGTCAGATTCATAACCCTATCCACACCGTTCGGAACGCGAGACGGATGTGATCTCAGAGCGAATACCCCATTGGTCAAAACAAGCAGCTGCGTGTGCTATGCTGTTGTTCATATTGTGGCATGTTCGCACAGCATCTTGTCACCAAAATAAATAAATAAATAAATAAATAAATATTATATATATATATATGTGTGTGTGTTTCGTCTTCGTAATGTAAAACGAAGCAAGTGATGACGTTTTGCAGCAATTCGGCTTTCAGCTGTGCGGATGTTCAGCCACGGGCCGTCCTGTGGCTGTCCATTCTGCGCATCCTGGGGGCACTTGAGGAACTACTGCGTGGACCCGCAGAGATCACCGAGGTTTTTGGAGGTAGCCACTCTGCGTGTGCGCCTCCAGTACACCCAGCTAGTAGATCTAGCTGAAGGGTTTTGTCCAGCTTTCGAGCTCCCTGGGCAACCCTACGTTGGGGATCCTGGTCTTCCGCCAAGGACTGGGAATCCCGGAAAAGAGGGAGGCGAGGCATCAGCCCCTCCCGCCAGTGCCCCGCTTGAGGAGAGCGTGAGGGCCACTACACCAAAAGCCAAGCCAACACCTCCATGAGAAGCTTCTTTCGAGCCTAAGAGTAACCTTGCAGGGGACAGAGCATCAGAACTCCCGAGGAGAGGGGAGGCAACGTCGAGTAGCCACCGTCGAAAGCCCAGCACTTCAAGGCACCGAGATCACAAGAGAGGCCCATCTCCTGAGAAAGAGGAGAGTAACAGAAGAGGAGAAGAAGAAGAAGGTAAGTCAAAGGACAAAAGAAGGAGGTCGGCAAGTAGCAGTCGGAAGCAACAGAAAAGGTCCCGTAGAACAAGGAGCCGAGATCGGAGGAGATCAAGAAGTCGTCGCAGAACAGCCGCTAGAGAGCCCAGGACTCCCGAGAGAAGGGAGAGAGAGCCATCGACCCGAGTTAGAGCCAAAGAGGAGTTGGTGAGTTCAGAGGAGCGAGAAAGGGCAGATAGGCCTTCAGTTCCGGAGCCAGCCCATCCCCCCTCCCGAGGTGAAGGGAGCAAGGTCCCGAGCGGAGTGGGTGGACTGGGCCCATTAGAGCCCCCCGGCGTGAGCCTGAGGACCAGGGGTACGGCAACGAAGGCCAGTGGCCGAAAAGCAAAGGCGTGAAGAGACGAGAGAAAAACAGGGCTTTTCGTGAGGCCAATTACGCCAGGGACTGGTACCCTCGAGAATACCGCCGCTAGGTGGTAGATGCCCCCAAAGGTGAGAAGGCCGGCCGCAGTCGTCACTCGGTCTTGGGTAGATCCAAAGGGTGACCCAGGCTGGATTGGGGCCAGTGAAGTCAAGCTAGAGGAGTTGGAGGTTGGCTGTAGCCTGGTACTGGGAAGGGGCCTCCCTCGTGTGTGGGGCATTTCAAGGAGCGCAGATTGAGGGCACTGGACGCTATTTGAAGCTGAAGGCAACAGGCACCAGGAGTGAGGCTCTCTTGAAGTACCTGAGCGGTTCAAGGACCAGAGAACTGGTCGTCCATTTGTGCCCGGATCCCTGTGACTCCCGAACATGGAGGGACGACCTGGTTCATGCCACGAGGCTTTACAAAGTGGGTGTGAACAGAGATCCCTGGATGGACAACTTGGGAGAAGTGAGGGCCGCTGTAGAGGACCAGGAGGACGCCAACCAGGAGTTGCGAAGAGAAGCGGAGCTGGCGCATCAGGAGCTCAAAGAAAGAGAAGCAAGGAAGATGAAGGAGGACGAGACAAAAGAAGAAAACAAGGCGAAAAAGAAGAAGAGGAGATCAGAGAGGAGGCTGAAAGCATCAGATGGAAAGAAAGATTTGGCGGTGGTCTTTGGAGGGACGGGCTTGGACCCGAATCCCACGGTGAGAAAGGTGGCCGTGCGCACCGCGAAGAAGTCAGAAAAAAGACAAGGAAGAAAAAGAAAAAGACATCCAGCAGCAAGGAGAGTTCCACCGGGACGAGTTCGAGCTTGTCAAGCGAGGAGGTCATCGACATGGAGCTCTTCGAGGGCCAAAGGGAGTCGCAAAGGCTTTGGAAGAAGACTCCCGGGACCCTACCTTGTTGTGGAGGCTCAACAAAGCCTGCTGACTCGGTTGGGGTTTCAACCGGATGTGAGTTCAGCAGCTTTGCCTCCAATCATGGTGCAATATTATCGAGCTCATCTACAACCTGTGATGAGCCCGGCTCTGTCCAGGGAATCTTATCATTGGGCGGTACTGATGGACCTACTACTTCAAGGAGAAGTTGCTCGTGGAGTCGACCTGGCAGCGCAAAGACTGAAGAGTTTGGAAAGCTACGCCAAAGGAGTAGCTTTGGACATCAGCCGGAACTTGGAACTCTTGCCCCCGGAGAGATCCTTGTTGGCGTCGGCAACAGAGACACAGCTGGCCTCCAAGCTGTCGAGCGAAGAGATGAAGTTGCAGCAGAAGACAAGGTATCCCTCAGGGGGAAAAGGAGGAGAAGCTTCCTCGGCGTATCCCGGGGGAAGAAGGGCAAGAGCAAAGGCGACGGAAAGAAGGGCAAAGGAGACTACAAGGGGCCGCAAAAGGGAAAAGAAGAGGAGAAGGAAAAGGCGAGCTGAAGTGTATGAGATTGACGGGGCGCTTCAAAAGAGAGGAGAAAGCTTCGAGAGAGGAGTTCGCAGAAGGCTTGGTTGAGGATCCAATGAGGGGAGCGCTTAGCGGCATTGGCTCCCGAGATTGGAAAGACAGAGTAGACAATGAGGGCCTCGAAGCAGGTCGCACAGGTTTCACTGCAGATGGACTTGGAGCGTGCCTTCCGAAAGGTGGCTTTGAGACCTTAATTCAGGCATTTGAGTCCTTTGAAGGATTGCTGGGGTGGGCTTGGGATGCATTACGAAAGATTAGAAGAGGTATGCGCGAGCAGTCGACCATGGCAAGGGGAGCCTTCAATTTGCCTAAGGCTAAAGATGATATCTTTCCGCTGCCGGTATCCCAAGCTGAGCCCCTTGCACTACGATGCACTGTCAGTGCTCTGAATGACCTTTCAGGGTATGGACCGAATGTGGCTGAGCCTGACTTGACAGCGTTTTGACATTTGGGGTTCTACATGTCCGTCGGTTTCTTTTTCACAGTTGTTCAGTAGCAAGACTTTGGATTATTCTGGTGAAGAGGTGAAGGTAGCACAGAGGTTGAAGTGGTCAGCCGTTTCCCCCTCCTTACTTGATGGGGTGGGACAATTGCCACTTGAGGACTTCTGCCGGTTGGGAACTCTTCACTTCATCCAGAACTTCACAGACCATCTCCTCCCAGAAGATGCCATCGAGGTGCCTCGACCACCGTCTGTTATGGTGGAGCCTGGGTCTTGGGAAGAGTTGTCTAAGGGCCTGGTTTCAAAGAACATCTGTGAGATTTGGCCGGTGAAGAGATTGTTTCACATCAAGGGCGAGCCTTTGCTTAATGGATTATTTGCAGTCGGTAAAGGAGAATATGTTGGGGCAGAGGGGAGACAGAGATTAATAATGAACTTGACGCCCCTTAACTCGATAAGTCAGAGCCTGATGGGAGACGTAGGCACTCTCCCGGGCCTAGCTGGCTTCTCGGGCTTTTTGTTGGAAGAAGGCCAGGTCGCTTTGCTGTCAAGTTAAGACATTAGATGTTTTTTCTATTTGTTTGCCGTTCCGGGGGCATGGCAACCGTTTTTGGGATTCACCGTGACGTGCCCAATTCCGTTGTGCCTCCCCACCTGGCTGGTCAGCGCTGTGTCTTGGTGTCGCGCGTTTTACCAATGGGATACCTCAACTCCGTGTCCATTGCACAGCATATCCATAGGAACATTGTGAGATGGAGTGCTGAAGGTATGGAGCCTCCCGTGGGAGGGGAGGGGGAGTTGAGGAAGGACAAGGGCATGAGCAGTACAGCATCTTTGTATCGATCAAGTGGAGAGATGGGACAAGCAAACGGCAGATCTCATTCAAGGTACACCCTCCGCACAGGTGTTGAAATTGAGGCAGGACTATGTCTCAATGGGGCTGCCAAGACACCCGAAGAAGTCTGTTGAGAGAGAGTACAAGGCGCAGGTGCAAGGTGCTCTTTTCGATGGTTTGCAGGGGTTTGCTATGCCAAAGGTTGCAAAAGTGTGGCAGTACGCCCTCTTGGCAGCTGAGCTGTTGAAACGAGGGCAGGCTTCACTGAAAGAACTCCAGGTTGTGTGCGGAGGCTTCGTTTACATGGCCATGTTTCGTCGTCCGTTACTGTGCAGTTTGAATGAAGTCTGGGTGTTCATGCAACGTTATGGTAGGGGAGATGGTCTGAAGAGTCTCCTGCCGAAAGTTCAAGCGGAACTGGCCCGTTTCATTCTCTTGTTGCCCCTGGCCCAAATGGAGTTTCGAGCTACTTTGTGTGACCAAGTCACTTGTAGTGACGCCTCTTTGTTAGGTGGGGGCATCTGTGTGACTACAGGATTGACTGAGTACGGTGTGGCCGCCTCGAACTCTGCGGTGCGCGGAGATGTGCCGGAGGCTCATGGTCTTCAGCAGGTGCTCACAGTGGGCCTCTTTGATGGTATCGGGGCAATACGAGTAGTTGCCTGTAGCCGGCCATGTGAGTGTGGAAATAGACCCTCGGGTCGGCGTGTGGTGGAGAGCTGGTTATCAGGGACACGGTTCTTTGAAGATATCAGGAACTTTGGCCGCACCGAGATTCAGGGGATCGCTTTGGCCTTTAGCAATGTGGGGCTGGTCATTGTCATTATTGGGGCAGGTCCGCCCTGCCAAGGTGTGAGCGGCCTTAATGCAGACAAGAAGGGAGCATTGAGAGACTCCCGGAGTTGTTTGTTTCAGGAGGTCCCTCGGATTGAGCAGACTTTCAAGGAGCTGATGCCCTGGGCCCAAATTCACCGGTTGATGGAGTCGGTGGCATCTATGTCACAGGAAGACAGGGAAGTCATGAGTGAAGGTGTGGATGGCTTACCTTTCCCCATTGACTCTTTTGGATTGAGCCTGTGCCATCGGCCTAGATTGTACTGGCCTACTTGGGAGCTCAGGTCGGAAATTGACGCGTTGGTGACACAGCCTCCCGCCGGTGTCGAGTGGTCGCAATTGGGGGAGGTAGCATTCTTTGGGGTTCCCGACCAGAAGGCCTTCCTTGAGCCAGGATGGGAGTTCGCTGACAATTGGGGGTTACCTACGTTTACAACTTCCCAGCCTCGGACCAGCCCAGGGCGCCGTCCTGCGGGGGTGGCAGGTTGCCAACCTCATGAGTTGGAGATGTGGAAAGCGGACAAGTATCGCTTCCCGCCCTATCAATACCGCGATGGTGCCGGACTGGTGAACAAGAAGGGTAGTTGGCGGAGGCCTTCGGTGGCAGAGAGTGAGGCTTTGATGGGGTTTCCTATTGGGTACACTTCGCCTTGTGTACCAAAATCTGAGCAAAAGGGGGAGGACTATGACGACTCCCAGTTATCGCTCATAGGAAATTCGTGGCAGGTGGGAGTGATCATTTGGTTGCTCTCGCAGCTGTGTTTCCCGCTGAGCTTCTGTGGAAAGCTTACTTGCACGGACATCATCAAGCTCCTCACTCCCGGTCAAGGGAGCCAGCTTCAGACTTTGCTGTTGAGGCCACTTATGCAACGGTTAGGTCAAATCCGTGAAATCTCATCCCAACTGGTGAAGAAGATGCTTGGAATCATCTCAATGAAGGGTGAAGACTTGTTGCTTCAAGGGAGTTCTGAGCTCCTGGTGAAGCACCACAGGTTGCGTGCCTCCATACCAGCAAAACTGTGGCGGTGGAAAACGGTTGCAGGTTGGCAATGGAAGTCGACCAATGATCACATTAATATCCTTGAGTTACGTGCTATTCTCACAACCATCCGTTGGTGGGTGAAACGCAAAAGGTGTACATCGTCTAGGTTCCTACACTTGACTGATAGCCTTGTGTGTCTTCATTCACTGTGCCGAAGCAGAACTTCCAGCAGGTGGCTGAGGAGGACCCTCATTCGGATCAACGCGCTCCTGTTAGTTGCCGACCTTCACCCTGTGTGGGGTTATATACACATAAAGCAAAACCCCGCCGACCGGCTGAGCCGGCGGCCCTTCCGACGAAAATGGGAAAAGTAAAGAAGATCTTGGAAGGTCGAACTAAGGAGGAGCGTGTAAAGGTGAGAAAACAGCTTGGAAAACTCAAGGATTTAACTGTGCAACCCAAAACTCGAGTTCGCTACGAACGAGCCCGTCAGCAGTTCTATCAGTTCCTCTCTTCCAATGGCTTGGAGGTTCCAAGGCAGACCCATGGGTTGGACCTGGTGCTGGGTGATTATCTAGAACATCTCTGGAGCACTGGGGAAGGTCGGGGCAAAGCAGCTGACACTCTTGCGGCTGTGCAAGATCTCCAGCCCCATACCAAAGGCCATTTGGCCTTGTCTTGGAGACTTCTTAAGACTTGGCAGGTAAATGAAATCCCATGCAGAGCTCCTCCACTCCCCGAGATCTGTGTTCAAGCCATGGTGGGCTGGGCGATCTTTAAGGAGGAGTTTGCCTTCGGCTTATCTCTGCTACTGGGATTTTATGGTCTTCTGCGGACTGGTGAGCTGTTAGACGTCAAAGCTAACCATGTCTATATTGAATCACCCAAGAAACCAGCAGTTGTCTCCCTAGGTTTAACCAAGGGGGGCAAACGTATGGGGGCCGCTGAAAGCGTCTCTGTGTCGGTTGAAATTGTTTTAACCTGGGTAAAAAAATTGGAAACGGCAAGTAGCTCGTGGAAAGGGCCTTTGTGATATCCCCTCCAGATGGAGAGCCATGTTTGTTCAGTGCCTCTCGGCCTTGGGCTTATCCGACTTTAACTTCAGGCCGTGCAGCTTCAGAAGGGGCGGGGAAATTCACCGGTTCTCAAAACATGGGAGCCTAGATCGTGTGATAGTGTTGGGACGTTGGCAAGCCCAACGCACGGCTAGAGTCTATATTAATGAAGGTTTGGCTGTCATGGCTGAAATGGCCATCCCAATTGGGCACAGTTGAAGCCCTACCTAGCCATCTTCCGAAATGGTTCATCCTCACCCCGATTTGCTTGAGCGCTCTGTGAGCAGTAAAGGGGGGACGTGGAAGGGAGTTCCGTTTTTATTTTTCTGTGATGATTTCTACCTGAGCTCAGGTTCCCACTGGTGTGGCAGGGGGATTGATGGGGGTATTGTCTGTGTTTTCCTGGTGTGGCGGAAAGCCAGTCAATGCTGAGCCCTAACAAACCCTGGAAGAAGGGAATAGTCCGGTGAAGGGCTACTTTGGTATTTTGTCAACCCCCTGGTGAAAGGGTGTTGGCAATTTTGTTTGTATTTTCCTGTTTGATTTGTTTAATTTTATGACAAACCACTGCTCTGCGCAAAAGAGTTTTAACGCAGCTGAGTTTTTATGTTTCGTCTTCGTAATGTAAAACGAAGCAAGTGATGACGTTTTGCAGCAATTCGGCTTTCAGCTGCCGCCCCCCGCTCCCGCTTAGGGGAGTAAGGGGAGAAGGGAGTTCAGTTTTTGTTTTTCTGTGATGATTTCTACCTGAGCTCAGGTTCCCACTGGTGTGGCAGGGGGATCTGGGGGGTAAGATTGATGGGGGTATTGTCTGTGTTTTCCTGGTGTGGCGGAAGACCAGTCAATGCTGAGCCCTAACAAACCCTGGAAGAAGGGAATAGTCCGGTGAAGGGCTACTTTGGTATTTTGTCAACCCCCTGGTGAAAGGGTGTTGGCAATTTTGTTTGTATTTTTCTGTTTGATTTGTTTAATTTTATGACAAATCACTGCTCTGCGCAAAAGAATTTTAACGCAGCTTAGTTTTTTTTAAAAACATATATACCTGAATTTTCCGGATATGCTGAATTTCAGCCCCTCCAGAATTGGCCTTGATTCTAGCCTCTCCAATACAGAATCTGCCCCTGCATTTCTCTTTTTTCAAGAAGCGCCCCTGGAGACTTTGCCAGATCTCTTCCCTTTCTTCTCCATGTAAACTTTTGGAGGTGCTGACAAAGGCCGGCGAGTTTTGAGGTTTTAAGGGTTTTAAGGGTTTCCAAGGGTGCCACGTAGCAGTTTCGAAACCGTATATATAGACCCAGGGGGGGTCGTATTGAAATTTCATTTTAAAATTCAATTTTTGCATTTTTTTCTCAATGATCAACATTCCTCGTCATTCCATATCATTGGCAAACAGATGAAAATCTAATACTTGCGCTTAGCTCCGGAGGAGCTAAGCACATGTCAGACTGAAGCAGCACATGTGTAGGGGTGGCATCCCTCCAAAAATTGCGTTGCCATCACCATACTTGCGAGCTAAGCGCAAGTATTTTCTAACCAGTGCCCAAGGCTTGTCAAGAAATGCTACTCTAAAATTCCATTTGAGCAATTGGATCACTATCCCAGGGTTTTCAAGCAAAAAGGGGTGGAATTCGACAGGTTGGTTTTGTCTCCCCCCGCCCTCCCCCTCTATAGGGGTAGGGATGTTTTGAGCTTTTTGAGGTTTTAAGGGTTTTAAGTTTTAAGGGTTTTAAGGCTTTTAAGGGTTTCCAAGGGTGCCACGTAGCAGTTTCGAAACCGTATATGTTTATAGACCCAAGGCAGACCAGACCCGCTTTGCGGGGCTTACGCAGCGTGCTGCGGCGGTGACAGAGGCGGGAACACAGGTTTGGCCAATTGTAAGCTTTTCGAGGTGCTGACAAAGGCCGGCCAGTTTTGAGCTTTTTGAGGTTTTAAGGGTTTTGAGGGTTTTAAGGGTTTAAAGGGTTTCCAAGGGTTTTCAAGGGTGCCACGTAGCAGTTTCGAAACCGTGTAATTATATATATATATATATATATTTTTTTTTTGATTGGATTGATTGATTGACCAATTGTAAGCTTTTGGAGGTGCTGACAAAGGCCGGCCAGTTTTGAGCTTTTTTGAGGGAACGCAGGTTTGGCCAATTGTAAGCTTTTCGAGGTGCTGACAAAGGCCGGGCCAGTTTTGAGCTTTTTGAGTTTTTAAGGGTTTTGAGGGTTTTAAGGGTTTTAAGTTTTAAGGGTTTCCAAGGGTGCCACGTAGCAGTTTCGAAACCGTATATATAGACCAATTGTAAGCTTTTGGAGGTGCTGACAAAGGCCGGCCAGTTTTGAGCGTTTTGAGGTTTTAAGGGTTTTGAAGGTGTTAAGGGCTCAAGGGTTTCCAAGGGTGCCACGTAGCAGTTTCGAAACCGTATAAATATAGACCAATTGTAAGCTTTTGGAGATGCTGACAAAGGCCGGGCCAGTTTTGAGCTTGTTGAGGTTTTAAGGGTTTTGATTGTTTTAATGGTTTTAAGAGTTTTAAGGGTTTGGCCAATTGTAAGCTTTTGGAGGTGCTGAATAAGGCCGGCCAGTTTTGAACTTTTTTGAGGGAATGCAGGTTTGGCCAATTGTAAGCTTTTTGAGGTTTTAAGGGTTTTGAGGGTTGTAGCAGTTTTGAAACCGTATAAATATAGACCAATTGTAAGCTTTTGGAGGTTCTGACAAAGGCCGGCCAGTTTTGAGCTTTTTGGGGTTTTAAGGGTTTTAACGGTTTAAGGCTTTTAAAGGGTTTCAAGGGTGCCACATAGCAGTTTCCAAACTATATATATATATATATTTATAGACCAATTGTAAGCTTTTGGAGGTGCTGACAAAGGGCGGCCAGTTTTGAGCTTTTTGAGGTTTCAAGGGTTTTAAGGGTTTTAAGGCTTTCAAGGGTTTCCAAGGGTGCCACGTAGCAGTTTCGAAACCGTATATATAGACCAATTGTAAGCTTGTGGAGGTGCTGACAAAGGCCGGCCAGTTTTGAACTTTTTGAAGGAACGCAGGTTTGGCCAATTGTATGCTTTTCGAGGTGCTGACGAAGGCCGGCCAGTTTTGAGCTTTTTGAGGTTTTAAGGGTTTAAGGCTTTCAAGGGTTTCCAAGGGTGCCACGTAGCAGTTTCGAAACCGTATAGATAGACAAATTGTAAGCTCTTGGAGGTGCTGACCAAGGCCGGCCAGTTTTGAGCTTTTTGAGGTTTTAAGGGTTTTGAGGGTTTTAAGGGTTTTAAGGGTTTCCAAGGGTTTCCAAGGGTTTCCAAGGGTTTCCAAGGGTTTCCAAGGGTGCCACGTAGCAGTTTCGAAACCGTATATATAT
>Ga0126342_10021661_pt1 | contig 10688 bp, 12 predicted proteins | sample Cyp1metagenome_FD_92528 | JGI IMG/M metagenome (GOLD analysis project Ga0126342, IMG submission 92528) | Coral microbial communities from Lord Howe Island, Old Settlement Bay, Australia - Cyphastrea 1 metagenome | ecosystem: Host-associated > Invertebrates > Cnidaria > Coral ... | reverse complement strand
CACAAACTCACCTACCTACATACATACCTACATACATACCACCATCGTCCCTCCATCACTCTCATACTTCCTCTTCCCTTCTCGCTTTCTCTGCTCAGTCTAAGTCTAAAGAAGTTGGTAACACGTGGGGTTATCCGGTCCTTTAATCTCTGTATCAATCTCTCAATCTCTCTATCTGTCTATCTGTCCACCTGTCCATCTGTCCATCTGTCCATCTGTCCATCTGTCCACCTCTCTCTCTCTCTCTCTCTCTCTCTCTCTGTCTACCTATCTACCTATCTACCTAGCTACATATCGACCTATCGGCCTTTCTACCTATCTACCTATCTCTATCTATCTCTGCCTCTGTCTATCTCTATCTATCTCTATCTACCTCTATCCGTCTCTATCTGAATCTATCTCTCTATCTCTCTATCTATCTCTCTATCTATCTCTCTATCTCTCTATCTATCTCTCTATCTATCTCTCTATCTCTCTATCTATCTCTCTATCTATCTCTCTATCTCTCTATCTCTCTATCTCTCTATCTCTATATCTCTCTATCTGTCTATCTGTCCATCTGTCCATCTGTCCATCTGTCCATCTGTCCATCTCTCCATCTCTCCATCTGTCCATCTCTCTCTATCTCTCTCTCTCTCTCTCTGTCTCTCTCTCTCTCCATCTATCTATCTATCTATCGATCGATCGATCGATCGATCGATCTATCTATCTATCTATCTATCTACCTATCTCCATCTATCTCTGTCTCCATCTATCTCTGCCTCTTTCTATCTCTATCTATCTCTATCAATCTCTATCGATCTCTATCTAGCTCTATCATGCTCTATCTATCTATATTTACCTCTATCTATATCTGATATCTATCTATAGCTAGCTATATCTATCTATATCTGACCTCTATCTATATCTGATATCTATCTATATCTACTGTATCTATCTATATCTATCTATATCAATCTATATCTATCTATACCTGTCCATATCTATATCTATCTATATAGACCTAGCAGTATTTATCTATGTCTATCTATGTTTTTTCTATATCTATCTAGAGCTATCTCTATCTGTCTATATCGATCTATAATCATCTAGACCTATTTTTATCTATCTATCGATCTATCGAATAATCAATCTATCAATCTATCAGTCCATCGATCCATCTATCTATCTATCCATCCATGTATCTATCTATATGTATACATATACATATACATAAACACATACATATACATAGATACGTATAAGTAGATATATTTATATATATATATATGTGTGTGTGTATCATGCAAGAAGCAGCTTGAATATGCTCTTCTCCATGGGTACTGGTCGATTTCGCTCTGTGAGTCTCTCTCTCCCTCTCTCGCTCTTTGTTCCGTAGCACTTTCACTTGTTAACGCCAGGCCCTGCAACGAAACAAGCACGTTGTTCTGGCTCTATGTAAATGTTGCTTCTCTAATTGGAGGAAGGCAAATGCAGTCTCTGGACGTTTCTGTTTACCCGAAACCCTCCACACCCTGAAATCCAAATCATGCACCAAACAAACTCCGAGAATTAATTAGCCCAAGGCTCCCACAATGGCATTCCCAGGTCCAACGCTATAGACATCAGCAGAGCGACAGCCATGTTCAACCACGACCTTTGTTTCCAGTGTGTGTGTGTGCTCCAGTGATGAATAAAGGTTGTTTCCTTATGGTAGTGAAGAACCCCTACATAAGAAATTGTTGTTTGTGGAAACCACCAAGTATTTACCATGGATTCTGATACAGTTACTGATACTGTCCACGTTACTGTGTGATGCGATGGAAGCCGTTTCTGTTTGACACAAGCCCGCCCAACGCCTCACCCTGCTTGACCACGAGAAATGCTGATCTAGCACTGCCCTGCTGGAAAACCAGTTCATCAGGCTGGTATTCTATGTCCTGGTTTCGCAGCACACAGAAAGGGCTGGAAAAGTACTGAAGTGTTGTGACTGCGCAACTGGTTGCCAAAGGGAATGCTGATTTGCTTCCTCCAAGATCATCTAAAATCGGTTCAATGAGTCAGCGCAAGCAAGTTGTTTTCTGGGCGCCAGATTGATATCAAGGATTGTCGGTACATGCCGGTATTCAGTGTCATTGATGCAATTGATCACAAGGCATCTTTTCACGAGGACACGCGACTGTGGCAACTAGGACACAATTCCAACAGAAGTACCAATACCGTCCAATACCAGAATGCCCACCCCGCTTCCGACCATTGCATCTCTCCCTTCCAACTTCTGCCTCGACTTGTTGCTCCAGAAACTGCAAGCACTCATCAGACTTTGCAAAGCTACCACCACTATGGCCACCCATAAAGAAGCGGCAGCCCTTTGTACCTCAGAGGATACGCAAGTTGACGAACCACAAAGATCATCAAAATAAAAACCACCTAGGTTTTATAATCCAACCAACTTTGTCCAGGTCGATCATGATCTGCTGATTGAGACGGAGCACGTTCCTCTTGCAGCACGGACAGCATTGAAGGTGACGCGTCAGGCAACCGCTGTGCCTCATACCTAACATCGGGACTCTGCTCCTCAGCACGTTCAATTTCCTCCCAACGAGCCTTGCAGTCCGCACAAAATTGGAGTGGACGCATGAAACAGAACAGTAGACAGCATTGTAAACAGCATTGTAAACAGCATGGTGATCATGGCACATGGAATGCTTGACTTCTTCAGAACTTCATGCGGCACCTCATCCATGTCCGACTCACCCTCACCGGATGAATGGCCTCCCATGGAGACCTGAACACACGGAACTTGGATCTGCTGGAAAGGGCAGTGTTGGAATGCAATTTCCCTGACTAATAGACCCTTGTTCGGAAATAAGGGGTTCTGGCCTAAAAAGTGATGAACACGGATGATCAACGAAGAGTAATGGGTAATGATGAGCTGGACATGGAAACCAAACTAGTGAAGAACCCAAACGATCCCAAAGGATCCCAAAAGATCTCACGGAGCTAAGATTGCAATGTGTCTTACTTTGATCGGAGGTTAGCAACACTCCTATCTTACGTGAGCCAAAACACAGTAGATACACCTCATGGATTATGAGGGTAGGTGTCCCGAATCACCCCTCCTGGACATTGGGTGATTTAGGCCATTGTCCACTTTGGGACACTCACACAGCAGCATTTGCTATTGATGAACGTCCTTGGACTTCTTCAAAACCCATTGCCCTCAGATGTCGTTCTGCAGCTTCGCTCGCCAAAGCTTTGGTACAGATGTCAGCGGCGTTCAGCTTGGTGTCAATCTTGATCAGTTCGAATGATCGCTCGGCCAACTTCTCCTGGATCCATAGGAATCGGGTCTGTATGTGTCTCGACTTCCCAAGTCCAAGCCGATTCCACGTGCCAAGTGCTGCAGCTGAGTCAGTGTACACCTGGAGATTCACTTTGATGCCAGCTCCTGGGTTGCCATTCCTGAAGCCACTGCCTTTACCAAGGCATAGTACTCGCTTTCTCCTGATGAGAGACTGACTGCGGGCTGTAGGTTGCTCGAGTGATGTAGGGCGTGACGCCCATAGTAGCATATACCTATGGTACTCTTCCGAGTGAGAAGACCGCCTGCAAAGTCCGAATATGCATGTGCTGACACAACGTTGCTGAACTTCTGGGGTGTGAACTTCTGCACCATTCGCATAGTGCCCTTCTGCTACCTAGCTAGATGCTTCAGGTCAGCGAAACCAGCTTCAGTAGGTCCTTGCATCTTGTGTGCGAGGCACTTGACTGTCTCTGACAAATCGGGACGGTCTTGGGCTAAGAACGCTGCTCGCATGGTGAGCAAGCGGATCCTGTGCGGATCAACCACATCCAGTTCCAACCTTTTGACTAGCGCTTCTGCAGTTAGCTTCTCGTTTGGGCTTTTCACTGGCTTGCACGTCTCCATACCTAGATCGTTCAGCAAGATCTCGGCGTGACGTGGTTCAGGCTCAAAGAAGATTGTTCCAGACCTCTCCTCGAAACGAACGAGACGGTTCAGGACACAAAATTCTTGCTTTGCCTCTCCAACGCCAATGCTTCCATCGACACGAAGATTGTACTTTTCTCTCGATGCTTTCTATACATACTCTTGCATCGGCAAGCACGCACTCAAGTTCTCAGGTGCTTCTTACCTTCTTGAAGTCTATTTGACCTAATTGACGCGGGGACTTGATTCCTTGCGTCAAACAGGTTCTGAAGTTGTGAAAATGGTCCACATGGCGGTGAACCACCTAAAAGCTTGGGTTTCTCTTTGTCCAAAACTGTAAAAAAGTCTTCGATGTAAGAGTCTTTGCTAAGATCCCAGTGATCTCCGTCCTTTTTCTCTTGGTCTCAAGATCGATTGCTAATCATGGTCGCCAACCGACCAACTGAGCTTGTGCTGAAACTCTTGGCGGTGAGAAGATCTCGGAAACAGTCTTCTGCACCGTACCTCTTTTGCGGGCTTCCCTAAAAACCGAACACAGATACGAGGACAGATGTCCTATGTCTACCATATCGGTTCCTCCAGATGAGGCATCCGGAGATCCGACCAGCGACATGTGTGGTCGAGGGCCTCTGCTCCCGGCAGCCGGAAGCGGTCCTGACTCAACCACTGCTCCCCCGTCACCTACAGCTGCACCTGTTGCAGCTTCATCCTGCATCTGCTGATGCAACTCCTCAACGTCTGCTTCTGAACTTCTCTTTGTCTGACTGGTGCCGGACTTGTGCTTCTTTGGGCTTCTTGGCTCATCTTCTCGTTCCTCAAGTTCGCGGGGTGCGACTCCTTCCAATGGTTCTCCAACAGCTTCTCCTGAGGCCATTTCGGCATCAGGCTCTGGAACGCCTACCAATGCAGGAGTGTTGGCAGCTTCCACATGCCCATCCTCCGGCTCTAGGAGCCTTGGGGCGGCACCCTGATTCGATTCTTGCCTTTGCTGCCTAAATCCTTGTCTTTCCTTCTTCGGACTTCATGAGCTCACTTTCAAGTCGAAACCTGCACGCAGCGTTGTGGGCCCTGCCCCCCGTCTCGAGCAACTGCGCCTCACATCCCGGACATAATGGGGTCCGGCCGTACGTACTTCTTGATGTCGCTCTTCGTCACATAAAGATTCCGTGGAATCACTTCTTCTGCGGGTGGTCGAGTCATTGGCTCGACAACCACTGGCAAGTCAACCCGAACCTCGCCAGCCTCCCGAGATTGGAGTCTCCAAGGAACATCCCGGAGTTCACTCCAGTTGTGGTACTTGATCTGGTCTTCAGGAGGCCTTCGAGTGATTGAATTCCCTTTGACAATTCCTCTTGCCGTCATGACGAAGATGTCGTGGTTGCGCAGCCCTGTGCTCACGAACATTCCTGTAGAAACTCTTGGTGCAAGATCATCTCTCGGTGGTCTTGGCCTGAACAAAAGGTGTTCGCCGAAACTCACCAGCGGGATTCTCCAGCTCCTTCCGAAGGTCCGTTCACATCCGGTCCAATCCGGGACCTGGTGAGAAGATAGGCTGCGCGGCGTGGCAGCCACATCATACACGGGTGACTTGGTTCCACCTCGAACCCAAGCCTTTCCTGAAAGCCAGACAACATCGCCCTGACTTCTCTCTTCACTTCTCTTACTGCGACCTCAATGAAGCCGTTCGCCTGGTGATCCCCCACCGGCGCCTCAGCGAGATGAATCTTCAACCTATTTCCTCCTTCACCGTATGCTTCAAAGCGATGATCGCCGACTCGTTGTCGCTCTTCAGACATAGTTCTTTGAAACCTGTTTCGTTGAGGCAGGATTTCAACCAGTCAACTGCAAACAGCTCCGCACCCTTTGAAGGAACTACGTTTGCCCAATAGCGGCCTGGCTTGACACTTGACAACCAAGCATGGCAAAATAACCTCGGCATCACTCTTTTCTTACCCTGAATTAGGGTAAAAGTAATCTAGTGAAACGCACGGCATCCTACCATCCTCATCCCGAGCTGGGTCACCGCGTCTGTGGCGTTGGCCCGTTACCCGAGCCCTTTGGCAGTGAAGACACCAGTGAACCACGTGCCCAGCAGCACGATGTTCCTGTATTTCACGATCGGTATAATCCACGGGGATTTCTTTACGATCGCTTGTCTCTGCTCTTCTCCAACTTCCTCCGAAAATTCATAGCCGTCTTCTGCGACTTCGTCGCTACCGAGGTCTCCGGCTGAAGCAGCCGGAGCGCCGGCGTCGGGCGCATGGGTTGCGCCACATCACTACATGGCACTGGGAGCGCATGGAGGCCAGCTGATCCCCAAGAACTCACAAGCTGGTCAGGAGTACGCAGCATTCATGGAGAAGCTGTACAAGAAGTATGAGTACATGACACCTGTCAAGGTCCGCAATGGGATCTAACTATCTGATGGACTTCTGGATTGCACCTGGGACGTCGGAAGGCTCTTTTCAGGGGCCTCCCGAATGGGTGTAAGTCCGGAGTTGCAGCCGATGGATGATGAGAAAGTGCGATGGACTCTGGTCACGCGTCCTTCCAACACCTTGGCACATCCATAGGCATCAGTGCCTTTAAGCACAACACCACCTTCATCAGCTAGGCTAGCTGACATCGTGTGGAGGCGACCTGGGGTATCCGTGCAGGTTCAGATCTGCGGGGATGGCCGCGGTGGCGGCGCCCGTGCCCAAGTTCACCTCGATCTTCCTCCAGCCGTCGCGCTCTTCAACCACATGTGGCTCTCCAGGTGAATCACTCAGAGAAGGGAAGACCGCACTGAGATCTTTGCCACCACTACAATCTTCATCAGTGCTTTCTGGATCCCATTCATGGCGCCTGTCCCGGCGCTACTTCTTTCTCGGCATTCTTCCGGCGGTAGTATACTAGTCAGATCCTCTGACCCTTGGCCCTTGTTCTTTCTTTTGTGTGGGCCTCTCCAAAACCTCCTCTTCATCCTTGGGAAACTGCCGGAAGGATTCCTTCTCCCGGCGGCTCATAGGTTCGGCTTCCTTCTGAGGCTCCAAAGGCTTGCCTTAAGTCTCGTCGGCGATCGTCGATGATCTCGGTCTCCAATTCGGCTTCGAGACCTTCCACATCATGTCTCTTGGAACCTGTCTTGAACGGCTCGTGTTTCTTGTGCCATTCCCCGTCCAGGTGAGTGCGTTCCCTGGCACGGTCGGCCACGCCACTTTTGCGTTTCAGGATGGCCCGACGGCGGCCCTTCTCGTTCTTCCACGCAAGGTGATGCGCCTCGCCGCCACTTCTGCATAGTACCTAGAGTCGTGGAACGACTGGTCGTGCAAGTTGTCCTCGGATTGCCACTGATCTCCTTGGTGCACGCTGTTGCAACTCCGCCTTCTGCCGTTCGAGCTCCTTCTTCAACTCCGGATCATCCGTCTTCTGGGCATCGAACATCAGCTGGCTGGCCAGTGTGCCACGAAGCACCGTAGGCTTTGGCATTGCCTTGACCGCTGGCGTCTCCTCTTCCTAGAAGTGTTCTTGGTCGTCGGCTCCTTGGGCTTCTTCTTCTTCTTCTTCTTCTTCTTCTTCTTCTTCTCGGTGTCAGACCATTCCTCCAGCTTGATCTCGGTCTTCTCAGACTTTGCCTCGGCCTTCTTGCGCTTGGATGGAGGTGGCCCAGGAGGGCTTCTGGGAACCCTCAAGTCAGGCGGGAGTGAGCCTCCAGCTGGATCAGCAGGAGAGGGTTTTGACTTGTCTCCTGGCTAGGGCCTTTCCCTTCATGTAGTCGCCGACACTACCCCCTGGGAGTTTGACTCGAAGGCGCCCTCTCACTGGCAGTTGGCGTCTCACTCTTGCGCTTTGGGGCAGTCTTGGGGGTAGCTGTCTTGTCCACCAGCTCTCGCTTGTCGGTCGTCTCGACCTGGAGTCTTCACGACGTTCATGTCGCCTGCGCCTCGACCGATCACGGGACCTCTATTCTGGCTCTGGCTCCTTCTTGGGCGATGGTCTGTCGGTCATCCTGGGCCCTCGCATTACGAAGCCGGTAGTTCTCGTCGATCAGCATCATCATCACGTCGACCCGGCAATCTCCGGACGAACCAGTTCCAGAGTCTCGCAACCCGGCATCTGCACCGCGAGGGGGATGCCTATATTGCTGCAATCACACTCTTACTAGAGAGTCCCGAGCGAGTCTCGATCGCCCTCTGGACCCGTGCAACGCGCCTAGAGAAAGGTACCCTCCAGGCGTGAGCCCTGACCGCCTTCAGTCCAGTTGTTCCAACCGGAGTCATCATGACCTTCCCATTCACTGGCATCCCAGGACCCGGCCTGCTCCTCAGCTTCTGGCTCCTTCTCAGCCTCGACATTGCCCATGGCTTTTCATTTACTTTTGCCGCTCTTTCCTTTGCCTTTGTCTTTGCCTTTGGTGGCCTTTCCACCTCCTTTGCTTTCCTCCTTTCGACCCCTTTGGGGATCCCTTCTTTCCACCTGAGTTAGACTGCTGACCGCGTTTCTGCCCTTTTCCTTGCTTGCCGGACTTTCCCTGCGAAGAAGCTTTTCCTCCACCTGGTGCCCAGCAATCACACCTCAAATGACCTGGCTTCTCACAGTTGCGACAAACCTTCTTGGACTTGTCATTCCCAAAGGCTCCAATGTCCATTGGTTGGACTCCTCCGGTATCGACATAAGAACTGCCTTGCAATATGGGTTTCCAGATAGGTTGACAGGTCTTTGCGCACTTCCTGGTAGTCTGCAAACCTAGCCTGGTTGAGCTGAAGGTGTCTCTCAACTTCAACCGGGCAGATGGATGCCAAGATGGAGATCTTGATGTCCGCGTCAAGAGTTGGCCTAGACCCATCGGCTTTGCGCCGATTCTCGTACTGACGCGCACTGCAATGCTCCTCAACTTTACTGCATCGGCTGGGACTGAGCACACTACGGAGTAATGCTCTGCGGCGTCCTCCAGTCGAAGGATCGTACCGCTTGCGCAACCTCCTCCAAGCTTCCAATCCTTTTCCTTTGCCTGAGCTTCGAACCAGCGTGAATGCTTCCTTCTCGCAAAACGTCTGAAGGACTGCATAGAGTTGCGCATCCTTGGCTTCCAAGTCCGGGCCGGTCTCCTGAGCAGGATTGACGGCTCCAAACTCGGCTGTCATTGAAGAGGTGCTGATTGGGTGGGCTTCATCTCTCGCCCATACCATGGCCTTCTCAAAGTCATCGTGGACTGACTCGACAAAAGCCTCAAGTCGGATCTTCCACTGCAAGAAGTCGGCACTACCATCATAATTGTTTGGTTTTGCCAAACCGCGATTTTCAACCAAGGTCAGTTTCCTATCAGGCTTCTTGGACGCTTCCAAGATGGCCTTCTGCATGTTCACCAACTCTTCCAAAACAGTCCGTGCAGCCTGCACTGCCTGGAGTCTTGTATTCAGGTCATCCCCTCTCTCCTGCAGCTCTCCTGCAGCTCCTGCCGCAGCGTCTGAATCTGCGCCACAATCTCTTCCGTGGTCGCCATCACTGCTCCTCAGGCTCCGCTGGTGCTGCTCCCGGCCGAACCAGCCGAGAGTCAAGCAAGCGGCGCCTGAACTCCTGGGACTGTACCAGCCCCTGCAAGTGCTGTCCCAAGTTGCAGAAGATCCTTTGCAACCTGCGGATCCTGAAGAGTCTGTTGAACAACCTGTACCACAGCCTTACGACTCTATCAGCAAGTTGGTTCCCGGTCTGTCCCCAAAGTTATTGCATTTACTGGAGCTTAACCAAGCGCTCCGCTACCATGATCGGAGATTAGCAGCACTCCTATTTTACTTGTGCCAAAACACAGTAGATACACCTCATGGATTATGAGGGTACGTGTCCCGAATCATACTTTGATCATCTTTAATCATCTTTGATCATCTTTGATCCTTTCCCAGCCGTTCTCAGTGCATGAAATCCTTGGCGCATGGCGTGCCTCGGACAGAGCTCGGCGACCAGCACTCTGCAAACGACCAGAACGGGAGTCACGAAGGCCGCGCTCCCAGCTGAGGTTGATGAACCTCAGATCAAGCTGTGGATCACGGCAGTTGGATATGTTGGATAAATAGAGTGATGAAGATGGAGGAAGATTTGCGGCCAAAGTTACTCTGTAGTAGGCACAAGCAGACTCTAATGAGAATTGAAAACTGCAATGCCTTCAAAAGAGCTTTCAAGAGACCTTCGTCAATTATGGTCCAAACTTTAACTCTCTCTGACTCTCTCTGACTCTCTGACTCTCTGACCCTCTCTCTCTCTCTCTCTCTAGTTTCCCTGCAGCAACCAGCGTCAACACACCTTCTTTTCTCCACTTCTCACAGGCTGTGATGGCGGCTCCTAAGACCATGTCATCGTGCGGCAGTTGAAGGACCTGTTTCCACAATCCCAGGTGCGCACATGCTGCCGCTACAGGTCCAGACGCAGCTTCTCCTCCGCACTGAAACTGTACCCTGTAGAGGCTTAAGGATTGGCGCCACTGGAAGGCTTTCTCACCAGCGCTTAAGGAGCTGTTCCTTGTGGTGGGTCATTGCTCAAACATTATCAAAGCTGCATATATGTATGTGTATATATATACTCTATAATATATATATATACCAGTAGTACCGCACAAGGCGGTGGCGGAAGTTTCAAAAATAGGAAACCTATAGGAGAGGTTGGTTGTTGTGAATCAGGGATGGCAGAGCGAAGCCACTGATTGACCGAAAGGTGGTTGGAGTTGTGTTTGCTGGAATGGTTGCAATGGTTGCAGTGGTCACCTCACCCACAACTGCTGGAT
>Ga0126342_10021660_pt1 | contig 10688 bp, 11 predicted proteins | sample Cyp1metagenome_FD_92528 | JGI IMG/M metagenome (GOLD analysis project Ga0126342, IMG submission 92528) | Coral microbial communities from Lord Howe Island, Old Settlement Bay, Australia - Cyphastrea 1 metagenome | ecosystem: Host-associated > Invertebrates > Cnidaria > Coral ... | reverse complement strand
TCGGACCCTTTTCCTCGCACACGGACTTGAGCCAGTACGGCGTCCAGATGTACAATTAAGCATGTACATCACAAGTGTCCTAGTGTTCAGTTCCCTTTGACAATATATATATATATATATATATTATATATATATATAAAGTTAAACATTCAACCATGTTTAACAAGTTCAATTTGATATCTTGATATGACCACAAATAACCGACATTCTTGTCCAGCAAATCTCTTGGAAGGGATGGAACGAATTCTCTTGCAACCAGTGGAAGTTGAATGGATTTTCGGATGAATCTACTGTACAATTTGTGACAAATTGAAGCCCAGGAGCCACTGCACCTAGTACCTGGATTTATCCATGGAAAATACATTGTGAAACCCTACATTCGTCGTGAACCCCTTCCTATAAGTGACAGAGGGCGGTCTTTAAAAAATCATCTTATGGTCTATGAAAAAAGTATGAATACACATTACCAACATTTGCGCTGCGGCGCTGCGGGTATAAAACCCTTCGCCGAATGTTAAGAAAAAGCAGGATCAGCACGCTGCACCTTTACGTAATGGTGATGATGATGATGATGATGGTGATGATGCTGATGATGCTGATGACGACAAAGAAGAAGCATGATGATGATGATGATGATGGTGATAATGATAATAATAACGCTGATGATAACGGTGCTGATGATGAAGAAGAAGAATAATTATGTACATGACAAAAAGAAGAAACATGATGATGATGATGATGATGATGATGATGCTGATGATGATGATGATGATAATGACGATGATGATTATGAGGAGGATAAGGGGGATGAGGAGGAGGAGGATGGCAAAGAAGAAGAAGAAGCATGATGCTGATGCTGATGCTGATGCTGATGATGATGATGATGACGATGATGATGATGATGATAATGATGATATGGCCTTAGACGGGAATGAAGATCATGATGATCAGGCGCGTTCCAAAGCGATGCTTGAGACCGCGTTCCGCAGCGATGCTTTTGAACGCGTTCCAAAGCGAGTACCTAACCGACTTGAGCCTCCCTGTTCAAATAACTCCGGCAAAGAGTACAGCTTCAAATGGTCGAGAAAGAGCCATGGAGTGCAAACAAGTGGCGTAAGGGTGCAACCTGGAGGGCAGGATTCATCGCAATCCAACCAAACTACCCGCGAGTCGGTTGCAATAGGAGCTTGGATAGGCTGATTTTTCGATGCATGCAGAAACAAGTGGACAAATCATGACAAATCTATGATTTCTTTGACAGTCTTTGACAAATTATCCCGGAGGAAAAAGTGCAACCAGCCTCAGGTCGCCCAAGGAGCGGGACATTGCCAAGCCACCCATACCTCACAGCAAGGGCTGTCAGGTGGGCTACTCTCGCCATGCACCCTGGTGGGAACCCCGGGCCTTGCTTGTCCATGACACGTTCTGGGCCTGGCACACCATGCTGCTCCATAAACTTTGATAGTGAGGTTTTTATGACGTCAAAAGACCTTATTTTGACCCTGGTTATGTTGGTCCTACCTGCTCGTATCCATCTGACACCCCCTCGTTGAACCACCGGGATTGCCATTTGATCCACCTGCAATAGCAGAAATGCAGAAGCGCTGTATTGCACATTTTGCTCACTGCACTGCACACTTTGACATGGCAAGTGTCCTACCAAACCATTTACATAATTTCATTTAATCTTGGCAGCCTGGATGGAGACATAAACCTTCGCAAACCTATCGCAACTTTGGTGACCAGTAGGCCCTCTCAGTAGACGACCGTGCCACCAGCTGCAAGGATTCGCTGACGTTCATCAGGCCGAGCCGGTTTCCTCAGGGATAGCATCAAGGGAAAGCTTGGCTAATTTGGCTGAACATGGCTAAACATGGCTAAACTGTCACTCGCGATGTTCTCAAACTCGGTGGCCCCCGCTGGTCAGATGAAAGATCCACAGCCGAAACTGTCTGACGAGCAGGTGTGCTGCATCGGCCCAGCACAGCCCTGGAGTCACCAACCTCGCTCGATCCGGCTTGCTTCGTTGATGGAAGTCAATGGTCCATTCGGAAAAACCATCCACTTTTTGGGCACTGGGTCAGCATCTGTGCCATTCTACCGTTGTGTCTGTGCATTCTGAAGCCAGTTGCTGCACTCTATCTCTCTCTCTCTCTCTCTCTGCATTCAGAATCATTCAGCAGATCGATCAAGGTAAACCATGGTAACCCTGCTGCTCCTTGAGCTGCATCACTGGGGCAGCTGCATTGGCCACCACCAGGTGGTTGCGGTGCCTTCGACAGTTCCATTGCTGAGTTGATTTTGCTTCATGAGCTCTGCAGGGTGAGGCTTTCAGGCAAGGCGCTGATAGGCCGTGATCGCTGTTGTTCCAGATAGTTCAGCTTGGTGGCGATGCTCCTTCTCGATCTTCTCCTGTGCAAAATCCCAGTGGGTGATTGGGAAGTGCCTGGACACCCTGATGGTTCTGCAAAACATTGCTTATGAGACTGCAACATACTGCAACGCAGCAACTCTGGACATCTATGCGCACTTGCATGTACAGTGTCGATATCGCCACTCATCCCTTGGTAGGCGTGATAAAAATGTACTGTATATAAATGCGTCCCTATTTTCTAGCCCTAAAAATGGTACCCACAACAAACAACCAACATGTCACCTCTAAAGAATCACAAGTCATCAGGCATGGGGGTCTGACATCCTCAAGAAAGAATCTTCTCCAAACAATCAGGGGTCCGGGTTAGAGTGGTGTCACCCTTCCCTTGACACCCTTGCAGCTGCTTGCACACAGCAGCGACCACTTATCATCTAATTTCAATTGAAAACATTTTACCTTTAGAAGCCCTCCCTAAAAAATAAGGTTCCAGATTGCCCGCGAAAAAGGGGAGTCCAGCTGCGAGGCGAATTGCGATCCCCCCGGCAGAAAAAAAAATTACTATACACTATATTTACCCGGGGAAAAACTGTTGGAACAACCCTGGCGACTGATGTGACTCCGTGGTTCAATATGTTTTAGGAGAAATTATTTGTGGATCTGTAAGTTGCAGATAGCCGGGTAGATATTGCCGAGAAATGCCGAGAACATGTAAGTTGCAATTGTTTGGGGAAACATGTTTCGCCCGCTTACATTGCACACGTGGCTCATATCCGCACTGGCCTGTGTGTCGCGAAAGGCGGCCTGGCAGGAAGCTCTCCGACTCAAACCAAGGCGACGCCACTGTGAACAGGTGTTTCATATTGTTTCGTATTGTTGCAATGGCCATTCAATGGTCATTCAATGGTGTTTCTGAATGCTTCATCCATGTTTCCATGTCTAATGGTGGTCCAAGCTTCTTGGATTTCTCAGTCAAGGTTTGCTGCAATAGAGTCCCTGAGTCTGACATCTCAATCTATGCAAAAGCAACCTGGATAGCGGCAACGGGCTCAGTGTGCAGGTCGTTGTTGCTGAACAAGCTCTTGCTCAACGCCTGAGGCAAAACAGCATGTGCTGTTACAAACCCTTTCTCTTGACAAACATTGCTGAAGAGAAGCACCGTGCACCTGCTTGGCAAAATGCGACATCTTTTTACCTTGGTCTCCATGTCCGTCAAAGACCTCACAAACGAGCGGCTGTGGGAAGCGTAGATTGAAGTAACATGAAGCAACTAGGATTGACTGGGTACACCTGGGTACCTGATGATTCCTAGTGGATCCTAATGGTTCCTAGGCCGCGGGCGCCGACGAAACACTTTGTTCCGCTTTCGCTGCACGAGGTGCAAAATGCGTCCTCATGTTCAACACTTTGTGAACTGAACAGAACAATCAGAACAATCAGAACACATGTCCAAAGTCCAAAGGTGCTTAAATCGTTGGATGCTCACACATTCCTGGCCACCTTTGCGGATCCATGCGGATCCATGTGGATCCATAATTACGCGCATTCCACGTGTCTCATACGTTGAACTCATACGTGTCTCTCCTGATTCTCATCGCCTTTGCCAAAATTTGGTACACTCCATGCTCCAACTAGAGCCTTTGGGCCGGAAACTTCTCCTGCAAAGAAGCACAGCGAAAATAGACAAACCATTTCAGGTGGAACCGCTGCAGGCAAATTTGAAACGAGGTCAGAACAGCATTGCAATCCATGTCTTTACCCTACGTCGATCTTCTTACCGTCATATGTAGTCATATACATTCATATACTACATATAGTCCGGTGATGTCACGATATCCCATGCACATCTTCTGCCCCACATATCTTCTCCTTTGGGGCGCAAAGCAGCTGGAGTTGCCGGTGGGCATGGTGCTGCGCCTCAGGCAGCAGCGGTCTGAGTGCGGAGTTTGGGCGTCTGTTACGAATCTCAGCTGGTCACCATGACTGCCTTCAGCATGGAACCTTGGCAGATCTTGGCAGGGAAGTCATAGGCAGTCCCCTTCACAGCAAACCATTCCAGGCCCCTTCGGGGACGCACCAGACTCAAGAACTGCAACATCTGCAACATACACACAAATCCCGTTTGATCAAGCAAACTCATCAATCATTGCATGTTCGAACTACACGCGCTTGCTTCCAAGGGGCATGACCGCAGCATACTCTGCAAGAGCCCAGGGCACTTGCTTGAGAATCAATCTTTGCAAATGAAAAAATGGTGGAAGTTTGGAAGTGAAGCAGTTTAATGCGGTTCGACCATCGGGTTCTTGAAATCAATGGAGGCTGAGACCCTCTCGCTGTTTGTAGTTGATCATACCTGCAGAATCACATCCTCTGGGCCAATACCGCCCAATACGTGCCGTTTCCTTTTCCCGAAAGCATCCAGTCTTGTCAAGCCCGCGCTTTTCACGGTCCAAAACTAGGCTGATTCGAAGAAATCACCCGCCAGCATCCAGCTGTTTGACTCGGTTTTGTTTTCAGCTCAGTTTCCCTGACTTCCCTGGCGCACGTGGGCGGCCACAGGTCCTCGAGGCCATTGCCTCGATAGTACACCTTCTACTTGAGCCCTCAAGACGGTTAAGCACGAAAGGTGCTGATGAAATTGGAGAAACGGTGAGAAAAGACGAGAAAAGTTGTTTCTGTACCCGGGTGTTATTCATTGTTTTTCAACTCCATGGTTGTGGCAATTTGTGGCTGGGGCATCTGATGTAGGAGTGGATTGTTTGGGCTTTTGGTGGCGGGCCAGTGGCAGAATTGTACTCCTGTACATGCCATCCGGCCATGTCGGCCATGTGTTCGAAGCAGGGAGTCAGTCATCCTCGCTGTCAAGAGCGTTGTCATGTACAATTGCGGGGAAGGTGTGAGAAACCCCATGGGCCACGGAATGAACTCCAAGGCCGGAAGGATCTTGCGTGGCCAAAGCATATGTATGATGAATCGCATGAAAGTCGACGCAATGGAAACCCTGCCCATTGATGGAGACGCATGTCCCGTACGTTCGGTTCCAAAAAATGTCCTCAGAAAGCAGGATATTTGGCCTTTTACACCCTTTTACGCAGTGGGGCACCCTCCCGAACGATATCGAACGATGGCAACTAGACTTGACATTGATGCCTAGCATTATTAGACATCCCCAAATATCCCCAAAAGGTATTTTCCTAAAAACGCTGGGAAGTCAACAAAGGTCAACTGCAAATTCAAACTTGAGAAAACAGAACTTGACGTCACTTGATGTCCCCCAAATAAATTATTTTTGTAAGGCAACGACATGTGACATGTGGCTTGGAGCACTATATACGCCAAGAATCTTCCAAGGTGTAGGAGTGCCGTGCTTCAACCACAGCTCCAGTGGACTCCTCTGTGCCACTGAGCAACACCAGCACTTCCAAGTAAGGTGACTGGCCCCTTGGCTCAAGCTGGTCGTGACGATTAGTCACTTGTACCCCATGGCCGTGTCGAAGTTCTACAATGGCATATCATTATCATGATGGGCATGTCATGTTGTTATTCTTCTACGGGTATACTCTTAGCAAAAGGAACAAAGACGGAGCCGTGCACACTCCAAGGTACAAATAAGTCTTTACTTCAGCTGGTGTTGGAGATCCAGTCCTCAGATCAGAGTGCAGCACAGCAAATGCCATCTGCAGTGAGCCACAAGCCATCGACGAATCTTTCATATACTATGCAGCTGATGTGTTTCAGGATAGTTGTTCCAAAAAAGGATTTAAACAACGGTGAATTATATGAAGGGGCCAAGGAGCACTGTTGACGGAACATCTGGCGCTAGAGGGCTGCTGTAGTCAATTTTGTGTGACACCATTGCTGGCAGACCTGTCAAAATGCAACCCCATGCCACTACCACAACAACTAAGATGCAACACCAGAAGAAAACACGAAGGAAACAAACAGAAACAAGTTTTGGCCCATCGCAGTTGTCACCTCTAGCTCTGAGATACGAGACAGGTCCCCTGGTCAGGCACCGACAACATTCACCCATTCACTTCGTCTAGCAAAGCCTCGCCTAAAAAAATGATTCCATTGTGGATATCCGTATCTGGCTCCTCCAGTTGCATCGCAGCCAACTCAACTCGAATTCCTCTGGGTTGACTGGTATCACGATGATGCTGCACGCAATAAACTTGCCTTGGTCAATTGACGGGAACCTCAACCCTTCCTATGATTCTAGAGCGGGACCCAAGTTCTGTGCTTCTAGTTGCTGCTTGCAAAGCCGAAAAAGGAGAAATATTGGATGACCGGAATGGCTACCACTTTCATCCACTTTCACTCGATCCGCGGAGATTCAAAAATGAGAAATGTGTGAGCAGGACACCAGAATCAACCAGCTCAAGTCAAACAAGTTGCATTGTTGCCTGCGATAGGGGCCGGAATGACATGTCTGCAACGCGGAAACGCAAGTATGTGCAGGAATTTTCCACCTCCAACAGGGCTGTGTCACTGAAAATCATAGTGTTGGCACGTGCGTTCGCATTTGCCAATTTCTGGAAGACCACACCAATCACTGTGGCATCCAGCATCAAGCCAACGACTGTTTGCACAACGATGAGAATTGCTGCTTCCCAGCACTCTCCAAAGTTTGGGTCTGGCACACCTTTGCGCAGCATGGGTTGGCTGGGCCGGCCGTTTACCTACCTTTCTGCCTCGCCAAACTCTCGCATATGGCACAGGGAATTCCAAGGCAATTTAATTCCTGTTTTGCTGACTGAAAATGACTTACCAGAGTTCAGCCCTTGCTGCCTAAGTCCAATGGAAGTTAGACTGGAAGCATCCGGCATCTGGCAATGGGGAGCAAGAACAAAAAAGTGACCCCTTATCCAGCACCAAGAAGCCATAGCCGATGGTCATTTGTGTCTCCACCGACAGGTAGAAAGCATCTCTATACGTGTCAAGTCCGATGGAGCAAATATCTGTAAACCAAATCCAAAAGAGGGCAAAGAAGGCGAAGCATGCAAAATACCTTGGAACAATCCCACTGAAAGGTGTACAAATAGTGGAAATTAGTGGAATGCGTGAGGGGAAGGTGTATAAAGCGCGCTTTTTCTTCAAAGTTCTTCCTGTCATTGCCACATCATCGGTCTGCAGAATGGATTTTAACAGCCAGTTCCACTCGTCGTCGCATGATCAGCTCAAGTATGTTCATTTTTTCATACATACATACAAATCAAAGAACTTGCCGGCTGAGGGACACTGTCAAAGTGACTGCAAAAAGGCCAGGAAATGGCAGGTGAATTACCTTGCGACAAGACGCCAACTTTGCAAGCGCAGCAGGTTGGCATGTCATGTCAAGCCCCTCGCAGCATGCAAACCATGGCACGGTATGAAAAAAGTCGAGCAAAAAGACGGCGCAGGTCCTTCTCGTCTGCAAAACGTGAAAGATGCCCTTGCTCTGAAATTCCACACCTTCCTGAGACGCGAGCAAGACCGGGGGATCTGTTTTCAATCACCAAAACATCACACAACAAAGACCCAACGACACAACACAACGACACAGCACCTGCATGCACCTGCAGAACGTTAGCAACCATGCATTCACATATTTTTCTGACATCTGTTGACTGCTATAATTACTGTATTCTGCGGCCTCAGCTCAGAACCACCAAATACCCTGCCCAACACAAACACAAACGCTCACCAACCACCGTGTTAGCATTGAAGTATTGGCTGTGATCTTTGTCACAACTTAGGGGGGACATGACGATTGCCTGACTGCCAAACACGACTGACTGCCTAAAAGCCGTCACAACAATACGGCTCTTCGTCAAGGTTCTCGATCTAAAATACGGTGTATCTGTCTGCGTCGCTGCTTCTTCCCGCTAGCAGGCTCGGGCTTGCCATGGTAGACGTCCTCCGCCTCCGCGTTCCAGCTTCACCACAAAAATGTACAGTATCATACTGTGCCTTGCTCTGGCACAGCAAAACTCAGCTCAACCATTGTGCCAAGCTGCAGAATCAGACGCAGAATCGGAGCTGGATGTCGTCTGGCGGGGTCCACTTGAAGAATGGGCTTGTTAGAAAAATAGAATGATACTAGAATATTATGGATGTATGCCACTTCACTGCAGATGTGCTTGTCTTTCATCTACTTCTTTATACGAGAGGCAAAATCAAGATATATCAAGCAGGTTGCAGTCCAGTCCACTGTCGTCCATGTCCAGTCAGGCCTCAGGACAAAGTGCTGGTCTACGTCTCCTTCTGAAGAGGCAGCATTGCATACCGCAGCAGGGCATACCCGTGGACCTAGGTCAAGCGATCAAGCCATGGCTATGACTGCTATGACTGCTATGACATCCGCGACATCCGCAGCGTTTGAAGCTGCCCAGTGGCTAAAATGTCTGCGCGGCTTGGCGCAGCAATGGCTTCTTACCACCATTTCTCATTGATGTGAGGTACTACAGCCAAACAGCCGCGAGAGTCGGAAACGTTCTGAATGAGTAGACCTTAATTGACTGAAACTAGCTACTAGTCTAGTCTCGGCTTGTTCATTCATGGGGGCGGCACAAGCCTGAATGATCGAAATCAGTGGAAAATCCTGACCATATTTCGGCATAGATGCAGCCAAGCAGGACTTGATAGGTTGCCCTCTGCTACGCTACCAAAAATGTACATTTTGCAAACATGGTTGGGGTTTGATAGGGTTTTGTGTGACCCACGTCGAACACCGTGAGATAGCACGGAACCACTTCATTACATTCCCAGAGCCCAAGGCATTCTTGTATGCATATCTATAATAAGTAATTATTGGACTCAGCACAGGGCACTCTCCAAACATGCCCATGGCAGGGCGTTTATACCTTCCAAAGCGGCTCATGGCAGAGCTCGCATTAGTGCCCGTGGCAGGGCATGTTTTTCCCATAGACCCAAGGCAGGATCTTTTCCAATTTCAAAGCTTTGTTTCAAGCGCATTTGCGCTTCTTTCCACGCCTCCCATCATTGAATGAATGATGCTCGGCAACAAAAGTTGACGAAAAACGAGCAACCTTATGTTTTGCAGCCAAGGTCATCCGGAGGCGCGGCAGCATTGCCAGCCCGTCACAGATGTAAATTCGGGCAACATTGGAATTTTTCCAGCGCCCTCTAATGAGCGTACGCTCCATAAGACCGTGAGATTGCATCTCATAAGTTGCTCCCCCACAGCGTAAGCTGTAGGTCTGAACCCAAGGTGTTGAATTTCCAACGCATCAAGAATGCGTCGAAACAAGGATCGAAAAGTGGACCCACTCCGGTCCCAGCAGGGCACATTGCCCATATTCAACTGTTGTCGCAAAATAACCATCGCACGGACAGTCTCCAGCGTGGTCAAGTCACGAATTGCGACGCTCTCGCGTGAATTATTCCGGAGGCCCCTCTTGCTAGAGGGAATGGAAACAAGCCCTCCTTCATCATCCAACAAGAAATCACAAGGACGAATCTGGAGGAGCTCACCCGTTCGCATCAAGCAATGAAATCCAAGCAACAACAAGGCCGCCAAAGTAAGCTCATTTATGTGAAGGCAATACACAGCCATAGCCAAGCAAATGTCTTGAGTCAAGGGTGGAGCTCTTGCAGGAACCTCATACCTCCTCCAGATACTGTACGAGCGCCATGATTTACCCAGCTTCTTACGGGTAAAGGGCTCAAAGTGGTGCAGCCCAGACAGCACATCAGCCACGAGATGGAGGGGCGTGCCATCTTCGAACTCGGCTTGCACCGACTCGGACACCAGTTCGTCCAGCTGGAACTCAGAATTCACTGACTCCAGCACGGGCGCAAGCCTTGAAACAGCAAGGTAATAACGCTCAAGCGTAGCCTGGGTTGTACCCACATCTTCCAACACAATGGACTGCCTGGCTCGACGGCGGTCAGCCTGGCTTGCCTGGCCAGGCCAGAACTTATGTTCGGCTGGCGGCATCTGTTGGGTTCTCGGTTGATTCGACGTGGGAGATCAACAGATAGATGTCATGAGCCATGAGAAGCGCAGCTAGCCGACGCAACAAAGGTTGAAGCATTTTTGATGATGATCTCCCCTTTGAAATTACACTCATAGCAATGTAGGAATGGCGGTGGGGGAGGCGCCTTAGGGTTGGCGCCCGCACGGACAGAGCCAGCGGGCTGCGGCGAGGCAGCACGGACCTTGCCAGCGCCTGCAATCCCTAAGCCGACAAGGTCAAGGGGTCATCCGCGCACGCAAATCCAGGTCACATGTACACACAGAGACCTTTTTCGAGCCTTACGGTCACCTGCGCACGCAAAACGACGGTCACATGTACACACCAGCGATCCCACG
>Ga0126342_10021659_pt1 | contig 10688 bp, 8 predicted proteins | sample Cyp1metagenome_FD_92528 | JGI IMG/M metagenome (GOLD analysis project Ga0126342, IMG submission 92528) | Coral microbial communities from Lord Howe Island, Old Settlement Bay, Australia - Cyphastrea 1 metagenome | ecosystem: Host-associated > Invertebrates > Cnidaria > Coral ... | reverse complement strand
GGTCGTTTGGGTTGAATTGCCCGATCTGACCCAAAATAGGTCAATTGGCTAAAAACAGGGTCATTGACCAAAACAACCTTTTTTTTCTGCTCGTTTGCTGGTCCAGGTATATATATATATATGCGTGTGTGTGTGTGTGTTTCTTTTCAGTTGGGCCCTGAATCTCTCAGATTCCAAGACCAACCTTGGGAGGCTGTTTCTTTGAGACTTTACTGATGAGCTGCCGCAGAACGCGCAAGCGGACCGTCAGTGTCTGAAAGCTACGACCGAACTGATCCATCTCCTGGAGGTTTTCGATGGGGCTGATAAAACTTGCAAGGAAAGCCACCCAAAGTGGTTGTCGATTAGCGGGTTTCTGTAAACTTGTCTTCACCAGAAATTCAGGCCCCAGAAAAAGGAAATCCGCCACCTTCAGAAAAAAACAACATCACATGTCATTCAGTTGATTTCAGGTGATGCCACCTCAAACAGTAAGTCACGCATCTGATTTGTCATGATTTTCCAGGTGCTTGGGTGGACAATTCCGGCACCAAGTTGTCACCTGTGGGAAAGTGAGCATTGCCCAATGGCTCCCAGTTAGGGCTGGACCAGCCTTGGTGATTTCCGATTTCAATCCTCCAACAATCAGAAAACCAATAGTCCAAGAGGATAATAATACGATGTAATAACAGTAACAACAATTACTGTAATAATAATCATCATCGTAGCAGGTAAGATGGACAAAAAATTGAAAGCTTAGAACAACCTTGCAAGAAATGGTCCTGGCTGAATTTCAGCCAGGTCCTGGTCCTGCTCCGGGTTTGGACTTCATCCTTCTCTCAATTGGTGGAAAGGATGATAGGGGCCAGTCACCATCATGTCGGGTATGCAAAAACTCGTCCTCCATGAACTGGGACCCCCAAAATGAAGAGATCCCAGACCTTCCAACTTTCACTTCGTTTATACTAGGTATTTATTCAATATTGGGACTTTCTGAGCTGTTTCCGGTTTCAATTGATACAAAAAAAGGATGGCCCCCCCGTTCCCAATTTCTTTGAGCCCACTACAAACGCATTCCATCCGCTTCACCCGCAGCCGAGGGGCGAAATTCCTGAACTTCCTGTTCCAAATCCTCCTTCACCAGTGCGACCACCCGAGTGGCGCCAGCAGCTTTGTAGTCATCCTCAGTTGGAGGATCCCAAGATATCGTAAGCCTCACAAGTGCTAAACTGCGGTGGCTGAACATTACCGCGTTGCAATTGCCTCAGTAGACATGATATGAAATGATTTACGATTCAAAAGCACTCACGAAGCAGGACTGTTCCAGGGTAGATGAGGTTGTTCATCCTTGAAACCCTCCGGTGTCATCAGTTCCGTGGCGGTTGGAAAATCCACCCATAGCAGCCATAGTTCGGGGATATGGTGGGCCAAGGCCATTGTTTGTTGGTTCCTGGTCATGGTCGCCATCGGAAGTCATGCTCAAAATACCTGGATGCACAATTCAACTATTGTCATATATATATGTATTATTATGTATAACTTATTATATTATGTATAATTATTATTATTTTATGTATTATTATGTATAATTATATCTTATCTATTACATATATGTACATGTATTTGTTGGCACGGGCACACAATACAAATGTGTACGTATATATGTATCATTATGTATCTACTTATGTACTCTATGTACATTGACTATACATATACACGAATATACATGTGTATACGTGAGACGAGACATGACGAAACATTATTAACTTCATTTTTGATGGGTAAACCAAGATGTTGGATTATCCTATAATTCATGATGCTGTATCTTAACATGAGATCGTTTTTTGTGGGGCATGGAGTGCCTCATGTTTTCATTATATCCCAATCTTGCGGGTCTAAAGGATTTGCTTGGAGCACCATCCAACTTAGCAACTCTCTCTCTCTCTCTCCCCCTCCATCGCCACTTCCTGGAGTTCTGCTGAGCTAAAGGCGAGATGTAGACTAATTTAGCAACATGTAATTCAGATTACCCTCTGGTAATTTAACATAGCCATGGTATAGATGGCCCATAGAAATAGATGATGTTCCCAGCGAACTAAACCTCCATTTATGGTTGGGATTTTCCAGCCAGCTATGTCATAACCAGAGGCTAATTAGTTTCTTCAACCTCAATTGCAGCGAAAAAATCGGAACCCCACGGCTCGGAAACCTCCAAATCCCACGGCTGTGTTTGCGAACAAAAAACTGCTTTGATTGGGTTAAAAAACATCCGAAAAAAACATAGGTATAATTAAACATACATTGTTACATACGTATAATCATCATCCAATGTTCACATCCAGAAATCCACATGTAAGGTGAAAAAAAACATCCTTAAAGTTTAAAGGATATGAACGGATATTGACAATATTGAATTAAGGGTAGATTAAATGCTAACACCTGATATAATGACAAGAACATTGCGTTTTACCTAAATATAATGATCATTGTTGAATGGTCTAATATGATATTATAATATGATAGTATAATTGATATGATATTGATGATATGATTTATCCATTCTGGAAAATACGATATTATAATATCATATTCCCACATCTATAGAAGGTATTACAGTCATTATAATCTATGATGTTTTATCTATGACTACCCTCTGGTAAACAGCCGCATAGCTATGGAAAATCACTATTTTTAATGGGAAAATCCACTATTTCAATGGTCATGTTCAATAGCTATTTTGACATAACCAGAGGGTATGATTAATATGATATGTATTATCCATAATTTATCATATAATACATATCCAAATACATATTAATACCCCTTGCTGGATTAATATGATATATCACACCCCATATCCATATAATTATCGTCAAGGCGCGAAGCGGGCGGCGGCCTCCTTGGCCTCCTGAGCCGAGATTTCAGGAGGCTGACGGTGCTGGGCCCATGACCAAAAACCATGGGAAATTGTGATTTTTAACCAGCAAGAATGGTGGGTTTTAATTGTTTATATATGTTATATGCTGTTTTTTTTTAAAGGGAAGTATGGCTGATGTATGATAAGTTGACGTACATTTGGTGAATTCGTTGGGGTTTATTTGGGGGATATTTGGGGGCAGCTATAGTTGATGGGTTTAGAAACCAACAGACATAACTTCGTTCCGCTGTGGGGATTTGTGTGCTTTCACCCAATCTATCGTAGAATGACGATACCCATTTAACAACCTAAAACACTTCATGCCTAGTGATTTTTCAGCAATCCATCCAGTCTGTCTATCTCTAAATCTTTCCATTGGGGGCAAATCATAATAACTAAATATCGGAATAAACTAAATATCGGAATATTGGAATTTTAATATGGATTATGAGAGATATTTTTTCCTATTGGCATCATTTATCGTGAGCTTTGATTTGAGGTTGCCGGAATTCCCGATGTGTTCAACCTGCCCAAACATGTTGGTGTGTTACGTTTGAGACATGAGGTAGACCCCAATTCATGATCATCTTAGCAGGACTTATTTTTCTATCATGAATGTTGGGGCGTTGTCCAAGAATTTTGGAACCTCCCCAGGGGCGCGCCTCCCTGCACATGCCTAGCGGAAGGAGAGGCACAGGGGGGGGGGGTTCGGTGGAATTTCCAGTGTCACCGTCCAGTCACCATGTAGCTACCTCATAGCTACCCTAAGTTCCCCTAAGGATCATTGCAGCATGACATTTGTCCAACTGAAATACGCTTAAGTTTTCAGGCATCCAACAACTCCAAACGGTATTATGCTGGATGGTTTGTCAGGTTTACCACACCATGTAGTTGACAAACCTAACTGCCCTAACTCCTCACCCCAAAAATTGCGTCAATACTTTGTTCCACCCCATATCCCTGTTCATGTTATGCATATGACAATTCGTCACATAACATTTCTGATTGGATGTGTGATATGTGATATGTGTATATAATATGTATACACACACACCCTTCGAGATTTTCAACCTATTTCCCATTTGCCGCATTTGCCCTTCGGTAGTCACAAATGGCAATGGACAATCGCTATTTATTAGATCATTTTGTCATTCAACTTCTTAAAACCTCTATCCAATTCTATTTTTATGAGAGACTTTTCTGATTTCAATATAAGCTCCCATTAATAAACAAAGACATACATAATATATATATATATATATACGTATATTATATATTATATGAAGCCCTTCATTGATGGTGGTTTTCCTCGTTGAAACCCTCCATTTCCCTGGCCTCAGCCAGGGCGACGGATGGCGTAGACCACCGCAGGACCCTTGGCCACCAGCTCACTGGCAGGGAACGGCTCACCTGCAGGGATTTGGGATTTAAGAAGGACATAGGGTGTAGAAATGATGGTGAATTGTGAATTCATGGTGGATTGTTTTTTTGTTTTTACATGATTTAACCAACAAGAATGGAATATGGATACTGAATGGCTAAGTAGTGAATATGCAATCAAGCTATACATCCTGCGGTATAAATATGAACCACACCGAAACTTGGTGCCTCACCCTCACCCCACTTGCAATTGGACTTCGGTGATGACCTTCACCCTGCGGGAGCGGGGTGAGCATCGTGGACATCAACGGCTGGGCCGGGGCAGGCATCTTGGAGGCAAAGCGTCGGGCCTCGCCCAGGGCCCAGGGCCCAGCAGGGCTTAGTTCCCAGGAGATTTTCTATGCTTCGGGGTGTGGGCCCCAGTTCGTAAATGGGTGAAAAACCCACACTTATACACGGAATATCCCTTAGTAATCCTTAGTATATCTGGGATTGTAGGTGGCATATATGGATAAACCACCGATCCTAAATGGGATGCACATCCTATGGATGATGTGGTAAACTTCCAGGATTTCCAGTGATGAAAATCACTGGGACGGACAATGGGATAACACAATTAGGGATGACTATGGATAATTAAAGGATAATAATTACTGTAGTAACGGATGATGGCTCAATGTACCTTCGATATCCTTTGTTAATGGATGGGTGCTATGGTATGATTGAATATCATTTAATCATTGAATATTAGTGGATAATTACGAATTGTTTGTGTCAATGCGGTAACCCAAATATGTTGCAAATCCCATGCGATAATTGGCTTTTCCAGAATATTCATTAGAATACTGATTGATAAAGGATGATAGATATGTCATAACTCCAACAAACCATCCCCAATATGAGGTTCACGCATACCCCTAGAAATGGAAGGATGTAAAATTACCCCCAGTCATGATTGGTGAATGGGATGGTTTATGGCATTGTCATTGTGTTTACCACATTAATCTCCATGGAAGATAGGATATGTTTAATATGAGTTCCTATTACTTAAAGCAAATATGTTGAGAGATTAGCGTTTGGATGCGTTTGGTATTTCCATAGATTGATTTACCCATATTCACATATGTCGATAATAAATTCAAATTTGCAAATTCCATTCCGGATTCCCTATCACAAAGATTCTGCACATCTGGTATACTGACAGACGGGAAGCACATTCGCAAAATCCGCTACATCCATGGTGAACTTTCCATATATCTGTCATAATTTAGATAGGCGACACAAGCAAGACCGGCGCCAGGTCGTTTTCGACAACCCTTACAGCATTACATTAAGATGTGTTTGATGTGTCCGTTTTTTTGTTGTTGGGGGGTGGGTTGGCAGGTGGGGTGGTGGGGTGGTGGGGTGGTGGGGTGGTGGGAGGGTGATGTTTCCATCCCGTGTACATGTTGGTGATGATCTTGGCCACCCCAAGTTTCTCATGGTTTTGATGACTCAATACTCAATCCTATGTTATGCTTTGAAACATTTTTATAAATATATATATAAGCATACTATCTTTTCTTGCTTCTGGGACATTAACTTAAGATCTATTAAAAACATAAAATCGGAGCTCCGCTGATCCTGGTGTCGCATGGATAAAAAAAAGTCCAGAGGGTAGTCCCCTGGTTGAATCCCAATGGCTTATCCCAAGAGAGCCACACTTTCATAGACCACAAATTGGGGATTATTGTGTTGTTGTGTGGATTCAACAGAAGAAATGGGGGAATATCTGAAACGTGGTATATAGTAAAATATATAGTAAAATTATATATTTGGAATGACATGGCCTGATACTAGTGCTGGGGAAATATCTTGAGAACATTTGTATTTGGTATGGCTATGGCAATTGGAAAGTACGATCGAACAAATTCAAGTCTTGGCATGATATTTGGGGCATATGTTTTGCTATTATCTATATATTTATGGAGATTTGGGGTTGGATATGGTGATACGAATGCTTGGAATGTTCCTCAGGCATCTTTGAAACACAGCAGGGTGGCATTTCCCAACACCAAACTCCCGGAACTGCGAAGTCGAGGGGCTGTTTGAACTACACGACCACGCATCTCTTGAACCGCAGCAGATTTTATGGCGCCTCTGTTTAGCCCAAAGCTATCAAGAGCAAACTTCTGTCAGGATGACTAGGATGACTAAATCTTGGGCTTTCCATGGCGTTCACACTTTACCATTGCCCAAAGCGGATTCACTCATACGGTGAATATTTTGGTTTATTTCATATAGCCATGGAAAATGGCCCATTTATAGATGGTTTACCTATTAAAAATTGTGATTTTCCATGGCTATGTTAAATAACCAGAGGGTAAATAGTTTGGTCAAATATCTTCGAGCCCTCGCTGAACAGTCGCCCTGAATATGTTGTTTCCTCTGCAACACTGGCTGGAAGCGATGGGTGCCGAAGCGACTCGACATGAGCGATTGCCACCACGTCGGATGTCTCACACAAATGAAATTCACTGGTTCATCTGGTTCATCTGGTTCATCTGGTTAATCTGTCAGGAAAATAATATGGGCATGAAAAACAAAATCAATAGATACATCACAAACCATCAAGAGAGAAGGGTTTTCCATTTGTGTTGCCAGAGTTGAGCTGGAAGCAAAGACCAAAAATGCATTGAGGCCGATGAACCATTACTCAATCAAAGGGAACGAACGTAGAAATGTGAATGGCCAAAAGCTGGTAAAATGAATCAATCAATCAATCAAGCAATCAAACTGGATCATGACATGGATCTGGCCTAAGTGACTCAACCAAACAGAATCAGAAGAGAAATGGATTTGTCCAGAAATGGGGCATACACACCTAGAATTGCAAGCTAAAAGGGGCAAATGATAAACCATTGGATTTCAAAGAATGTTGGATTATCACGCATTCTTGGAGAAATCCAAGAAAATCCACTAAATTCTGGCACCGCAAAACACTCATCCACCAAGGTTTTATACGTTGAATCTCGTGACGGGGCTGTGGCTTCGCTGGCGGCACATCTTCAGAATTTTAGAAATAGCTATGTCCCAAAATGAGGGACCCCAGCCAAATATGGCTCAAAATGTTCCAGGCACCCCTTTCATTGCTTCATATCAAACCATCCATGATTCTCCATATATTTTGGGTACAAGTTTGAGTACCCATCTGACAGATCTGGTTCATTTTCCTAGACAATATAATTATATTATATGAATTATATGTATACTCTATTACAAACGGAGCACACACACGAGCACAGGGCGCATGGGGGTCCCCCATGTTGAGGCAGACATAAACTCCAGAGGAGGCAAGGCGATTTGAGGTTTCGCCACCATGTACAGTCTGGCAAGGGCTGCCACTGCAATGTAGAGTCAGAGCAGATAATAATAATTAATAATAATAATAATCAAACTAAGAAACGTTGAAACCACCAACCAAACTGGGCACTTGCCTTGTCATCACTATTTCATGCAGAATCATGTAGGAAATCATCTCAAGTAAACTTCCCTCCAAACATGGAGAGCTTGAAGCGCTCCCTAAAAATGCCCCCCAGGGGGTCGCACATGGGCTGGACGAGTTGCTAGCCTAATCGGAAAGTCATCTATGAATTGATAATATGGATGTGGGATTCACAACTGTCAATTCATTCAATGGGGTAAATAAAATGTGGGATTCTCATTTTTTATAGTTTAACTACATGCTCAAGTATACCTTTTTGGGAAGCTACATGAATCAGTGACCCTTCAATGAAATCAGTGCTGTCATCCAAGGAATATCAGCAGGAAATTGCTCGCAAACAAGGATTGCTGCCGGATTGTCTAGTTTCTCTACCCACATGGAAGTAGGAAAGTAAGGGCAATCCTGGATCCCTTCTCGTGAGAGAGCAATAGAACATCGCCGTTTGCAACCGAACAATCTACAACATTCTTGTTTTGCAAAGGGGCACTATCCGTGAAGGCAAAAATTCTAGCTATGAAGGTAGATCAGAAAAATATAGAACAATCCTACTCCTCCACCCATCCGGCATGTCAAGTGCAACAAGCACAGCCATTTTGGCGTCAGCGCAACACTAAATGTGGCGCTTCAGTAACTGCCACTGGAATGGAACAACGGGATGCCCACGGGATCATCGATGGGACCAGGGGCTTCTACAAATTTGGCGAATGGGACCGTCCGAAAAAAAGGGCGAGTCAATCAGTGAAAAAAACCATCCCACATAGCTACAAACAGCAAATCCATTCCTTAGTGCTTTCCCTATGAATTTAGGTATTTCACTTCCGCACTAGTTTGCTAAAGGGTTGACGGTCCTGAAGTTTTCTGGAACTAAGATCCATTGTGGTGGGTTTAAAGTCACTTTTTTTTGCCGGAGAAAACATCTTTTTGCTGGTAACATCTCTAGTACTGATAGCAAAATCCCGGTTTGTTGCTGGTTGAATCCACATCGTTGGTACAATCCTCGTCCTCATGTTCCCCTACAAACTCCATGCATTCTGCTGGGCCAGTCTGCATGGTTTGCCGATGAAATCAGTTTCTTTTGCTGTAAAGAAAAGGCATTCTTGCCAGTGCAAACCTATACCAAAGTCGAATTGGGCACCAAAAAAATTCGATAGTTAGCACTAAAACAAACAGACTCTGCGACTTCTTGCGCAAAAATGTTTGACCCTATAAGAATCCATGAGATATTAACATGCAGAAAAACCCATGGGGGGGTATCCAGGAAAATGATCTATATATACCAGCAGTGTGTTTTCCAAAATCCATGGGGTAAATATCACTTTCTTGCGGTGACATGACCAATGGAAAACTCTGCTAGGGCCCCTCTTTCCACCTCACCCGGGAAGGCCGGGAGCTGCAGGGGTCATTGTCCCTGGCAGCGGATTTTCTCGAAGGGACCGGAAATAAACCATTTGAGACCGAGTAGGATTTAACATGACTTAACTATTTAACCAATCAAAATTGGGATTTTACATATGTTTAACAATCAATAATTGAGAGTAAGATGCAAACGTCGTTGTTGCGAAGCCACCAAAGCAAAAAGGTGGATCATGCACAGCGTAGGTCGTAGTCGTAACGTAGTATTACCAGTCCATCGCTACTGAAGGATCCTAATTCATGGCGTCACCCCTGAAAAGCAACATGGCACTGGAAAATTGCAATTTCTGAAAAGCAACATCAACTACCAGCCCTAATTTTTTAAGGTCCAATGCACGTTTTCAAGGCGAGCACTGTCCATTTTGGCCGCCTATACCCTGGTAAAATTGTTATGACCGCTTTTAAGTGCTGGTTGCTGGAATGGTTTATGGCCTTGGGTTTGCCACGTAGCTGGGAACATGTACGGAAATAAAATGATCACTGCCATCTGTGCATATGCCAATGGCAAATGCAAATCAAACATGTATATATGTATGTATATATATATATATATATATCAATCATATGTATATAAATTTGTATATATGAATATGTGTGTGCGCACGTGTGTTCAAAAAAATCAGCTGTATCTATCCATCTCCCTGTCTGTCTATCTGTCCATCTATCTCTCTATCCATCTCTCTGTCTATCTATCTATTTGTCTATCTGAATATCTCAATTCTAAAAATGCAAAAATGTATCTAACTATCTATCTATCTATCTATCGACCTATCTATCTATCTATCGTATTTATCTATTTTATCTATCTATCTTATTTATCTATCGTATTTATCTATTTTATTTATCTATCTTATTTATCTATTTTATTTATCTATCTTATTTATCTATCTTATTTATCTATCTTATTTATCTATTTTATTTATCTATTTTATTTATCTATCTTTTTTATCTATTTTTTTTTATCTATCTTTTTTATCTATATTTTTTTATCTATCTTTTTTATCTATCTGTCTTATCTATCTATCTATCTATCTATCTATCTATCTAATCTATCAATCTATCTATTTATCAACTAAACATGAACCCCCGGGAACAAGGCTAGATTTGAGCATGCACCCCTGGCATCATCAAATGTAAATAATTACCCAGGAAATGGCCGAGGATATTTTGACCCCGGAATCCTTGTTTTTGCTAACGCCGCCCGTAGAGACGCGGGGTTTTTAAACGTTTTTTTACTGCGTTCATACTTTTTGTGGGTTGTCTGGGTGGGGGAGGTGGGGTGATGTCAACGTTCTCCAGTAACTTACTTCTGAGACGAGGTTGATGCTACGTTGTAACATCTTGTCTACATCTTCTCACAACTAACTTCGGATACGCTCTGGATGCTACGTCGTAACATCTTCTCTCCAGTAACTTACTTCTGAGACGAGGTTGATGCTACGTTGTAACATCTTGTCTACATCTTCTCACAACTAACTTCGGATACGCTCTGGATGCTACGTTGTAACATCTTCT
>Ga0126342_10021658_pt1 | contig 10689 bp, 6 predicted proteins | sample Cyp1metagenome_FD_92528 | JGI IMG/M metagenome (GOLD analysis project Ga0126342, IMG submission 92528) | Coral microbial communities from Lord Howe Island, Old Settlement Bay, Australia - Cyphastrea 1 metagenome | ecosystem: Host-associated > Invertebrates > Cnidaria > Coral ... | reverse complement strand
ACACCATCTTTCACCACACCATCTTTCACACACACACAACTTTGTCACACACCATCTTTCCTCCACCTCCTCCTTTGTCTTTCCTTCCTTCCCCGTCCCCGCTACAACATGTCTTGCTCATTATTGGAAGAAGCTGACTTGTGGGGTTATCCGGTCCTTTTTTTTCATTTGGGAATTTCATCATCCCAACTGACGAACTCCATAATTTTTCACAGGGGTAGGTCAACCACCAACCAGAGAGTTATTCTCATCTTAGGAGAATGTGATTATGACAGTTGTGACCGGCATTGCGGATGATTTTTAGCATAAAGAAAACAGGCTCGAAGCTGAAAACATGATCTCAAAGGATCTTAGAAAAATGGATGATCATGTCCTTACCGGATCTTTATGGAACTGAAAACGAACGAATCACTTGGGGATGGTTGAATCCCATCCATCGGTAGAATTAAGCATGATTTATCGTTCATTAAGCGTATCCAGATAGGACCCCTTTGATGTATACTCAACCAGTTGAAGGTTGTATACCTCATTAGCAGATAAGCATGATGCCGAGCTGCTAGCAGCTAAGATGGAATCCACAATAGTAAACTACCCCCGATGAAATATTGGGTGGCTATGATTGATAATTCCAAGCAGTCGTGCACCTAACAATAAATCACATGTTGGGGATGTTTTATCATTGTGTGTGTGCCCTCCATAAAGATAGTTAATAGCCCCATGTGTGGAATCATTGCTAAAGACATTCATCAACCCATCAACCAAATAGCTACTTTATAGCCATCACTCACTCATGAACCTATTATGTTCTTTTAAACGGTGAATCAAGAAGATTTAATTGTGTTTACCCAGTCTATGATTAATGATATAAAAGGACCCTTACAAACATAACTACTTAACTGACAATTAATGGTACTTCATTGATAAAATGACGCGAAGATCATCCAACATTAAATAGTAATGTAATAGCCATTCATGGTTAGTTTTGTTATCCCACATTAATAACATTTAATGTACCCAACATTGACCCACTGTATCATGTATTTCAACCAGTAGCTACTGACCATTTCCCCCTCGAGTTCAGCCCTAGGCTCTTCGCAGCGTTCTCTGCGACGCGGCTCATGGTGGAGGGTCTCCTTAGCAGGCGGGACGCGTCCGACGGTTGAAGCATGAAGAAAATAAGTTTCACCAGAAAAAGTTGGGACAACCCTCTGGTAAACTAACAGTTTGCTATTGAAAATGGCCATTTAGTTCGTTGCTTTACCTATTAACAATGATGATTGTCCATAGTTTTGTGTAAACGTTTACCAGAAGGTAGACCATGAAACAAATTGAGACAAATTGAAAAATGAACAATTTGCATCTAGACCAACCCAGAATGGTGATTTCAAACAGCAATTCTGGGTTGCAAGCTCACCAGCCATATGGATTCATGTACGACAATTGGTGGACGCCGGTGTTGTTTTGTAATCAAATAATCTATGATATAGATATATAAATAATCATCATATTATATCTAGGTAAATTATAACGACCTCACTGCGACCTCACTGGAATCATGGTTAGTAAGAGGAATCATCCCAAAATGGCCTTATTTCAGGTTAGTGAAATATTATATTTTACCCAGTTATATATATATATGTCAATGCATATTTATGTATATATATATATTTGTATTTCCGGGAGCTCTTTGAAGTCTAGATCAAGTGAATCTTGGCTGATAGGAAGACAGATCAGTTTCTCCCGCCGCGATTTTACATGTTCCCGTAAATTTAAAACTGCCATAAATTTAAATTGTCCCTCTTATTTCTTGCAGAACCCAAAATCACATGCTCCATCATGTATCCGAATATCTATAATATATATATTATATATTAAATTTTATATATTATATATTTTATATTATATATTATATATTTTATTTTATATTTTATATATTTTAAATTATATATTATATATTTTATATGGTATATTAAATATTATATATTATACATTTTATACTATATATTATTTGGTATATATTATTGGATATATATTATATACATTATATTTAATATAATATAATATATATATTATAGATTTTATATTTTATATTATATATTATTTTTCTATGCTGCATATTAAATATTAATTATTATATATTATAAATTATATAATCTATATTTGTTATTACATATTTTATGTGGATTGCATGTTATATATTATTTATTATATATTATATGTTTATTATTTATTTTGTTTTATATATGATATATTATATATAATGTGTAATATGCAATTTGCAATTTGCAATATGTAATATGTAATGTATAATGTATAATATGTAATATATCATAAATAATATTTAATTTATCATATATACCATATAATATATCATATTTAATATAAAATATATAATATATCATGTATAATATATAATATACCATATAACATATATAATGTATAATATTTAATATATAACATATCTTATATAATATATAATATATTTTTTATAATATCTAATATATAATCTGTAATATATCATATATAATATTTAGTATATAATATTTAATTTATAATATATATAATATGTAATTTAATATATAATATATTTATGATATATATATATATATATATAATATACATATATAATTTAATATATATAATATATAATATAATTAATATGTATATATATATATACAAATCCCCTCTGGTTGGTTTGATATATGTCCATTCTTGTTGAATAAAATTCTCAAAATTCTTGGTTCAAAATGATCCTCAGCCAAAATCACCAGTTCTGCTGGTTGAATCCACCAGTTTTGGACAAATCCGTTGGAATTGGTGAAGCGAATGACAACCCTGGAGGAATCAACTCCCAGTCGATTGCTAGGGGGAATCAGTTTGAATAGCATGTCATCACGACCTTATCCCTGTGTTCATTGGTTTCCATCCCTTTACACCATTCAGAACCTTGAAAAATTCCCGAAGCTTCCCCTGCGATTCAATGAAACATTGGTGGATATCTTTGCCAGGATATCATTCATAGAATTGGATGATGGGAAAATTGGAACCGGAAACCCCGATATTTGATGGTAAAAACCATGGTTTTTTCTGTAGATTTTCCCTTAAACCAATTGAATCATGATTTTATCCTTAGTTTTCCAATTGTGCCTGGTTAGTTGATAGGGATTCCGATGATATCCCATGAAACGGTTGATTTATAAAACCCACCAACATTGGTATATCCCAACAATTGACACCATGCTACACCCTGGAAATGGTCAAGATGTTGGGTAACATCTTCAAAATCCAATGAGTTCGTCGCCATTTTCCTCCACGCAAATTGCGGTTATTTTTTTCGGCAGCTATCCGAAACATTCCATTGTTTTCATGCGAATGTTCATTTAACCAGATAGAAGATCTAAATTGTTTTTAAACCCCCGTAGCTTTGGTTAATCCACTTAATCAGTTTTAAGCATCCCTGACCGCCAACAAACGATATGGTGTATCCTACAATATGGATTTACATCCCAACGTTCTTGGAAAATATGTCACTGTAATAAACTGTTGCTTGATAACATGAATCATGGTTGTATATACCCACTGGTAAACAAACAGTTTGCTATTGAAAATGGCCCATAGAAATAGTTTATATTTACCTATTAAAGATGGTGATTTTCCATAGTTTTTTGTATGTTTACCAGAGGGTACCCATATTCCACCAAAGTTTTCCCTAAAAGATGATCGAAAAAAATGTTGCGTCACTTTTTTCATGGATTGATATCACACTATATCCGATACTGCCCCAAGAATGTATACCTAATACCCTGTTTGAAAATATTTAAAAAAAAACACAATGGGCTTTACACTTTACATCGATACATTTATTTCATTCCATAAATTTAGAAATTCATCCATTAGACGTTCAATCGCGTACATAGTGGACAACTAATCTGATTAATGGATCGATTAATGATTAGTTACTTCATATCCATGATGAAAATAAATAAATCCATTAATGATCATTGGATTGATTGATATTGGTTTGGTGTCAGTTAATCATCATCCCTGATTCATTCAATCCATAGGAAAATTAAGCCATTCATGTCCCATAAAAAGTTAACTTTATCTCATCTAACACTAACCATTCACCAGTAGTTGACTAACCAGTTTATAGTTATTATTGACCAACCATTAAATAACCATTAGTTATTAACTATTTAACCATAATCCTCCCATGGCCATCGTCGCAGGCATTCCATGGCCGTCGCCGGTGGCGATGGCAGCGGGCTCCTGTTCCTGTTGCTGGGAGGTGTGGCGCTGGCGCGGCGGTCCCGGGAACCAACGGAAAAAGTATTTGGAGACCAGCAAGAATGGTGAGTTCCAAATAACAATACCAACAATCAGCTTCAAATCAGCTCCAAGTATTGTTCAAATATTTTTGGTTGCCAAAAATACCAAGAAAAAGTGTTATTCAACAATTCAGCCACCAAAAGTGGTTATAAAAAACGACCAAAACGAGTGATTGAAGCGGCAAAATGTGTTGAAAAGTTTGGGTTTCGTGGAGGATTTCAAGACAAGAATGATTCGTTGGTAGCAGAACTGGAAGATTTAACCCCGATTTTCATCAGAATTGGTACTTTAAGCAGCAAGAATTGATGTTGAACCAGAAATCAAGGTTTTTGTTCTAGCAAAATGAAGGGTTGAAGCGGTAGAAAGTAAGCCCCATCTCACATCCCAAGAGTTCTCCCCAGATTTCTCCCAATGGATCCTGCTGACTCCTTTGCAGTTTGGACCTGGCTACGGCTCTGGCAGCGCATGCAGGCAGGGACATGCTTACTTGGGATTTCATGGGGTTATGGGATATACAACCTACTTAGGGGGTGCAGGCCAGGGTTTGTTAATGTGTACTATGGGAATAACTTCCATAAGTTGGGATATTACCCCTACAGTTTTGACTAAATAACCCACTTATTAGTGGAACTGCACCACCAAGTACTATCCGGTGCTTAGAAAGGGGCTAAGAAGCTACAATCAGAGTTTCCGAACCACGTGATAGAATTGAAAATTGCGATTTTGTACCAGAAGAACATTGGAATTGACGAGCCAAAGATGGGGAAGTAACCAGAAACCTGTGCATGTGTTCGGGAAAATTCTGGGCAAAAACTGGGGGGGAACCAACAATGGCAAAGAAGAGGATGCAACCAAGCAAAATGGGAAGACGTGGCAAATGTTCATAGAACCATGTTTTTGGAGGGATTTAAGTGGGTATCTCCCCGGAACTTTGTGAATTACCCAGCGCGACGACAATGATTTTTCACTTGAGCAACAAAGATTTTGGTTAAAGTCTTGGCAAGATTCCACAACCATCATATACGCTAAATGTTTTCTGTGGTTACAGTCTGTAGTTTGACAGAGTTCACCAAGCATGCTATATATATATTCACAAATTCTCAGGTGTGATGATGTCAACCTTAGATTCTAGAACATGTCTGATTCATTTATGGGCCCAGTAAAAGGCAAGTTCCTTATGCTCAATCAAATTCCTTTGATTCAAGAAGTATAGTGTTGTTGATTGAGTGAACCATGAGGTTTCTTCTTCTGGCTTGCAGTGGTTTACTGCAAATCCTGAGCTAAACATAGCAGACGAGCAGCAAACCACCAGACTGCCCGAAGATTCCACGATCATTCACCCAAGTTGCTTGCCTAAATTCCCATGTTGATGAGTAAACATGCCATCCTTATATCGTTCACCCAGGAATGTATGAGACCTCACAAGTTCTACATGGGTTTGTCCGAAAATTGAGGGTACCCTTAAAATCCACTAGTTAATCCTCGTGCTCCCTATACGGGACTTGAATTTTTGGGGTGTACTTCATTTCCAGACACACCCATATGGATAAATTCCGAAAATGGTGGATCCCGAAGTCACCATGTGGCTTCAATACTAAGTCATGGTCTAATGACTTGGATGATTTGGGGTACCCATGACTTGGGAAACTTCCATTTTTGGATATATTAACCAGTTGGTATAAGATACAATAAAATATCATAACAAACAAGGAATGACCAGAGATCATCACCAGCGATACCAGTTCTTTCAATGGCTGAATCACTCCAGTCATCAGAGCCTCCAGGCTGACGCCCATCCGATCAACCTTCAACGGGCCTTGCTGGGTATCTTGCTGGCGATGGGCAACTTGGCAGATGGCGGCAGATGGCAACCAGTCATCAGTCGCCATGGACCATGAAATACCATGAATGTATTCAAAGAAATGCATAAGAAATGGATTGAACATGTTTCACCATTTTTCACCATGTCTATCAATTTTTCATGTTCGGATCATCAACCTTTTTCTGATGGCATTTAGAAAAAGCCCCATGGATCTCCCAAGAATCCCATGGTTTGATCGCCATAACTCAGCCAGAAAAAAGCTGAATCCAAAGAAGAAAGGCTCTCTCCAAAAAAGGCACTAGGCTTGAAAGCACCAGCAATTGGGTGAAGAATCAACAGCATAGCTTGTTGATGAAGTATGAATTGAACCATGAACATGTCAGGATTTTGCTTCTAGAACAAGCAAAAAAACATGCTACAAACCTCAATCCAGCGCACTCACATGGTCAACTGCCATGCGAAGTGCTGTGCAGACCGCAGAGGTGAGACATGAGAACATCATATAAGATGATCATAGTACTGATAGCTTAGTGAGAATAGTAAAGAATAAGAATAACTGGTTGGTGGTTTGGAACATGAATTGTATTTTTCCATTCAGCTGGGAATTTCATGATCCCAACTGACCAAATCGTATTGTTCAGAGGGGTTAGCAGCAACCACCAACCAGATACTGTAAATGGCGTAACAAAAAAAATGAAACTTGTAATGAACTGATCACTATTACCCTCTGGTTGCTTAACATAGCCATGGGAAATGGACCATAGAAATAGATGGTTTACCGAACTTAAAAGCATGGTGGATCTTTCCAGTTCGCAAACTGTTGGTCATAACCAGATGGTTAATCCCATTAAATCCCATTAAACCACCATAAAAAGTCTTTAAACCACCATTTTTCTATGGTTTTCCTGTGGTTTTCTTATAGCTATGTTAGTCATAACCGATATTCCAAGTAACCGCCTTTTCTTTCATCTGAGATCCCGCTGATTGCGGTTCATCTCCACGTCGATCTGATGTCGTCAGAGAACCACCATTTGGTGTCCCATTCCCATAGGATCCATGGTGCTGCTATATATGGTAACATGGATCCCATCAATATACCCCATTCATGTTAGCATATATACCAGCACCATGGATCCTATGGGATTCCTGATGCCACCATGCAATGTTGCTAAAAAACATTCCTGTTTCTGCATGAAATCCAACATCCAACTACTTGTCAGAATCGTAAAAGGGTTTTTCACTCCTCTTTTCTCACTGATATGGCTCGAAATGAATTGCCACCTACAAATTTTGGCAAACTACTCAAGCTGTCAAGCGGTATAGTGGTATAGCAGATCTTGGAACAGGATCACCGGAGATGGTGTCCCGATTAAAAACGGGGTCCGCAAGCTGCGGTGCTTGGAAGCTCATGGGGTGAGTTATGGCGTTGATCATTGGAATGGTCATGAAACATGGATATATATATATATATATATACCGTGATATCAGACACACCCAATATCATGCAATATCAGTCAACATCATTCAATATCATATATCCCATTTCATCCCCATTACATCCCCGTTTGATCTATGAAACCACCATGTAGTGCCTATTAAAAGTCTAAAATGGCGGAGGACATCTGAGAAGAAAGATGACATTTCTTCCAAGCTATGGGATGATGGTCTCAATGGACTTAAAAACCGCCCCTTTTTTGTGGGAATTACATGAAATGATCACAAGCCGTAAACATCATAAACTGTGATAATAAATCATGTATCCTAAGCACTATATAGTAACTGAGAAATATAAACATCATTAATTATATCTTCCCTTTATAGTAAACTGTAAAGGGAAATGTTTGTCTATAAACTGGGAAACTGGGATAATACATGTTTATGATGTTTATAATGCATGTTTATTTATTTCGTCATAAACTGGGAAATCCATGCGTAACCACTATAAAGGGATGATGTTGCGGATTTCGGTCACACTGTTTGATTGGTTTCGGGAGCCGCGTTTGTCTAACCTGATCCAAGTCTGAATATTTTTCAATACAGATCTATATAACCTCTGTATGCAGATCTGACCATACTAGCCCATAAATCTGATTTTCTGTGATGAAACATGGTTAACTGGTTAACCCATATTAATCCATATTAATCCATATATATATATATATAAAGTCTGACTATGTAAATCACCATGGTTAACCCCATATGAACAACAGATTTTTCCCACCGTGGTTAAGGCACACTGGATCTCTTGGGCACAGATGGCGCCGTTGTCCACCAGCTCCCGGCCTTCGGTACCTTGCGTGTGGTGACCAAGCAGTGGCTGCCAAAAAAAACCACAGAAACTTCTTGGTTTACCCTCTGGTAAACATACAAAAAGCTATTAAAAACTGCCATTTATAGTTGATTTACCCATTGATAGCATGGTGATTTTCATAGTTATGTTAGTTTACCCAGAGGGTAACCATCATGAATTCATAGGGGGGGGTTGTAGCTGTTTTAACCAGAATATGGAGATATCCTTGGCAGTTGATGAATGATGATGAAAAAAGTGTGGGGACTATGCATTTTTCTCGAGGGGCAATGGTCTAAACCAAGTGGTTTCTAGGGGTGTAATGAGTGCAATTGTTTCATAACCAACATGTTGCATATTTACAAGATCACCTTGGATACTGCTTTTAGATAGTTCATCCACCTGTCAACTCAAAGTGTTCAGTTCAATGATGAAGCTGGAGAATTCAAAGTTTCCTGCACTCGAAGAACCAGAGTTCTTCAGTATTTTTCCAAAGGTCAACCAAAAGATGCAAGAAAGCCACAATCAATGGCTTGATTTCAGCATTTGTTTACGCCATCCAAATCCGGGCCTTTCTGCTAAGCTATAACTTAACTCATGTAACTGTAAATTATGTTGGATATCTAGTTAGATCAGCTTATAAAGTTAACTTTGACATAACTGGGGACCCTCCCTACCAATTTTGGCACTTCGCTAACTCGGAGTCCCCATGTGTTGGAACGGGGCCCCACGGCCCCGTCATCAGTTCGAGTAGGTTGGAAGGTTAATGGTTTGAAACAAAATTTGAACCAAACCAGCAAAAAGGTGTGGTAGTTAAAATTTCTCTGATCAGTATCTAATCAATCTGGCCTTATATATGGTAGTTACCTCCAATTTAGGTTCCTAAAATGGCCATTGATCTAAGGTTATCTTTGCCATCAAAATGCTGGAGAATCGAATCCTCGGTCATCGAATCCTTTTACAAAATACCTCCATTTTTCTCGGTGAAATCCTAAAAGCTGGATTGAGGCTTATCAGTTGATGAAATCTTTGGCTTATTTAACCAGAAACATGTTCTATCTGTTGATTAATCAACCAAAAATTGAGCCAACGATTATCTGTTGATTAAATCTGTTGATTAAATCTGTTGATTAAATCCCAATTTTTCTCTTGTTTTTTTATCCAACCAGAATCTTGGGCCACCCAGGATCCAGCCACTGGTTTGTGGGTTTGCTGCAAGTACAGGCGTGTGCCGGGCACGTGACCAACAACGACGTGCTTAACAGGTAAACCACAATTATGTAGTATTATTAGGCTGTTTGATTGGATTACCCATTGGTTTACTAATCCAATGAGTCCTATGGGTAAAGCAATTGGATGGGTCAATCATATTCAAAAGGTGGTTGAATATCCACCAAGATTGGTGTTTAACCAACCAAAAAGTATCAAAAGATTGCAGAAGAAGCTGGCTAAGGCAACTGGATGGGTACGTTGCTACAATATCATCTTTCGCAAGTTTGATAGGGATATAGTAATCTAACCAGCCAAACATTTGATTTGACTGTGTGCAGAGCATCAAAGATTGGCAACGTCAACCAACAAAAAACAGCTGAACTAAGAGTTCAACCAAAATCAAGTGGTGTTAAATTAGGACCTCATCTTCTCTATCCAGATCGCCAAAAATGGGTGGTATGTTCTGAAGTTTCGGAATGAAAATTCCCATTCTACATGTTTGAACAAACCCAAATTTCGACAGCTATTCGGGTTCCAATGTTCCAACTGGCCCAGCTAGTTTTGTTCGCAGTGCCCATCCAGTAGAAAGTGGTGATGTTCACCAGAAAACATCTTGCCTACAGATAGCTGCAGCGTTAGCTGCAGCGGTAGATAGTTCGACATATTGTCAGTCATCCACACATCGGGGTTTAAAATGCCACTGGCACGGCAAAGAACAAGAATGAAGATGAAGTGCAGAGAATTGGGCGGAGTGTTTTCGGGACATATGGGGCTACACTCTCGGCACAGCTGGTGTAGAAAGTCACGAGGGATATTTCACCGTAGATCTGGTTCCATCCTGTTTGCAGCCGGGAAAGATCTGTCAGCTAACTAGAATGTGGTTGGGTTGAAACCATTCAACAAGTATCGATACAGAATCGTTCATCGGAGAAAGTGCCCACGTTTGATTTTAGCCGGGAAAACATATATATATATATATGGTGCAGCGTTGGCACTTTCTCCGATGAACGATTCTGTATCGATACTTGTTGAATGGTTT
>Ga0126342_10021657_pt1 | contig 10689 bp, 9 predicted proteins | sample Cyp1metagenome_FD_92528 | JGI IMG/M metagenome (GOLD analysis project Ga0126342, IMG submission 92528) | Coral microbial communities from Lord Howe Island, Old Settlement Bay, Australia - Cyphastrea 1 metagenome | ecosystem: Host-associated > Invertebrates > Cnidaria > Coral ... | reverse complement strand
GGCACTCTTTTCAAAACCATGCTGTAGTAATTCAAGAATAGATTCAATCTTGCAAAACAGCATACATTTTCCTACAGGAATGCTATGATTCTTGAAATCATTCAGTACATACATAGGAGGGTTCTCCTTGAAATTGGGAAGTAATGCTACACATCTTTCAAAGAATGCACCACTGTTTGCAAAAGGTTGTTGCATACATGGAGGAATGGTGTTCTTTATGCAAAGTCATTTTACAAGTGATGTTTGCATGTTTATTTTCCTTCATTATTTACAAAGAACATGTTGCATAAATTGGTGCCTGTTTAAAATGCACATTTTTAAAATGCTACTTATCTTTTAAACAATGTCACACTTTTTGCCAAGGGTTGTTACACTGAGGAATGGTATATTTTATGCAAAATCAATTTACAAGTGCACTTTGCAAGTTTATTTTTCCTTCATTGTTTATAGAGAACATATTGCATAAGTTGGTCCCTGTTTAGAATGCACATGTCCAAAAGAACTATTGCATATGTTGAGGGAAACTCCTGTAGAGATGTAGAGTCTATACATTGCACTCTTTGGAAAGGCATTTGCACTTGTTTGTTTGTTGTTTTAATTTGTTATTGATGTTTGTTTTGGCTGAAACTGTGTATCTATGTAGGACATTTGGAGAGCTGTTGAGAATGCACAGTGGTTGCTTTTGTTACAGAAGCAACAATGTTTGGTTTTGGAAAGAACAGGGGTTTTTGTATCTTTTGCAGAAATGACATGTCAACATGTCAACTCCAAAAAAATGGCGCTCACAACACCCCCCTCCCTTTTTTCCGATGAGGATCTCGACGCTCGCAGTGCCGAGATGCTTCGGGAGTCCTCGCCGATGGCAGTGGGGCATCCAATGGGCGTGGGAAGGCCATGGCATGGAAAATTCCCGCAGGAAATGGAGGTTTTAATGGGAGGAAATCCTCTAAACAACAGAGGTTTCAATAGGAAAATCCTCTGTAAGTGGACGTTTCAATGGGAAAATCCTTTAAAAACACAGGTATGAATGGGAAAATAGTGTATAAGTGGAAGTTTTAATGGAAAGATTATCATCTATAAATGGGGGATTTTCCATTACTATGTTTGATTGCCGGAGGATATCTTTCCAGAATTATATGGGAACATTTACGGTTGAACACCCTATATTTCAGGACTGGTGTCCGATTAAGATTTTCCCTTGAATCAATCTGTTGATATCTAATTGGGAACTCAAGCAACAAGGACATTTTTTTTTTGAGGGGGAAGTGGAGGATATTTAAAGAATCAACTGTTGGAAATCAGGGGTTACTGTAGGGGGGTTATTCACCCAAATCGGTGGTCACCAACCAGCCATGGGATGGATGCTTGATGAAGTTGAACCCTTTCTACTTATCCATCTACTCTACCGGGATGATACATGAGCCTGGTAAATATCAAGGATTTCCGTTTTTTTTCACCCTTGATGGACACCAACGATCCCCCCTTGCACTGATTTTTGGGTTTGGATTCCATTTAACAACCGTAGTATAGCACCACCCCAAAAAAGAAAGGTAAAATCCCAATTAAATAGTGGCAACATTCTTTTCTATCGTTTTGAGGATGACTATAGTGACTATATAAATGACTATACGGGTGAAATTATATAGTCACTATAGTTCATGGTGAGTTCTTCCCATATATATATATTCTTATATAGTTTGGTGAACCCACTTATATTCTCTTCCCTTATTTTGGTAAATTGTTCCCATGGACTCTCCACCAAGAGCTGGTGAAAGTCCCGGAAGTCCTAGGCCTTGCACGTCATCGGGCTGCTGGGGACGGAGAATTCCTTCTTGTTGCGAGGCGTGGAATGACAGTGGTACAAGGTGTCCCAGTTAACCACTAAAAATGGTGATGAACCAGCAAGAATGTTTTTCCCCAACAGCGTAAGCTAATGGGGTCAGAATAGCTCCGGTGTGCACTGGTGCAGGCGCCGGGTCAGGTCCAACAGGGTTCCGGAGAAGGTTCCGGAGAAGGTTCCGGAGAAGGTTCCGGAGAAGGTCTGGGAGGTATTGGTGCAGAGCCAGGTCAGGTTCAACAGGGTTCCGGAGAAAGTTCCGGAGAAGGGGTGGGAGGCTTTGGTGCAGAGCCAGGTTAGGTTTAGCAGGGTTCCGGAGAAGGTTCCAGAATGTTCCAGAGAAGGTTCAGCTGAGGTGTTTTCAGCGGTTGGCTTCGCAGTTCAGCGGTTGGCTTCGCAGCACGCTTCAGAAAGATGTGTAAAAATAAAACGGCTGTTGGGGATACCACAGAAGCTTTTTTTTTTTGAGCTGAGGTTGGCTAAGTTGGTATACACCTAGCATAACTAGAGTTGATGGTAGATATATGAAACTAATCAATGGGATTTAAAATCGCCAACTTCGAACTGGGGGTAGCACCTTTCAGGGGCAACTAGCATGGGAATGTCATGAATCTATTTTTGGCACATGGATCAATATTATGGATTATGTAGGGTTATGTCATGCTAATCACATCATCTCGATGGTAAGTATGGAAGTACATGGCAACAGAAAAACCTGCAAACACAGGTTTGGTGGTGCCCTCTACTATTTTTGGATACATCCTTATGTGCCAAATGTAGCGATCGCATGAAACACGATTGCGGCTTTCTCTTGTACTTGGTGCCTGCATAATTTCCCCAATTTAGACTAGACATTTCCATGGCAAAACTAGGGCAGGTTTCAGTGCCCCACTTGTTGGCTTCCATCTCAACCTTCAAGGGCCAAGTCAGGGGTGGAGCTGCAGGTGTTCGAACCCCGGGAGCAGTGGTTGCAACGCGCCTTCGAAAGGCCACTGGCCACCAGCGGAGGGGTGGCTGGGAACAAAAATGGAAGATTTGGGAGACCCAAATTTTTTTGGGTGGATCAATTTCTATCAGATCCTATTGAGCATCCATAAAAACCAACTATTTTGGTGTCAATTCAAGGGGTACAGGGTTTTGACCCAACCCCAAATCGAACATTGGGAACATTTCATGTCAGCATACAATTGGTTGAGTATCCGATACTGATCCATGCCATTCCGTGCCCGGGTGCATGTGTACTGTATGCCAGAAAAATATCAATGCTGCGAACTCCAGTTCAATAATCAGGGGGCTGTAAGTAGGTAAAGTGTCAACGCAAGAGAATCGATGTTTCTATTCTGTGCAGTTATGGACTATATGGAGTTGGTAAGCATTTGCATCCAAGCACCAGCATCGCCCATAGCTTGCCATTCGTGTATTCTGAAAGGAACTGGTGTAATTTACAACCTTCTGGTTGGTGGTTGAGACACTGTCTGTCTATAATGGTCAGTCGATCGGCCCTCAATCATCCCATGTATATATATATATAATTGAGTGCCACCCAATGCCTGTAACAGCCAGTAGCGGGTTTCCTTGCTTAGAAAAAAAACTGGAGGAGCATAAGCAAATCAGGTTTTCTTGGTTGCCAATCTTCTCAATTCCAAGGATTTTTTGGAAAGCGTTGATTCAAATTGTGTACTTGATTCTGGGTTTGCAACATTTTGGATCTTCCCTTTTGGATCCCATGTTGTATTTTATGTGTAGCATTGTCCACAGCAATGAATTGCTGGATGTCACTGCAATGCTTTTGGTTGGCGAAGATTGCTTATGATTTCGTTTCAGGAGAGGCGTGCATTTTTTTGTCCGATAGCCTGACAGTCTCATACCTTCTCTTGTTGGGGCTTCGTTTCCGGCCGGCAGCCTTTGTTGGAAACGATTTTCTTGGACGGAGGTGTTCTTCATGTCTCACCACGCTTGATGTTCTGTTCCTAAGCCTAAATTCTAAATCTTAAACTTAATTTTAATCCCCGGGCCCGCAAATCCAAATCTCGAGGTTCAATATTTTGACGCGTGGAAATAAATGCACACAGAGAAAAGAACAATGCCTGTTCACGGCCTCTGTGGTTTGACTGCCTCGTTTTTTCACTTTTTCTCGTGCTTTTTCTGATGCTCTTTTCGTGCTTTTTTTTGCCGCCCGCCTATTATAGAAAAAACACACAGAAAGAGCACCAGCAAATCATAGTTTTTGTATTTTTTCTTCTTATTTTCTGGATTTTTCTCTCGCTCTAGGCCCGTGCTTTTTCTCGCGCTTTTAATGGTGCTTTTTCTGGTGCTTTTTCTCGTGCTTTTTCTGGTGCTTTTTCTTGCGCTTTTTCTGGTGCTTTTTCTCGTATTTTTTCTCGTGCTTTTTTTAGTGCTTTTTCTTGTGTTTTTTTCCAGTGATTTTTCTCGTGTTTTTTTTCGTGTTTATTCTCGTGGTTTTTTCTCTTGGTTTTTCTCGTGCTTTTTCTCGTGCTTTTCCTGGTGCTTTTTCTGGTGCTTTTCCTGGTGTTTATTTTTCGTGTTTTTTCTGGTGCTTTTTGTGTGGTTTGCTATTTCTTGCGTGGGTTGCCAAAGCTTTTTTGACGAGTTGATTTATTAAGTCTGTCACTGCGTCAGTATTGAAGACTTGTGCGTGAAATCACCACGGTCTCCTTTGCAAAGAGACCTAGTTTTTTTCACTTTTTCTCATGCTTTTTCTGGTGCCCTTCTGGTGCCCACTGATACAGCGAATGGGCGGTACACACTGTGTAGATATAATATATATATATACATATATATATATATATATATATACCAACCTACATCATATAAATGTACACACCATTTTATCAATCATGGCAATGCAAAAACTGAATAGGAACATCATCTACGTCGAATTACTGGATGGCAATCCATCTATAAGAGGACATATTGAGCAGGCTCTGATGGCACAACGTATGCGTGATTCACCCATCCCGGGTCGGATATTTGATGATATTTATGGCTGCTCAAACGTTGTATGGCTGCTAACAAATGGACCCCAACCGGTTGGTCGCTTTTTGGCATACTTTATGTATCTTTTTGCAACTCCTACCATTTTGTGGGTACTTTTGACATACTCCCATGAATCATCCATGATTGGGTGGTCAAATATTATTTGCGCTACTTGGATGTGCATCCTAGTTAACAAGCCGGGACTAACCACATTATCCTGGAAAATCCCATTTGTATACTGGTATGCACATCCAAGTAGCCATAGTACCCCGTTTTTGTTCCAAGATTAAATACCCCCCAGCGAAAGCCTTGTTTTTAGCACTGGTTTTTATGTGGTGAACCCAATAATAAACCATCTCCAAGAATGCTATAAATGGGTTTTAAAAAAGCCATCCCCAGATGGTGATTGGGTTTACCGCATTATTCCAGTTATCCATTTGGTTCATTTTTCATCTAATATTGTTGGTTCTATACCCATTGTTAACCAGTATCAAACCATCATTATATGACCATGATAAACCATTAATCATTGTTAAGCGTCATATAGCCATCATTTCATTTAATAGTATACCCATTATATCCCATTATTGTCATATAGCCATTATCTAATGTCATATACCCACGATTTCGCCATCATCGCCGCGATTTTCTGCAGGCTGCCACGGCCATGGGCCCCAGAGGTGAAGCCTTTGCGCAACTGGCCAAGCTCATGGAGGAGAGTTGATTTGGAAGATCTGAGGCTCCAAAAATCTTGGAGAATTCTGGTGGTTTGTCATCATTCCCTGTTGAGACGGGCATATATATATATAACAATAATAATAATGATAAAAATAATGATAAGAATAATGATAATAATAATATTTGTATATAATATGTATATATATATACGTATATATATATATATATACATATATATGTATATATATAAATAATATATATATATATATTGATATTGTGGCATACCGCGTTAGACAGACCCAAATGGATCTGAAACCATCCATTGCATACATCGTATAACATGCACGTATACCTGCAGATACACATGTATGTTTTGTATTCCATGAAAACTTTGACAGCTTTGTTACATTTATGTACATATCTATGAATGAAATCTAGTGTAATGTACTATAATACAATTTGATATTATGTAAAGCAAAATAAGATGACAGATGTAGTACAATGTAATGTAATGTAATGTAATGTAATGTAATGTAATGCAGCGGAATGGAATGGAATTAAAATACATACAATGCAATGTGATTCACTGTACTGCAATGTGATGCGGTGTAACACAATGTGTATGTGTCTTATATGTATGATATGAAGACACACATACATGACTATGCATTATGCATATGTGAAAATGTGTGATACATTGTGTGTACATATATACAAACACGTATATATATACACACATATATATATATACGTATATATGCATATACGTATAAATGTATGTATGTATATATATATATATATATATTATACATAATATACGTATATATATATATATCTATTATACATAATATACATATATATATAATACATAATATATACACACATATATATATATATATATATAAATAATACATAATATATATATATATATACACATATATATATAGACATAGTGGCATGTCCCCAGCATACAACTAGAAGCCTTTTCGTCACGGGCATCCCACCAGCTCTTCGGAGGACTTCATTACCACCAACCGCCTTGCTGGTGAGGTGGCGGAGAGGTTCCGAGGTGCGTCGTTTGCTTCGGGAAATAGCTCGGGATTTGACCACGCATGGGGGAGAGATGTTCACAGAGTATAAAGTGGTAAAAATGGCCAACATGTTATTGAGATATGATTTGACCAAACCTCAGCATATTTGTATGTTTGCTGGCCATAAACAAGGGTCAAAATGAAGTTTTCAACCATGAGATGGACTTCCAAATGTTACAACAACCCCGTGTGGCTATGCATCAAAAACCTGGAATACCATGGATTTTTGGTAGTCATGAACCTTCATTACCTCCCAAAAAATCTGGGATTTGACAATCCCTCCTATGCTGTGGCTCAGGGTGATAAGGCTAGGATGCTTCCAAATCCACTGATCGATCATCATTTTTTCCTATTAAAGTAATCATAATTTGCGGCAAATCGTCGATGTTCAAATACAGCCAATGGCTCCCTGTCAGGACTCCCACGAAACCAGGCACTTCAGGTGAGTGTTCTGCCTGGGGGGATTGGATCAAAACCTCACAGGGTGGGGGGATGAGTTTGTAAAATCCACCGGTGAAAAAAAGTACCTTTGAACTCAAACTCCCCTGCTGAATGACTTTTTTTCAGCCAGGATCATGACCTACCTACCAAGGTCAATTTATTTCCAAGTCTAGTTCTCAAGATCTGCAGGTCATGGGCTTCAGTGCTGAAGCTGGTGACCAGGTGTGGTGCATGACCAGGGTGGTTTCACCATAACAAGGTCTTGATTTGCACCTCCAGAAGTACCAGGGTGCCACACATCTTTGGCGGGTGACCAGGGACCCCATCCCAATGTGACCAGGGACCACGGCATGTTTTTGGAGGTGGGCCATGACAAAGAGCATGATCCCTTCATCATCAAGGAGGCTTGAGCCGCCTGGGTCTGGCCCAAAAATCGTGGATTGACCCCAAACATCACTGCTACTGGTATATGATTATATGATATGTATCCGTATGTATATATATATATGTGATATATGTGATATATGTGATATATGTGATATATGTGATATATGTGATATATGTGATATATGTGATATATGATATAGCTATCCAACCTATTTGGTGTGTCTTTGAAAATTGGGGATTTACTCCAAAAACATTCGCATTTCTTTACAGGGAAAATGAGGTTTTAAACCATTTTGGGTGGAATGAGGTACCATATTTTCAGGTACAGAACCCACGTGACTAAGAGTTTCAAACAGTCTGAATAATCTCTGCCTTCACGCTTGAATGATGAGCCTATTTAACTGATGTGAGGGAGGGGTTGAAGTGAACCAGATCATACTGGAGTATGTATGAATGCATGTACATATATATATATACACGTATGTTTCTTTCTTGCTGTGTGATCTGATTTTATCTGGGCACATCCTCATCTTCAAATGGTTGTGGGTCAAAATTATAGCATATCGGAGTCTTAAAAATGGATGATTTCTGACCAACCGCGAGCAAATCTTTGGGTCCATTGGTACCCCAATCTTGACATATCTTGATCCGTGCCCAAAGGGTGAAGCTATGACTCGCTGGTTGTAACCCACTTTCCTTGTTAAAACCCCATTTGAAATGGGTAAAGCCCGATTTCCAATGGTAAAATCCATTAAACTCCTCAACTTCCAAGGTCGGCGCGGAAGATGAAGTCCGCAGACGGATGGATACCCTGCAAAGTCGATGAAAAAATCGCTTTCTTTTCTTTGGGAGGTGCTGGTGGGGAAATAAATTGCAGCGCGTCATTTTATATACTGTAATCATATGTAATTATGTGTATATTATGTATACATGTGTATATATGTGTATATGATATATATATATATATATATACACGGGTATGTATTAACATGGTAAAATCACATACTGGTACCATACATATGTTTCTCTTAGACTTGTGGGAAAGCTTACATGTATCTTGGGTATCCTTTTCATTGCAATGGAGACATGTGCTGGGTAGATCGTAGGGGGGGCGTGAACATACATATATATATATGTATATCTCTCTCTCTCTATATATATATATACATACATATTTGGTGATTTAACACAAATGCCAACTGCGATGCACATCCAAGTGGGGGTAGGATCCATAAGGAAAAGGATTGATAGGTATCCATGGCAGAATTTGGGTCTGACCAGCGCCAGGGAAATTGCACAGCAAGATACTAGAGTTGCCAAAGGCTTCCCCTGACAACAAACGGTCAACAGGGTATATTTATGTAAATTAAGTTTGCTCTTGGGTTCCCATTCCTTGTCAGACCCACATGTCAGAAGTGCAGCTGCTTTTCCTGAAGTCTGTGCGTTCTGCGGTGGAAGTAGACCAGGGTGAGTTTTTTTGGCTGATTCTGCTGGTGAACGATGTCATGGACTCGGGAATCCTTTCTGCGGAATTCTATTTGCACTTCACACTCATGTCAGAAGCAGGAGTTTACTTCTATTCTTTTTCCCCAACAGCAAAACTTTGCTATGGGGTCTTTAGCCCAGATTAGCTCCGGTGCGATCCGGTGCAGCTTCAACACCAGGTTCTGGAGGGTTCTGGTGCAGATACCTCGTGAGGTTCCGGAGGGTTCCGGTGCAGGTACTCGGTGAGGTTCCGGAGGGTTATGGTGAAGATAATTGGTTAGGTTCTAGAGGGTTTTGGTGCAGGGGTACTGGTGAGGTTCCGGATTTTTTCCGGTGCAGCTACCTGATGAGGTTCCGGAGGCTCTAGGTGAAGATGCGTGGTGAGGTTCCGGAGGGTCCCGGTGCAGATACCTCGTGAGGTTCCGGAAGGTTCCGGTGCAGAGACCTTGTGAGGTTCCGGAGGGTTCTGGCGGAGAAGATGCTTGGTGAGGTTCCGGAGGGTTCCGGTGCAGATACCTTGTGAGGTTCCGAAGGTTTCTGGTGCAGATGCTTTGTGCAATTCCAAAGGGTTCTGACGTTTTTTATGGCATAGGCACTTTATTTTTATGGCATAAGCGCTTGATTTTTATGGCATAAGCACTTTTTTATGGCAAAAACGCAGAAGCTTTCAAGCTGTTGGGGATAGCACCTGAGTTTATTTTGTTACATTCTGGAGCTGTCACAGCTTGCATCAGGAAATTTTGGATGCAAACGTACACCACTTCCTGTACCGATCAAATCAGGCTTAGGTAAGTCCCTCTTAACAGGGCTTTACTCTTTCACCTTGCCTGGACCAGGACGCGAATCGCTTGGCCTCAGTTGGGCATGATGGGCATTTGTGCTGAAGCTCAGGCTGCCAAGAGGTGTATATAAACCCATGGTTTTCCAACCGGGGTTGGGACCTAATCTGCGAAGATGGGGGCTCAAACAACACGACCAACAACAGCAACAACCACAACAACCACAACAACCACAACCACGACGACAAGTATCTGAGCCACTGGCAAGAGGATGATGCAGATCTTATAATCAGTGGCATGGGGATAGCGTAGGAACCATGTGTCTTTTTTCAATAAAAACACGAGCATGTATAATTAAAAATATGGTTGTTTGACTACTGGGGTGACCCCTCCTGATTGTAGAATCCATAGTCGGCAACCCAGCACGGACCTGCTAGTAATTCCACCTTTAGGACGGATGAATGGTCTTAGCCAGTTACCAATGCTTTGCAGATCAGGATTCATCTGAGTGGTCCAAAAAGAGGAATACAGCCCCTGTCTCAAAGCCAAGTTTATCCAAGGGCGGAGCAGACGGTTTCTCACGCCTACCCACATGCTCATCCTGATGCTCGCCCGATCTTGGCTCCAAGCATGCGATTCGCAATCACCAGGGTTCACGCGCCACATCGGACGCGCCACAGGCGGCGAGGTCCAGGCGGACAAAGGGAAGAACGGAAGAACCACCAAAAGGTGCTGAGTCAGTCAGTCAATGAGGGAGCAGAATCGAATTGAAAACAACAACTGAGGACAGAACAGCTCTGAATACAGGAAATCATCCTAGGATGATACATGCAGCTGCTTTCTGGCCACATCATGCCACATCCGCATCCCTGTTCTTGCAGTTTATTTTTATAGTTCACATCCCACCTTTTAGGCAAAGTTCTTATCCTTTGTTGGTTGCATCCCAGCAATTGCTGGTTTGATGATGATGATGATGATGATGATGATGATGATG
>Ga0126342_10021656_pt1 | contig 10689 bp, 11 predicted proteins | sample Cyp1metagenome_FD_92528 | JGI IMG/M metagenome (GOLD analysis project Ga0126342, IMG submission 92528) | Coral microbial communities from Lord Howe Island, Old Settlement Bay, Australia - Cyphastrea 1 metagenome | ecosystem: Host-associated > Invertebrates > Cnidaria > Coral ... | reverse complement strand
CTTCGTTGGCCCGTGCCATCCATGTGCCCACGGGCCCCCTGCTGGATACATTGAAAATGGAAATTAAACATCGAAATCAGCGGAAAGAGGTTCTCTTGCAGAAAACAAGAAAAATGGAGAAAATCATCGAAGTCAACGGATAGAAGTTTTACATCGTTTCAGATGTTCCACACACACGCCTCGCTGCCGCGAGGCTGATTTTGGCAACTGCGGAGTCGGTACGGAAGCTCTTATCTAGACCCTGAAGCAGGAATCGCGATTATCGCAGAAACAAAAACAGGGAAGAAATCTGCAGTTGAATTATCCGAGTTGCTCAGAACACCTTGTTGCTCAATGATGTCAAACTTAATCACTGATGTCGGATATCGCTTCCATCTGCACCGCTTGTTCCGACAGTTGGTGAGTCGTCTGAGCCAAATGGCTAGCAAGGTGAGCCAAGTCTGCCGCCGAGAAGATCTGGATTGGGTCCGTACTTGGGTTCTCCAATTTCTCGAGAATGGCCAAGTTGGCTCCTCTGTCATTTTGGAGAATGTTCCAAAGAACGGTGGCCAGCTGGTGGATCTGACTTGGTGCCGAAGCGGATTCGGCGTGGACCAACAGAGAGTCCGTCTCATCCATATTGGATCCCGACATTTCATCTTGGCTTTCTTCAACTTGGTTCCCGCTGTTAGACTCTTGCGGGTAGTCTTGCCAGATTTCTGCTTGGTGCACTTCAGGAATTTGGAAGGGCCGACGCCAGTAATTGGCAAGTTGGGTAGCTTGTTCCCAAGAGTCTATCCATCCACTGTGATCGGCTCGGATGTGACCTATGATCCCGTTGAAGAAGAACTCCGGTTGTCTATTGCGATGGTTTCCCTATCGATCCACTTCCGTTACCATGAGGCGACGAAGAGCTGGCTGGGAAGGATCGGAATTGGGTACTGTGACCTCCGTAAAGTAATGTGCATGGAGTTGGCGACGTTGTTCTGCCATCTCTCTCTGGAGTGGAAAGGTTTCTTCTTGTCCTGGAGCGATCGGAGGCTGATGATCACTGGGAGCAGGAAGGGGTACTGCTGGAGCTTCGGTTGAATACCCAGGCTGAAAAGAATGGGCACCAGGATCTTCATGACGAGAAGGGTGCCAAGCAGTGGAGTCAGTGAAATCAGTAGCACTGCGAAGGGGATGACCAGATTCGGGTGGAGCAATAATGCTGCTGGGTAACCCCGGGAGCGGCGGCGCGGCATGCTCATTGAGATGGGAGGACAAGTGCAACCAGCAAGGAGGGAATCACGTTTGGTCATGATCAAGCTGGAGCCAAGAGCTAAAAGAAAACAAAAGAACCAAAAGAAGGAACAAAACAAAAAAGGATCAATAAAATACTGCAAGCTGAACGATTTGAGACGTCCGCGTAAGGTGACTTTTTTCCGGGCTCAAGGAAGCATGTTTCGGTTTGGCAGGGCTTCATGACAACTCATTCGCATGATGTAAGGCTGAATATCAGAAGTGAAAGCTTGAATATCATTCGGCAGGATCTCACTATGTTCTTGGCCTTCAGTCCAGTGAGGGCGATATTCATGGAGGTATGCCACAAGCCTGTCCTCATTGCGGAGAGCAAAGGTGTCTCCAGTATCATCTTGCCAACGGATGTCCATGGATGACGGGGGCAAGTACCGATCCCACGTGTACCAGATATGTTTGCTAATGCAGTACAGCAGGTTGTACACCGTGAAAGTGTCTAAGCGATGGGTGTTGAGCAGGACATTGTAGGTGAACAGAGCTCGTTCTTCTACTCTGCTAAGGCGAGGGAGAACCTCGCAGGTCGTGGCAGCCATCGAATCATCGTGGGTCTTGTTCATGAGTGGACGAACTGCTTGTAGGTCCACGATTGCTAAAACTTTCCGGAGACGAGGGGCAGGAGCTGCTTCAGGCCATGGAAGATACTGGCGTCCATGATGCTGTGTGGGGCGGTTTTGCCACACATTGTGGTCCCGTGAACGGGAGCGTTCAGGCACGGTTCGACTGCGACGGGATGAATGAGCCATATTAGCTGGGGAAGACTGTAGATGAAACAAGGAGAGAAGAACCATCAACAAGGAAAGCGAGAACACAAAGAAGGAAAAGGCAGAGAGAGGAAGGGCAAGAGACGCATCAATAAGCAAGAAGAACATCACGCTTTTTTCAGCTTTCAGGGGTTAGTGATTGCTCAATCCTCCGCCTCTGGTTCACGAGGTGGATTCATGCGACCGTGTTGGTCCATGACACTTGGCATTTGTTTCAAAATGCCCCATCTCAGCTTACATACGTGAGGTTCTCGATGAAGTCTGGCTCCAATCGTCTTCCACGAAGGGCGGGACTTTGTGTCCTGCTTCATGCTAACCAGCTCTTGATCGTCAGCATTAGTCCAAGGTCGGAATGGCGGATCGCGAGGTGGATCCGTCAGAGTTGGCTGGAGGAGACGAATCGTTGGAGATGGTGGAGCTTCTGGATTTGGTGTCAACGTGATTGTGGAAGTTCCTGGTGAAGCAGTGGAGACAGGGTTTGCGGTGGCGACATGGTGGTAGTTGATGGCATCTTCCATGTGTCTCCTCAAAGATGTGGACGCATCAACGGCTGGATGAGTTGAAGCAGCGCCCGATGCTGCGTCACCATCTGAGTCATCTGAGTTTGGACCTCCTGATGGTATGTCTGATGGGATGGGCAATGTTCCCGAATGACCAATGCTTGGATTTGATGTGAGTCCTGACTCAGGAAAGGACTCACCTTTTTGTTTCTTCTTTGGTTGTGGGTCAATCGTAGAGGAGACCCTTTGTTTGGACCGGGCTGGAACTGGGATCGTAGTTCGAGCGGTCGCACGAGGATGTTCCACAACTGTCGTAGTACCTGGAATTGGATCCGGACCGGGATCGGTCATAGGGATTGGAAGATGAGGTGGCCCGGTGGTGAGTGCGGATACCCCGTCTGGTGGAGGACGGGTCTGCATAGGACGAAGATTTGGTTCAGGATTGATCACCATGTGGGACGGGATGCCTCCATTTGACACCAAGGTTGGAGGGTGTCCTGATGTTGGTAGAGGAACAAAAGTGTGTAAGCCCCTGGAAGATGGATGTTCACGGCGGAAATGTGCTGGGGCCAAAGAGTCTTCATATTCAATGGATGGCTCGAAGAAGGGCAATAGCCCCGCCAAATGGTTGAGGTGCATAATCGCCCGAGCCAGGTGATGGTGAAACGCACGCCCTTGAGCATGATCCATGGGAGATCCAAGCAAATGAGGAAAGTGCAAGTCGGTGGTTGAGCCAAGAAGCTAAAAACACGATGGAGAACAAGAGCACAACACACGAAAAGGAGGCCCCACTCAACCCAAACAAGCGAGGCACCACACAACACCGACGGCAAGGAAAAGGGAAAAGGAGAATTGAATGCCAATAGGCTGCAACCCTGTATTTTTTTTTTTTGAGCGGCAGGTAACGAGTTCTGATGCTGAATCAGGAGGTGGTTTGAAATTGTCTGGAGTTCCTCATTGGGAAAACCAGCGCAAGTGTACAACTGAATTAACTGCGAAAGACCTTGTTGGACACGAACTTGCGGGAAGGCTCCTTTGATGACAATGTGACATCGTGAGCGAAAGCCACTGAGGAGAACTTGTGGAGGGGACGCTGAGAATGCTGAGAGAACTTGAGAGATATTGGTGGGACCTTGATAGATCAGCTCTAATGGCTTTGTTTCAAGCATGAAGCCAAGGAATTCCTGATCTGGTTCAGTTTCGAGGATGATCGGTTTTCCATAGAATCCGTCATCCAAGAGGACTTCGTATGGCGCGAACGTGATGAGGCGCTTGTCTCCGAAGATGAGACGGTTGTCGACATATCGGACATGTCTAATGAACAGGTGGTGATTGGCAAGAAGTAGGTGGAAGGTGCTATGCCAAATCTGTTCGCTGATGGAGACAACCATGAGGCAAAGAGCTGGTGAGAGAGGACTGCCCATGGGGCTTCCACGGCTTTGACGAACGCATCGTTGACCCAATGCAAAGGTCTGCATGTCCAGCGCTGATTTTATCAGGTCTGCAACATCACCGATGACAAGTTTCCGAGTGACGTTGAGACGTCGGAATGTACGTCCTTTGATGATGTCACCCGGGTTGTTGGATTTGCCTGGATATACAGAGAAGGCTTCTCCATCAAAGACATTCATCTTTGGTCGAAGGAAGTCGAGGAACATGAACCAGGATCGAATGAACCGGTCTTGATCGATACTGGTGAAGAAGCCTGCAAGGTCTTGGTTGACCAGGATCAAATCTGCGTCTACAGGAGCAGATTTTAAGATCGAGAGCAGTGTGTATACATCGCCTGTGGCAAAATGATTTGGACAGGCTGTTGGAATAAGTTGAAAGATGAGCCTGGCAAGAATGTTGAGCATGGGTCGGAACGGGGAATCGACAAAGGAGATGATGGGTCGACCACTGCGGAAGTCTTTCTTCCGTTTTGCCAAGATGTATCCCGCTGGGAGCTGGCGACCAGATCCCACTGCCCAAGGATATGCTTTGCCATGTTGACGTTGAAGGGAGTCAACTAGGGAAGTGACAATCTCGGATGGTTCATTGGGTAGTTGCTCAAAGATGGACGGGTCTTGGAAGGTCCGTTCGATGGATTCGTAATAGAGACACGGACAAAATATCCGAAGGGACGAGGCATGTTTGTCCTCGCAGTGGAAAATTGCACCCTCGAAAGTGGCCTGGAGTTTGTTAATGGAGAGCTTGGTGATGTGATTGGTGATTTGGTGTATGTGTTGGGACCAGAGGTGGTGGCAGAGGTCGGTAATGGTGGATTGCGGCATGGAGGGAAGTCCATTTCGTTTTGTCCATGTCCTGAGACCAAGTCGCATCTGATTGTGAAATTCCTTCTTCGACGGGAACACCGTGTTGGACAACGATCCTGTTGCAATGACTGCGAGGTCAGGTGGAAGGAGAGAATGAAGCAGGGACCCCGATAGGACCCAGTGTGGATCAGAATGATTGAGTGCTGCGCTTTTGTAGAGTGACCAGGATTTGCAACAACAAATGGATCAAATGGCTGAATTGGAGGTCGACCAGGCGTCGATGGCCTGTTTGTGATTGCACAGGATGTCCAAGACTGCAGCATGCTTGATGAAAACCGTCTTGAAGGACGGAGTGTGGCAAGGTACTTGATGGGTCAGCATCTTTGCATGCCATTGACGCATGAACTGCTTAAGTGTCGTCCGGAGATCAGGTGCAAGGGACCATGGTGCCCGCAAGGCCGATGCCTTCGGGGCTGGTTTTCCACGCCACCATTTGATGGATGCATCGATGGCATTCAAGGACAAAGTGCGAAAAGGCTCTTGAGTGTTGTTGGCCAGTCGACGAAGAGCATAGCACAAAGTAAGACCACCATCGTTGGACCGAAGCATCTTCATCTGTTCGAATCTTGCCTTGGTGTTTGAACCTAAGGCATGGATGATTGTCCAAAGTTCCAGCCTGTTTTGAAACCTTGATGAAGTAAGGACTTGACGAACGACTTGTGGAGTGAATTTGTGTTTGGCCCGGCGCCAGAGGGTAGCTAAGCCAAACTGCGCATTGGTGTTCAGAAGGGGTTTTTTGAGCAGACCCTTCTTTGGATGAAAGAATTGGCAAATGAAAGGATAGTTGAGACGAGGTTGCCATTCTTGAATGAGTGCCATTTCCAGGCTGCGATAGTCGATCCGGTCTGTGTAGATTGGGATTGGAGCCCAAATGTACAGGTTGTCGTGGTCGTGCCAGTAGCGTAGTGCCAGTTCAGCTTGTACAAGTCTCTCATTGGTAAGTTGGAGGTATTTTCTGGAACGGCTGTACTCTCTGTCGAGAGTGTGGTGCATTGCAGAGCCCAAGTAAAATTTGGGTTGCATGTTCTTGATATGAGTGAAGCGGATGTATACGCTGTGAGGTCGAAAAAATTGTCTGGAGAAAAGGTTGTGGGAATGTAGGGTAGTGCCCCAAAGGTGTTGTAAATCAGCACACCCTTCCAAAATTGACTTCAGCTTGGGATTGGGTCTAAGACCATGGAGAATCGTCAGCACCATCATTCGGGTTTGGATGATGCGAAATCCTTGAAAAAGGTGAATGCTGTAAGTCATGGTGAAGGGGGTCAAAATGTAGATGATGAGAATCATCGAGTGGAGAATCTGCAAATAGGATTGAAGCACCTTGTGCTTGAGCTGCCGACGAAGGAGAGGAGCTAGTCAGTTGGTAAGGCTGATGCCCGCTGTCATGGCTCGAAGGAGATTCAACGCATCATAGTTCTTGCCCATGAGGTGGATCGGAATGCCCATCATGGCTGCAACTCGTTCGATCGTCACCAAGGCTTCTGCTGGTTGATTTTCCCACCATTCTTCTGTCTTGGCAATATTGTCAGTGAGGACCTTTCGTTTGGAGTCCGACAAGTTGAGTTCTTTCAACCATTTGTTGAATGCTCGCACCGCAAGGGTGGGTGGCATGTTCTGGGCCAGCCACGGATTGACGGTGGTGGTGGCAACAAGAAGGGAAGAAGGATCAAAGCCTGGTGGTGCCGACGGTGCTGGATTGGGAATTGCGATAGAAGGCTGCCCCAATGGGTGTTCGGGAGTGGATGGTTCTCCTGGATTCTCTCCCAGCTGTTGACGCAGCTGTGCAAGTTGACTTCTTAATTGAGTCAATTCATGTTGAGTGTCAGGATCTGCAGTCCGGGTAGGAACCCAACTGTGGATGAGGTCAGCGATTTGTTGCGCTGCATACTTGGTGTTGTTGGTCTTGTCAAGCAACTTTCCGTCTTGCCTGGCTTTGCAAGAGGAGACCTTGTCCAGGTCGACTCCCTTGTTTCGAAGTTGTGTCAAGAGCTCCGTCATAAATACCACAGCTGCGATGTCACCAGTCGGAATCAAGTAGAGTTCACGCCCATGAGCCAGCTTCCGAAGCCAAAAATTGTTGCGGTAGCTTCAAAGGATCGCAACCCTCAATGTCCAGCTTTTGTGTGAAGGCTGATGGACGGATACAACGAGGGAATGTCAGCCCGTTGATCTTCTGGTTGTCGAAGTGATCTTTGTCTTCTTGCCAATGAGGATTGGGATCAAAGCCATAGGAACGACAGTCATCAGTATGTGTCTGTCCCCCTGGTGACTGTGCAAATGGGGTGCCAGACTGATGAGGTTGGGACGAGGGAATCGATGGAGTACTGGGAGACGCCAACTGAGTTGGAGGGCACGGCAGAGTGGGTGAGCAAGGTGGAGTGATTGGACGAGATGGGAATGGATATGCCAGAGTTGGTGGAGGTGACGATGGAGGTGCAGGTGGGAATCGTGGATTGGACCAGGTGGCGACTGAAGCTGCTGGATTGATGGATTGGTTCGCAACATAAGGTCCCGGCTGACGTACATTGAACTGAGGTCGAAACTGAGGTCGAGACTGAGGGCGTGACATTTGCTGCGAGTGCCAGATTGCCGATTGCATCGGCCCACACCATCGAGGAAAGAAAGGAAGTTCTTGCCGTACTTGAAGACTTTGGGTGCCAGGTTCAGCACGGTTTCGTCCAGGTACTGGAGATCGAGATCGATCGGACTCCGCCATGGGTGCAAGTGTGATGCCCTGTTTGTCCCTGATGAAATAAAATTGACTGCAATCACGGAGGTTAAATCAATTGACAACAACTGGCCATGTTTCAGAACCCATTGAAGCTTAACAGCAAGACTCGAAAGTGTAAAAAGAAACACAAAACCAGCAACGAGCACTGGTGATTTGAATTCGAGTAAAACATTGAAAAACCAGTGAAGCAAAATGACCCATGAAACAGGACAACCGGTGTCAGACAACGTGGATCATGGCTCAAACCCGCTCAAAGTTGTGAAAAACCTGTAAACTCTTGTGGGATGAATCATGCAGCAAGTCAAAACCAGAAGTAACAACGAAACCAAGGAGGAGAAGGAAGGGAACCAGCGCCAAAAAAGGAAGAGAAAAAAGGACAGCAAAGCAGAATGAGGCAACCGTGCACTTTTGTCGAAAGCGTTCGTCCAGGAGATTCCTAGAAAGAGAAAACAAGATCCTGTTCAGGACACATGTTTTTTAAGTAATACAAGAAGCCGTCTGTGCAATATTAGGTGCTCAACCTCGACGTCGATCTGAGTGGCGTTCCTCATGGGTCGGTAGTTGACCTCTTCGGAGTCAGTGTCGTGAAGATCAATAGTCCGTTTTGTCGAACTTTTGGAACTTTTGAGATCGGCCCATTTGAGAGCAATGAATTTCAGGCCCACATGATTGCTGTGGGCAATCGTGTACTTCTCAGGTGTGGTGACTAGGCCTTTTTCAGCCACATTGAGTTGGCCTTTTTCATTGCCTCCAGCTTTCAGCGCCAGGTGATCACGGGATCCTCGATACATCGCGCCAACTGTGATTTCCTGTTGGCCTCTGCCCTTTTTCTCCATGGAACCGAGGAGTTCCTGTTCTGCCCAGGGTGGAAAAGTTTTGTCCGCATTGGAAACTTGTCTGCCGATGTAGAATGCCCCAAAGGTTGGTAAGTGGCACTTCTGTGGGTCGCTGTGGTAGGTCCAGTTTGCTGGTCTGATCTTGCCTTCCATGAGTATCAGCTGTGAGGTGTGGATTGTCGTGCCATGACAAAGTGCCCAGGTATTGCTTTGTTGGTCACCAAAGGGTGGTGGCATTTGAAACCTGCTGATGTCAGGCAATGGCATGACGAGTACAAGCATGTTGTTTTGTGGAAGTTCACGGACATGGCAAGTGGAAAGATCGTAGTCGGGAAGAAGGCCGGTGCTGAAGAACAGTTGGACTGCCTTCTTTGCAATATCGCCCGGGATTCTTTGGTCCACTTGATGGAGCTGTTCCATGGCTGCATCGTATTCGTCCTGTTCCATGGACATGGATGGCTAAGGACGCTCGTCAGCAGTGAGTTCATTTGCGGCACGCATTCTGTCTGGATGGTGCATGGCATGACGGACTTGACGTCTCTCGAACCATCTTGGAGGTTGATGGGAACATGTCCTGGAGGGACAGTGGTGATGGAGCCACGAGATTGTACAGAGCCTGATCGACGTGGATGGTGGCTGTGACGATGAGAGGTGTGATCGGAAGAGAATGCCGTGAGAGGTTTGGATGAAGGCTTTGTTGATGGATCAGAGTGGATTGGATTCTTGGAAGTGGGCTGGGAGTAGTCGATCCAACCTGACGGGTGTGTGTAGTAGGAGGTCTTGGAATGGTCTTTCCATTGACCCCAGGATTTCCACTTGGTCTTGGACGGTTTTTCATAGGACCGGTAGTTAGAGTGGTAGTCGTCATTGTGAGACCTCGGAGGTTGATCATGATGTTGATGTTCCCAAGATGCAGGTTGGAGAGTAGCATGTTGATGGTGTGGTTCATCACGAGAGTAATCATAATCACGGCCATGTAGTTCTTCACGACGTTGTGGAGAAGCTGAACGCAGAGTGACTGAAGGGGTACGACCTGGAACTCTTGACCGTCCTCGTGAGGTGGAGCGTCTACGTCTGTGTGACCGAGAAAGGCGACGTAGACGAATGGGAGAATCTGCACGACGTGGACTTCGTGGAATGGAAATTTGGACGTTTGTCCGGAACTGGACGATGTCGGTGTGACCGTGAGCGAGAGCGGCGATGGGAACGTGGAAGTGGTGGTAAGTCAGGGACTGGAAGTGGAGGATGACTTGGAATTGGTGGATGACTTGGAATTGGTGGAGGTACTGGAGCTGGTAGTTGTTCAGCCTGTGGAGTAGGACTCTTCGGTCGTTCTTTGTTCTTGTCCACAAAAGCCTGCATGCCAGATTCGACAGTGTGTCTCATCTGTTGCATCATCTCCTCTGGGTTGAAAACGACGTTGGATCCAGGTTGAATGGGCTGAGGTACCACTGGTGTTGGAGTCGGTGGATCAGGTGCCGATGGTGTGGACTGAGATTGCATGACAGGGGAACTGGACTGATGAAATGGAAGAAGTTGTTGAAGGTGTTGGATATGAGTCTGAGCTTGGGCAGCAAGTTATTGATTCAACATGGAGTTCTGTTCACGTAACTGAGCCAATTGTGCCTGAGTCTGAGCTTGGGGCTGAGCTTGTGACTGTTGGCTCATCATATCGCCTCCACAAAATTGTCCAAAGGGTACTGCTGGTTGAGGTGACGGAAAAGATGGAGCTGACCAGCCGAAGTTCCACATGTTCTCCGGAAAATTTGGCCAGCGACCAGGAAACATGGCAAGAAAGGCAGGTCTGGCAGCACTGTCAGACGATTGAATTGAAAAACACCCTAGTTCATAAAATGATGCATCCACAACGCATGCAATAATCGTGATAAGGCTCAGAGGCCCTCGGCTTTCAAGTCACAACCCTCTGGACAGCTGACGTGTTCAACCCTTGAATTACGTGCACAATTCAACCTCACAAAAAAAAACAAAAGGAAGAGACCACACCTGTAAAGCATGTCCTGTTGCCTGTGAGATCATGTGAAAATGGCTGCGGGCTGTCTCTTGAGCTTCACTGAAAAAGGAGGTGTTATCGTGGCTTCCAGCTATGCATACGGTTTCAGGTGACAAAATGGAGAGGCCAGGCACTGCGGCACACTGTTCAACATTTCGACATCGACAAGGTGAGAAACGAAAAAAGAAGGCCAGCAGTTCACTTTACTTAGACGAATTACTAATTCAAAAGTGTAAATTCAGACATCGATTTACTGT
>Ga0126342_10021655_pt1 | contig 10689 bp, 11 predicted proteins | sample Cyp1metagenome_FD_92528 | JGI IMG/M metagenome (GOLD analysis project Ga0126342, IMG submission 92528) | Coral microbial communities from Lord Howe Island, Old Settlement Bay, Australia - Cyphastrea 1 metagenome | ecosystem: Host-associated > Invertebrates > Cnidaria > Coral ... | reverse complement strand
GGTTTATTTAAAACCCCTTTTTAAAACCCCTTGCAGCAACTGTTATTGAAGCTGAAGCAAACCAATTATGCTGGACTACAGGGACATCTCCCTCATGGAAAGTGATGTGGGGGCCCGTGACCGCGTCACCCGTGGGAATTGAACCCATGACCATTTTCGGGGGGGGGGCCCCTTTCTTTGATATCCAATACATAACGGCGAGAATTCCATGAATTCCACGGGCTGGCCCCCCAATACCCCCTAAGCTTGTGCTGAAGCACGGAGAACTCAGGTAGCTGACGCTACCTTTCGTGACATGGATCATGGGAGCCAAACATTTGTTGCTACAAACCCTCGGCCCTCGGCCGTAGAACCCATGACATTGCTATAAACCCTCGGCCGTGGAATCCAACAACATTGCTATAAACCCTTGGCCGTAGAACCTCGGCATTGCTATATGTTTTTTCGGCGATGATCCTCTTTTGTGCCACTTTCGGCAAGGACTCAAAAAAGTACGGCCTTAGGACTTTTATGGTAATATATTTAGACCAACAAGACTGGGACACCTAGATCCTGGATTACCATTCCTCCTCTGAAGCTGGAGGGCTGCAGGGCTCTTGCCTTTCAGGCTTGGAGATCAGTGGCAATGGCACCTCCTGGCAGATTCGCAAAAAACATAATAACATACAGGTCATTTCATTGAGAGACCCTGGTTGAACCCTACAAAAATGAATCCAATGGGGCTATGCTGGGATGTTCAAATGCCGGCAGTTTCATAACATTTGGGCTGTGATGGCTGTGAATCACAGAAATATCCAATATTATCCAATGCTTTGCGAGTGTCCAAGTGGGCCATCTCCAAGTAGCTTCTTGCATCTTCTTGCAATCATGGATCGTCCTAAATCATAGCCCTCCTCCTTCGGTTGCTAGTGGATATGAGTGGAGAGGGCAGTTGGCAGCAACTGCCATCTCTGGAGAAGGCCATGAAAACATGACGGCACGAAACGGCACAAAGACTTACCTGTTTTGCAACAGCAAGGCCTTTGGATTGGGTCATTGCGACTGGCATGAAACCCATTGAAATCCATCTCTTTCTTCAGCATGTTCTGTCCTTTTGTCACACCTGTACTCTCAAACCAAGCCCATCGCAAGGCTTTATGGTCCACAAAGCACTGACAGGATCTGACAGGCACGGTATCACAGGCACCAGGACCGCTGCATTTTGTGTGTGTGTGTGAGAGCGGCGTTGTTCAAGCAGATCCCCCACGATTCATTTGGGTTCAAAAACATATCAACCACTGTCATCGTTTACCAAACTCATTCGTGTCGAGATACACTTATGTCACTTATGTAATCTTGAAGGGGGCTGGTTTACTATTGTTTCTGCACCAGTTTTTAGACAGTGACAGATCATCCAGATCCCGGGATTTAAACCACGAAATCTTATGAAACCTTCCTATACATTCCATGACTTATTTTAGTGAAGACATGTGAACCCCTTTTTTCCTTGCTTCACTATCTTCACTGTCTCTTGTGTTGGCTGTATTATCCCCTGTCCTTGGTGTCGTCCTCAGCTTCCGGGGGAAGCCAAGAATCCTCCATCAGCACCGGTTCATGCGAAACCAGTGGAGGCAGGTCCTCCAAACCAATGCAGGGGGTAGGGATATCACAGATATTCCTGTTGTGGCAATTCTAAATCATTTAATTCTTGGGGAATGATCAATGATTAGCCCGTAGATGGAATTGGGTTTTGATGGGTTTTGCCATAATTTTCAGACAAAACCAAAGGGGGAACAGGTCAAACCCTGGTACATCATCAGTGAAGCCTCTTAGGGCTAGAACCATCCAGTGACTTGTTAGTGAAAAACATTAACCCCCAAACCTCCAATCTTAGATGGTCGAAATCACTAATTATTCAAATTCATTTCAACGAAAATCGGAAGGTGCCAAATTCTTATGGTTGAGGTTTCTACATGCCTCTTACATGGTTTTTACCTGGTTTTACATGGGTTTTCAAGGGTTTAGAGTACCAAAATTCAACAAATTTCTTGGAACCCAACGACGACAACAAACATCGCTCTCCTCCAGGTCCACCTCGCACTCCGCTCGCTCAGCCGCATGCCGCAGGTCCTCGGTAACGCCGCTGGAGTGGTGGTTTCTGTTCATGTTCCGTAACCTAAAATTCGATCATAACATCATATACCATACATAATACGTGTATATATATATATGTACATACATACATAATCTACATATTAATCATATATAACATGGGATGGTATGCTCCCTTTTCCGGACATACACAGATGGAAAGACACCATTTTTAGATCGATCTCTTCGTTGGATCCTGGACAGTCTCCCTGTCTCCCTGATGGATTTTGTTGTCCTGGGAAAATCATTTGAATCGGAGTGGGCCAAGTCTGAGTGTCTCTGGAAATGGGCTGCCAACCTCGCTGTTACGGTCCTTTTCGGGGAAATGATGATGAACTGGTTTTGCATGAGCTTTCCCCTAAATATTCAGGTACCCACCTCCCCTGGCCCGCCCCTGCGCCCAAGATTCACTCCAGCGCACCATGACTCCCACGCCATTTGAGATCCCATGGAGTGGACATTTGATCCGTGAAGTGGGTCGCAACTGATGTCATTGTGTCTTACATATACATACTGTAGGATCTATCTATCTATCTATCAATCAATCTATCTATCCATCTATCAATCTATCAATCTATCAATCTATCAATCTATCAATCTATCAATCTATCGATCTATCTATCTATCAATCTATCTATCTATCAATCTATCAATCAATCAATCAATCTATCAATCTATCAATCTATCAATCTACCAATCTATCAATCAATCTATCTGTCTATCTATCCATCTATCCATCCATCCATCTATCCATCCATCTATCAATCTATCCATCTATCCATCTATCCATCTATCTATCTATCTAGCCATCCATCTATCTATCTATCTATCTATCCATATGTATATATGTATATATGTATATATGTATATATGTGTAATGTACATGTATGTAATGGGTGAAAATGGTCAAACCCTGCATTTGAGATGGTTTTTCACGCCGCCAAAAATGATCAATTATTTGCGGGTCCTGTGTGATCCCCGAAGACTGACCCAGCCATGTGAGGCCGTTGTCACCTGTTAGCAGAATGGTACCCTGCAAACCTAAAGGTTCCAGTTGTTCAGGGTGACTTTCGAGTCACAATGGTCACATCGGGCTTTCATGAATCATGATCCAGGATTCCACTTGAAGCTGCGGCACAGACCAATCTCCGGCTGGGATAAATGGACGCCTTGCACCAGATCCCCCCGGCCAGTACCATGGCTATGAGTCGAAATTTTGGGTAGCAATATGTAGCAATGGACCCACAAAGTTGGCAGCTTCAGTGACAGCAAATGGGTTCCATCATTCTACTGTTTGGTGGCTGAGGATTCAGATCAATTCAGATCATGGATGATGATCACACCGTATCATACCCAAAGATATCCCAAATTAACATCATCAACCAACTGGGGCAGATCGCAGCTCAAATGACAGAAAAACATGCAAGCTCTTTTCCCCTGAGTCTGTGAGTCTCTGTTGCCTGCCGGTTGACGCGTTCGGCCCACCGGTCTTCATGGCAGAAATGGCGCAGATTTCATTTCGGGCTTCACCTCAGTCAAATCAAAAATCAGGCCGAAGCACAGCTTGACTGGTGATGGGGGTTTGACCAGAAAGAGGTTATAGAATATGTAATGTATAATATAAAATATATATATATATATATGTGTATATAGAATATATAATATATTAATATATACACCACCCCAAAATCCAGCGGTTTATTGTGACTGTACTCATTCAACTTGCAATTTTGGGGGCTCCGTAGCACCAGCTAAGAGGTCACAAGTTCAGCAAGGAAAATGCTCTCAGATTCTGCCCATCTTTCATAGTTAATTCCCGCTTTTGTATGGCTAGATCGTAGAACCCCTAGTTCTAAACTACAACAATTTGGATTTTGCTGCTTCAGTCCAAGCATGATATTCACGTCAATGTTTGTTTTGAAAATCATGAATCCCCAATGGTTGATATGTGAATCCCAATTTTCTCGGCTGAATCCACATGGTTGGTGCTTCATATTATGTTGGATAAAGCCCTATTTTTTTCATAGTGGAATCATTCAATCCCTATAGTTATTGATGGTGAATCCCTTTTTTTAAGTGGTTAAATCCATATCATATGTTGTTTCCGCTTCAATCCCTCATTTTTGGTATACGTACTTAAATACTCTTAAATCAGTTAAATCCATACAGCACAGTCCAGATAGTTGAATCCTAATCTTTTTGCTTACAAAATCCGGTTTTATCATTCAAATCCCAATTTTCTTGACGAAATATCCATGTTTCTGGGTAAATTATAATATTTCACTCATCTGAATTAAGGCCATTTGGGGATGATTGCCCTTACTAACCATGATTCCAGTGAGGTGGCAGTGAGGTCGTTATAATTTACCCCGATGTTTCATAGTGATTTCCCTCTTTTTTATTGGTAAGTCACCATTTGCCGTTGATTCAAGCCTTGTTTTTTTCGTTGATTAGTTCAACCAGTTCGTTAAACCTCGAAAGTTGCTGACATTTCCGGAAATCCGCAGGGCCAAAGGACTTCTTCTTGCCCATCGACTTGGCAGCAGCTGCCATAGCCTTCTTCTCTTCGGCCTGGCGTTTGACGCGAAAACACACGATTTGTTCCCATGGGAAAACCATGGTTTGAACGCGGCAAAGGACCATTTTCCATGATGACATCCGATGCTTTTACGGCTGAAATCGTGTCAAATCACAGTTTTTTGTTGGTTAAATTGATAAATTCCCCACATCCACATTATAGGGATATCATGGCCATAAACATCCATAGACAAAGGGGAAGATAAGTGTCGAAACCCGCAGAATCGGTCATTTCTGCGCTTTAACCAGTCATTTTGTGGGGTTGATCACATGACTGGCTCAATGATAACAACCATCGTCCCAGTAGGCTTTGAATTCGATGCTTTCATGGGAACCATTAATCCAACTGATGTATCATCCCCGCAGGAAAGGGCTTCAACTCAACAAGAACTAAGTTGGAAAAACCCCAATTTCATCTGGCCGAGTGTGTATATATATATATATGCCCTTCACACTGTCCGTTCGAGTTGGGGTCTTATGATCATTCTTGACTAGCAATCGTCCCAGAAACAATGGAAAAAACCATTGAAGACAATGGAACCACATGGGAAAAACCATGGAAAAACAGTGGAAAAACCCATCGAAAAACCCATGGAAAAACCCATGGAAATACCTCGTTGATTCATGTGACCACACCTGCTTCTTCTTGAACTCTATATCCTCGTCAGTCATCTCCTGGGGGGGATGGTGGGATGATGGTCACCCCCTGCGCCGCCGAGGGCTTTTTCGAAAGTAATCCCTTCCTCTGTTATGAAAAACAGCCTCTATAGGCCATGGTTTCCGTTGGGATATATATATATATATATATTATGTATTATTCATATATCTATATACATTATATATACATATTATATATATATATACATGGAACCATAGACGTATATTCACATTAACCACACAAGTTGTTGGTTTTTTTAACCAACATGATTTTGTATGGATGATGTGACCACCTTCTACATGAAGCCCCCCCGCAGTTCTGTTTCAATATAACCCCATCTAACAACAGATACATCATGATATATCCACCAGAAATGCTAGTTGCAAAATGTTATAAGTTAAATATAAACCAACGTTCCCATCGTTTGGGAGACCCTTTCAGCCGCTGAACCACGGAGTTGGCTTGAAGAAATACTGTAGGTTGCAGGGGAACCTGATAGACTAATTTAAACCACCACAAGCTGCGTATATCCCCGTGTCTGTTGCGTCATCCCATGATCATTGAGACAACCCGTTGTTTGGACCATTGGAAACTCCCGACTTTGTTTGGCTGAAAGATGCCATGCCTTCGTTGTGAAATCTTTGTGAAATCCCACACCTTCTTGGAAGCAGCACCCTTCTTGCGGATGACATCGTTCTGTGCCTCAACAAGGTGTGAATTCACCAACAAAGACCGGGAACATCTGGACAAAATTAAGGAGGCAGTGAAATAACAGAGGAACAGATAAGGTTATTCCGCCAACAAGAAAAGGAAAATCACCGACAAGAAAAGGACGGTGAAGAAAGTAAGACAGGAAAAGTCAAGACAATAAACTAAGATTGACCAATGCTGAGAAAACACTCAAATGCGACTATTCGAGGCAACAGTTAGTCATGTCCCAAAGGTGCCTGGCACCCCAGGATCGATGTTGCTGTTCATCATGAAGTGGTGGATTTGGGATGACAGGAATGGGGGGTGGGTTACTCATATTTCGGACCATTTCCATATATATCAAAAATGATCCAAATTGTAGCCACCGACACCGGCAAATCCTAGCCATCTGAAAACCAACTTTGGGGTACCCGATCTGACCCATGATATTTTATTCATTTAGAAGTTTTCATGTGGGTGTCTGAAAATTGACTATACCCCGATTTATAGCCATCAAAAAACTGAAATGAATTAAAATGAGGCTTCAATCCATCGCTTCATGCTTTTTTCCCCCAACATGTTCAGACCTTTGTTCATATGAAAATCATATAACATCATAACATATGACGTCAAGCTTTTCCGCCTTGTTGGAAGTGCCCACGGGCATGGCGCTGGAGTGTTCCACACCTAAGGGGTCAATCCTGCTGGGCGCTTCAGCTGAAATGCTGCAGGATTTCGAGCTGTGCAGACACGGCTGGGAATAAATATGTTATGTACGATATAGTATCTTCATAATCCCTCCTATATATATATATATAATGATTCTGATTACTGTATATAATTTAAGGCAACAATGGGTCTAAACCGTACAACACTTGGAAAAAGACAACTGTGTTGTGTTTGTCCTCTGAAAGGAGATGGCAACACACTGCAGAACAGATTTATAGAGATCTTATCTAGACTGGGGCCACAACATGCTACAAAACCTCCAATAATAGAGCTTGCAAGGTCACACATGCACCAGGGCCACACGACATTTTTCTGTCAAACGGCGCCACTGCAGAAACTTTGTATTGCGTCTTTAAAACCCCAGCCTGTCATCCAAGACTCACAACACAACGATTCTGGACAGGAATCCAAATGATGTTGAAACAGGGACAAACTGAACCACCTGTAGAAACATGTAGAAACTGCAGCCAACTTGAGAGGCTGTGGCTGAGCATCTGGCCCAGGGGCACCACTGCTTCACTCAGCATCAAAGTACTTTTCCTAGCCGGAAATGGCCGGAAGATCCCTTCCCCCTAGTTTCGTATTGGATATGTTCATTTAGGAGCCCATGAAAAGGTGGTATTCATGTATTCAATATTAGGATATATCAGGATATATTAGGATATATCAGGATATATTAGGAGAAATTAGGATATATTAGGAGATATTAGGATATATTAGGAGATATTAGGAGATATTAGGAGATATTAGGATATATTAGGGGTACTCCGCCACTCCCATGCCCTGCAAAAGGAGGCACAATTCACTTGCTGCATTGAAATGGATAACGATGCTGCCTTTATTGGACAACTAAGTGGAGTTGAAATGGGCTTATGGGCTGCACAACTCTCAGAACTTCTCAGACCCAAGAAAATCACAGAGTTTGGCATTTGCTTTGTATTTTATGTGATTTTATGTGGCAGTGGGTCAAAACCTTGTACCCCTGTAGTTCACATCAAAATAGCTGGGATTTATGGATGTGAATAACCCACTAAAAATGGTATTAATAGGTATTGATTCATAGCCATGTGTATTTTACCATGCAACTTTGGGTACTGGTTTTCATCGCCAAACCTTAGGGCCGTGGCCCATCTGTGCTGTCAGGTAGGTCGGACCTCTGCATCTCGGCCCAATTCCACGACATCATCCAGGTCCGAGTTCTCGTCCAACGCGGCGTAATCGAAATTCCTGGCGGATCTGCGATCTGAAAAAATGGGGATGGGTCAAAAGCCTGGTACCTCTGGTGAACCCCAAGTCATAGCTGGGATTTATGGATGTGAATAACCCACTAAAAATGGTACTTATAGGTATTGATCCACAGCCAAATAGATGCGCATGTTCACAGAAAGATAGTGTTTGAAGTATGGCATATTCTGGCCCAGATTTTGTTGATTTAATTAAGCTCTTGACGAGCTTCAACAAGTTTCAACACCCCCATTCCTCAATTTCTGTTGGCACTTGAGACTCTTTTCCCGGAGATGGTTGAAGGATGTTGAAGGGAACGGTTCGGGGAACCCTGTGTGGGCAGTAAATTCATGCCTTCCTGCATAGTAACCCCCAGAAAGATGCCGAAAAGTCTTTCCCCATCATTTCCAGGTTTTCCAAGATATGTTTAGCATTCTTTTGGGGTTCGGTGATTTAGTGATTTAGCATAGCTATGGAAAATCACCATGTTCAAAGGGTAAATGATCTACTTTCATGGACCATGGCTTCCATAATTGCTTCCATAGAGACTGACTTGCGAGGGTAATACCCCATTTTCCGACGAACCCAAAGTAATGGAAACATATCACATATCCCTATATCTCCCATGTCAATACCTATATACATTATATATTCATTATATATATCATGTCTCCATTGTGACTTGAAGGACAGCCCATGGGGAAAAACAACTGCCACCCCCTGGTCCTTTCTAGGCCGTCCACAAAGCGATCGCGCATCGCCTTAAGAAACTTGGCGCGCCTGGCTCCACAGCGCGCAAGCAGCGGTGCCCGGATGAAACAACTGACATTATACTGGTTGGTTTATAAGAATTCCCCCAGTGATCCCTAGTGGATTATTGTAATCCCTAATAATCCCTAATATATTGGGTAGTATAATCCCCGAACTAAGCATCAACCAACAGCGGTTTTGAACACTACTCTATTGTTCTTGTTTTACCTCTCATTCTTACACCAGGCCCAGTCCACAGCGTCCAGCGGTGTCCAGCGTCCATCTTTTTTTCCCCCCACCTCACTGCAAAGTCATCGCTACCAGCCTCCGTATCGCTGACGTCATAGTAATCCTGGGCCGTTACAACGGCTGATCCCATGGTGATTCATGGGAATTGTGCTGATGGGATACAACGAGCAAGACGTGACACGAAGACCCTCCGGTAGTCAAACGTAGCAATGGGAAATCTCTTATATTCATTTATATTCTCTAATACTCTCTTATAAATGGAGATTTCTAGCTGGGAAAATCATATATATATATAGATGGGGAACAATGATTTGCGTATATTTGCGTGATCAATCTTCCAGTTCATGGATACAACATGGTACAGACCTGATGCAAAGCACCAGTTTGAAAGCATCGGCGATCCTTAATCCATATCCCTTTGATCCATATGAGCTGCTGATATAGTGACAAACCAAAAACTGCTACCGCCAACCTAACATGGTGACATGGTGGTTTGACTTCGAAGAAATTGTAGATCCATGTCCCATGCAGCTGATCGCCGTTTAGCCGCTTGTTCCATGTTACCATTCGCCCTCCGGTCATCAAACATGGTAAGCTGGAAAATCCCCTGGAAAATCCCATTTCGCCATTTCGTTCGATGATTTTCCCCCAAGGCCCAACCTCGTTGGTGAAGTCATCAGCTTCTCCATCCCCAATCAATTTCTGCCTCGACGTATGGGAAATTAGTAACTCTTAGGAACACCAAACTAGTGTCAGATGCTCTCAGAATCTGCATCAAAATGATTCAAAATGCATCACAAAAGTTTCTTTGCAAATGCACAGAGGTTATCGTCATGGACCCCGTGGGGTCAGTCACGTGCCTTTTGGCCGGCGCAGGCATGGATTCATCGCCTGAAAAAAGAAAATGTACAAGGTGGTGACCCCCAGTTGTAAGTGGGTTTGTTTCAAACCTCCATCAAATAATCAAATATATGGCGGTTGATCTAAATTCTTTTATCTGCGAACTACCACTCTTCGCGAATAAACAAAGTACTTTTGCGAATCTTTCGCGCACCCCACGGTTATCTTTTGCGGGGGTCTCATGTGAAAATATTTCGCTAAATCATGCTAAATCTGTCGACCAAAACATGACTTTCGCGAGCTCAGGAAAAAAACTGTCGCGGGCTCTCATGTTGGAACCCTGGCGGCCTGTGTAATGGACAATCTCTACATGGACCTTTAGATCGACAACCATATAGACATCTCATGATATATCTACCATAAATGGACCATAAATTTGAAGTTCATCTGCTACCAACTTGCCGAACTCTCGGGCAGCGCAGGAATTCTATATCCCAAATTCCTATATCCCAAGCACTATTTTGATGGGGATCTCCAGGTATTCAATTTTTCATATCTCGATTGTCCTTTTAAAGCAATAGGTCCCACTAATCCACCATCCCCAATTCCATCATGTACTAAATGGGTGGTACTCACCATCAAAATAGTTGTTTTTTTTAATTGCAATGTTTTATCAATATTATATACTGGGATGGCAATTCAACGGTGCCGAAAAATACTAAGGGATTTGGGTATATTTCAAGCCGCTGCCATTTTTTCTGTCTTGCGCATGCGCCATCCGTTTGCACCAAGACCTCAGCCGCCAGGAAGTGGCAAATATGAAGTGCAAAATGGTGCTGGTT
>Ga0126342_10021654_pt1 | contig 10690 bp, 14 predicted proteins | sample Cyp1metagenome_FD_92528 | JGI IMG/M metagenome (GOLD analysis project Ga0126342, IMG submission 92528) | Coral microbial communities from Lord Howe Island, Old Settlement Bay, Australia - Cyphastrea 1 metagenome | ecosystem: Host-associated > Invertebrates > Cnidaria > Coral ... | reverse complement strand
TCTTCACAGCCTTGTAAACATGCAGCTAGCATCACGGAATCCCCTTCTCAGGACAAGTTGTTGCTGATTAGGCAATTTTTTGCAAGGCTTACTGGGCCACTCCCTTCAAAATGCACTTTGACTTTCGCCCACTCTTTCGCAGAACTTTCGCGGAACTTTCGCGAAAATACCCCTATCCGCAGACCCCAGCCATCAGCAGGGGGCACATCAGAGGAAAAGCAAACACCAGTGGCCTTGGTGTTTGGCTCTCGCAAAGTCTCGCTTTTGGAAGCTTGGCTGCTGCATTTGGAATTTGTTTCTTGAGACTTCAGAAAGCAACGTTAAAGTAACGTTAAGCAGTACCAGCAGCAGGTGCAAGGAGGTGCGTCAAGACCATGGTATTTGGCTCACCTTCGGAAGCTTGGCTGCTACCTATGGAGCGGTGCCATTCTCCTGCCGGACCCTGGGCGGCAGGAGGTGGTAGCCCTTAACATCCAACTTTCGCGAAACTTTCGCGAAATATTTTTTTCTTTCGCGAACTCGAAAAAATAACTTTCGCGAGGGTTTCCAACATAACATGCACGGCTTTCGCAATTAAAACTCCTTTCATGGACCTTTAGATCGATTACCATATATTATCTGTTGCCATATCTTCCTACAACAGGTTGTTGATGTGCCTGCCATTCATCTTGAAACATTAAGCTTGCCAGGACAGCGAAGGAGCCTGCCTCAGCCATCTCGTGATTCAGGACTTTGGCATTGGTGATCTTGCCTCAGTGGGAGAAGGCCCCATGCAGGGCTTCGTTGTTGCGCGGATGGCAGGAAATGGCACAAACAGTTCTCCCAAATTTGTCACCGCAATCCTATATATAATATTTACTAATGTCCACTATTCATATGTATATATGTGATTATATACGTGTGTGTGTGTGCAACATATGTATACGCATAGATTTCATGATATTTGCTCTATTCAAGAATATGCTTTATATCATTTATATCCAAACATTCCAAGTACCAAAGCCAAAGAATGCCAAGAATCTCTGAAAATAATTTGGGCTGTGAGCTTCAGATGCGGACAGCCAGCCACGATTCATGCGCCAGTTGGTGTCCCAATAATCATGGTTGCCTGGGCATGGCTGGGGGATAACACACTTCACAACTCTGAGAGTGAGATGAACTTGTTCTTTCCTTGCCTTTGTCTATCACCAGCCTATGGACTCTCACCATTTGATGACACGTTCTGATTATGCCGAGCTTGTTCCACTGCAACAATACAAATGTCTAGGCTCTGCAGTCACATATCTATACCCAAATATACCAAAATCTATATGGATCCACATAGACCATGTATATGGTGTGTGTGTGTGCGCGCGTGCGCGGTGCGGTGCGCATGTGTGCAGTGATGATGCTGACTTCATTACTCCAAAGCGATGTGTATCAGTGACTGTATCAGTGTATCATCGATCATCATCGTGGATCTCATTCTATCATAGAAGCCTCTAGCTGCTACTAGCTTGCCTTCCACATCCCACCAAGCTGCCAGAGATGATCAGCATGTGTTGGTACTTGTGTTTGATAGTGCCGAGCCAATGATTGAAATCGCCCAGCTCACTGTCACTGCCGACTTTGGCCACATCACCAGAGTGAATAAAAATATCCTGAGCTCTGCCATGGCTCTGATAGAAATGGACTATTCCCAAGCAGTAGTGACATGTCGAAGAAGGGTTGATGTCAATTATTTCTACATCCCAACAACCAACAACGCAGGGCACAAGAAGCTTGCGAACAAGACACCGCATCTGGCAAGTTTCCAGTGGAACGATGCATGCTGTGCGTGTCGCTGATGTGAAGAATCGTCACTGGCCTTGACATGCTGCTTGACATGCTCCGTACCTTGAGACCTTGGTTAAGCACCGTGGCCGTGGCGTCCGTGGCGTTCGTGGCGTTGTCCGTGGCGTTGGCCTTCGCATCGGCCACAGCCAGAACCAGCGCAAGGACGAGACGAGCCATGTGGACCATGTGGCCTTGACGCGATGCCGATGCCGTGTAGCCTTCACCTGTCTGAGCCTAAGCCAAAGCCCCTTGGAGCGGGCGGGGAAGGCCGAATCATCAAGCTCGACACATCTTGACACATCTGGACAAACCGTGACAATATCAAAAGGTTCCAAAGGTTCAGGTCAATGGATCAATGTTCATTCCGGACTGCACCTGAACGTGTTCTGGGGAAAACGAACATCCCACTGCGTCATGGTGACTCCTGTACATGTTCAAGTCCAGGGGTTTTGAAATGGCTTTGAGGGTTTACCACCACACCAGCAAAGGTCTTCGGGTCTGCCGGAGCAAAAAGGCAAACCTCCTGTCCAACATGCCGGAGCACAAGCAATCGTGCCTCAAGGCGGCTCCCATTGGGACTGTCAAAACGGCTTGGGCAAACCTCTCTACCCGCTCTACGTGCTTGCTGCCACAGGGAACTTTCTGTCACAGCAGGTGGCCGAGTAAAAAAAAAAAGGAAATATCTAAATAGCTGGCGGTTTTGCAACAATGGTCACGAAGTTCGGCTCCAGTTTGTTGGACCAAACCTGCGTTGATACAAGATGATACAAGTCAACCTGCTGCATTAATCTGCTCTCCGTGATATGTTTTCGCCAAACTCATTCTCTGGTAGGGTCTTGTTTTTGTTAGTACTTCATCTCTTGACATCTCTTGACATCTCTTGACATCTCTTGAGTCCACCAGCGGGAGCATAGATAGCATACGGATCCATACAGATCCATCAGGGGCGTGGACTGAGTGGACTGACTGGACTGACTGGACTGACCTGTTGTTTCCTCAGATCACCCGATTCTCAGCACGACTTTGGCCACATTGAGTCCCAGAACGGATCTTGATGGTGCCAAATGGGTTCAAACACGACAAATATAAAGATTGCTCAAAAGAATTACATTGATTTACATGTCAATACCCCAAAAATTGAACGCTTCAATGCAGTTATGACTAATCTTGTGGGCCATGTTGCTACGCCTTTCTTTTGCCATGAGCATATGATAGGTGTGAAGGGCAGAACCACCAAAAATTACCACACTTGCCTTTTTGATGACACCGCAGCTTCGGCGTTGGCGTGTATCTTGAGGCCATCTTCACAAGCAAATGGTCCAGTGGCAACTGCAAGTACTGCAAATATATCCAAACATTCGGTAGGGGTTAGGATGGATAGAATGCTGGGGATGGATGGATGGATGGATGGATGGATGGATGGATAGACAGACAGACAGACAGATAGATATATAGATAGATATTCATGGTATGGATCTTCAAAACAAAGTCACTCCCGTAATCTTCCATGCCACTCTGTTGTTGGACCTTTCGTACTTGAGCGGTCTGAAAATACGGTTTAAATCGGAGAAGGCGGAAACTGGTCGATGGGACCTGGCTGCCAAGGCAAGTCTTGCAGCGGGTTCTTCACACCTTCCAGGAAGAGTGGCAGCAGCTCCTGCTCAGCCAATCGGCTCATGAGAACTGAGAACTCATGAAGGCTCTTGAGGGCTCGTGAGGGCTAGTGAGGCTCATGACGGGGACATTGTGATATCATGTGATATCTATGTCTGTATATATAATACTCCTCTCACCCTACCACTACCTCTATTCGATGGCCACTGCTGTTGCTTCTATTGGGCACCAAGGCCACCCAAGGCCTATATAGACGATCCTCAAGAGATACAACCTGTCTCCGGAGTATGACAGAACTGACTCCTTGAAGAAGGTGTACACGACTAGCGCCAAACCTCGAGATCGTAGCATAATCATTTCATCGCCTTCACATCATTTCACATCATCATCTAGTTACCGTGCGTTGATGCAAGGCTTCTTCTGTGGAGTTTAAAGTTTCTTTCTCTTCCAGGATCTTCCAGGTTTGTTTCTATATTTCTTCTGGCATGTTGCAGGTTGCAGCATTGGTCTCCCATGAGTTTTGCTGCCTCCTTCAATTGTCAAAGTGCTCCAGGCTCCAGGCTCACCACTGTAACGTTGTCCAACTTCCAGAACCTCATTTCCACAATAGTTCCATCACGTTCGATCCACTTCCTTCTGGCTAGGTCTCGTATAGTCTTAGATTACATTGGCACGTTCGAATTCCCGTAGAACAAAAGTTGAAAACAATAGTTACACTATACTATCACCATCTCAGAGGTCAACGATATTCAGTCATCCTACGGTTTTGGAGTGAGGTGTGTGCAGTGGTGTCCCATGAGAGTAGTTACAAACCTTGCTGCGTGGTTCAACATGGTTCTCGCTTCATTTCTGCAGTCCTCTGCCCGTGATACATGGAACACTGATGGAACACTGGTTCCATTGCTGAAAAGACACTGTTTCAATTCATCAATGAAAGTTTTCTCCTCTTCGCCCCGCTCCTCTGGTGGCGTGGTTTCAACACAATCTCCTATAGGTCCTATAGAGTATCAACATGGAGAAACTGCGTTGCACTGCGTCGCACCCTGTAGAGGGTGGCAAACTGAAGGACGTAAACATAGTAAACCGAGTTGAAAGATGCTGTGTGCAAATCTTTCTGCTGATCGTAAACTGGTAATGGGAGGAAACATTGGACGCGATAGACGGATATAGACGGTGGATCGGAGTTGCCCTGATTTCTCAATGTGCGTTTTTCAGCGCTCCCCTGGTGTTCGAAGGTCTTCGAGCCAAATCCTTGGCTATTCTGAGCACTGGATGGGGACGCAGCCATGCACATCTAAATCTGAACTCGCACAACTGTGGAATTAAAGCACCTCGGCATGAAAAAACCTTTAGAACATTTTAGAACCTTATAAAAGTCATGAGAGAATTCTCAATGGATGCACATCTGGAATCATCTGGGCACTGTCAGTTTCTCAGCCACGTACGTTCGAATCTTGCCACTGGCCTGCAGAACTCCCACGTGCCACGCACACACAAACACACAAACACACAAACACCGCACACACACACACACTCACACACACACACACACTTGCTCAGAACTGTCATCGCGAATTCTGTTGCGGAGCACGTGTAAAAACACTTCCATTACACCTGACAGGAATGGGTCGGTGAAGAGACCCGAGAAAGGTTACGGCGCTATCATCGCCAAAGCCAATGTTGTTGCCAAAAATGGAAAACGTTGGAGAATTCCCAAACGATCGTCACGGTCGGTTCTGGGCTTAGCCGGTTGCCATTCACGATGACATGAAGACTGCAAAAATGGAATTGAAAAGCAGGTACGTCGTACGTGACTCCAGCGTCCTAGAGTCATATCAGTCATGGATGCAGCCCTCTTCGCTGGGCAGTCAGCTGCAAACATGAGATTGCCGCAAATCTAAACCCAAACCTAAAACAGAATACCGGAATTCCAACAGGTTAGAAGTTTTACATCTCTTCAGGTGGTTCACACACGCACGCCCCGCTGCCACGGGGCTTTTTTTGGGAGATGCACAGCTGGACACGGATCAAAATGATCGAAATGCCAATTCAGCGCAAATGATGGCCTTCAAGGAGGAAAAAGGCATGATCTATGTGCTGTTGCCATCGGGAATTTCAGAAGACGCTGCACGATCTTGGGCAAGAACGTTCGCCAGGATTGCCAGGTGTGCTGCCAGGTGGGCGAAACCATCATGGTTCAGAGACTCAGAACTCAAAGGTGACAGGTCTGGCGAGACCGGTGATGCCGTGTTCAAGGCCGATAAAATGGACTCGTTGCCTGCAGGGTCCTGGGACAAAATACTGTGTAATAGCCAGGCAAGCTGAGTGATGAGGATTGCAGGATTTGACTGGGAAGGCAAAGGGGTCACTTCCGTTGGTTCAGCCCCATCATCAGGATTGTAATCATGGTATGGATGGGAATCTTCAGGATAACCGCGCCAATAATTGGCCAACTAGGCGGCTTGGTCCCAGCTGTCCAGTTGATTTCCCTGTCAATCTCGCACATGGCCCGCGATTCCACTGAAGAAGTAATCCAAAGACCTGCCACGAGAATGACCCGACGAGTCAAGCTCTTCCACCACCAAGTCTGCGGGCCCATTGTGCCATACTCATAGATCTTGAAGGTGTGGGTATGGACGATTCTTTGGCGCCACTGAGACGGTGGGAGAGGGGCAAAGTCTGGAAATTTGGTGTGGAGGAGCTAGAGGAGAGCGGCATAGGGATTGGTACCGAATGACTGGTATATCCGGAAGCCGGGTGAGGGTGAGTGGGGCCCGTGATCAGGGTCATAGGCACATCCGTCTCGTGCTCCGAAGCCATGCGAAGATCCCGCGGGGAAGCTAGACTGGCGGTGGCGGAATCACGTTGTGTCATATTTGAGAGCTGGAAAAAAAGCAGAACTTGAAATTACCTGGAGACAAACCAAACAACAGCACGGCAACAAGAAAAATTAGAAAGGAAATTGAAGGAGGACATGAGTGCTCGGAATTTAAAGCCTGTCAAACATTCCATATGGTAAATATCCAGCGGGAAGGGCTCTATGGCAAGATAGGGCGCATGATGCACAGCTCGTTGAAATCAGCGAAAGGTCTGGGAGGAAACAAATTGCCCGTGTCCTGATGTTGACACCATTGAGGTCGATGCATATGAAGTAAGTGACAGAGGTTGGTGTTGCGCAGGACGAAAGTGTCACCCGAGCTATCGTGCCATCGAAGATCCAACTTGTCAGGGTCGATCTGAACATCCCAGGTTACCGAGATGTGGTCACTAACATTGGAGATGAAATCTTCCAGCGTCACACGAAGAAGCTTGGACACAGGGATGAGCCTGGAAAACGTAAAAAGAGCTGTTTCCCCCGTTCCAGGACCAGTCAGTACAGCAAGAAGATTACAGCGAGTCACCTGAATGGCAAAGTTCTTCTGCAACATGACGTACGTCACTGAAGTCAATGATGACCAAAACGCGTCGAAGTCGTCCAATCGTAGGGGTGGTATCCGGAACCGAAGGCATGCCAGAGAAGTCATCATGGGCAGAATTGTGAAGAGCACGACGGGTACGAGATCGGGAGCGAGCCATAGCCGATAGAGGGGGGAAGTGCGAAGTGAGGAAAATGCCCTAAGAGCCAACAGTCACAGAGTGGTAAATGCACAAAAACAGGAGAGCAGAGTCAAAAAGGAGGGAAACACATGAAACTGAAGCGTGGAGCAGCAGAAGGCTTTTCCGATAGGTAAAAAATCTAGTCTCGGCATTATTGTCGGCACGAGTCAACAAATCAGGTCTGGTGTTTTTCAACCATTGCCAACGAGCTTTGCATGAGCCGGCAGTGCGACGCATGCGTTGACCAATCGTCTTCCATGAAGGGCGAGATCGGGTGTCGAGCTTGTGGCCGATGAATTCATTGTCATCTATGTTGATCACAGGATGTGGCACAGGTGGTTCATGATCCGGTTCACGAAGAGGGCCAATAGGGTCAGCAGGGGTAGGAGCTGGAGCAGTTGCCGAGGTTGAAGAACGATTAATAGGAAGACCATGGTCTGTAGCAGAATCATCGTGTTCTTCTGCAGAGCCAACAGCGTGACCAGAGGAGTCCCTGTCCCAGTGGGTACACTTTCTGGAGGAGGAGGGACACAACGTCTTGAGCTTTTCTTTGGACGGGCTTCCGGATTTGGTACTGCTGGAGTCAGGGTCGGTGGGTTCGAGGTTGGCACCACGGACGAAGAGGAGCGGTTTTGAAGCCTTTCCACAAAGATAGTGGTGTCATGGCGTTTTGAGCGTGGATTCTCAAGGATGGCAGGTGTGCTTAGAGGACTGACCATAGGATGCAGATGAGTGGTTACATCTCTGAAGGGTCGTCTCCGAGTTGTTGGCGTAATTCTGCCAACCGACTTCGGAAGCGAGTGATTTTGTGCTGGGAATCTGGGTCGATGGAACAAAGTGGAAGCCATCCTTGAACGTGCTCTGCAATGAGCTGTGCCGCAAATTTGGTGTTTGAGGTTTTGTCCAGTGTCTTTCCATCCTGTCTGGCCCTGACCTGGGAATCCTGGGAGACGCGGTCGAAGGTCGATCCCTCTATTCCTCAACTGAAAGAAGAACTCCGCCGCAAACACCACGGCTGCGATATCCCCCGTAGGGATGAGATACAACCCTCTCCCATGGGCTAGTTTTCGAAGCCAATGATTGTTGGCCTGTTGGTGGAGCTGCCACTGGTAGAGCAAGGGGATCACAACCTTCAATGTCTAGCTTTTGAGTGAAGGCTGAAGACTTGATCACGGGAGAGGTCAAGCCGTTGACCTTCTGGTTGTCATAGTGTTCTCGGTCACCCTGCCAATTTTCGTCCAGGTCAAACCCATAAACTCTGGGAGCTTCTGTTGTGCCAGAGTTGGAAGGAGAGCGACGAATGGTGCCTGTTGATTTGGATTGAGATGCTGAAATGGGACCGGGCTGAGAAGGTGAGCAAGCTTGCGTCGGAGGACACAGTGAGGTTTGAGAGGCAGGGAACATGGGTGGTGGAGGCATGGACGGTGGAGTTGGTGGAAACGGTTGAGGCATAGTCTAGCTCAATTACGTTCTGAGGCCTTGGCATTGATAAGGACCGGACTGCGGAGCCCATGGGGCCACACCATCTGGGAAAGCAAGGCAATGCCTGTCGTTGCCCTGGTTGTTCTTGTCGATTGCGAGAAGGCAACGGCGAGCGAGAGCGGTCAGAGTCGGCTGTGGTTTCAACACCCGGAGACCCGAGAAAGGTTACGGAGCTATCATCGCCAAAGCCAGTGCTGTTGCCAGAGTGAAAATGTTGGAGAATTCCCAAATGATCGTCATGCCGGTTCTGGGCTTAGCCGGTTGCCATTCACGATGAAATGAAGACTGCAAAAATGGAATTGAAAAAGCAGGTACGTGACTCCAGCGTCCCAGAGTCATATCAGTCATGGATGCAGCCCTCTTCGTTGGGCAATCAGCTGCAAACATGAGATTGCCCACCTGCAAATCTGAAATGCAATGAAATGAAATCAAAACCTAAAACAGAATACCGGAATTCCAACAGGTTAGAATTTTTCTATCTCTTCGAATATTTCAAATGGTTCGCACACAGACACACACTTGCTCAGAACAATTTTTGCGAATTCTGATGTGGAATGTATCTTACGTGTAAAAACACTCCAATTACACCTGACTGGAATGGGTCGGTGAGAAGACCTGAGAAATTTCGAAAAGGTATGCCATGTCCAGTGCTAGATGAAGGATCCCTCTAGTGACAACTGAGAAATGCAAATTGCGACATGCCGGTTCCGGGCTTAGCCGGTTGCCATTGACGATAAAATGGAATTGGAACAGTGCAGGTGCGTGCAGTTGATCAGACTGCATATCTTCTCCAAACATAAGTAGCTTCGTTGGCCACGGACTGATGAATGGAGCCGTGGCCCCCTGCAACTAAACGAGTAGAAGTTTTACATCTATTCAGATGGTTCACACACACGTTTTGCAAGACGCGAATTGTCGATCGAAACAAAGCTCTGATACGGTCAACTCGTCTCGGATCAGACGATCAAAATGCCAGAGACAAGAATTAACTGCAAGTGGTAGCAACAATCTACCTGAAATCAGAAGTCGAGGTCAGGGATGACGGGGACCTAGTCCGAGATGTCGGAGATGTCGTCATGTTCACCACATCGAGCATGTTGGGCCAAATTGGTTGCCGTAATGGCAAGATGATTCTGGGACAACTCCGATTGGAGTGGCTGAGTGGCTGAGTGGCTGAGTGACTGAGTGGCTGAGTGAGTGAATGAATGGCTGAGTGACGGAGTGGGTGAGTGGCTGAGTGGCTGAATGGCTGAGTGACTGAGTGACTGAGTGGCTGAGTGGCTGAGTGGCTGAGTGACTGAGTGACTCAGTGACTGAGTGACTGAGTGGCTGAGTGGCTGAGTGGCTGAGTGGCTGAGTGACTGAGTGACTGAGTGGCTGAGTGGGAGTGGGGGAGTTGCTGATGGGTGGCTGAGTGGCTGAGTGGCTGAGTGACTGAGTGACTGAGTGGCTGAGAGGGACTGAGTGACTGAGTGACTGAGTGACTGCGTGGCTGGCTGAGTAACTGAGTGATTGAATGGCTGAGTGACTGAGTGGCTGAGTGGCTGAGTGGCTATGTGGATGAGTGACTGGGTGACTGGGTATCTGCGTGGTTGAGTGGCTGAGTGGCTGGGTGGCTGAGTGGCTGGGTGACTGAGTGGCTGGGTGGCTGAGTAACTGAGTGACTGAGTGACTGAGTGACTGAGTGGCTGGGTGACTGAGTGACTGAGTGGCTGGGTGGCTGAGTGGCTGAGTGGCTAAGTGGCTGAGTGGCTGAGTGGCTGAGGTGGCTGAGAAGGGTGAAGATTGTGGTGAGATTGTGGTGAGATTGTGGTGAGATTGTGGTGAGATTGTGGTGAGATTGTGGTGAGATTGTGGTGAGATTGACGATCTTGAGTTTTCTCGAAGGTTGTAGCTTGCTTCGAAGGTTGTCTTCATTTGTTGCAGCATCTCATCAGGATTAAATGGTACAGGAGGAGCCGGTGGACTTGGTGTGGCCACCTGCGGAATCGGTGGTTCAGGTGCAATTGGCACCGGTGTTGCTGGTGGTGTCTGCACTGAAGGTGGAGTAGTTGTCGGTTGTTGTTGGGCTTGGTGATGAGGAAGAAGTTGTTGGAGGTGATTGATGTGAGTCTGAGATTGATTGTGGAGTTGTTGGTTCAACAGCGCATTCTGCTGTTGAAGTGCCGTAATTTGTGCCTGA
>Ga0126342_10021653_pt1 | contig 10690 bp, 6 predicted proteins | sample Cyp1metagenome_FD_92528 | JGI IMG/M metagenome (GOLD analysis project Ga0126342, IMG submission 92528) | Coral microbial communities from Lord Howe Island, Old Settlement Bay, Australia - Cyphastrea 1 metagenome | ecosystem: Host-associated > Invertebrates > Cnidaria > Coral ... | reverse complement strand
GGTTTAATTCTCCCACCCCCGTTAAACTTCTACATTCATTGAAAATCTTCAATAAGGGTTTAATTCTCCCACCCCCGTTAAACTTCTACATTCATTGAAGATCTTCAATAAGGGTTTTGTTCTCCCACCCCCGTTAAACTTCTACATTCATTGAAGATCTTCAATGATGGTTTAATTCTCCCACCACCGTTAAACTTCTACATTCATTGAAGATCTTCAATAAGGGTTTGATGATGATGATGATCATGATGATGATGATGATGCTGATGCTGATGCTGATGATGATGATGACGATGTTGTTGTAACATTCAACGCACAGGTAGCTAAGCTGTGCGTTGCAAGATGAAAGCCATGATCATGGACATGTGCATTTTGTCCCACAAAACGCAGTGTTTTTTGATGTTCGGACACGTCGTCGGCGTCGGCGCGGGCAAACTGAGGTGTTTTACCGTATGGTTACCATTCCCAGTCATGGGTGGTTTACGGCATTGTTTTACCCACATCAATGGTTATATTTGATGGTTGATTGATGGTTTACCATGCTTTATTGATGGTTCATGATGGTCAGATAGTTATATAATGTTGTATACCATCAAAATCCATTGATGATAGATACTATAGATGGTTTATGATCCATTAACTGTTGGATCTATATACCTCTGTTTAAGGATCATTGTGGGATACCATACGGATCGACTCGCCAATGGTTTTGCATACCATCAGCATCCATTGATTATAGACACTATTTATTATGAGAGTAATTACTGGTTAATGATTAATAAATGATGGTTAACGGTTACTGATTGTTATAGTGATGGTTGATGAACTATGATTCATATTTATTAGCTTCATATTCACTTAAATAATGGTGATCATTAACAAATAATAGGTTATCCTGTGGTTGAATGAGAACAATATTTGTTAACCCAAATTCCCAACCATGATTCATATTTATTAGCTTAATATTCGCATAAATAATGCTTATCATTGACAAATAGATTAGGTTCTCAACCATTACTGTCATCATGGTTAATGATTAATAAATGATAGATATGTAAATCCTATGGTTAAATGTAATCATTCATGTTAAAAATCAACCATTAATGTCATCATGGTTAACACATATCCTATGATGATTCCCAATAATAATATTTCATGATTAACAAATATTAGGTTCCCAAATTTTCTTATCCTAAATATTGCTTAACAAATCATATTAGGTCAATCCTATGGTAAACTAACATAACTATGGGAAAACACCATTTCCAATGGGTAAATCCACTATTTCTATGGTCATTTTCCTATGGGTTTTGATGGATTCCCAACAAATACTCTGGCGCCTCCCAGGAGCTCCAGGCCATCCGGCGCGCCCTGGACTCCGCGGTGAGCGCCGCCACGGTGGCCGAGGCGCAGGAGGCGCAGGCGGCGAACGAGGCGCGCGAGGCCAATGGACGCGTGGAGGTGGCCAAGATCCTCGGTGGAAACCGAGGAACTCGGGGATTTTCCCCCTTTGGAAATCGATGAAAAAACCTATGGAAGTCATGGAATTTCGATGGAAAAAAGGATGGAAATTCGATGGAACTTCGATAGAAAATCCATGGAACCCTAGGAAATTCGATGGAAAATCCTATGGAAACACGTGGATTTCGCCAAGGAATTGAAATCCAACTGGAAGATGTTTGGGATTTCCCCCCTGGAAACAGTGGAATAGTGGAAAAGTATGGAAAAGTATGGAAAACTAGAGGGATATAGAGGGATATATTATGAATTTATGAATTATATTGAATTACTATATATTTAAATGATGTGAGATGGTTTTGATACTGATGGGAATGGTGGTTGGTTTGGATTGGAAAACTATGGAATTTTCCATCTCCAGATGGGGTCCCAAAAGCACATCCGATATGTCAGTTGGGATGAGATCTTTTTATTTTTTGAGGGGGATAACATTGGGATATGAAAATCATACTTGATGAACTCTGTTCATATTCAATACAAATACCCTCTGGTAATTTAACGTAGCTATTGGAAATGGCCATTTATAGTTGATTTCCCCATTAAACATGGTGATTTTCCATAGCTATGTTAGTTTACCAGAGGGTAGTATATTGACATCCTTTTCATGCTGGTGAGTGGATGAGTAGAGGTGTAGTCCACACAACTGTCACATCTTTTCACAAAAAATCTGGGAAATTGATACCAAACTAAGCTTAAAACGCCCTCGTTTTGCGAACTAACGATGTATCTACGCGGTGAGAGTTAAGGCTTTTGATGCTGTTGGTGAGTTGTCCATACTAGACTTGAAATCGATGATATCTCCTAGGAATCTACCTACTATTGATATCTTTTGATAGACCTAATGTCATGCAATTAGATCAGCAGTATCCCAACAGTTACATGACTAGGTAGGCCTTCAGCAAGAACTGAAAAAAAGGTCTTCTGACCAAGTATTTGCCTTATACTCCCTAAACGGCTCCTTGGAACATTCCCCCCCATTAACTTGGAGAAGTTTCCCCCCCATTAACCATGGATTTTTAAGTGATTTTTGGTTCAGCTCCATCGGAACTCCATCGGCTCGCGTTCAGACGCTCAGGAAGACCAAGGAGTATTTGATGAAGATCCGAGGCGCAGTGCGATCCTACTACGTGCCTGGGACATCCGACCAGGATTGTTCGGCTCGCCATGGCTCGCCATCAAAAGGTACATCTTTATGAACTATACCCTCTGGCTATGACTAACAGTTTGATATGGAAAGATCCACCCATTTTTAAGTTCGGTAAACCATCTATTTCGATTAGGGCCATGGCTTCCATGGCTATGTTAGTCATAACCAGATGGTACATAAATGATATTCACAAGGGGGAACCTTTATTGAACATATTCATGAACATATCATGAACATGTGGTGCTGAAAAACTTGGGGAATATCTCTCTGCTGTTTCCCCTCCATATCTGGCAAAGAGGATATTCAGGACCTTGGACAGTGGATGTCGTGTAAAAAAATCCAGGCCTGGTTGGGCCTGGTTTTTCTGGACGTTGACGTTGCAAGACATCCAAATACCACAGGGTGGGACTCAAACAAAGTAAGTTTGCCTGGAAAAAATGGGCGAACTAGCCGATAGACCTGCTAACCGTGAGAGTCACCAACCCCCCAACATCACCTCCGAAATCAGCCAAGTTCAACATTCCCCAGGACTCCCCCACTTCACCAAATCCCCAAAATCTCCGAAATCAGGGCTTGTGGAACTAGCGGATATCAAACAATGGGGTACACTTACTTAAACCCACAGAGGAATATTCCAACAAGATAGATGACCCGTGGGTGAAAGAAAAACGGAAACCATAAGTTTGCTACACATCCACTTTTATCCTCATCACCCAAAAAACATACCATCTGGTTATTTAACATAGCCATGGAAAATCCCCAAAATAAATGGAGGTTTCGTTCGCTGGGAAAATCATCTATTTCGATTAGGGCCATCTATACCATGGCTATGTTAGTCATAACCAGAGGGTAAAGATCCACGCGCAACTAGCGGACTTTCTCTCGGTTTTCAGATATAAGTCGGTCAATCAGGGCAGCATCGATGATCTCGAGGGCGCTGTGGAGGGCCAGGCGAGAAAATTTGGAGATGGGGATGATACTAGTACCCTCTGGTAATTTAACATAGCTATTGAAATTGACCATTTATAGTGGATTTACCCATTGAAAATTGTGATTTTCCATAGTTATGTTAGTTTACCAGAGGGTATATAATATGTATAGTAACACGCTTATATTACTGGTATTCTATACCATTTTGGGGATATACCATTATATATATATACACTATTAATTACTATGAATACATACTATTGTATACTACAATAAGAATAATCATGTTTAGCCCCTGTCAATCTTAAATAAGGCCATGGGAAATCCGAGAAGATCTGGATGAACTAGAATGACCTCACGTCTTTTTACGTCACTGGAATGATGGGAATGACATAAGAGGAATCATCCCCAAATGGCTGCATGATAACAGCGATTTTCAGGTTGGTGAATGATTTTTTTAGCCACTTAAATGTTGAAGTATTGTTCTTGATCAATTCTAGGGTGATTTTAAAGTTTTGTTTGAGCAATCATTGAATTTTCATTGTTTCTTTCCGACTGTATTACTATGCTTCCAATCTCAGAGAGTTTCATGGTGCCCTCAGAGTCAGCGAAGTTGGTTTAAATGAATCAATGAATCGCTAGTTTTTTTTTTGGTAGTGGTTTGTGGTAAATCATTCTATATTACATATAGAATCATATGGGAGTCGTTCTAAAACCCATGCAAGACTCAGATAGTATCCGAGTGAAATCTGTATGGACGTGTCGAAAGGCCGCCTTTCAGGGGGGCGACAGGGTCGCGAAAGGGCGGCGTAAGGGCAGTTTTGGGGAACCATAATTTTGAAGAACCCCCATACAGATTTACATAGTTATCAATAGTTGATGGTGATTAATTTGGTTGAATAACTATTAATAGCTGTAACAAAATAAATTAATGATGTTAATATTGTTATTTAGTTATTAATCAGTGATTATAGTTTTTCACATCTTTTTTTGTCTTTAAATCCACTTTTTCAGTTGGGAGGTTGCAAAAAATCGTTGGGCCGAATGTCCAAAAAAGGCCAAGGTGGAGCTGAAGGATGTTGCAGAAGCCAAGACGATGTTGGAAAAGTACAACACGATGATCCTTGGCGGGAGACATCCTCAAGGATAGCTGGGATGTAAACCATAGGAAAACCATAGGAAAATGGTGGTTTAATGGGATTTAATGGGATTTAATGGGATTTAATGGCACTTACCCTCTGGTAAACTAACATAACTATTGAAAATCACAATTTTTAATAGGTAAATCAACTATAAATTGGCCATTTTCAATAGCTATGTTAAATTACCAGAGGGTAAACCCCTGTTGGTTGATGATTGGTTCGGAAATTTTATACTACATATATTGGGGATGATAATAATCCAATAGGGCATCCCGTTCTTAACCAACCAGGATTAAATGGAATGACAGAGGGGTTTGGAACACTGCTCAAATGAACTAACTTAGACATAGCGAACTGGAAAATGAGCTAACTGATACCTGGGATGTAAAAAAACATCGACAGTTTGCGAACTGGAAAATCACAATGTTTAAGTATTTTTGAGAGCTAAATACCCGGGATGTAAACTAACTAACAGTTTGCAACTGAACAATTCTTAAATATGTTTCTAATAGCTAATTAATTATATCCACTGTATACATGGCAATTGAAAAAATAACTATGTTAAACTACCAGAGAGTATGGCTTCAAGAAAGGGGGCTTTGAAAGGAGGTTTTAATATAGATATTAGTTAAGTTGGAATCCGAATCACTTGGTAAACTAAGGTAGCTATTGGGGTAATATAACAAACTAGTGAGGTTTATAAAGCATTTTTTCACTGGAGGGCTCCTAGTGTTACTAAACCAAAGTGACGTCTTCAATAGGAAAATGATGAACACAACATTGGAATGATGAAAAATCACCTCAGATCCGGAAGCTATACAACATCAACCATCAACCAAGCATCATTTATGCATGACATCAACATGTATCAAATATATGCAATTTTTTTGTTGCTAACCCCCTATCGTTAGCGATTACAAGCTGGGGGACTCCAACTTGCAGCACCAAAAAATCCTACCAGCCTACATCCCTTACAGCTCTCTTTGTTTGAGAGCTGATCTGAAGAAAAACTCTGTGAGCCATGATCAAACCATGCCAACATCTGGTTCTTTTGTCCCCACGACTGGGGACACCCATTTGGTCATCTGTGGGATGACCAAGGCCCCCCAGCTGTATCATGTTGGTGAACAAAAACCATGACATCCCATGGTTTTTTCGCCAAAAAGCCATCAACAAAAATGGAGCAAGGCCCCAAGGCATAGCCAAGGCTTGGATGGCGATTCACCATCCAGCGTTTTTGGGCTTTCCCCCATGACTTGGGAAACCTCCATATCCCACCCCCTTCAACTCCCTGCAACCTGACGGCCTGACGCCGTGGAACCATCAGGATTAGCTCCTTCCGGAACTTGCACGCCTATGATGCGGAAGTCTACACGAAGGTCACTCCAGCCATCAAGGACCATGGGCTCTGGTGATTATGGCACCTGCCATATGGCTTTGTCTGAAAATGCTACCCCCGCCCCAAGAAATACTTCAAAAAATTGCAATTTCAACGGGATCATCAATGATTCGCTGATTTGGGATGTTTTTTTTGGGGGTACCATCTTTTCAGATAAACCTATATTAATGGGTGTGTATCATATATTAGGGACATCAGAATTCAGAAAAATCCACCACAATGATATTTAATCGGGACAATCATTAATATGACCCAATATCATATTTACCATGATACCATATATGACTGATGACATATATCATATTTAGCACTGATTTGAAACTATATACCACCACATAATATTCATTATTCAAATGATACGGTGGGTGGTTGCGAAATCCTGCACCACCAGCCGGATGGTTGAAATCCCAACAAAATAATGGGATGATAAGCAACCATCCACAGTATTTTCCATATTTTTGGCCATATTTTGAGGGTATATCACCTGAAAAATAGCCCTGACAAATAGGCCCAAAACATATGGTAGGTACCTCCAATTTGGGTTCCTGGAATGGCCATTGATTTTCTATCTGGTTGGTGGTTTGGAACATATTTTTTTTTCCATAATATATGGGGATGTCATCATCCCAACTGACGAGCTCCATCATTTTTCAGAGGTGTAGGTATACCACCAACCAGCCATTGGTTTTCTATGATTTACCCTCTGGTAAACTAACATAACTATGGACAATGGCCATTTGTGGTGAGTGTTCCCATCAAAAATGGTGATTGTCCATGGTTTTTGGTATGTTTACCAGAGGGTACCATCATGACTAGCCGCTAATTATCAAGCCACGTAGCCACGCAGCGTGGAGGAAGTGAAGGAGAACGCTTTCGCCCAGATTCGCCACTGGGCCGAGTGATGTTTTGGAATCCCCGAAAAGAGAGAGGAGTGAATAAATGTTCACTTTTTCAAGTCGGATTTTACTTTTCTATGTTGGGGGTTGCTACATATGTTTTTTTTGGTGTGTATGTATATTGGTGAAGGATCTTTTCCATATGTTTCTTGGGTTAGGGTTAGAAAAATAGGTATGTCCAGAATCTGTTGAGTCTGCTCATATACACGATGTGGTTTTTCCCCAAGTTTTTTTTAGTGGATCTCAACTCCCCATCTATGGATATATCTACCACTTAAAACCACAGTTCACCACTTGGTGAACTAAAGCAACTCAGCTAAAAACCCGGATCACTACCTTGTACTTTCATACGTGTACATAATTGTGTACATGAGATATCATGAGAATTCATGAGATATATGCACATCATTGAACATATACAACATGCATATTATGATCTATAGATAGATCTCTCCCAAACTGGGCACTTGTGCACATCCCAAGAAATCAAACAGCCGTGACCAGGACGGCACCAGAGATTTTGGGTTACTGTGCCCAGAAATATGGGGAGATTCAATGGTTTGCCTGCGGGAAAATCTGGTAGAAAATCACGGAAGCCCCGCAAGAAGTAATCCATTGAATGATCAATGATGGATGAGGTATGATCAATGATGGATCAATGATGGATCAATGATGATGATGATGATGATGGATGATCAATGCGGGAAAATATGCGGATATTCAATTGGATCATTGATAATCCAATGAGATATGGTCGATGATGGATGATGATCAACGGTGGATGATGACACTATTGGGCTTACATTGCTAAATACATCTAAATAGCCCGAAGAAAAATATCGAACAACTTGGTTTAGCACTGGATCTTTTTAGTGGGTCCCAGGGTCCCAGGGTAGACCGAATTCCACGAACAACTGGGATGATGCTGTCTACCCACAGCCCGAAAATGGTGGTGGTGGGGTTCATAATCCCACCACTGCCAATAGTCGTCTTTGGATATCTGTGGATCTTTATCCTACACATATGCAACCTATGGTGCTGGAATATGCACACCAACATGACTAGCCCATATACTATACATGGAGCATATGGGGTATGAACAGTGGATTCTCCAATATTGATCAATATTCTCCAGGGGTTGGTAAATGTCCCAATTGAACATCACCCAAGTATTGATATAATTTCCAGCAGATATTTGAAGGTGATATTCAAAATCCCCAAAAGGGACATTTACCAACCCCTGTTCTCCAATCATCATCCAGATCTTTTGGACTTTCTATGCATTTCTATGCTACCTGACTACCTGAAGCCCATAATTTTTCCCCAAATTTTGCGGAGCTCAGGTTTCATCTGTGACATGATGGGCATCAAAACCAGCAAGGCGCCAAAACACAAAAACTCCACTGCAGTGGAGTTTAAGACTGAGGGGACCACAGATTTTAGATGGTTTTAGTATGTTTTTAGTCTTAACCAATTATTGGGATACCCAATTTTGACCCATACACCCGTATCAGAGATCTTTAGGTAAAAGATAGTTAATATGAATCAAACAAGATCTAGGGTCCTAGGTTGAGGGTTGAACATGGACCAATGATTTCATCAAGAGATGTGAGAATTAGAATTCGATACCCTCTGGTTATGACATACAAAAAACTATGGAAAATCACCTTTTCTAGTGGGAAAACTCACTATTTCTATGGCCATTTTCAATAGCTATGTTAGTTTACCAGAGGGTACACGTGGATAAAACAGTAGAGTTGTGTTTTCGATGTTCTTCTAGACGTTTCTTGGATTGGTATGTTTGCACCATTTTTTGTTCTCAATTTTTTAGAATTCCATCCCCCAATCAGGGTGTATTTCGAAGGGGAAAGAGACTACTTGATATTCCGCTGTTTGAAAAAAAGCTTGGCCATGGCCAGAATCAATAATGCCTGGTGGAGGGCTATTCAATCTTGGGGGAATGGGACTAAGATGGACTAAGTATATTTTTCACTCCGGAACCATCACTGGCGTTCCAGTTTCACATTTTTTAGACATGCCAATGGCATTTCGAGCCTCTGAAAAGTTCATATTTCATGTTGGGATACCCTCAACCTGAATTGTTCCTTACCTGAGTTTTTGTTTTTAAATGTTTTTTCCCCTTCAACTCTCCATCTCCGACTCATCTCCAAAAACACACCTGGCCCCTTGCGGGGCCTTCAGGATGCGCATTGCCTCTCCGACCTCTGGGGAACGCTGGGAATGACCAAGTTGGAGTTCCCTTCCGACTGAGCCGCGTCGGATCGATGATTCGACCGATGAAGGACCGAGCGCTGCGATGCGCTACGCGTAGCTGGCGTCATAGAGAAAAGGGGGGGCGCCTTTTTGTGGCATCGGTGATGGCATGGGGGATGGTCAAATGAACCCTCTGGTAAACTATAGAATAACTATTGAAAATCACCATTGTTCATGGGAAAATTCACTATTTCTATGGTGATTTTCCATAGTTATGTTAAATTACCAGAGGGTACCTTTCAACGACAAAGCCATCTACTGTACAGGTGGTATTTCCAGTGCTATCTTGATTTGTCACAAGGCTTTGAAGTTGGGAAGCCCAGAGATAAAGAAATGGGATCTGTGCGTGTCACCTTGCTACAAACTCCAAGATACTCCAAGCCCACGAATCGTGGACAGCCTCAACCGACCATGTTGGTGGATATCACATGATATCACATTTGCATCGAAACCTTCTGGCTTTTACAATTAGTTGCTTGATAGGTTTCGCATCATAATCCCCGGTAAACCAGGAAGTATAATCCCCTATACCATCTGTTTATTTGACATAGCCATGGAAAATCACCATTTTTAATAGGTAAAATTAGGTAAACCATCTATTTCTATGGGCCATCTATACCATGGCTATGTTAATCATAACCAGAGGGTAGCTATTTTTTCCATGGCTCTTTACACCTGGACGATGCCGTTCTCCGCAGGCGCCCGAGCCGGAGGAGCAGCGAAAGAAGGGACGGACGCTGGGAGCAGCGGAGCCGCTTGGACCCAACGGACCCAACGGGGGATGGTCATTCTCCACGGGATGGAGTTTCCAAAGTTTCATGGGTTTTTAATATTTTTTAATGGTGATTTTAGTGGGGATTTCTTCATCCACTTTTTATATCTTTTTATGGGATATACCAATATACCCTCTGGTGATGTCAAAATAGCTACTGGAAATGACCATAGAAATCGTGGATTTTCCCATGAAACATGGTGATTTTCCATAGTTATGTGGCTGTTTACCAGAGGGTAGTTTGAGACACCCCCATATTTTTTTAAAGGACAGGTACGGTATAATTATTCAACACAGCTATTGGACATCCGTCATCTTGATAGGTAAATGATGGTTACAGTAATACAGGTACATCATCCAAAAATGGACCATTTTCCATAGGAAAAAAGGCGTTGCATCCATGGCTCAAACAAATGCAATACATTATGACATGATATACCTGTATCTAGGGAAATGGCTAGTTACAGTTACATACATCTAGGTCTATGGTTTGCGCGTTTTCAGAAAGGCCTGTGTCAGCCACACACAAAACCTAGCAACAAACAACTTTAAAAATCAACAATGTTCTTTTGAAACAACTTTCTTCTTTTGAAACTTCTTTTAATAGTACCC
>Ga0126342_10021652_pt1 | contig 10691 bp, 12 predicted proteins | sample Cyp1metagenome_FD_92528 | JGI IMG/M metagenome (GOLD analysis project Ga0126342, IMG submission 92528) | Coral microbial communities from Lord Howe Island, Old Settlement Bay, Australia - Cyphastrea 1 metagenome | ecosystem: Host-associated > Invertebrates > Cnidaria > Coral ... | reverse complement strand
GAGAGTAGGTCCTTATTCCGATTCTCCATTGATCACCCTTTCAGGATGCTTAGGAGGTTCTTGGTGAATCTTGCTTATATTCAATTGCCCACAATGGCTTAGCGTGAATATGGGATATATCCCCAAATCCAATGATTAACCTCCATCTTCCTGATATTATGTGCTATCAATATATGGGTTTGTCTGAAAACAGGGTACCCAATGAAGCCTAAATCTACTGGTTAATCATCACGTTCCCCATTAAGATTATCATTTCTTGGGGGTACCCACTGTTCAGACAAACCCACTGTCGGTCATTTTGGAGTATCCCTCATTGTCCGACAAACCCGCATATACTGCATTTACTTGCTTACAATATGTCCGCTTATATCCCCGAAAGTCTCATAAAGTATCTCTATGTCCGTCTTGAATCCCTATGTTTGATGCTTGCATCATTTTAAGTCCCATTAAATCCCTATGTTTGATGTGTAAATCTCATAAATCCCCAAAGTTTGATGGCTTAAATTCTGCATTTTGGAACTACAATCAATTCGACACAGCAGGAGATGGGCCTGGTGGAGCAGGATGAGGCCGGTGGCCGCATGATCACCAAGGAGCCGAGAGTGATCTGCTGGACCTGGCTGAAGAAGTGGAAAAATACCCACAGAAATGGCGGATTTTAAGCATCAAAAACTGGGAATTCATTGGATGTTAAGGGTGACAATGGTGATTTGAGATGATTTTCAATGGGATTTCATGGGAGTAAGATAGCTATACAAGTTGAATTACAACTATTAGGTGAATTCTATGGTTTATCGATGTTTATTGTAGATAGATATGACGATATAGTTAATGGGATTTATAAAACAGTGTGGGCAATCATCGAGAAAAACTGTTTATCTCCAGTTTATACATAAATTACAATAGCCCATGATGTTTAAATGGTGAAGTTGCCATATCTTCGGAGCGTGAGCTTTGCCGAGAGAAAAAACTGTTTTTTTCGGTTTCGGAGTCCCGACAGGAAGGCCAGCGTGAACTGGACACTGTGGCCGTGCAGGCGGCAGCCGAGGAAGAGGACTGGGCAGTGAAGGGTCCAGCATTTCTGGAGACTCCATGAGAATCCTTCACTACTTGGGATACTTGGGGGTCCAGTACCAGTGAACAAAGTGGAGATATTTCACTAGAGTAAAAAAAGGGGCACCCATATCCAACTTTTGGGTGGTTAGAATCTCATAGTTAAACCCATAGAGATTACACCAACTAGTGCCATGGTTGAGGTATTCGCCATCGCTGGCTCAAGGATTGGCTGATTAGCCCTTTTAAACATCATCATTTTTTGGGAGTGGGAGTTTCTAGAACGGAAAAGCATGGGGAGCCGTGGTCAAAATAGCACAATGAGACAAGTTCCTGATGACCTGGGGGCACTTGATCCATACCCTTGGGATTGGCCCAGGTCAGGGTGGTGTTTTGTTGTGATCCATAGGTAGCAACTGCAGCCCCAGTAACCCAGTCTATACATAGCATAGTTATCTCGGGGATGCCAGCTGGTTGGCTAGGAAGAAGAGGAGGATTGAGATGGTCAGCGACAGCGGGGCTCAGGGACAAAAAGGTCGGGGCAGATGCTGGGTCTTGGCGGCTTAAGCTCCATGGTAAACAAACCTGGCGATGGAAAGCAAATACCTAGCATCCCAGTCCAGGGTTGTGCACAGGAGGGGCTTCAGTTTTGGGGACCAGTGGTTGTTCTCTCTGTGTTTTGGAGAATGGTAGATGGGTCTGACACTTGGGATAGGATGTAAGTTGAATATTGTATATATTCTGTATAATAGAGATAGATACAGTCTCAATCTTAAATGGCAATGCTATTGGAATATGATGATGTGGATTCTTGGGAAGGGCACCTAACCCAGATCGCATCCTGCATCAAGCCGTATCATTTTCCACCTGTGCCGCCTGAAATTGTGAGGAAAGGAAAGGAAGATGTTGTGTTGAGGTTCCGTCTCAAACATAGAGGCTGCCATAAAATAGAATCACTTCCTTGACGTGCGTTTAATGATTATTTTCGTGCCATATCAAAGAATTCATCCAAACATATGTCCTGTTTTCTCGAAGTTCCATGGTGCGTCTTGACATGGTCGCCTGTTGCTCAAGCTTCGAATTTAGTGAATCAGCGGACAAGAGGTGGCATTCAGACCACCTACAGGGACAACATAAAGCGCAGATTGGCCAAGATGAAACGCCCATTGTCGCTCCGTAGGATTATGAGGGTGCGCTGTTGTGGTCAGCAGAAAAAACACGATTGTCACAACTCCAAAGAAAAGAAAAACTGCGGTTGCCGGTCAAGTGGGTGATTTTCATCGAAGTTGTGTCTATGAGGCAGCATTTATTTCAGGCGTTAGATTGTCATGGTTATTTCATATAATTGAGGATGGGTGCGCATACAGGGACATGGCTCAAAATGGTTGACCCCCCAAAATGGTTGTGTCACAACCCAGAATGGGTGTGCCTAGACCCTATATTTACCAAACAAGACAAGGGTAGTTGACGCAAACCGGTTCTACCTTTACCAATAATTGTTCACGCTCAAAGGGTCAAGGTGTATACATACCTCAGTACGGAGATTTCTTCACACTCACCTTCAAGTAAACTAATATAGCTATGGAGAATAGCCCATTTATCGATGATTTTGCTCTTGAACATGGTGGTTTTCCATAGCAAACTGTTTGATTACCGAGGGTATATCAACATTAATCATCATTGATCACCATCATTAATCAACATTAATCATCATTGACAATCTTGACAATCACCATCATTAATCATCATTAACAAGCATCAACCATCAATAACCATCATTAACCATCATTAATCATCATTAATCATCATTAATTCCCATCATTGACCATTGTTAACCATGATTCACTAAGATTAATCACCATTGACCGACCATCAGCCAACCAGACCCAAGGGCTCCGATCCCATTCAGCACTACGCTGATGCTGTCGGTGAACTGTCACTGTTGGTGACCGGTGTTGGGGAAGCCGTGCCGCGGTGAACGCCCATGGCCACACCAGGTAGGGAGAGGACAGGGGGGCCTCTATGTATGCATATGCTATATTTCGGCATTTTATTTTTGGTACTAGAATCATTATTATTGTTCTCATGTTTATTCATGATTATCATTACATACATTGCATATTTATTATTTATGTATACATTATCGTTCTTATGTTTATTCATGATTATCATTAATTACCTGCATTATATAATTATGTATGTATACATTGTGTATACAGTACGTATGATATATATATATATATATTGATTATATACTGTATTATATGTTGTTTTTTATTATACAGTATACATTCTATATTTGTTATTTCAGTGTATATTACACATATTATTGCATATAGTGTGTAAATGTAGTGGATGTCTTACAACATGTCTCTCTCTCTCTCTTTATATATATATTAATTACTGTCTAGAGAATAATTTACATCTCCATATATGTATATACGTATGTTAAATTGCGTATATATTAGATTATATACACAATATATATATATGTATGTATATACTTAGACTATGTCTAGAGATTAGATTGCATTTTCGCCATATACATACATTAGCTCATGTATATTTTTGCTTATGTTATATTATATACTATATATTATATTTTAGTATGCTACAATATATTATATAATATTATATTATTTATTTTATTATATAATTTAAAATTATATTATATTGTATTACAATTATATTATATTATATTATATTATATTATGTTATATTATATTATGTATTAAATTATATTATATTATATTATATTATACCATATTATATTATGTTATATTATATTATATTGTTTTTAGTGTTATATTAAATTTCATTATACGTTGCATGCACTCACTATATAATCAAGCTATGAAATACTGATATTTTGTAACATCTATGGTATGTTTATATATATATACACACACTTCAGTTTGAACCAATAAGACTACAGGTGAACACGCTTTTAATGGGGATTCAAAATGATGTGACTAACACGACGGATATTTTGCCAACAAGTAATTACTGATACAACACAGGGTATTGATATCACGCAACTATGCGTATGGGTTGAAACTTCAACTTCTATATGCGTTCTGGTTGTTTTAATTACTATCCGTTTCGGGAATTTTGACCCCACAGCAGTAGAGGTATACTGCTAGTATCAGCAAAGTAATCGTCGCGTGTTCTAACATGTTATATGCAACAGAAGAAACAACATTGTCTTCCAATTCAAGACCTTATTAAGGTGTTATTAAATCACCGTCAAGGCCTAGTGGCAGGTGCCCAGGACGCTCATGTCCTGGGTCATGTTTCAGGTGGCCTGCGACCGCCGAATCCAGCAGCATTGTTGGTGAGGTGCACTGGAAGATACTGGAAGGATCAGTTTTGGGGTTTTGTCGATTGAACCATTTAAAACACCCTGGTTGATGATTGTTTAAGATAGGGACTTTTAATAATTTATTGGAGATATAGTGGGGATCATGATCATCCGTAGTAGGGAAAACCTATCAACTAACTAGTATACTGAGATGGCATAGGGTGTATTTTTGATGGTTCAGTTGAGCACTGATGGGTGATGACTTTTGGATTCACTGCTGAATTCAATTCCTGAACCGTACATCGTATGGATACGTACACTTGTCCTTGCAAAGGTTGGCCAGCCCAGGAATGGCACGTCCAGCTGCCTCCTTGTAAATGGCCAAACACAATTTGGGCTACATAGAAATAGCTGCAGAGAATTACACGTTGTTGATTCCCAAGTCTTGAACCATGATGGTTTATTGATCACATCCTCATATTTGTGCTATATACATATTGTATATATTTAGCACTATCGATCAATATCACAAATTCTCATAGACATCCTGATATCCTGCAATTTGTTGTGTTTTCCCTTGGTAAATGTCCCACTGTGCGGGGGAATGGGTAGCTCGTGCTGGTGGCAGGCCTCCACCGCAGGCGCGTGGCACTGGGGGCGAGTGTTCCATCGTAGCAACAGATTAATGCACTTCACAACTGGCATGTTTGGGGACAGAAACGCAGCTACTATCCATATATGCTGAATCTATGCATTGTCCCAATAATCGTTCTTTGGACGTGAGTGGGCCAAAACTGTGGATTTTCTTAAGCCATTGGGCGACCAGAGCTTTTGACTACTCCCCGTGCTGGGACATCCAATGTCCCTGGTTGGTTGTCAGTTAATGTCAGTTAAATAGATTCCCATGGTCCTATCGCATTTTATTGATCCATGGCACTTGATAGTCATTTGATAGTTGGTTGTCAAGAGTCAGATTTTTTTCGTGGAAGAGGGGGTGCAACCCTTTGTTTTTTTTTAGAAACCGAAGCCGCTTGGTTTTTAGATCCCGGTGATTGTTTAAAGGTTACCTTCACTGAGTCCCTCGCCAGGGCGCTCTGGGAGGCGCGAGCACGAGAGCCAAAGGTACCCAGTGAATTAACAGAACATAAAACGACCTGGAAAAATATGGAAAACTCATATGGAAGAAGAGTAAATGCATTTTTTCCAAACCTCATATCATATCTATACTGATTTGCTCAAGGGTAGTTGAAGTGAACAGAACTTAAACATGCCAAAGTAAAGTCTCCGAGGCCAGGAAATTCTGACGTGTTCTGAGGGGAGGAATCCCAGATATCCAGGAGTTGCAATAGGATGCAAAACTCGCCTGGTGACCTGGTGGCCAATTGATCATCATGTTCTCTATGAAAATAGCGGGCCATTTGGAGGTACCTTCTGGTAAACATACAAAAAGCTATTGAAAATGGCCATAGAAATAGTGGATTTACCCATTAAACATTGCCATTTTCCATAGTTATGTTAGTTTACCGGAGGGTATTCTATAACCCAGTTTCAGACACTGTTCCTATATCCGTTGTGGTACAATCTCCACGTTGCCCACAATTGGATGATGGGAAGTCTTACAATAAACACAGGAAATCCTTTGACTTGAAGTAAACATCATGGTTTCCCCTAAATGTTCACTTAAATCAATCTATTGGCTATCATTCTTGGTGATTAAAATGCTATCAAATCCCATTAAATCATATTAAATCCACATGTTTCATGGGTGAAATGTCTCCTTTTTTCTCCAACATTCGCAGCTCTTCCCACCAGAACTGAACGAAGGTGGACTCCGACCTTTGGGCAAGGCAGGTCCTGCTTCTCTCCTGCTCAGGCCTGGCAGTGTGTGTTTTTCTATCATTGGCAGGAAGGGATTGCCTGATAGAGCTGGCTCATTCTCCAATCAGGTTTCATCATGTCTCATGACAACAATTCAGAGAATTCCGATCCACCGAGACCGCCGCCAAGCGGAACAGTCGCGAGCTCAGTGCACAGCAAGAGACTTGTTTGTTGTCAAGATGTTTTTGCATAGTAAGGTATGAGGTATCATGACAAGAAGAACCCACGGCATAGTGGCACATCAATCTTTCAACTGTTTGTTGAAACAGTCATAATACTCGTATTTTAATGTATTTTACGGATTTTACGGATAGTCACATGGGCAGCGGATGCAATGCCTGTTGGTTTATAGCTATAATTGGATTGTATTTTCTAGCCTGATAGGAAGCATTCCAAGCACAAGAACTTTTATTGACCAACCTATAGAAATCAATTTGCACGCGATGTTTAGGTCCCTTTAAAATATTGCTATCGTTTATGGTCATAATGATATCCCCGTTCCTCTTGCTTACATAGCAGTAGTTCTTTGTTCATAACCACCGCTTTCTGTTGGTTAAATCCCCATGTGTCTCTTGCTCACATCCTCACATCATCATGGATGATCAATCTAACTTTCAGTGATCCAACATTGGTTACAAATGGCTATAACATGCTATAACTATGTCTTTAAACCACCAGCTATTTTTCATATGGCTTCTCTCCCCTTTTTTTTGCCTCAACGGTCCCAGAAACGATCCTGCGTTCTGCAGGACGCAGGAGCACCGGGAGCACCTTTGACAGGCGCGCCGGTTTTTTGGGATGATCCCAGCTGACCAAATTCTGAGATCGGATGGTGTTGTTATGTATTGTTGTTTGTGCGTCAAAATCATATATATAAATCATTGACACCCGAACATGGACAGAGTCATACTAAAACATTGGCAATCTTGTAAGTCGATTCGTAGCCTATACCTACAGGACCTCTCTAGGTGAGAGCTGTAGCTCAACATTAGTGAGCCTCAAAACTGGATAAGAGTCAATAAACCTCTCTGTCTGTGTGTGTGCGTGCGTCATTTCCCCATTGAAATTCCGAACAACTATCTACTACCCCCATTTGCCAGTGAAAAGCTTGGCATAGAATGCAAATTGAAACCCAACAGCTTTCCGCTGTTGGGAACACGAGTATACAATCAACAATCATACTCGTAGAGGCTCAAAATTTAGTCCGATGAACATCAAATCGCAGAATCAAGTCTAAGGAAAGCATATGGGAACAGTCAAACCATGTGAAACCTCGCGTTTGAAACCTTGAAGCCACATGAGCAGTGTTCAAAACCCCCGCTGGTTGACTATTTCAGGGGCTCATACTATCTCAAACTAACCAACATACTTAGGATCTTAGGATACTGTATCATTAAATAAATCCAGTACCGGAATCCTTAGCAAGAAACCTGTATATCAGGGTCGTTCCAGCCCTTTATAGGGCAATGATAGCCACAAGCAGGGGACCATTCGCCGTGTTACCATATCTTACCTATATTTACCCAATTTCCCCCCCTGTGCCTGGGGTATCCTGGGCTGTTGTGAGCAAGCAGGTGCCACTGGTGCCGCTGCATTGTTGCTGAGGTGCCGCTGCACTGTGACAACCATCCCCCCCAGTCATGGGAAGTTTATGGCAATATATACTGTAGATAGGTATGATTATACATTATATATACGCACAGTACATCGCAGTACATAGTACTACGTATACACTATATTTCATATGGTGTGATCCAATTATATCGGACATGTATCTACATGTCCACATGTCTATATCTGTAGATATACATACACATTAGGCATGGCTTTCCATTCCTGGGATGCCCAAGTGACTGTTGTTTCGGCCGTGTCACTGGGTTGCTTCAGGGAAGTCTTGACGGAGACCCCTACAAGTACTCGTAAAAAAAACATGGTTTCCAGGAGTTGTTCCCTTCAACCAATCCATTGACTATAAGTTTTGATGATTATTGATGATTAAATCCCCATTGAAGCCTATTAAATCCCTATTGTTGACGGGTAATTCCTCCATGTTTTCCTTTCAAAAAATCGAATGGCCCCGGACCTTTCATCTTCGCGCCGGCAGACCGCCACCAAGTCCCACAGCCTTCATCTCAGACTCACGGTCTCAGTGAGGAAATGTACAATATTTTTGGAACCTTCTGTATCCTTTTGGAAACACGCGTTGACTTCAATAACTTCAATAGGCTATTTTAACCTGGTCAAGCTTTGATGAAGTCATCTTAAGTTCCCCATTTTGTAACAGTTTCAGAAACTGGAAAGATGAGGCTCAAGAAACAAACACGAGGATTCACACCAGATGATGCTGGGGTATGAGTGTGAGTCAAAACATTCTGGGCCACCAAAGATTGGCGAGTCATTCTGAGTACACCATCCAAAAATGCGTGTGGGTCAAAATGAACCAAACTTGGTCCCCCCAACATTGTCATCGTCAGAATATGATGTCTTATGTTTACAGATACTATGTGATGTCATATGGAAAATCCATGAAAAGCCCTGGTTTCCCTAATCGATCAATCGTTGATGTTCCATAAATATCTATGTTCCTCAAAGTGGAGAGTAAACTGTGTTTCCACAATCATACACATCTGAATATTTCAACACCCTCCTCGTTTCCTGTGCTCAGCCCGAGGATCTCAGCCCAAGCTCAGCGCCAGGAATGGATTTCCTGCGGGGGCGTTTGTGGCGATGGACACCGAGTATATTAATTACCATATATATATATATATTATAAGGACAAAGCTGGGATATGTGTCTGAAAATGGTGGATACACTCAAAAGGTGTCAATTAGTGAGAAAATATGTCAAGATTATCGATGCACGAAAGCTCAGAGCCACCTGGAGACTTGATGATTTTGATGTCCAGGAGCTCGTTCGGAGGGGATAAGTAGTGGTTTTATGACTGCTTTGTTGAGCACTTGGCGTGCTGATTTTTCGAACTACTGTAAGACTTGCTTTCGTTCAGCAACAAGAAGGAAGCAGCGGGGACAGACATCTGGACATAATATGTCCTCGTCAGTGGAAGAGGCGTTCGAGGTTTTGGTCATGTTTCCTTGCTGGGCAGCCGGTCTTGTGTCCAAACTTGTTCATTCCTCGTACGCTGCTCGATATTGCACGCATTTGCTTCTATGGCTCTCAGTTTGAACAGCAACGTACATCAGATCTCAAAGCTCTGTTTACTTTCTTGATGCTTTGAGATCTTGTAGGCAGGAACAGCACATTGCCTGGAGAAGAGGAAACACGGAAAAAGCATGAAAAACAAAACGCAAAGTGATTTCGGGATCTTGAGTCCAAAGCACGTCAGAGCCTCACAGCCATGAAGTGTTTCGGTCTTCTTCTTGTGTTGCTGTTGCCCGCATTTGGCTGGTGGTGTGAAACAAGCGATCGTCACGGCTGCCGGGGGCAGTCGAGACATTTTGTCCGAGAGGCAGCAGTGGCAAATCCATTTTTGGTGTTCCAGGACATCAAAACAAGCGTTTATGAGGAGCCCATTGTCGTGGATTGGGATGATGATGGCGATTTAGATGTGATCTTGAGGAAACAGAAGGGACTTTCACTTTTTGAGTTCAAGTCAGGGAGGCGCTTTGTGGAAATTGAGCCCAATCCGTTCCATGGCATTTCTGCTGGAGTCTGCCGACCTGCCGTTGTAGACTGGGATGGGGACGGAGTTTTGGACTTGATCGTCGGAGCTGAGGACCAAGTAGCTAAAGAGCTTTCAAGATGAAGTGATTGAGTGTTTTCACCAAAAGGGAAGTTTAGTTCGCACATTTCCCGACCTCCCCGATGAGGGGTGCCAGACTTCTTTTGGGGGGGTGAGGTAGCAATCCCCGGTGTTCAGGGGGCCCATAGATCCCAACTAAAGAGTTGTAACACTTGTGGTCAACCAGGCGGAGCGCAGCACAAAAAGATCCATTGTTTGGTGTCGCACAAACAACTCCAATGAATCTTCCGAAATCATAGGCCAAATTCATTCAATTTTGGTGCCTTCATAGATTTAGTCCTTCAACTTTTCATTTTCATTCATGTGCACATTCATTTACTCAATGTTTTTTTTTCCGGACATGACTGTATATGTCAAAGCATCTACAACTCACCACGATTCCCAAAGGCTATGGGCAATGTTTTCCTGTAGTTTCTCGAAAAACTTCCGTATCGGTGCGGCCGGGCACTATCTGTTATAGTTATCTATATTTTAATATGTTATATACGTATATAATAGTTATATATATATATATATATTATATTATATATATATTTATTTAAGTAGATGTATATATATATTATTATGTACATATATATACCAGCACCCTCCAAGGGGTGCTTAATGGTTTTCTGAAATCTGTTTATACAAGGGGTGCCTAATGGAGACCCCTTACAAAACCATGTTTTGAGATTGATGTTTTTTCACAACTCCTTGGTC
>Ga0126342_10021651_pt1 | contig 10691 bp, 8 predicted proteins | sample Cyp1metagenome_FD_92528 | JGI IMG/M metagenome (GOLD analysis project Ga0126342, IMG submission 92528) | Coral microbial communities from Lord Howe Island, Old Settlement Bay, Australia - Cyphastrea 1 metagenome | ecosystem: Host-associated > Invertebrates > Cnidaria > Coral ... | reverse complement strand
GTTGATGGTCATCCCATCCATAATAAGGATCCTTATAATGGTTATTATAAATCCCTATGAACCATTGGATGACTAGCCCCTATTAATGGTTATTAACCATGAGTATTGACCATAGCTCAAATGATATTGCCAGTACCAATCAGCCACTTAAAGAAGATCACTAGCCATCTGGGTCCCTGCAACTGGAAGAACCACAACTTTCAGCTTGAACAGGTCTGAAAAGTGAAATAGACCAACCAGCTCTCAGGGATCCCACATGGAAAGCCCCCAACTCTTCCATCCCTTCGCGCCTGCTTCCTTCCCCATGGCGCGAACTGCTTCTGCGGCAGCTTCTGCCTGGTGAAAGATCTCATCATATATCCCATGATATATGCACATACACAATGCCCATAAAATGGTTGGTTAGAAACCCTCCGGTAAACGTTTACATAACCATGGAAAGATCCACCATTTTTGATGGGTAAATCCACTATTTCAATGGCCATGTTCAAGAGCTATTTTGACATAACCAGAGATATGTGAGTATCATGGGTATCTAACATCATGATATAGTACATGGTTACATAATGTTACATACCCATAAAATGGTTAGATATGTTGGTTAAATAATACTGTATCCCATCGGGTTGGAATTTTGTTTCAGAATCCCCATGAACAGAAAATACATAATTCATACCATAATACATGGGGATATCATAATTCTAATCCCCATCGGATATCATAATATGTTACCCCATAATTTTCTGGATATCACCATAATACATACCCAGAAAATGGCTGGTTAGATAGCCCCAAGATAGCCCCCGAAAAGCGCCTCCGCGCCAATGTTCTGCACGGCGTGGGTCAAGTTCTGCAGGACCTTCTGTAACGCCTCCGTGTCGGACAAACATGGACAAACAAAAACAAGGATTTGATGGCTATACTACGGTATACTGCATAACACCCAACAAGGATATGTTGGTTAAAAATGGTTAAAACGTTATGATTTTACCCAACAAAATTGGAGGCTGGATCATGAAAATGATCAAACAATTTGGTTTTCTCCAACGCGCCTGATTTCGAGAGCGTAATGTGGAGATTCTCCAACAAAGCCATGGAAATGTGGAGTAAAAACAAACTTCTTGGACCCAACAAAAAACAAGGACATCAAGACCAGAATAGTGCATCTGGGATGTTTTGCAGGGTATATGATCTCTCTCGTATGATTCAACAAAGAAGGTGGTGATACATAATACAAGTATTTCAATTGTATTCAAGTGTGCCAACGGGGGTGTTTTAGGGCAAGCAAATAGCGGACAACCATCAAACAAATGGGCTTTCCTGCGACATTTCCCTCAATGTTTGTCAATGCTTTCAGTGCAGCAACCAAAATCAACCAAACCGAGGGATGCCACCAAGAAAAACATAAAATTCCCAAGCTCCAATCCAAATTGTGTGGGAAAAAAGACCATGGTTGTTTTTATGTTCCTGGCCGCATTGGTGTTTTTTGACACGTGAAATGGTGAATCGTGAAATGGTGAATGGAATGGTCGTAAACATCATTTTCCCATGACCCTCTGGTAATTTAACATAGCTATGGAAAATCACCTTTTTTGATGGGTAAATCCACTATAAATCACCATGTTCAATAGTTTTTTTGTATGTTTACCAGGCCGGGTAACTACCCTGTCATAATCCAATGCAATCGACAATCATCTGGGTAAATTATAATATTTCACCAACCTGAATTAAGGCCATTTGGGGAGGATTCCCCTTACTAACCATTATTCCAGTGAGGGAGAACAGTGAGGTCGTTATAATTTACCCAGAATCAATGCAATCGACAACACTATAAAATCCCATTAAAACACTATAAAATCCCATTAAACCACTATAAATCCCATTAAATCATCCATTTATAGTTGATGTTCCAATTAGAACCTCCATTTACTTCGTGGATTTCCCATGTTTGACGACACCGGAGGCGCATTTTGACAAATTCCGTTTCGTCAATTTCCTGTTGAGTCACATCCCAAATCCATTTAACCAAACAAAATCATACCAAATCTCACAAAATCATGGATCATATGGTTAAAAAATGGCATACAAAAATGGACTTTTCAAATATGTTTTTTTTGTTTTTAATGACTCATGAAATGTCATTTAAAAAAAACAAAAACAACCTGGCCACGTTTCTGAGGTTTTGGTCGCCTCCAACTCATGCTTCATCTGCGGATCCTTCACGTCCTCGAGTCGTGTTGTATGGAGTTGATTGTGGTAGGTTTATGGTAGGTTTATGGCAGGTTTATCGGATGTTTCATGGGTGGAAAATACATGGACTATATTAATGATGTTATCCGATACGATTCTCCTGATGGATTGTTCCCCAGTGATTCTCCTGACGTGGGGGTGTTGGTGGTTGACCTACCCCTCTGAAAAATGATGGAGTGAAAGTCAGTTGGGATGATGATTCTTCCCAACTGAATGGAAAGTCATAATCCATTCGTGTTCCAAGCCAGCAATCATATATATATTATATCTCTATATATCATTGGATATATTGATAATTATATATATATATGTACACAAGCAGCTTATACAAGCTTTGATGTTTCCAGGGTCAAAGCATGGGATTTTGCTGGGCGACTGGGTCACTGAGTCACACCATGAATGGGAAATCCCTACATGAGATGATGACCTCACCAAACTGGGCATACCTCGCTTGATCTGCCAATGTGGAAATATCTTGAGATGAAAAAAATCTCATCCCGACCTCTAAAAGTCTGGAAAGGTTCCTGAGAATTTCGCTGATTGTTTTTTGGGATATCATAGGATTAGCCATGGATGGGATCCTGTAGATCGGCAACCCACACAGGCTGGGTCAAGATCCATGGTTTTGGGGGCCCTCAAGTTCTTTGCGAAAATGTTCATGATTTTCAGACTGGGGACTCCTGGGCTTTATAACCAAAATAGCTGTTATGGATGTTCATCCAGTAAACATATGGAGGTTTCATAGAATTAGCTACAAATCCCCAAATCATCCAAGTCATCAGACAATTTTACTATTGAAACCTATGGTGACTTGGGGATACCCCATTTCAAGAAACCCCCATAAACTACGACAAAAAGGTGTCCCAGACCTCAGTGTACCCTGCTACATTTTTTAAACCTGGCCTGTAACATTGGGAGTCCATGATTAGGACAGCATCCCATACTTGCTGGTCAAATTTCATTAAATCCCTTTATGTGTTGGTTACCTATCACATTTTTTTCAGGATTAATGATGGTTATCCAACATTTTAGGGGCTTGGCTGACCCTTTTGCGGGGTTGATCCACCATTGAATCCCCAACAGAATATACTGTATCAATTAGATCATTGAGCAACCATGGTTTATTAATCATATCCCCAACATTCTTGATATTTAATTTCAACAACCTTAGAATTGATTCCCACTAAATCCCATAAAATCCCATTGACAATTCATTAAATGTAGATTCTCAGAGGAAAGCCATGGACGTCGATATCTATGTTGGCCTAATAACATCCTCACAATCAAATCTATGGAGTGATGGACAGATTTCATCCATGGCGTCCTTTTGCGGCACTGGGATAGGAGCGTCGTCCAGGTTCAACCTGAGCCATTCTGGGAGTTAAATCGTGATTCATCAACCATTCTGGGATTTTGGGGACTTTAGAGACTTTACCCGGCCTGGTAAACGTTTACATAACTATGGAAAGATCCACAATTTCTAGCTGGGTAAATCAACTATAAATGGCCATGTTCAATAGCAAACTGTTAGTTTACCAGAGGGTAAAAACCATGAACACAATAGGGACTTCACTGATTGATGGAAACTTTGTTTGGGGGCTGTAGGAGGACAAGACAGTATACAACAGCCTCAATACTATAGTAACTATAGGCACTCAACTGACTTACCCAAAAAGTGGACGTGATATATCAATCCCATCCCCATCCATCCAACATTAAGCACTCACCATGACTGGGCCTACATGCTCCAGCCATCAAACACGGGGAAGCGATCAAAATGTAGGGATTTAACAACAATAAATTACGATTCACTAAAATTTCTAGGATTCTAACCGATTCGAACCATCAAAACGATGGAATTGTCCTGAAAATCCCAGGGATTTGTTTCTGGTTTCTTTGAAGTTTTCATGGGATTTCTATGGCTTTTCAGGGGATTTCCAATGGTAAAGCCACGGCTGGGACCGGGACATGTGGCGCCCAGCGAAGGCCAGGTCGCTGCTCAGAGTCGGCGCACCTTGGCGACAGCGTTTCTATTATGAACATATGGTGATTTAATGGTAATTTATGGATTTTTATGGTGCTTTATTGTAATTTATGGGTGATTTAATGGGATTTACTGGGAAAATTTAATGGGTATATATGGTATATATCTGGTATAACTTATACGGGTTATAATGGTATATATATGGTTATATGTATATATTCATCTATTAATTATAGTATATGGTTATATAATGTTATAAAGTCATACATATATATAAGTGGTTACGATATAATGATATCTCATTGTATATGGGACAAGACGACGATCTGGGACGACTGCAAACACGCCAAGTGGGATGATCCTCCTTTTGTAACTGGCATCAGAAGTGGCGAAATCCCATTTATGTGCGGGGTTGTGAAGAACTCCCCATTTATTCAATGGGAATTCCAGGATCCTAAAATGGAGGTACTGTACCACATAAGGCCATATTTTGAGGGTATATCCCCTTACATAGGCCTAAAAAATAGGCCTTATATATGGTAGGTACCTCCCATTTAGGTTCCTGAAATTGCCATTGACTACAGAAGCCAAACACACCCCATGACACAATGACGTTAGTAGATCATCATCTGTACCAGTGCCCCCACCACCTTCTATGGATAGAACACAAGCAAATTATCATGAAGCGGGTGATGTTCCAATGCCATCAAGTATCCCTACAAGTTTGGTAGTGGATACAAGGATGATTGAGTCTAGGCTATAGCCAAAACTCCTGAGCATTGGAAATAATCCAGGTTTGATTGCAATGATGGGGGTGGCCATGTGTAAGTACAATTTGCTGAGTCAGAACCAATCATAATCCCATTTGCACGTGTAACTGACCATAACAAACCTATAAAAGTGGTAAACCCCACAATTGACCATCCTGTAAAAATGACCATATAGATGGTTGTTAGAAGCCATCCCTAAACGGTAATTTCATTTTTGGCTTTACTGGTTTACCATCCTTTTGTTATCCCATTGGTATCCCATTGAATGGTTCTTGGGATCACGGGAGCATTTTTTAGAGTCCAGTCATGTAGAATCCGACCAAAAAATAGTGGCGTAGTGGTTTTTATGAACTTTGCCATCTTCATTGGGGTTTACTTCATTCTACCTCCTTCTTAAAATGAGGCTCTCAACAATCACGAGGATAGCAGCGGTCCTGTTGAACATGGAAAGTCCAACTTCTGTAGACGATTCTCATCAGAACATCATGAAGTTTCCAGATCTCTAACAATTTACCAGGGGGTAGATTGGCAAATACACATGTTTTTCCACAGGATGGGGCCCCCAAGATAGCTAAGTTGGTTTATAAGTGGCTTAACAATGGTTTACGGTAGATACAACTATAGTTAATGGATATTATAATGGTTTATATACCAACTTACAACTGGGGGGCCCCATCCTGCATGACCAAATTTCCAGAGATTTTCCAGTAAAACCATCATAAAACCCCTTTTGGTTGATGGTAAAATTGGGGATGGTGGATCCTATTGTTTTTACTAGCCATATATGAACCATAACAAAATATGAACCATGTAGAATGTTAGTAAAAACATAACCATAATCTATAACCATTATATTAATTATATTATAGATGGTAACCATGACAAAATACTATCCATTATGGATGGTAAATACTAACATTATAACCATATATGAACCACATAGATTTACCGATTTTTTCCATACCCGGGATGGTATTTTTGTTTTTTCACCACCAAGGGGCTCAAGTTGAAGAGCTGGCACTCCAACTTCCCAAGCTGCTGCAAGAACTCCTGACCCGACGTGGTGATACAATAGCGAGCCGGAGATGTGAACCAAGTCCATGTCGATGGATTTACCCTCTGGTAAACTAACATAGCTATTGAACATGGCCCAGTCGAAATAGTTGATTTACCCATTAAAAATGGTGGATCTTTCCATAGTTATGTAAACGTTTACCAGAGGGTACAATGGATTTAAGGGAACATCTACAGTAAACCAATGTCAACCATGCGTTTTTTCATGATTTTTACTCATGAAACTGCGATTTGTCCCATCTTCGGGGGATCGTTTTCTTTGATTTCAGTGATGTTTTCAAGGGGAATATCTAACTGGGATTTCTACAGATCTAACCATATCTAACTGGGACTTCATGATGTGAATATGCTGTGGAAATGGGGACAGCCCCCTCAACTCATGGAGGAAAATCTACGCAATCTGCTGGTCCATTGGGATGATCGTTGCATTTCCGAATGGTTTGATATACGGAAATGGGTTGATCATCATATTTCAATCATATGAGGCTAATACTTATTGTATAATAGATTATCATATATTTTATACTTATAGTATTGTCATAGGCTAATGATATAGTATTGGATAATGCTTATTATTAGATATCATACGGTTTGTATTGGATAATGGTTATTATAATGATACTAAATCATACTAGTTGGTGGTTTGGAATGGATAATACTAGACACACATGTTTGTTATCATCCTAATAGCCCCTTAATAATCACATATACCATACCACATGATAAATAACTAGTGACTAGTACAGTAATGGTATTGATACAGCAATTCCGCGGTTTATTACAGGCGTGTCCCATAGAAATGACCAAATCACTTGGTCTGCGGGCCCCTTCCCAGTCTCCATAAAAATTACCATATTGGGGTTTACCCCATTTTCAGACACACCCACCTATCATATCAAGGTGATATCAGTGATATCTCTCATTATATATTCATATTATATGCATCTTTATATAACATATGACCATGTTGTCATTGATCTGGGTAAATCAAAATAATTCACTGAATAGTTCGGCCATTTGGGGATGACTTCCCATATAAAAACCATGATTCCAGGGCTCGGGAGATCAGGGTTCGGTCGTGATCAAATTTACCCGGATTGATGTCCACCGCATTTTTCGTGAATCCCAACCACTCCCCGCCCCCCGAAGTACCCAGCCATCGGCACCTTGCGCGGATCCGCGATCGACCTGCGATGCTTCAGGAAGTGATAGGCATCTCTCAGGCTCATCTTCTCCTGGACGAATGGAAGATGGAGATGGTCATCAATCATTCTATAGGGATATGGATATATATATATATGGAGATATATATGGTTAATATATGGTTAATATTTTCTGAGATATTTGATGTCATCAATCATAGGGCCATAGGGATTATATATATATGAGGGTTTCCATAAATGGAGGTACCCCAATAGCTGGATGGGTTATAGTGGAGAATCCTATTAAAATAGATGATTTGGGATTATATACCCTCTGGTAAACTAACCAGGCTATGACAAATGGATACAAACGGCCCATTTATAGTGGATTTACCTATCTAAAATGGTGATTTTCCATGGCTATGTTAGTTTACTGGAGGATCATACGGAGTTTCCTGAAATGGGGGTACCCCCAATAGCTGGATGGTTTATTTCATGGAAAATCCTACGGAAATTAGGATGATTGGGTGGGTACCCCTGTTTTAGGAAACCTCTATCTATCTATCTATCCATCCATCCATCCATTCATCCATCCATCCATCTATCTCTATCGATATAGACATAGATATAGACATATAGATATAGATATAGATATAGACATAGATATAAACCTATATATATATATGGTTATGGGTCATGGGTCAAAAGCCTGGTAATATAGGGAATCCTACGTCATAGCTGGTGAATGACATACCCAGTACATCCCCGGGTACCGGATGGTACCCAAAATATGGCAATTTCGTGGCTAACCTGACTCCACATATCAATAGATGGGGGTAGAATGGTTAGAATGTCTTTTTCTTGGGCATATGTTCTTTAAGCCAATCATAATGATATATCAATCCATTGATGGGATTCTGAGGATTCTATGGGATTTTTCTTGTGGCGAAACCAAGCTGATGCCCCAGCTTGGTTGGCAAAATCTTCACCCGAAGCTGTTGGAAAAACATCCACAAATGGACGGGACATGCAGCGGTTGAAACCTCTGTGGAAGGATCCGGCAAATTGACCCACCGAAAATTTTGGTGCCTGCGATAAACGTTTGCAAAGAAGATATGGACTCCCCCCTTGGTTTTTCCCCAGATTCATAATCTATGTAGGAGTGGTGGAGTTTCTCTATGTTTATCCTCTGTGCGGTCAAACACACAGTGATAGAATGGCTCCCCAGAAGTTGAGGCAACGATCCGGGTGTCAGGAATCATCTACAGCCCTTGATGGCATTGTTGCTAATGCAATCTCCCACTTTTTTGGAGTAGGTCTTCGTTTGGCTGATGAAAAATCCTGGCTTTTTCACTTTGGGTTCTCTCCCCATACTTGGTGGGTTACAACCTGCTTCGCCCCAGCAAGTGGCTGAACCATCCCAGCCGCGCAGGGCGTTCGTCCAAGCCACAAATTTCATCAGATAAGCCAAAACCTCAGGCGTTTTTTCAACAGTTCATCCAAGCAAACAAGTGCGATTTCACCGTTTCACCGGTAAAAATTGGGTCCCTACCCCCAGACCAATTGGTGTACCTCTTAGACATATTTCAAAATGACAATGTCAGGCGGGGTTCCTCTCCCAAATCAGTTGTTCTGGCTTCCAAAAGAAAATGGTTGGTCAAAGCAACCAGAACATGTTACAGGTTTTTTTCAACCATTCTTGTTGGTTACACCACCAATGCTGGTTACATGATTTATATAAACCTAGTAGCAGCAGCACATCCATACCACATCCCTACTTTTTGCTGGCTTTTTGACAATCAATCAAAACCCAACCCTGCATATGTATATATATATATACATAACAAAATAGTTCACACATCTCCACACACATATCATTAATCACTTCATATCCATGTGCCATTAATCCCTATCCCATCAAAATATATCAACATCCCAATGCAAACAAGTCAATAAAAACATTAAACAATAACATAAAATAGCTCAGAACATCATATCCATGAAAAATTGCCATTAATCTACATCCCATCAATTATCCCCATACAAATAAGTAAATAACATCAAATACCCTCCGGTAAACTAACATACCTATGGAACATCATCATTTAAAATAGGTAAATCCACTATTTCTATGGGCCATATTCAAGTTTGCAAACTGTAACAAATTACCAGAAGGTAAATCCCATTAAGTTACCAGTAAATCCCATTAAATCACCCTAAATTACCATAAATCACCATGAAATTCTGCCATTTTCAGCCCCAGACCTCCCCAAATCCGTCGCCCTTAACGGCCACGAAGAGCCCCAGCGGCCACCGCGGGGGACCGCGAGATGCCCTGCACGCAGTTCACCAAGACGCGGTGCTGCTGGGAGCTCTGACGCGCCTCGTGAAGGAAGTCCAAGATACCTTCGGATGGCGGGAAAGGCTGGTTTTTGGTGGGTTTTTCACCAGTTTTTGATGGGTTTTCCACCAGTTTTTGGGTTTTCCACCAGTTTTTGGTGGTTGTCCACCGGTTTTTGGTGTGTTTTTCACGGGTTTTTGGTGGTTTTTCACCAGGAAAAATCACCGTGACATGGTGGTAGTGTTCGAAAAAACAGCGGCATTGTGTTGCGTATTGGTTATAATAGGCAAACTTGGGTTGAAATGGTGGAGTCATAAACCTACTTCAGTAACTTTCTGGATGATACCTCTTCGGGAGTGGGTTTTTTGGTTCTCAGTGTGGATATCCATGGCAGATACCGAGTTGCTGTCCATGTCCTTCAAGATATCTTCGTCAGGTGTATCACCCAGCCCCACTTTCCTGGGCGAGTCTTTCAGAGCGTCAGAGTCATCCCAATGTGACGGAAGTCAGATAAAACCCAGATAGATGGGGGTATTTAATGTGTATGTATATATATAAATACATATATATATAAAGATTTTATTCCAACATCTATTGTATATCAGATTTAGGTCGAGCATCAAGATTGAATCAAAATATATGGCCAGTTTCTTTCTGACCGAATGAAGTTCCAAACAATACCACAAATTTTGGGACAAAAACATCCCGGCGCCTGGTTTACCACGCGTGTGTTTTGGCATTTTCTCAAGAATCTTTGTGATGACCTTCATGTTTATCTCTTGGTATTTGCAGGACTTTTGAAGCAATCATCATCATGTTTGGTCACAAAATGTGGCTAATTCCATTGTGCTTTATTTTTTTCATCATTTTTCACTTGTATTTGCACGCTTTTGTGAACGCCAGGAGTAGAAAGAGGCTGTTTCAGGATGCCTTGTTTTTTGATGCATTTGCGTTTCGCCACAGGGAGCCAACAAAAAAATCGGACTTTTCGGTTTTTTTCTGGGGCGGCACTTTCACTGCATGTTCGCTCGAAGAGTCTCGGCGTGTGCAAGTGCAAGAGACGAGGTCGGTAGCGTAGCATCACGTATGTGTGCAAGTGCAAGAGAAGAGACCGGTGGCGTAGCATCACG
>Ga0126342_10021650_pt1 | contig 10692 bp, 10 predicted proteins | sample Cyp1metagenome_FD_92528 | JGI IMG/M metagenome (GOLD analysis project Ga0126342, IMG submission 92528) | Coral microbial communities from Lord Howe Island, Old Settlement Bay, Australia - Cyphastrea 1 metagenome | ecosystem: Host-associated > Invertebrates > Cnidaria > Coral ... | reverse complement strand
CCATACCTACCATCCATACAATACCAACCACTCATGCCATATATACCATACCTACCATACATACCAAACATACCATACTTTCCAAACATGCCATACCAGACCGACCATACACACCATACATACACAACATACCATACCACACCCCCACCACACCACAGGGGGGGGAGGGGGAAGATCTCATATGGGGCCAGTATCTGGGACCCATCCCATGTGGGGGGGGGAGGGGGGGGTGGCAGGGCCTGGTGCATATATACAAACATTAATATAAAGTAATATGTTTAGCATCATTAATCAATGATAAGCTTAAACAAACCATGAAGATCCATGGTTTGTTGGTTTGTTTATCCAGATTTGGGAGGTAAAAAACAGCTCCAAATGGCGTATCCAAATTTGGGATGTCCCGAACCTCCACCATGGAATTAAGCCCAAAATGGGGTAGCTGTTTGGACTCACAAAATGGGGTATTTGTTGTGCTCGAAGTTAGTAAAAAACATCCGTGTTGGATAGGTAGTCAAAAATGTTTTGACTCACACCCAAAAAAACACCTAGCTTTGACAGTTCTTGTACAATCATTGGAGGGTAAAGTCAGGAACTCAAATTGCAAGCTAATTCTAAGCAGGAACCGACCATCATCAATGTTGGGCTACCGCAAATTACCCCCCCAAGATTTAGCATGTTGGTTCGGTTACATTTGGTAGAGGATAGAATGATTAACATTAGGACAAACCATGCCAAGTCCATATGACCAGCAATAAATGTGGAAACGAGCCACCCAATAGTCTGGTTCATATTTTCAAGCATTCAGCAAACATATCTCAATGCATTTTTTTCTGGCTGGATAAGGAAGAAAAACAAGTAGTGCTGGTTGCCCAAAAACCATTTATATAGAGTGACCTCGCCGCGTGAGGTTGCTACACCTTTTCCAGAATGATCCCCTTCTTGATCCTTTTATTGACCTATATATATATATAACTGGAATATCCCCATTTTCAATTCAATCATGGTTGATGGTTCCATTAGTTCTGTCCCCGTTTAATCATATCTCTGTTCGAAGGTGTCGACGCCGGATGAGGCTAAACCCTGGCTGAGTAAGGGGGTATCCCCCAAAATAGTGATGTCATCTGCTATTTAAATGGTACCCCTCGTTGAAATTGCCGTAAAAAAGAATCCGGGGTTGGCATTGTTAGTCATTGGGGATCATCCCTTAAATTTGCTTGAAATATGTTGAAATAATTATTTTAAAAACATATATATATATAATTGGTATAATGTGGGGACTGTTCTTTTACCACTCACTTATGGTATTTTATGGCGATCTTGGGGATGGTTTATGCCATTGAGTTTACCACATGATGTTGGGCATTGTTGGGCTACCCAAACAGTGCCTATTCTTGGACCCCAAGACTTTGACTGCGCCGACGGAATTTACCACTACGCCTTTTGGGACTGCTTCTGCTGGCAGCAGCCCACCATCTTCAGAGACCTTCGCGACGCCGGAAATTGATCGAAATGGGGGGCCGCTACAAAGAAACTCAGCACCCGAAAGTCATCACGCTTCGCAATCTATGAATGTTTTTTATATCTGGAAACGGCAAATTCTGGGTTCCCATTCTTTGTTTTCAGCAGAATTTGCTCTAGTGATTTTTTCACATCGGGCAATGAACAATACTCGAGTGACATCGCCCATTGCAAGATCCTCAACACGACCTTCGGTGCGATGATCATCGGATGTCTCTCCCGTGAGGCAACCCTCATGACCTATCTGTTGTACCATCGGTACCGTAATCACTTTCTTGTCACCAGCCTTCAGCAGAGTCACAACTTCGAACAAACCAATCTGAGTCTGAGCAACTTCACAGACTTCCCAATTCGGACTAATAATTCTGCTAATATACAATTAACAATGATTCTTCCAATATCACCAGAATAATGATTCCTCCTCCTTACTCATTAGTCAATGACTAGTGTAAATTGACCATTAATTAAGGGGAATCATCCATCTGGGCAAATGTATCGAACCCAGCGACGGAAACTCCCCATATCCATATGTGCCCATTGGTGTCCTATATTCTCCAATCCAACATATGAGAATTTGGCTAGTTGAATTGCCCGTAGCCAGGAATCCATTAACTTATATAGATAATTTGGGTCCAAAAATGGGCTATCCCTGAAATCCAGCCATCTGTTCAAAACCTTAGGTTTTCTGGTTCAGCAATCGCCACAAAAATGTTGGTGCCAAATTTACCAAATTCAATTTGAATCTGGAGTTCCATGGCATGAACCTCCACTTTTGGGTCTATCCCCAGTTCCAGTTTATGGCATCGGGTGCTTAGCCATTCAACAACTCACAACGAGCCATCCAAGTGCGGTGCCTGAGTTTGGGCATCCACAGGGACGGCAGGATCAGTTTGATGGCGCAGTCCTAGATCAACCGATATTGGAAGGAACTAACTGCTTTATCTAAGGTTTATTGGAAACAATCTCTAAGTTATCTAAGTACAAGGATTGAAACTATTAAGGTTTATTGGAAATAAGGATTCCTTTGAAGGATTAAAAACGTACTTAAGTAGATAAGTTCTATAAAAGAAGTTTGATGATGTGGGAAATCCTCTATATACTTATCTTACTGATCGACTTATATAATAAATAAACCTCAATTCTATGCTTGGTGGGATTTTCCTGGATTTTCTGGTTTTGAGATACGGGGGGAGGAACCATCGTTAAACTGAGTAAATGAAGCAGTGAAAAAAAAAACAATGTCCCCTGCTTGTGGCAATAATTTTCCTAAAATAGATGCCCCAGGAATAATGATGATAGCCGAAGTTGGAATTGGGCGAGTTCTACATTTTTCTGGGACGAGGTGATGTAACGGATGATCACCACTCAATATCCTGGTGGGTGTGTCAATGAAGATACCCTATGGTCATGTTTATGTCTAAACGGATTAACCATCAAAATTGAGGGTACTCTATGTTCAATCAACCCCACATAAAGATGGAGATCAAGGCGTTCAATGGATCGATCTTGAGCCAAGGGCCAACAGTTCAGCTATCAGTGGATCACTGGGATGCTTCAATAGGCCGGAGCTGGGTGCAGAAAAAACACCATTTAAAAAAAGTGGTAAATGGTCATGAATCATCGAAACTAAATGGGCTATGTTCCATAGCAGCTATCTGAAATAACCAGAGGGTAGTTTGAAAATGGTTGGAAGTAGTTCAGGAGGCCAAAAATAAAGTGGAACGGAAGACTCGGATAACCCCCAGTTGCGAACCATTTGGTTTCTATCCTCCTTGAAATTGTTGTTTTGCAGGCCATTTTGAGACAAACCCAAATACGCCCTATGTTTGGTTAGTTAAATTCTCTTTTGTTGGATAATCATATTGATAACCACTTAATCTACATGATAGTGGTTTTTAATCCATAGTAAACTAAATCATGACATATGAATGTCTAGTTGTACCATACCATTCATAATATCCAAGGTCATATTAATGGTATACCATGGTATACTCAATATTCATCCAAAGTGAATATACCTAACACTGATATACCCAATATTGATCCATAGTACTTCAGCATTTCTTCGACACCCCAATCTCTCGCAGGCCAGGTCCTCAAAGCCAAAGACCTGTGCCACTGATAATCCAGGTTACTAAGTCCCCATTCAGTACTTTACCCCATGAAAAAAAAACTGGGGAAGCTGGCCCCACATTCTACCAAGCATTTTTGATCCGTGGGATGATCCTCCAAGATTTCCGAGTAACCGATGGATATTTGTTCAATGATGTCCTTCTTAACATCTTGGAGTTGCCGGTAGTGGGTCTTAGATGTTTTAAGTAGGGTAAGTAGGGGCAAAGTCCAGTTGTATTAACCATAAGCCCACAACCACACGGAAAACCTGCGGGGGACCTGCAACCTGAGTAGTCTCTAATACCCATTAAGGAGTTGCTCTGCTATTTTTGCCTGGTCGACAAACTGAATTTGGAATATTTGCATGTCTCTTACTCCATGGCCAGGAGCGTTGGCATTTGGTTATTACACCAAATCCAACCATAGTTTTGTATTTTTTTCTCATCCCGACCGATGAGTCGGTTCCAAACGAAAAATGTGACCAGCCTTATTGAGTTCTTCGTTTAGTTTACGTTCGTCTTCATCCAGGCTGCTGGTGGTTTGCTGCTTACCAGGTTTGGTAAGCCGTTGGTTTCGCGGTAAATCCTTAAAGCGACATGGGTTTTTGAGCATCTTAGGCGCACATGCTTTAGATAAAGTGTATAAACCCCACACTTAGCACAGAACATTCCGGAACCATCTGGTATTGGCTGCAGCAAGTGCCCTTTACCTTCAGCAGGAAGCTCTTCTTTTGCTTGTTCTGAATCTTCAGTAGACATGGAACTAGGAATCGGCACTTCAGTGTTGGCAACATCCGTCCGTTCATTCCATGCCTGGATGTAGTGCTGCCAAACAGTAACTAGACCGGATTGAATTTGATGCAAACTAGTTTTATCATGTTTTATCAATTTCGAGATTATTCGGCATCAAGGTGGTATATCGAAAAGATATCAGGAGTATACTTATTGGACCAGGTAATGCCTGCACAGCAGTGCGAAATCATTCTCCGGTGGTGTGTTGGTAATGTTGGTATTCCACCGCAGCATTTGATGTCTCCTTTGAGCTTTGTGTCGATGATTCGATTCCTGCAACTGATCAGCTTCCTTTGCCCATGGGTTTAACAGAGATGTGGAAAGCCGCCACTTCTCCCGGATCTCATGTGGATGTTGCGGTAAAAAAAAAAGTTGTCCTTGCAGTAGTTGATGAATGGCTTCTCGAAAAACAGGATGTTCTTGGATTTGGTGATCTCTGGCTGCGGGTCCATCATGATTTTTCTATGTACTATTTACAAAATCAGCAACTTATGGTCTAATGAACGTTTCATGAATCTCAGGGCGCTGAAATGTAAACAGAATTCAGGATCAAAGGAAGGTGGCGCTAAGATGGTAAAAATCACTAGAGATGATGCACAGTAGTCATCAGCATTGAGAAGACACCTCACGGTGTTGGCACGTAATGTCCTTAACTCGGGTTTGGGGAGCGCAAAGTACTAGGGCGGTGATATCTCCGCGCTCTCTAAGGTCTTGGTCCAGTGCTGTTAAAGAGGAATGTGAGTACTGTTTTTTATCATCTTCCCATCTGGCACCACTAGGAAGGTAAATTCCGTATAGAAAAATACGGGAGGATCCATCTCCGGTCCAGGTTTGAAGTCCTCATAATCGGTTATCTTGCTGAATTTTTTGACGGGATCTTCGGACCATTTTTGAAAAGATCAACAGCCAGATGTTTTGATTAAGATTGGGATTCCAATGTAGTGTTGATCTTCTTTGCCGATGCTGTGCACGAGGTAGCGACTATCTTCTTAGCCCTGTGGAGCCCACTAGCTCATTAGATCTATTAAATGCAAGATCATACGCGCACACACACAGACACACAGACCATGCACTGTAGATGGCGAAATCCACTTTGGGAGACATAAAATACACACAGCCAGCTTTAAATAACACAGTTCACGAGGCAAAACTCACCGAAATTGAGCAATTCACACTAGATCATATGCACGCACACACATACACAGACCATGCACTGTAGATGGCGCAAGTCACTTTGGGAGACCCAAAACACACGCAGCCAGCTGTAAATGACACAGTTCACCAGGAAAAACTGACCGAAATTGGGCAATTCAGCCTAGATCATATGCGCACTTGCACACAGACCCACCGTGCACTGTAGAGGGCGTCATCCACTTTTTTCCCCTTTCCCCTTTCCCCTTTCTCCTTTCCCTTTCCCTTTCCCTTTCCCCTTTCCCCATTCTCCTTTCTCCTTTCCCTTTCCCTATGGAATGCAATGGTAACCTATAGATTCATAGATGGAGCAATCCAAAGTCATGGTTTTCCCCAAAAAATGGACCCCAGATCCATTGCAATCTTAATACTAAATTATATAGGTTAAATTTGAGGAAAACAACAGGTTGTTGTCAACCACATGTGTTGGAAACCTATAGATGGCGCAAAACACCCCATCCCCCAAGTGGTCTATACCTGGCGCAATTCAAGAATTCGTGCCATCTACTTTCACTTTGGAGTACCTGGAAACAAATTTCCTTGCTATTACCCATGTCTATTGCATGTTTGACTGAAAATAGTGTACCCCCAGTTGCAATGGACTACTGTTATTATACCGTTATGTCCATTGAAATTGTAATTTTGAGGGCATCTACCAGGTTCAGACAAGCCCAAATATCAGATGATTGGTGAAATAGTCCGTTATATCCCTACCTTTAGTTGGTTGAACGTATCATAAACCCCATCTATAATGTGGTTTGGAAACTCTCTTCGTATCTCCAATTCACTCCCAATCAGGGAAAATGGATGTCCATAACTCTCTTCAGCGCTCCCCCATTCATCACTGGGTAGCCATGAAATTCCGTTAAACCGCAGTAATCCCGTGAGTTGCTATTTTTAGTTGGTTTAAACCTATATAATCCCATTCAACCCCAACCCCATCCATGTTAAAACCTAGGCATTCAGCCCGATAAAAATCATCATGTTCATCCTGCATCAATCCCACCTTCAAGGACCTCAAGCTGTAGAGGCTTTTGCCCAAGCGCTGGGCAAAACTCCCCAGCCTGCAGCCAGGGGGTTCCGCAGTAGACTATATATATGTATATAGAATGTAATGTGGTTAAAGCAATAGGACCCACCATCCTCAATTTTACAATAAATGGATGGGATTGAAACCATCAAAATATGGGTGGCTTATTGTTGCTTTACCAACAGTATATGCATATTATGCAGACCACAGGGTTCCTGTACACATTCTCTTCATCCAATTCTTGAAAGGAATCATGAAACTAAATCTAGCGATGGACCATGGATTAAAACATTTGGAATCCCGTGGTTTTACACCAAGTTTGTCCCCCAGTCAATGGAAAATAACATAATTAGGTTGTGACCCATCCCTGACCCAAAACATACAACATCATCTGCGTCAAAAATGGATACACCACAGGGTGGACAAAGTGACCCTCCATTTTTCGCAACATGCCAGCGGTACAGCGCCGTATCATACGTCTCCCAGCTCTCGCCGTAGCCGGGATCGATCAAAGTGAGTGACTGCAACTGGGTGAAGAAACACCGAACCTCAGCTGCCAAGCGACCCAATTTGCCAATTCCACCAGGGTCACCAGGTTTTTTGGAAATCAACTGACACACTCAATGTGGATAGGTACACTCCCAAACTTCAACATCCAGGCCCCAAAATATCTGCTAAACCAAAAGCAACTAGCTGAGCATCAAATACTTCCCCCTCATACCTACGTACGTCTATATATATATATTATATATATATATATTATATACTCAACAAATACGGTACTTGGAGGATCATCCCACGAATCGCAACCAACTAACCCTGGTGATCGTAAGTTGTTGGTTACCCCATTCAGTGGGTTATCCTTTTTTTTACCGTGTTGTTTTTTCCGCCCGTTTACACTCCTGAATTCGAACGTGGAACTGCAGGCTATTCCTGAGGGGCACCTAACATGGCACCTGCCTGGCATCCTGCTCATGAATTTTAACATGGGTGAGCCAACATGGAACACATGTTTTTATTTTTTTTTGTAAAATCTTAGTTTTCGGGAGAGTACCAACCACGAACGCGAGTCGTGGCATGATTCTCAAAGTTATCCAAAATTTGGTAATTCCATGTAAATCCGAGTTTATGGCCATTTTAATGAGGAAAATCATGGTAATCCGTTGAAATTGGGGGTGCCCATGGGTGCCCTATTTTCAGACATACCCTACCATCCAGTACTGCCATGGCACCATCGAGACCCGTAACGCGGCGTCGTACGCCTGTCCCAAGGTTCACCCCGGGGTCCTGTGGATGGTGAATGGTTGGTTGAAAGTCATGGATATCCCAAGATTATCCCAAGATATCATGGGAATATAAATATATATGTGTGTGTGTATGTGTATGTGTATATATATATATATTATAAAAATATATAATTATATGTACATATATATGTATATGCATGATGTGATCGGTATATATGTTAGGGACATGATTTATATCTAACTAACATGATGGAGATATAAGTAATTGGAATAACTAATACATATACACATATTATATTGACTATAGGACTGTTTACATATATATATATATATAGAGGATATAATAGGATAGAATGGAATAATTACCTCGCCAACGATCTGATATTTGGGTGTGTCTGGAAATGAGATGTACCCCCAAGATACATCCATTTCAATCATTCAAATGGGAAAGTCGATGATAATCCATGATAATCCATTGGAATTCCGGGTGCCTCATTTTCAGACAAACCCATATCCCAAATGTTTGTTTGCTGTCGTCAGCCGAATCATAATAGAACACGACTGGATGGTGGTTTCAACGCAATGAAAAAGGGGCACAGTAGGGATAATCATTGAGACATCACCAATGAAATTCTGGACCGTAACCAGCACCATTTGACTGGTCTGTGCGTTTAACCTATTCGAGAAGAATGAGCCATTCAGAGGTCGTCTTTGCAAAGAGAGATGGACATTTAATTCAGTAAACAACATAAAGAAATGAGGAAGTGTTATACAAAGGAGTCAAAAGACCATGCATTTATCATTTATCTGTAGTTTCTTCCAAGTGCAAAAACCTTTGCTGGGAACTTTCTCTAAAATCTCCAGGATTTGGCATCGTCAATATCAATGCCTTCATGTTTCGGGCTCAGTGGGCTCAAACGTTTTGGATAGTTTAGTTTCCCAATTCTTCAGAGTGATCAATTGTTTGCGGTTTCAAACAGAAGCACCCCTAAAAACTATCATTGAACCATAAAATGGCTATCTCCAAATCCAGAAAATCTATGGTTCCAGGCAATTCCAGACCTTATCTGGTGGTTGCACCGTTGCATCTTCAGGAGACTGGCCCCAGTTTGATGCCCCACATGACTCTGCCTTCGCAGCGCGTTCCGTTAGCTCAGGAAGACACAGGGGGAAGTCCCTCAGAGAGCTCCCGCAAAGTGCGAGATCAATGATGGGAGATGTACTGACTGTACATCCGACATATCGGACAACTCTTCATCTCTTCCAGGTAGGTTTTGAAACTGTTGGATCTTGGGGTATCCCTCAGTTTGAGACGTATCTAAAGCATCCGATAGCGTTGTCCCTATTTGGGTCCATCTCAAAATAGGGTATCCCCGAATTTGCGAATCATTCATTTAGATCTCAAGATTGTAGTATACATCGTTTTTAGACAAAGAAAAGTTGGCAGGTGAGTACCCCCAAAATCGAAAATTAATGTCCCAGTAGAACAGCGATAAACTGAATCATTTCTTAATCTTGTTGGGGGTTGTAATAGCAACCCCCAAAAACAGAGAAAAGTAAAATCCAATCCAAAAAATAGCAACATGAAATGTATTAATGTGGAGTCCTATAACTGATCTTCCTTCCCTTTTTCGTGGCATACTTCAGCCACCGAAGGTCGTCACCATGGTCTAAGCTCATCCAAGGTGCGTGTTCCCATCCAGCAGCATGCGAGCGACTTTGCCTGGATCCAAAAAAGGGGAACACAAAAAGATGGCCTGTTCGAGCTGTTTAGGCGATGTTCCCACTAAAATTTGAACAACATTATTTTTCACATATTTTCAGATACACAATTTGAGAAGATCTAAAATGTAATCATCACAGGCTGGTTTCCCCAAATTAAAGGTCCTTTGGGTTCCAGCGAGCATCGCTCCATGCGCACCTCGCGCTGCTTCCTTTACGTTCTGTGCCTCCACGTTACAACGGACCTCGGCGTTTGGAGCGAAGAAACCTCGGTTTTTGTCCCTTTTTGAGACTTGTTTTGGTAACTTGTTGGTATCCAGGACTTCCATTCACAAGTGGAGAACTCTTGGGATGGTCCATATGTTATTTCCCACTTTCCAGAAACATGACTCGAAACTTGTTCTGTCCAGAAATGCAAAACAAAATACTTTCCAATACTTTACTTCGTGGCTCCTCCCACTAATCCTAAGTAGGTTCGTTCACCCTGGTTATAAGTGGATGCACCCTACTTATCCCACTAGCAAAAGCAGGGATATAACCTACTTAGGATTCATGGGATGAGCCGCCAAGTATAGAAATGTACAATGAATGGAAGATGTATGTAATAAATTGATGTATATATTAATATGCCAAATCATCCAATGGATGTATATCCAGAAGATTTTCAATATATATATATAGTTATTATCCTTACTTGTTATCATTATTGTTGCTATTATTATCATCATTATTACATATTATTACAATAATAGCAATAATAATAATAATAAAATAAACAAATATGGGTATTTTATGATCATTCTAATTCCTTAGGATGTCTCAAAGCCGCGGTGGGGACCCCGCCACGTGAAACAGGGCGCACTGAGCCGTCCAGGCCACCTGCAGAGGTGCCCCACTGCGTTAGCTCAGTTGGTTCATCAATACATATAAATATATATATATAATACATATGTATATTTTAGCTGAATCCCAAAAGCCTCCAGGGCTTCTGTCTATAGGAGCTGACGAGGGGGTACGTATACATATCCTAAGTGGCCGCGCATGCAAAACATATGTAAAACTCATATGAAACATAGATTTT
>Ga0126342_10021649_pt1 | contig 10692 bp, 8 predicted proteins | sample Cyp1metagenome_FD_92528 | JGI IMG/M metagenome (GOLD analysis project Ga0126342, IMG submission 92528) | Coral microbial communities from Lord Howe Island, Old Settlement Bay, Australia - Cyphastrea 1 metagenome | ecosystem: Host-associated > Invertebrates > Cnidaria > Coral ... | reverse complement strand
GATGTGTTGCTGCAGCGCCACGACGACTAGAACCACCTCCATTCTATTCTGGCGATCGCCTCTGGCCTGCGCTGCGGCTGCGGGCAAGTGCGGGCAGCGTCATTGTCTACATCATCATCATCACCAGATTTCAGGTTACCGGAGTTTTTTGTCAGAGTGCCATAGACAGCGCCCAAAATGATCACGCAACAGTGGTGCAATCCATTCTGGCCAACAAAGAAATGCACATCCAGAAGATCCGCAAGCTCTTCAGTAGATTTGATGAACAAGAGACCGGTGTGATCACCTTTGCGATGTTAGAGGAGAAGTTGGATTCTTCCGAAGTCCGGGAATACTTTGAAACGCTGGGGCTCGATGTTTGGGATGCATGGACGTTTTTCAAATTGTTGGACCTGGATGCAGGTCTCTTGGGACGAACAGAAGCTGAAAGATGCTGAAAGTATATCGGGTATATATCGGGTATATATCGGATTACATCGGCATGTCATGTTGTTATGTCACATTTAAATACATTTAATCGGTGCATACCGGTAGCTGGTCTTAGCCACCCAGCGGGCTCAGCAGGTGCAACAGTCCACAAGTAACAATGAATTGCAACAAATCGCACATGAAATGATAGCAAAGGCATCCTTTTGTCAAATGACTCATTAAATTATAAAATTTCTTGGTGAGAGCGTGAGACCATTCTTCATCATTCCCCAGTGTATACGAAGCCCAACCCTGCAGGAGTTTGAATTCCATCGACTCGGAGATCAGATATTGTAGATAAGATTTTCCGAATATCATATCTGTAAAGAAGATCTTTTGAATCTTTTGATTTCATTGAGGCTCTATCAGGATTATCAGCACGTATGGTTAGGTCCTCAGGTTTGCTCTTTTAAATCGTTAGTTCTGCAGCCGAACGGCAATGTTCTAGTTTAAGGGCTTGTGCTTTCAGACGGCTCGGGTCCAGACTTCTTGATAATGCGAATCAATTACGCAGAGAGCCTTGTCGCACCTCAATTCGCATATACAGTGTGCAATCAGTCTGCTATGACATTGAAGTTTTAATCAGATTATGATCCTGGGTGTAAAATGAATGAGCACAGTGATTCTCAAGATAGTTAGCCACAAGCCCAAGGTGGAGCCATTTCAATAGAGGAATTCCTGATGGGATGTCTTCGATTGCGGGGGCCTGCGCGAGCTATTGATGTGGAAAAAATTATCTACGATCAGTCCTGGCTGCTTCGAAGCCACTCGCACTTGCATTGGGAGGCTTGCAGACACCCCACCTATCAGCTGATGGGGATATTGCCAAGCTCAAAAGCAAAGCATTGTCAATCATATCAGCAAGGGTGCCATGGGCCGAGCCTTTTTTTTTTAGGTAGGGTTGCTAGCCGGTAGTCCTTCAGATGCTTGTGAACATACCTGGAAGAAAGGAGTGGCACATAATTAAATATGCGTAAGTTTGTGGTGAAATTACGCAAAACCAAATGGAGAGATGTTAGTCAGAGAGAGTGTGCCACAAACTTGGCCCGCTTGGTCACAGAGAGTTTATGTGACAATGTGTCCAAACAATGCTTATTGACATAGGTTCTTTAGACCTTAGTGAGGGTGAACCTCGCAGAAGCCAATGCTTTAGAGCCTTGGATGAGGGTGTGGTCAAGCCATTTTTTTGTTGGATTTGAGACCCAAAGGAAGTACCAAATAAGTGCGGACAACTGCTTTTCCTGCAAATGAAATAGGGAGTCCGGAAATGCACGCTGTGAATGAGTTGTTGGTACTTGTAGAACGTCTTTATGGTGCTTGTGTTATTGCAGTATGCACATGCACATATGCAATGCATATATGCAACACATGCGCACACTGGCGAATTCTTCGAATTCTTCAAATTCAAGGGGTTCGGCTTGGATGCAACTGACCAGTAAATCTTGCCTTTGAGGGTTTGTACTTCGACTGCCGTCCTAGCTGCTTCTGCAAGTTGCCCTGGTGTTGTCGTGTGTCCATGGTGTTGAGTTGTCTTCAGTTGACATACATACAACTGGATACCTTTGGTGAATGGTAAGTGGAGTGCATACTGTGAGAAGATGTGAGAAGCATTTGTTGGATTTTCGACGCTGCTGCGGGGTTCTTGATGAGGTCAGGGCAAATTCCACACCTATATGGAGGCTGAGATGGTGAATGTGATTCAACACCTTCAGTTGCTAACAGGAATGCACTTGACAAAGTCAGACAGTCACTCTGCTCAAAACTCGACAGTTTCAAACGTCTTTGGGAGAGGATCTTTTAAATCTTGAAATCACATTTGGAAAGACTGAAACGGAATGAAACGGATATATCGGATATACTCTTCCTATCCAGATCCGGATGGATGATGACATATGATGACAGAATTTGGATGTGCGGTCTAATTTTTCGATGTTTTTCGATGTTTTCCGGTTTCGACACCTTGAAAGCTTCAGTGACAATCCGAGGTTTGAAGAGCCCTGACAACTCACAGGAACTATCAGCATGGTCACCTAGGATATCCTAGGACCACTTGAGCGCTTGGAAACTGGACAACCTCCACACGCAACCACTGCGAATCTTACTTTCCCTGCACGATTGCTTGACGTATTTTGCTTTGGCTGGAGGCTCTAGGCTCTTGAACTGCCAGTCTTGTTCTCAGGATAAGTTCGTAGGTGTTTGGCCCTTTAGCTTGTAAATCACAATTTGGGCAACAACCTATGGAGTCACAGAGAGCCTGCAGCAATGCCATTTTGAGAGCTTAATTCAAAGCATGTGCAAGTGCAGGTCATGAAATTTGACCCTAGGCAACTGCATTTTCAATGATGCGGTGGACATGCTTCTGCAGGATGCACGTTTTTTTGCCACTTGCGTAGCAAGGCAACTTTTTGAGATGCAACTTGTCCTCAAAGTCCAATCTACTTGTTCCATTTTGTTCCAAGGATGTCGTTCAGATGCAAATTGTCCGTTTTGGTCACTGAGATCGGCTGTGGACATGTTTCATCTCGGCAATGCTGGAGCATGCTGTTTTGTTTTGCGAGTAGAATGTCAAACCCTGTGCACAGTCGCAGGCGAAGGCCTCCATTTTTCAGTCCAAATTCTTCTCATGTTTGCTTGGGCTGACTTTGCCCTTTGAGTAGCTTGTGACTTGTGACACGTGCAAAAGTTACGAGATCTATAGTGAACTTGGTCCTAGTTTCATGTCGAACTCGTGAACTGTGACTCTTTGTCTTGGTCTTTGTTCTTTGACATTTAATCAGCATGATAATCATGTAGTCTCATGCAGTGGAGAGAGTTTCATTACCTGCAAGATTCTGTAAGAGAGGAAGCCAATGAAATTTCCATAAATTTCTGCATAAGAGGAGGGGAGATAATCCGCTGGAAGAGAAGGAGGGAGACCAATCCAGATCAATCCTAAGGGTTGTGCACTTTTCGTCTGCTTGAATAGGATGGATTTGGACTTCAAGCCCATTGCAATTAGAACCAGGCAAGTTCAAACAGCGTCGGACTTGGTTAATATTGCTGAGCGACTGAGCGAGTAAAATTTTACAGTTCTCGGAGATTGGCTTCTTCATAAGATATCTCGCGCTACAGTTGCTTATATTTGTCTTTCCTGTGAGATTGTTCAGTGCATGTGTCAGAGAGGACAGGTGTCATACGTTTCAATATGATCTTTGAATCCACATTCGAGTATGGGAACCCCAAACGGACAGAATCAAGCATTTGGGAAATCTCACCTACCACTCTACCACTACCTTTTTTAGGTTTGTTCTTAACCCATCCTCATTTCTCATTTCTGTTCTTCAGACTGAAGAGCGGTGCGTGACAGTCATCGCAGGAACACGAGACTGCCACATCCCTGCGTGAACTCAGGAGCTGCCTTCCTGGAACTGGCGTTGGGGTCGAAAGATATTGAAGGAGCACCTCTCACTTTCTTGTGAACCAAATGAATATTTCACTGATATGATGCAATACAAGGGGTTCAAAACATGTTGCCTTGACCAAACATCAACTCATATACGGTCATATACGAGTTAATGTTTAGAATAGAAGTCTTTGCGCCATAGTATCCAATTATCCCGCCGTTCAGGGATATCGAAACACATCCTGTCCTGGAAAATCCTGGAAATCATTCATCTCAGCCATGGCGTGAAACCCCCAGTAAATAACCGTGTGCCGGAAGATTTGAGGTACTGCAGACCACAAGGCTGGAAGTAGCTCTTGGGAAACTAAGACAAAGAAAACACCATAGATATCCATAGATAGCTCTGATACCTCTCTTCAGTATGCAGACCTCGTCTGAAGGTGATGGAGGGAGAGATGGAGAGAGAGAGAGAGTCCATAGCATCATAGCATTTGTCAGTAGAACCCATCTGATTCTCTTCTGCCTGATGGTTGCTAAATCACCGGCTTGAGGTGCCACATGATGTGATGCCATAAACATCCATAAACCCTATGGAGAAGAACATGCCGTATGTATGCATGCAATCGTGTGGAATGTGTTACGGAATGGTATGCAATGGAATGGAATCAGTTAACTCGATGAGTGTGTATAGAAATATATATATATATATTATATATATATATTATATATATTATATATATATTATATATATTATATATATATTATATGCATAATTATATGCACATGTTTTTAATTTGCATTTTCTTCCTGACCTGAGCTACCAAGACTAAGGAATACTAATGGCGGCTCTAGTGTTGCACTACTTCATAAATGCTGAGATGAACGGCCGCGAACCAGCTTACTCCAGCTCAAATGCAAATGGACGTGATTCACAACACGACTATACATCATGACATTAGTCACACAAGTGCACCTGTTATGTCCTGTTATGTAGGATTGTCATTTGAAGAGCCAAGCCCCGCTACCAAATAATGATCATGACTCAGAGCAACGTTAAGGTTGTTGGAGCGCGTGATGTTTCTGCAGCTCAAGATTTTGCATATTTTGCGCGTGATGTTTCCAGTGAACTGCCAGTGTTCGATTGTATGACCACAGTCTTATTCGATCTTTGGAGATCTGCTTGCATTCAAGCTTTGTTCCAGTAGTATTGCCATGGCCAGCGAGCATGTAGCTTTGTTGAGCCATGGTTGGGATGGGCAGGTTGTTGATTCAGTTGATTCGGACTGGTTCCCGGTTCTGCAAAAGCCCAAAGTTTTGGCTCGTGAGAAAGATGGGCAGGTTGTTTAGAATCTTTGTTGTGGTCACATTGGCAGTGGTGCTGCTGGTTCTTGGCCCTGCAATTTTGCATCATGTTTCGTTTTTCTCTGTGTCGATGCATATCCAGCTCCTATTTTGCCAGGCCCAGCCCATTTCTTGACTTTAAAGATCTTGAAGGGTCCGAGCCGGATGTAATGGTATCCATCGTTGCCTCACCAAGGTTTGCGCACTGCAAGTCCAACTGGACTACCCAAGGCCAGTTCAAGCGGCTCAAGGGAAGGCAACAGAGACATCGACGGCTGGGCAATGGGATGCGCTGAAGCCAACCAAGGCGTTGAAGTTGATCCATATCCCAGGCACTGACAGCTCCAAGATTGATGCCTGGGGTGAGGCAAAGGGCTATTGGAGCTATGAGAAGACTGGGGCTGTTGCAGCTGCTGATTCTCAGGAATTTGATTCTCACAACAACAGTGAATTGCAGCCGTTTGCACGCCTTTCAGCAGAAGTGCGAAACAGATACGATTGGTTTATGGTGGTGCGCCACCCTGTGGAACGGATCGTGTCTCAATGCGCATCCTTGCTTTCAAAGAGGCTTAGCCAAGTGAGTGAAGCAAACATCAATCAGTTTCTTCAAGGCATTCTGAATGGAACGCAGCTATTGGATGCAGAGGCTGAAAGCATTAGACCGATGATGGACCAGGTGGATACCTCTGTGGTGCAGCACATCGTTCGATATGAAAGGTTGAATGAGGACCTGCCGAAGCTACTTCAGTTTTACAACCTGAGCCTGGAAGCTTTGCCCGAGGTACAAAAGCTGGAGACCCATCCGAGCCATAACTTCAACCAGAGCTGACCACTTTTCAACATGTGCATGTAAAATATGAACATGTGGCTAACAACATCTAACAACCAGTATTGCTAGTGACAGAGTGGAGATCTCACTTGTGAGATCTTGTGAGCACTCTTTCGTTTCTTGATGTTTCTTCTTACATTTCTCCAGGCTCTTGACTCTTGCCTGGCTGCTGGTGTCCCCAGCTTGACCGGAGACCGAGGAAGCTGTGGCCCGCGACCTTGCAAATGATCTACCAGAAGTTCTCTGAAGACTTCGTGCATTTCAACTACAGCATGGCTGATCCGCAGCTCAGCTTCATTCAGCTCACAAAAAAGCCGGGTCCATAAGTTTGGAGCAAAACATGATGGGACCATTTGCAGCTTGCCGCCAAATTGAGGCAGGACGCAAGCCTCACAAGCACAGAACCGCCGGAAAGTCTCACATCGACCGTGCTAGCAACAACTGCCACGACAGTGGCGACAGAGACCACTCAGGCTGCAACATTTTTTGGGATGTCATTGCCATCATTGCCTTGGCGAATTCAGAAGGAGTCTCAGTGCGTCACAAGGACAATTCTTTTTCGATCTTTTGCCCCAGCCAAACTGTCGTAATACGAGTAAAATGTATAGCCTGTATAGCATTCTACAGCAGCAGGTGCGAGCCGCTAGCCAAACCACACCATTTCCCATGTTTTCTTGTTCAATTTCCAGCCCAACTGTTCATCATATGAACCCCACAAGCACGAAATCCAAACCAGCTCACTGTGGCCTTGGGACTGTGAGCCTCAGACTCCTAAGATAGCCTGTTGCTTTGAACCTTTGCACCTCGGACTGGCCTGCCTGCCAGTGTCACTCTGAGGAACTCAAATTCATCCACATTACGAAAACCGGGGGCAGTGCAATTGAAAACTGGGCCAAATCACATGGACTCTGGGCATGAGATTCAAGTTCTGAGAGTTGATTTGATTGAGATAAGAAACCGTTTTCATGTGATTGGTGTGAATGAGTGAGTGTGCCAAAGTGGACATAGCATGCCAACTCAGTTGCATTTTGCCACTTGCTGCCACTTTGAGGTTTGCTTTGGGGCCGATTCCACGTCGAGTACCGGGCTCCCGGTCGTAAGGGAAGCCCTTGGCATCATCCCTTTCCAGAACTTCCATCAGAATTGCGACATCGCTGCTCGGGGCAACAACTCTCACAACTTCTCATGAGACTCGTAGCTTTTCTTTTCGTTGCAGGGTTGGGTCAAGGCGGTTCACTGGCAAAAGGTCAATGCAAAAATCGCAGCGTATGCGAATCCTTGATTTTTGACTTCAGGTTCAAGAGACATACAAAGCATTACAAAGCTTTGCTTGCAAATTCTGTGGCAGTGGATTGTAATTGCATGTAATTGCCATCTATTATTTACTATCAGATTAACGATCAGCAGGATCCTGGGACCTGCAAAGCCTGCGAAGCAATTCTCGAGGCTACGATTGGTTTATGGTTGTGCGGAACCCGGTGGAAAGGGTGGTCTCTGAGTACTACTGTCCGTGGACTGGCACAAAGACGCCAGAGACAGACAATGAAGATGCTCGTTGAAAGTTTGAAAGCTGAGGCTGATTCATGTTTTCCGTTTTTTCCAGCCCGGATGGGTAGATGCTATGGTGATCCGGACTGATCCTGCTGGGTACTTACAATATTTTAACATGTTTTGTCCAAGATTTCGATTCTCCTTTGCCGGCACCGAACTCCATAAGGATGCATTCAACAAGTTTGTGAAGCTTTGGCATATATATATAAGGGCGCTATTCTTTTCATATCTTTTCATTTGAGGGTGCTTCGATTTGGAGGGATGGAAAGTGGTTGTCCTGGGTGTTCCTGTAGTCTGAGGAGCACGGCAAAATATGTACAGAATGCTGACAGTTGGTCATGTTGGGTCAGTTCATGAGTCTGATGGCAAGCAACTCCTTCAGCATCAACGCATGCTGATGCATAATGGAATACCAATCGAAGTACTTAAACTTGAGGTTCTAATTTGATTGTAATTTGTGGAACTCCTGTTTGGCTTCAGACTACTTTTGCCGTTTTGGTGCAGGAAGGGGGGGGTATTGGTGCACGGCAAGGCAAGAATAGGGGCAAAGGACGGCAAAGGTGGGTCTGGGCATGGTGCGGGAGTGGGTTCTTGCCGATCCATGGATCCAGTCAGGATCCAGTCGGGCACCAATTTTGCATGCTCAGTGGTTGGTCTTTTGATGCTGAGTGGAAATGGGCTCATGCTGATACTGGTCACACGTTGAACTTGAATGATGATGGTTATCATGGTGAGGATGGTTATTGGCAGCACATGGTTCGTGACGCTTGGGGTGCTTGGCGCTTGCGCCGTCATATGTCTTCTTCTCATCGTGCTTCTGGGTTGGATTGCTTCCATGCCGGTTACTTCAAGAGAATCGATTGGGCTGCGACCCGTACTTGGGTGCGCGGAAGCTCGTTCTGTTTGTGTTGGTGTGCTTTTCTCCCCTGCTGCCCGTGGTAGCCGAGGGCCCGGTGAGTTGACGACTTCCTGCATCTGGAATGGTTGCAGTGAGCTTGGCACGTTTGAGCACATTTGCTGGTGTTGTCCTTCTCGGCCTCCTGATTTGGGCATTCCTCCGAAACCGAACGAGGGCCTCTCTTCTCGGTATGGTTGCGTCATCACAAACCAGAGAGCGGACATCGGTGCTGTTCAAGATTGGCTTGTTTATGTGCAGCCTGCAGCGCTTGTTGTGGGAACTTGCTCATCCTTCCAGGTGATGGCTTGGTTTGTTGTTTGGCTTGTTGTTTTGCATTCGGCAGCCATCGGTCTTCATTTGCCCAAGTGACGAGTGATGGGTTCGTTCATTCGTGCCTTTTGTGGCTCGGCTGCCTGGAGGGGTTTCGTCAGTGCTTAGGGTGGCTGGCTCTGGGTGGTGGTTGGTTTGGGGTTTTCCTCGCTTTTTGGTTTTGGGGTTGTTGTGGTTTCCGCAGCTCTCGTTTGGGCTGCGGCTTCCCTGCTGCCGGGGTAGCGTACTGCTCCCCAGCGTTCATGCGCTGTCTACTTGGGGGCGGCTCATACGTACCAAAACCCTGCAAAAATGTTGTTGTTTTTTTAAAGGGTTTGGCTGCCTCCCAACAGGCGCCAAAAAGTGCACAGTTGGTGCCCAACGACGGGATCCCGACTGGATCCCGATTGGATCCCGACTGGATCCCGATTGGATCCCGACTGGTTTTCCTGAAAACTGCAGTACATTTCCCGCACCTATTTCCAACTTTTAGAACCTTGCCGCGCACCACCCCACCCCAAACACCTTCCCCCCGCCGCAAGATTCTAAGATGCACCTGTGGTATCCTGTAATTCTGTTCCGTCAGTGAGGCAGAGCTCGCTGGACGGAAGCAGGTGGCTTCATTGGGGGAGTTTCCAAGCTATGTCCGCAGCCTGGCAGCAATGTCCTAAAAAGTTTATTGAGTTATAGTATCTCATAGTGGACTAGATGCTCAATTATGGAAGAATTTCGGCATTGCCAACAGTTGAAGAGCAAACACACAGACTCATAGACTCGACTCATACATCAGAAAAACCAATAATTCCATCACTAAAATCAGTTTCCCCTCCCCTAAATCAAGCCGTTGTCAGTGGAACCACGTCAGTTTTCACTTTGGCTGTCCAGTGTGACATGCACGTCCGAGAGTCAAAAATTCTGGTCTGCGCCCATATATATAGGTTTACACGCTCACACTCGGTTCGAGCCACTTGCAAGTTGCAAGGGAAAACATTTCAGCACAGAAATCAACGTAAAGGTGTTGTGAGTTGTGAGAATAGGTCAGTAAAATTTCATTAAATAGTGATGAACATAGAGGTATATGATGTAATTCGCCTTCCACTGCCTGTCAGGATTACCTAGACGCAACCAGTGTGCAACACATTTTGCACTTCGAGAGCTTGGCCAAAGATCTTGCCAGGCCACGGAAACGGCACTGAAACGCATTGATGATATGTGCCTGGCTTAGGAGGTGAAACACACGAATACTTTCAATACGCGCTGGCATATGCTGGCACCAGATCTCAGACACAAATGGATTGACAGTGACAAAATGAACGTACTTTATCCATCCAGCACGTGATCTATTGATTTTCTATAGGCTCTATTGCGCTATCTCTTCTTTTGACATCATACATCCATGTCAAGGATGCTCAGCCAGGCTACTCCCCCAGTATGAACCAATGTGGCAACGATGGCTGCAATGTTTCCACGTGGCTTCTAGTGACTACTCTAGTGGATTCTAGTCGGTTTCGTGTGGCATTTGCTCAGCGTTTCGCATTTCCGCATTTCTGCATTTCTCTTTAAACTCAACCCATTTCTGGATTTCTATGGAGATAAAATCCCCCTTGGAATTTCCACTAAAGAATGGGACAACCCGGGTTGTCGCAAAAAACGTTTTTTTTGCTAAAACATGTGGTTTTTCCACATGGCTAACCCGGACTCCCCATTTTTTGCAAAGGCTTCCTGGGTCATGATTTTTTAGAGAGGGCATTTTGAGAGGGAATAGACAAGTTGATTGAATTTTTGCAATTTGCTAAAACTGCTGTTGTGCGCCGGCCATCTCCGATGTGTAAAGCAATCATTTGGGTACATTTGGTATTTTTATACCTGTTGACGTCCACATGGCTAACATGGACTCCCTATTTTTTAGAGTTC
>Ga0126342_10021648_pt1 | contig 10692 bp, 10 predicted proteins | sample Cyp1metagenome_FD_92528 | JGI IMG/M metagenome (GOLD analysis project Ga0126342, IMG submission 92528) | Coral microbial communities from Lord Howe Island, Old Settlement Bay, Australia - Cyphastrea 1 metagenome | ecosystem: Host-associated > Invertebrates > Cnidaria > Coral ... | reverse complement strand
TGTTGTTGTGGTTGTTGTTGTTGGTTGTTGGTTGTTGGTTGTTGGTTGTTGGTTGTTGGTTGTTGGTTGTTGGTTGTTGGTTGTTGGTTGTTGGTTGTTGGTGTTGTTGTTGTTGTTGCTGTTGTTGTTGTTGTTGATGTTGTTGTTGGTGGTGTTGCTGTTGTGCCTTCCTTCCTTCCTTCCTTCCTTCCTTCCTCGCACCTTCCTTCCACCAGAAAACGGGAAAAAAATCCCCAAAAAAAACGGGAAAAAAATCCCAAAAAAAATAGCCCTCCAATATAATGTGCGTGTGTATGTTCTGACATTTTGAGCTAAAATAAATTCTGGCAAAAACATGATGCAACTATATATACAGCATATAGATATATGTACACAATTGTACACATATGCGCTAACAATTATTGTGAAAATTTCTGAAATATCTTTCTCTCGTATATTTTGAGGTCCAGCCCCATTCACGGCAGGTATTTCATCAAATCTAGAGACCCTCACCACGTGGTGAATAACAAAGGGCCATAGGACACGATAAAGTGAGCAATTGGCAATGGTTCCGTTAATGAATCCCCAGTGTTCAACTGATGGTATCCCATTTTTGGTGGGTTGCCATGGGTTATGGCGGTCACACCCAGCCTTTTTGCCCAGAAAATATGACAGTCATATTGGAGGCCAAGGGTCAATGAGGCCACATTCCAGAACTCCAGACTCGTTCTTCCAAAACATGGCATTGTCGATCTGGGCATTGGGATGGGCCAAGGAGCGGTATTCCGGGATCAGCATCTGATAAAAACTGATCTCTTGGATGTACTTGGACATTTCATAGGCCTGCCGCAGCGTCTGTAAGGATTTGGGGCGTGTCACCAATCGGGAGGTGAACCTCCCAGTGCCAAGGGTTTCATCAGCCCTTCTGTGGGGTAGATGTAGAAATCACTTCACGCTGGCTCCGTTGCCATAATAGTATCCTAAGAGGATGTTCACCCCATATCTCACACTCTTAGTTTTGGCTCGAGTGGCCTAGGCAATTCAGTCTTAGTTGGTGGCTTTGGTTAGCCAAACGGCCCCCGTTAAGGTGAGATTTGGCATCCCAAAGAGTGGCGCATATCAGCGCACTGGCCCAAATGAAGACCTCTACATCCGAAATCCTTCTAAATCCTGTAGTTTTTTTTGCATCGATCCTGCCCAAGAAAACCCATGAGGTGGCTGCACTGCCTCTGACATTGCCTTTTGAAATCTTGACTTCTCCATGAATTTGGGAGGGAAGCACTGTGGTGCGCTTTTCCTTGCCAAGTCCAGAGCGAACCACCCAGTGCCCCTCGAGCTATTTTCGGCAGCCAAATGCGCTTAGGATGTATCAGTTTGCCTTACTTCCTGAATTTACTCAATGTTTGGCAATTCCACTCACCTTGAAATGCTAAACTCCCCACTATTCATGTCCGAAAGAGATTGGGGGCCTCAAAAAATCAACCTCTTTGCGGGTCCCTTTAACTTCACAGGGAGAAAATGATGTTGCTTAGTGTGTCTCCGCCAATTTGGGGAAGAACTGTACCACGGCTCATAACCAATGCCAAAATATGCTTACCAAGGTACGTGGCAAACTCCTCTGCAATTTTGATGAAGGACGCTGCTGCATCTGCTGGAATTTGTTGGCTGACGAATGGTTGGAGATTGGGATCTGAAAGACCTTAGGGAATGCTGGTGCTTGTTCCCCCGATCCCCTCAAACAATGCGAGTGTGGCCCCAGTCAACCCAGGCATGCCGGAAAGACATTGAAAATGAATGGGCATAACACGGAGATGCATCTATATATATATATATAATACCTAATATTATTATAATATAAAGTCATATTGTATTATATATATATATATGTCTGTGTGTGTAGTGTGTGTGTGTGTGTCTGTATTATACAGATGTGAGGGGGCGTTTGTGCATGTGTGTGTGTGCGTGTATGTATCACTGTGTCCATGTATGTTACTAGGTACGGTGTCATATCATATTTACACGTTTGAAGCCATCGACCAATACTGCACTAATCCTCATTATGTTTGATTAAACTGTTTGATGGTGTCCAACTTGGCGCTGCAAACCTCTTGGCTATGGGTGAAGATCGGCCGCTGAAAAAGGATCGAAAATAAACTGGTTTGATGTCCTTTGGAATCTCGAAATAATGCAGGGTCCACTAACCTTGAAATGAGTTAGGCGTCTTCTACTCGGTGTGAAGGCACATGAAGCGTCAACTTGGTCATTGCGCCTGCTCCCACGACAACGATCAACATGAGTCAACATGGTATTTCGTTGTAACAGGAGTCATGATAGTCATATCATTATCATTCATTATATCCATATGGATCCATATGGTTCAATCAACACTTGGCACATCCCCTGGTGGAGTGGCCCTTTTCGCATCTTGGCAACCGCACACTGCATGAAGAACTCATCCCGCTGCTTCAAATTCAAAGGCGCCATCTTCTTATGTAGCATCTCAGTGCCGCCCCGAATCCCAAGTCCAAATATTCCAATTCTTGAGAGGCTGGATGCGGATGATATTTGTATAAATGCATTTAAATATATTTAATTATGTAAATCTGATTCATGAAAATTGTATGAACATGTACGAACACGAACGAACATGTGACGTGACACCATGAAAAGGGCCTCAGTTTTGTTTTGCCTTAATTACTGCACATGTGCCTCCAAAGATTCGGATGCTTGGCGACCCAAAAGATCTCAAAAGTATCTATCTTGTGCGGGCCAGGCGAAACTCTTGGGAGTCCCCAAGTTATGACAATACACCCAGTATCGAGGTTCATCACTGGCTGGCGGTTTCAACCCATCAATGCCCACGCCCACTAGTTGATGGCAAATCCTCCATTCATGAGTGCCTGATGACAGTATCCATAGCTGTCCCAGCAGCCATCTGTACTCGAAACACATCTGGGCTATCAAAGCATTCATCCACTTGTGTTGTGAACTTCGCCGTGTGGTAATACCTTCAGGCAACGAATTGGCAAAGATGTTTCTCGGGGTCGGGTTGTCCGAAAAGTGTGGCAAACAGCAAAACTGATCAACATTGCTATCTTCATCGGGGAGATTATGCGATGATGCTGATGATGATGATGATGATGATGATGATGACGATGACGATGACGATGATGCCGATGATGACGATGATGACGATGATGATGAACCGGGTACCCCATCTTCAGACAAGCCTATATTATATCTTCGACGGACATTGAGACATGGAATCATCTCGATTGTTGCCCATAGCCCATAACATCCCAGAACACTGCTTTCCTCTTTAGCTCCACATGCTGCAGTTAAGAAGTGCAACCTGAGCCGATGTCTGGTACCTTCGGCCAGGGCACCAGCCAGCAAACCTGGCCAAACATCGGCAGTGTGCGTAGTACATGTCTTCCGCACATGGGATTGCCCAGTCTCGATACCTGAAAAAGCGACTGAAAAAGGCGAGGAGTCATTGCAAACGGATAAAACGCATCAAGTTCAATCTGGTGGACTATGGAATATTAGACTTTTGCAGATGGAATGCCAATTTTAGGTGGCCCACAATGGCCCACATAAATATCCTAACAACACAACCTCAAAGAAAATGGCAAGAAAATCTGTCAAACTGTGAGCGTTTTAGCGTATGCCCTCCAGTAATCTCCAGTGAAGCTGGCTATGGAGAATCGCTCATAGACTTTATGGAATCCCATATGTTTATGTGTTTTTTCCACGAATTATTCAAAGTTGGTATGTTCATGTATTTTCCATATATTTCCATATATTTCCCATATTTGTATATATTTGTCCATTGACGCGTTGTCTGCTTTCAACACGGAAGCACCCTAGTTTTCAACACACCAATTGCTGCCAACAGAACTTTCCAGCTGGAGGTAGGAAGTCCATGACAGCCAGTGGTTTCTTCCAGTCACTTCCTGGGACAGGAAGTCACTGTTCCACTCACCATAAAAAAGGGGTTGAACTGAGGAAAATGAATCAGAGATTATCAGGGGTAGCCTATATAACATGTTATAACTATAATTATATAATATTACTGGCAAACACCGCATGTTGCCCAGACATTAACATTGAGGATGCGGTGTTGTTGAATAAGATAGGAGAGATTGCAGAAAATACTGCATATACAGAGAGTTTTCTGGTTTAGGATTCAAAGTTTTCAGGGTTCAAGGTTTTAGGGTTTAAGGTTTTAGGGCTTTAGGGTATTGGGGTTTAGGATTTGGGGTTTAGGGCTCGTCGTCTGGGAAATCTCAAAACCCTGGCCCTGCGCAGGTGTTTGAGCATGTTGAAGGATCATGCTTCAACGCCATGTGAACTTTCCGGGCAACTCGCAGCGCCTGGCCGTAATATTACTATAATATACAATAATGGTTCACAATGTAGAAATGGAAATGGACATGAATGGTGGTTGAACCATGTTGAACCAACCAACCAATGGATCGATTGTGGATCTTTAAGCCTGCAACTTCAAGAGACCAAGAGTCCGTATGGAACCCGCTCCATGATCCAAATGAAGTTGGTCGTTCTGCGATTCATATCTGCATAGTAGATGCGAGGCGTGCGCACAGGCAGCTTGCCGCTCAGGAGATTGTAGAACATGGTCTCTGCCCAGTCTCCATTCAGAGTCACCTCAAGATAGGATGCGGGGTGGGCTTTGTTTTGGTGACTACTCTACACCTGGAACTTGGAAGTTTCACCCTTAAGGCCCTTAAACATATCAAAATATATTAACATATGAAAGCATCTGAAAGTCAATTGGGGTCATCATGCCAGGTAGGCTGGCGGGAAGATGTGGGAAGTTCCCTTGAAACCAACCCTTGGGAATCTTGCAGTCAAGGGGCGGAAACCTTGAACCTTTCATTCTTCCCTGTGAACTCATGGGGCATCTTCACAAACATCTCCTGAGATCAAAGGCCAAAATCTGCGATGCAAATAGGTAGAGTAATGGGGAAATCATCAATAATTATATGGATGTGGAATTTTCCAGCAAACCATGTTTGATTACCACAGGGTAACCTCCAAGCGCAGCCCGCTCCTTGCCAGGTTCATCTCCCTGTGGATCACGTTTATACTTCACCGCCAGAAGGATCTTTATGCCCGCACCACCCCAGCTAGCTTCCTGGTTCCAAACCCGCAAAAATCGTTCAAACGTGTTCAGCAACAAATGCTGCCAGCCAACATCGTGATTTTGAAAATGGATCTTGCTCAATGTGTTTCTTTTGAATCCATTGTTGAACACACTCACTCGGCCGTTTGAAAAGGTCCTCTGAGGCCGTTGACTCGGTGGTGTTCGCCGCTTTCACCACAAACTCCGTGAAACCCACCTGGGCTCTGAGCCACGTGCTCCAGGGGATGGAGTTGGCGGTTGTGAGGTGTCAAACTCATACCGCCATGCTTCAAATGTCTCAAAAATATTCAAAAACCCCAACCGTTGACAAAAACAAGTCTCTGCTCTGGTGAAGTCAAAAAAACCGGAGCGCAGTAACATATCATAACATACAGTACATGTGTGTGTGTGCGCGTTGATTTACGCATATATATATACACCATATATTTATATGTATATGTGTATTGCGGGTAATATATATATAATATCATATATGATTGTAAACATATATTATGTTATTCTATATAAATGTGTAATATGTATAGGTGTGCCTTTTTTTTGGGCAACCCGCTTTCATTTGGAGCTGCCGAGGCGCCACAGCGTTGTCCAAGGGCAAGGCCTTTGATTTGTGCAAGGCCCGAGTCAACCACTGAGGCCCCATGTCTTTCAACTGCTGAGGTGTCAGAGGCATCTCCAAGCCCCAAAACTCGCCCTTGGCTTGCTCGCCGACCACCTGTCATCTGGCCATCTGGATGATGAAATTACATTTGATTAAAAACCATGGTAAAAATCTTGGTTGTGACGCCTATCAACTGTCCAACACCTACAACATGTTTGGTCATCTTATCAAAGATTTATTTTCAGAAAAAAGTTGCGCTGTAAGAAATGGCTTGGGAATGCTTAAATTTTCCCCAGTGTCATACCATCCCCAACACCGGTGTTTCGATGGAGTTACCATCACCGTGAAATTCATCACGTGCGTTTGTCCCAATAGGGTACCTTCATAGGGAAATGATGAAACGGTAATCCTGTGAAATTGGGGACGCCCCATTCTCGCTCAAATCCATAGACCTACCGCCTTTTGTGATGCTAATGGACCCACACAATTGGTCGTATTTTGGTTGGGGTCGCTCTTTTTGACCCATTTCCATATCCCTAGTTTTCCGGCTTCAACCGTGTTCAATGCCCATTTTGCAGGTTGAGGTTAAGTTTCCATTTTTGTTGTAAAAATATCTGGGTAAGTTCCAATGTTTGTTGGTTAATAGCTGGCTAAATGCAATTTTCTGTATATATCTGCATATTCTTGTTGATTGATATCTGATTAAGTGCCCATTTCTGTGTATGTTTGTTGGTTGATCTCGGGTTAAGTGCCCATTTCTGTATATTTTTGTTGGCTAATATCTGATTAAGTGGCCATTTCTGAATGTTTTTGTTGGTTAATATCTGGTATTAGTTAAGTTCTCATTTGTTTTGGTTATTGCAAGTGTATCTATCATTGATATATATATATATTATACAAGTATCATTCATTATATATGTATATACATAATATATACACATATATTATATAATTATATATAATGTATATGCGAATATGTCCCCCCGGCCTACCTTCTTGAAGGCACTCATATTGGTCGGTCGCCCACCATCTCCAAAGCGAGGGAAGGTGGCCCAGGCGCCGTCGCTTAAGGGGCTCCAGGTGGCCCATTGCTTCCTTCGCCAAGGTGGCAAGATGTGGCAAGGCAAGGCATTCGAGTGGAAAATCCCCATCAAAAATCGATATTTATAGCCTTTCCCATAGGATCCATGTATGCTATATATGGTAACATTTACCATCAATATACCCCCAATGTTAGCATAATATACCATACATGGATCCTATGGGTTTATAGCTGGGAAATCAACTAGAAATGGCCGGGAAATCAACTGTAAATTGCTGGATTGAAAACCATTGCCATGTTTAAACAAACCGGAAAGCCCGGTCCTCCGAGCCGCCTCCGCCTCAAGCGTCTGCGCCGTTCCATGGGTTCCATTGCTTCCGTTGCTTCCGTTGGTTCCGTTCGTGTGGCCATTGCTGGGCACCTGGGCGGCGGCCTCACCATCTCTGCTGGGCACGGCCAGCGGCTTGCCGGAGAGCTGCACGCTGACCCAACCCTCCGAAGGACCTGCATAGAAAGTGTGGAAGGATTTCTTAAGGGGGCAGATGGAAGTAATGATCTACAAGCAAGATCAAATAGGTTATTAATTAATTATTTCCCATTTCCAAATTAGAGTACTAGAGGGTGCTGCCTGGGAGGCTGGAATTCTCCTAAGTCCAACAGGTGCTCTGCAATCTAACTGGTCAGCCCCCATAACATCAGCAAGGCCTTATGTTTAGGGACTATCAACCACCATCAACCCCTATGAAAGTGCGCTGTTACATCCTTGACGGTTAAACGCTACCGCCCAACTCGATCGCCTTCACCGGTCAGCAGCTTGTACTGCAAGCGATCGCCTTTCAGGTGGAGTTGTTCTACCAGGGCTCCGGTGCTCAAGCCTCGTCAGGAGTTGCGGCTGAAAGTCTAAATCTTTGATAGAAAAACCATGGAGAAACACGGAGAAACATCAAGGCGTCCAACAATTTCCTTTAGTCATTTTAGACTTCTTAGACCAACCAATTGAGAAGGAAACCCTGCCATGCTGATGGACGAGAAAAACTCCGCTACGTCGCTACGTTCCCGTGACTGTTGCTGAGTCAGTTCATGGTCGGTTTATCTGGGAGGGTTTCCATGTTTGCTTTCTCCTGGCCCTGACCACCAAGAATCCCCAAGGGGAGCAACTGGAAGGCCGACTCATGGCAAGCCTGAAAATTACTCCGGAAAAAAGTGCTGAGACCTATTCCTCCACCTTCAACCAAAAAACTATAGCATGACTAGCCAATTTTTCCTAGTCCGTCTTCATATGTCTTCACTGTTTTGCTCCATGTTTAGCTACCCGGGTTACCCCTTCCATCTCTTCACCGGTTTCCACAGAACTGCCGTACAAGCTTCGGCCCAGCTCAGCAGACTTGGTGCTTGCATCCTCCCTGACCAGGATACCTCCCTTGTCGCTGCCCCCTACAATCTCCCAGCGCACCGCTGGGGGCATGGCAGCTGGAAAATACTGGGATCAACCCTGGTGCCCTGGTTCTGGTTCACATAAATTTAGCAGGAACTATCAGGAACTAGATGGTAAAAATAGATGCAGAATGTTGATTAGTTGTCTCAAACAGATGCTCTCTTTCCCATTTTGATGATGTCATAGGGAGTGACCCATCGCATCACTTCCAATGCTAACAATGTTTGATACTTGTAGATACTCCAAATGCCAAGGATTGCCAAAGATCCACCTGCATTCCAAACTGTGGAAGGTTTGCAACCACAGTTTCTTTCCTATTTTGTGTTCAGTGCTTCATTCATGAAGTATATACTTACTCACGTATAATATATATATATATATGATTATATATGTATGTATATGTATATGTATATTATATACTGTAACATTATTGTAACCCTAGGTTCCTGTCACATTGCAAAATTGCATCTTAACCATGTTTCACATCTATCCATGAAACATCGCCCAGCAGCCGAGCCAACGCTACAGTACCCAGAGATGTGTGTGTGTGTATGTGCCAATTGGGCTCTGTTCCCCTCACCATTTTGCAACATTTAGCGACATGTCGTAGGGTTCTTGGATTTGCTGGTTTCAATCCATGACAATGCTGAGAGGCTGGTTGCTAACAAGCTAAACAGATCCCCGCGGAGAGTCATGAAGTATGTAAGCAAAATCAATGTGGTAAACTTGTCAACCCAATAAATCTACCATAATCTACCATTTGGGGATGGATTATAAACATTTATAAACTATAATCATCATTAATCATCTATAATCTATAAATATCTATAAATGCCTTTGCCACACCAAGAAATGTTCACCATGAGATGATGGAAACATCTTTTCTCAAGATCCCCTTGGCGCCCTTGGGGCCTGACCATTCAGATGATCACCCTGTGCCTGAGGCCGGTGCCATGTCTCACTTGGAAAAGTCACTGGCAGTGCACTGGGAGATCATGACTTCCCAATTTTCTCCTGGAACATCATGGAAATATATGGAAATATATGGAAATATATGGAAATATATGGAAATATATGGAAATATATGGAAATTCCTAGTGTTTCTGAGGACACATTATATGGTGGATATTGATGATAGTGGAAATGCTGCTGGATCATGGAAATCAATGGACATCAGATGTATAAAGAACATTTGAAACCAGCAGATGGAAATTCCGGCTGGGTTTCAGACTCTGTAGTGCTCTTCCACCTTAGCTACTGCGATGCATCTTCGCACGAACATACTGCAGCAAAATGCATCGTCTGATATCGTCAGCAAGGTGGGCAAAGTGGTACGCATTTGAGATGGTCATAATCAAGACGTGGGTAATGACTAAATAACCTTCCAGGTGTGATGGAACGGTCATACATGTCATAGATATGTGAAAAATGTTGAAACTACCAAGCAAACCATGTCAAGTCTAAGCCAAAGGGCCATGGATGCCGCTTGCAACGCAGCCTGCTGCGGGTCAACTGGAGCGTTCAGATCGAACCTTGGAAACCAAAAGCCAGTGATCATGGCACGCAAAAACCTCAAAAGGCAAAAGAAAACTTAAAGTGAGCAGTGTTCAAAATTTCTTTGTCATTCCATTCTGCTGGTTGGTTAATAGGGATTCCCCTAATAATCCCGTATAATCATCAACCAATAGGGGTTTTGAGCACGGTTCAAGTGCACACTGCCAGAAATTGCTGCAAGGCAACCACTGCATGTCACCAAGCGGAACCTGCACACGTGGTACACTCCAAAACTCTGCATGCCCAGTTCTTCTGATGGACACAATTCAGATTTCACGCAAACGTGTTTTCCTCAAGTCGCTCCGTAGCTCGGAAACGCGACCAGCAAGAGGTGTAACCTTTCATCAACGTATATCTATGTTAGATTCGGTGGCATTTGTTTTGTTATGAATGGCTAATGACTGTCTGATGTTGGCCATCTGCCGGACTAAGTCGTAGTTAACACCATTAGGCGTTCCATCCTAACCTAGCAGTCAACTCATTAATGGGACGGGACCATCGACGAAGGTGCTGGAAACGGGAACAATACCAATAGATGCGGACTCGCGCGCCACCCGTGCATCGTTACGAGAACTTTTCAACCAGTTCTGAAGATGCATCATTCACCAATGTGTGCGCAGGTTGTGTGTGTGCGTGAAACATCTGAATAGATGTAAAACTTCTACCTGTTGATGTCGATGTGCACCGGTTTTTCAACTTTTTCAACATGTATGGCTGCTGCGTTTTTCAAACTCCTGTGTCATGTCAATTTGTCAGTCATAGCAGGTGGCAGTGGCCCACTCATTGTCATGAGTCCACTGCCAACGAAGCTTCTCATGAGTTGGGAGGATGTCGGGACTGATCATCCCGACGTACCTGCGAACTTTTACTTTCTGGTCATGGGAAGCGGCTAACCCAAGAACCACCATGCCGTTTTC
>Ga0126342_10021647_pt1 | contig 10693 bp, 13 predicted proteins | sample Cyp1metagenome_FD_92528 | JGI IMG/M metagenome (GOLD analysis project Ga0126342, IMG submission 92528) | Coral microbial communities from Lord Howe Island, Old Settlement Bay, Australia - Cyphastrea 1 metagenome | ecosystem: Host-associated > Invertebrates > Cnidaria > Coral ... | reverse complement strand
TATGTGTGTATATGTGTATATGTGTATATGTGTATATGTGTGTATATGCGTGTATATGTGTGTATGTGTGTGTGTATGTGTCTGTGTATGTGTGTGTATGTGTTTGTGTTTGTGTGTGTATGTGTGTATGTGTGTGTATGTAAGTATGTATGTATGTATGTGAGTATGTATGTATGTATGTATGTATGCATGCATGCATGTATGTATGCATGTATGTATGTATGTATGTATGCATGTATGTATGTATGTGTGTTTGTATGTATGTACGGATGTATGCATGTATGTATGCATGTGTGTTTGTATGTATGTACGGATGTATGCATGTATGTATGCATGTGTATGTATGTATGCATATGTATGTATGTCTGTCTGTCTGTCTGTATGTATGTATGTATGTATAGTAAAAGTGGAAATTGACCCTGAAATCCAGTAGTTCGCGAAGATATCAGGTAGATGAGATGTGCAATGCAATGCCAGCGAGCGCGAAGCAAAACAATTTCACAAAGGTAGAATGCAGTGTAGTGAAATGCCAGTTGAATGCGAAGCAAACACAACACCAATGCAGCGATAGCGCAAGCCGCAGCATTTTGCAACTTGAGCCAAATAAGTGAAATCAACAACCCCCCTTGTGATTTTTGTACATCCACTACTTTGGAAGTTGGCTAGGCTACAAACCGTAATCCATGCGGGTTTGGGTCCTTCCTCTTCTGAGTTCGGACTAAGCCTATTTCAGGCCAGTACCAAATGTACCTGCCATTTCAATTCAAAGGGTGCCCTCACACCGATTGTAGATTCATGTTGCGCCCACCAAAGCAGTAGCGCAAGAACTGTGCGAAGCCATAGCGAGAACTGCCACAGCGAAGCTGCCGCGAGAATCTGCATTCAAGGCTCAAAGTGCTCCAAAGGTCCTGCCAGGTTGAGAGAGATGCCTAAGAATTACTCCTTGCTATATGGTGGAACTCTTTGTGGCTTTCTCTTCTGGCGTTTCTTGTAACCAGTTCTGACTCCAGGGGTAGCAGTCTGGCATAGTGCCTGGCTAAAGTCGATTGTGAGCTTCAGTCCAGTCTGGCTTGATGAGATTACTGTGTATTCTCGTACCAGTGCCATCAGCTTCATTGCGTTAACCCAGAGTGGTCCAGCAACTGCCTTCGTGAATACATCGGCTTTCTGGTCTAAAGACCGTACCAAGGACAGGGAAACATCTTCCTTGTTCAACTCCTCTGCAAGAGAAGACAAACTGATTTTCTGTGTGCGTTTCAAATATCTCAGTTTCTTGGAATAGCCTGATGCAACTACTTTTGCTGTTGCTTCGTTATCCTCTCGGACATTCAGTCTGGTTGAAGGACCAAGAAGAACCTTGAAGAGCTCGAGTAACGGCAACCCCTCTTCAAATAGCACAAAATTGAGAGCCGCAGTCTCCGCTTCTGTAGTCGAGCGGGCAACAGTGGACTGCTTTTTCGATATCCATGCTAGCGGGAACTGCGTCGCTGCCCCCGTCAGCTGTATCCACCCACCACTGGTGGAATAACAATCTTGTTCGTCTCCACAGAAGTCTGCGTCCACAAACCTTTCCACATAGATGTCCTTCGGCTCGTCGGCGATCCAGCCAGTGAGGAGGTCATTCTGCGTGTGGTACAAGTAGCACATGATTCTGTGAAGGTGAGAGTCGCAAGCTCGGCCCCAACTGTGGATCTTGGTAGCCAACCATGTCGTTGCTCGTAGAACGTCAGGCCGCGCAAGGCGCGCAATCCACATCAATTTCATAAGGATGGAACTTGCTGATGATGCTAGCTGCCCCTCTGCTTCCTCCAATTCGTCAAGCTGCTCTGCAACCTTGGCAAGGAAGGGAGCCGAAGACTTCCTGAAAACAGTAGTGCCGGTCAGCGTAGCATACTCTTGAACAATGTCTTTGGCATAGGCCCGCATATCAAAGGCGAACCTCTCTTCATTCCCACACTTCACCGTAGTGTGATGACGTCCAAGAAATCGACCCAGGTCACCGATGTCATCGATTAGAATCCTCTTTCCAAGGTCATGCCAAAAGGTAGAGTGCATAGTTTCATCTCCAGCTAGGACAAAGTCATCCACATAGACGATGAGTGCAAGGTTGCCATAGTTTGGAAAATAAATGTTGATGGAAATTCTCCAATTGGAACGCCACCCATGTCAGCCCATACAAGCTTTTCAGAAGTCTGATCACAGGTCTCCTATACTTTGGAGTTCCATCTGCATTGAACCATGAACTCGGCCAAATTCCTCGTGGAAGTCGCACCCAAGTTTCTGCAAGGCTGTCCAACCAACTCTGTAGATAGGCCTTGATGGCATCAGCAGAGTTAAGTTTGTGACCCTTTAGAAGGCCATAGGCAATGATTGCATTTGCAGCCACAATGGAAGTTGGTGACGCCGACAACGTCTGGTAGGCCGCAATCTTCCCATCCGCGGTACGTGCTGCATCTCCACGGTAACATACACGACCCTTCAAAGCTCTAAACTGTGGCTCCAGCTCGACGTGTTTTTCAGAGCAAATGGCTAAGAGATCTGCAAGGTGGATTGTAGTATTGTTCTCAATGGCCCTCTTTCTAACCACAGAATCTTCTTCCACACTCTCAAAATCCCAAGTTCCCATCTTGCCTATGCCGTCGAACTCCTTCTTAATGGCCTCAAGAGCATCAGGTCTTGCAATCACCTCTGATCGAGGAAGCTGTCTCGTGACCATAGCAGGAACTGTGCCTTCATCATCATTGGGAGGACATTCTGGAACTTCATCCAAGTCCAAAGGACCCACAGATTCTGCCATAGATGGTGTGTATTCGCCTCCCTCTACGTCCTCAATGGGTCTCGGTGTTGGACCGACAGGTTCACCTCGATTGCTAAAAATTGCATCGAAGCGATCTTTGCATTCTTGGCTATGTCGATTGTGTCCCATTGTGCGGCCAGCACAACCACGTGTGAAACCATGTTTCATGAGTCTTGACCATGTGATGTATGCATGCCGCTGAGCTGTTGGCTTCCCCTCAATCGGGTAAGCATCAATGCCAATGTCGTACGGCAGAACGGCCTCTGTGAAGGACCGGTCATAGATCTTCTTCGCCAGCTCCTTCTCAGGCTCTGTCATGTCGAGCAAGGCTTGTTTGGCCGCTCTTGCCAAAGGAAACTCAATGTGCTCAGTTGGCAGAAAGTAAACCTCCTTAGCCTGGATCTGTTTTGGAACCCAGTGCAAGTGTGAGCGCGATGTCACGGCCTCATAATCAAGGATGAGAACGCTCCCCTTGTACTGCAAACCTGGTGACACATGCCATCCAACAACTCCTGGTTTTGTACCTGGTTCAGAAAGTCCATCTCCCTTTGCCTTGTAAAACACCAAAGCTCCCAGGAAATTTTGGCCCATCAAAAATTTGGCCCGTGGCAATTTCATATCTAGTCTTCCTGCCACGCTCGTGGCGCAAAACTGGACTGAGACCAAAGAAAGATCTTGCCTTGGCTGTAAAATCAACCGACAATGGCCATAGCTTTTTCTGAAACCCAGCTGCAACATGAGCAGGACGTGCAAGTTCCTTCAAAGATCGAACTTCACGTTCACAATTGGCATTGTGTGGCCAAAAACCTGGAACTGATGGGTCTGATATCCATCCAAGTTTGTTTGCTGCTCCAGTGAGTTCACGTGCATGGTCTGAGATGAAAACAACACCCTTCTTTCCCGTCAACCTCTTCCCCGCAAAATGTCGTAAGGATTCATGGTTGGCATCAAGAGTTCCCTCAGACTGCGGGTACACAATGACTAGACCTGAATAACGGTCTCTAACCACCAAAGCTGATTGTTCCTCAGATAAGCCTCTGGCATCTTGAGAAGGAAACATGTGGTCGGCCTCAATGATGTCGCCGAAAGCAGTTGCACGATGGATCAGCTTCTCATCATCTTCATCTTCTGCCCTGATCCGCTTGCAGTATCGTTTCAACATGTGACCCCTCTGACAAAACTCGCAGAAAGGGTTCTTGCGATCATGTAGCGTAAGATGTTCCAGAGAGTGCTTCTCGTCGCAATCTTTCCTCTCGCGACTCATGGTCCTCCCACTCATCATCAGCAGGTGCACCGTCATCGTCGACCTCTGCAAGTGCCATCGGGTCAACCGACTCCACAATCATAGGTTCTGGTTCTGGTTGTTCAATTGGTTCATTGTCTCGGTGAGGTTGTAGATTCGTTTCAAGAGCTTCAAGCGGCATAGCAGGCACATGATGAACCACAAAGTCGGGGTACAAAGCATTGATGAAGTACTCCGCCATGATTTGGTATAAAAACCAGACTTCTTGGTGTACTTGCCCTCCAACACAGCATGTTTGAAGTTCTTTGGATGATTGCATTTGAGCCCAGAAAACAGTCTTGCAGTCCTCCAGCAAGTGGTTGCCAACCTCCATCGTTTGAGAAATGGCTGTCCCTCATCATCACAAAGGCCAACTTGGCAACCATCAAAATCAACAATGATCATCCCAAGATCCCGCACTAGTGCTCGGAGCTCTTTTTTAGAGCCCAGCCGGCACAGTGTCGTGGCCATTCGAAGGTAACACGGCCTCCGGCCTTTGCGTGGCTTTCGCGATCTTAGAAAATCGCTTGAGCAATCTTCTCGACAACTGTCGGCTCCGTTCGAGCTTGTCGATGTACGCGGCTCCATACTTGTGTGCATTCATATGTTGCCACTGAGTCCAAGGTCCACACGGCAAACTGCCAAGAAGGTCAGTTCCGGGCTTGTTGGCGATCATGTCCAACAATGCCTTCTCCGTCTTGGGGTCTTCGACATTGAGCGTCTTCTCAGTGCAACGAATGACATGTACTCCATGTTGATGACCAACCTTTCCAATGGTTGAGTCTTCACTAGTGCAGAACTCAATCAACATGCCATGACCTGGAAGATCTTTGTGGTGTGATTCTGGAATGGCAATCTCTGCCAGCTCGTCTTGAAATTCTCGGTGTTCAATTCTCACCTTCTCAGCGATGTTCTTGTAGACCTCCTTCACGTTCTCAGGCTTTTCAGGATCTGGGCTGCCATAGAAATCCAAAAGATCCTTGTAAATCCAGCCTGCAGCATCTGCTCCCCGGCGAGCTTTAATGGGTCCTTGGACTGTGTGGTAAGCTTCTTCGCTTCCCATTTTCGCCTCCGGTTGTCCTTCCGATGTTTCCTCCTCACATGCTCCTTCAGACTGTCCTCATTGGCGCAGCCATTGATGCCACTTCCATGATCGCGCACAGGCGCGTGAGCAGCTGCATGCAAAGATTCGTTCACATCATCAAGACGGCAAGCACATGCTGGTACACGTTCTAGACAAGATCCACAAAAACTCGTTGATTGCTCTTCTGAAGCACACGCAACTGGTTGAGATAGTTGAAATGGTTCCTCTTGCGCAGGCATCAGTTGTTTCATTTGTCGTTTGTCCTCAACAGCAAAAATTGGAACATTGTTCTGAACCCTCTGGGCGTAGTGCCTGTTGTCAGCAGGACACCACACTCTGCATCGACGATGATTCAATGCTATGTAGGGCTTCTGGCCATGCTGCCAAATAAAGGTGCGACCTCTTGCCACCTGCTTCCCTATTGACAATGCCATGGGACAGTTCGACAAGAGATGAAGGTTCAGCTCACCCAACTCCTTGCAGTAAAGCTTGAGGGCTTCTGTTGACAGCTGTGGCCCCCCTCCTGTGGAAAATCTCACAGGGTCATCCAAGGCAAGTATCCAGGGCTCTAACACTTCTCTATCTACACCTTGGTCTTCCAGAGCACGTAGTGACCCAATGTCCCCCAAGAACTCAAGGGGAGACTTCTTGAAATCCTGGACGGAAGGATGCACAAGAGAAGCCGCCGCAGGCTCTCCGATCTGGTCGACCGCATTGGTGATAGAGGAAATGAGTGTTGCCAAAATGGGCACTGAGAGCTTCAAAAACATGTTGAGCAATGGCAAAGCTTTGTCACAAAAGGCACAAAAAGACTTCCATGCTTCCTGACCACTCTTGCCTAGAACTTCAGTGATGGTGACCGTTGACGCTGCTGTTGCGACTGCTGCAGCAATGCCGAAGAAGAGCCCTTCATCGCCTTCCCATCACTCTTGTTCTTTCCCTTGCCATCGCCCTTGCTCTTGCTCTTGCCCTTGCCCTTGCCCGACTTGTCGCCCCCCTAATCTTTGCCCTTTTGAAAATCCGCGCGCGTCTTTCTCGCCAGGTCAGACCCAGCATCTCCAGTGTGCTGGTTGCGGCATCTGTCTCCAAAACAGCAGTGTCCTGCAGCATGAAGTGCAAAAGGGGCTTTCGGCTTATTGGCCGTTCCTGAGTTAACAGGGCCGGGCACAGCCGGTTGGGCAGTAGAGACTCCATTGTTGCCCTTCTTGGATGGCTTAACCTTGGCAACCTTCTGGTCGCTGTCACCTCCAGCAGCAGGAAGAGCAAGTTGGCTTCGTGGCGTTGACTGCAGCCCCTTCGAGACGTTCTCAAAGTTGCTGTCATGCCTCCTTTCTCTCAACTCTTCCGCTTTTTGGGACCATAGCCAATCAAAGGTCCTTTTTCTGGATCCACTGCTGCTGTTTCGGACCCTTTCCGTCAGACAGTTCAACATTGGCACCCTCTTCACCTGGTGCCACAGCCGCGCATAAAGTGTGTTCTCAGCGGGCCTGTCTTCCGGCTTCAGCACATGCAGGACATAGTTGGTCTTCTTGACAAAGTCGCCGACCTCCTTGAGGGATTTGCCAGTTAGCTGTAATGGCAGCAACTGCATCTGACTGAGCGCAACTGAGGAATCAGTCCCAGTCTCGTAGAAGCTGATGATCAGGTTCGTCAATGGCATCCCTTTTGGGCCTTCTTGTCGTGTGGCACATTCTTCAACCCATGATGTCAACACATGTGCCAAATCAGTGTTCGTTGCGAGGACCTCAGGCTTGATAAGCTCTGCAGCAACATGCTTCTTGAACATGGAAAATGCAGTTGATGCTTGCAAGTCCTCTCTGAACTTGCGGCCTCGTCCTCCATCCATGCAATGAACACAAAACTTCACCAAAACATCACGGTTGGTCAGATCAATCCGGCTCACTGCAGCTTAAAAGGCTGCACGCCACTCTCTACACGACGTAGCATCATTTGGAAGCCTAGTGATCTGAATGCCCTTCAGGTGCTTGATCTTGTAAATGTCCTCATCCGTCTCCCCTTGTAGAAGCCAATCTCCTGGGGGTATCCTACCATCGCCTGCTCCACGTTGTTCTACTTCACCATGATCAGTGGAGTCTTGGCTATTCGTAGAAGAGTTCATTCTGAAGAACTTCGCACCAGCAGTAGCGATGTTGCCTGGCACGGATGGTGGCTGACTACTCTTGCGAGGACCAATCTGGGAACCAACTGCACCAGCACTTGTATTTCCAACAACATGTCCACCTTGAATTCTGGGCCCAGTTGGGTCAAAGAAGATGGGAGTTGCCGGTGGAACAAAACCAGTTGTCAGCCCAGCACTAGCCACTGGCGCATCCCCCCCTGAAACCAAAGATGCAGGTTTGGCAGCGATAGACACGCAACCTTGTGCCGGGGCAGCGATAAACGCGCTTGGCACAGGCACCTGCAATGCAATGAAACTGGATGGCACAGCACTAGCTGCTTGTACACGACCCGCACAGCTAGAAAAATTCTTGACAGACATAACATCCGCGCCATTGTTGGCAATTGTTGCATTGAACATAGTTTGACACTTCCAACATGAGGGCCTACCGACCACGTTCTGAGATCCACAACAGGGGCAATACATGGTCTCCATCGGCGCAGCACTTGCACTGGCGCAACTTCCGACTGCAGAAACGATGTCAGTTGGACATCTTGGCAGTCCCTGGGCCGGTGATGCAAAGGGATTCGGAGCAGTTTCACTTGGTGAGGTTGTCCTATTCCTCAATGCGTCAACTTCACTTCGGAGACGCTGAACTTCTTCTTCAGCAACATGTGCAGCTAACTGCAATCTGTCTCTATCTTGCGAAAGTTGCTGATTTTCAGCAGTCAACACAGAGATTTGATCCTCTGCCTGAGAAGTGGCAAGTGCTAAGTGGCCTTCTGCCTGATGCTGTATGTTGGCAACTTGACCCTCAGCTTGAAGTTGAATTTGTGTTACATGACCTTCGGCTTGTTGTCTCAACATCATTCTTTCATTTTCAATTTCTTGCCTATAGCTTGTTGCAACATCAACTCTGCCTCAGCTTGAACCCTTTGAATCTGGGCATCCCTCTCCTCATTTGCACGAGCCAACCACTCTCTGTACTGACCCTCCATTTGCTCCATAGCATCTCTGAAACTGTGCTGCAACTGGAGCATGCTCGACTCAACGCGAGCTCCAACCAGAGAAGTAATCATATTCTCCAACTGTTGGGGGTCTATTGAATTGAGAGTGTTGTGCTGTGTATTGTGTTGGACATGTTGGTGAAAAGACTGACTTGGACTCTGTTGTGAACCACTCCCTTGTCCTGTATGCCGAAGTCCTCCCTCGTTGCCCAGTCCTTGCAAGTGCAGTGGGCGCAGCGCTCGAAGAAGCTGCCATATTTGCGAGATCCTGGGCCGGAGTGACAGCGAGAGCTTGTTCTGGACTTTCACTTGATGTGGTGAGCTCACTCTGGCCAGCCTTTGTCACAACCCTGAAAGGGGTCGCAGGCGTGATTCTTTTCATGCCCCTCGGATGCCAGTGATGCAAAAGAAACTCGAGGCTATCGATGAAGATGTCGTCGACCAGAAGGGGAGCACAGGCTAAAGCCAATGGTGCAATCCGTCTGCTCAAGCAAAATGCCGAGAACTGGTCTGCAAAAACGTATGCTAAGCACTGAGTGCAACATCCGTGAAACACACTTACGCGCAAATGCGCGGGTTTAACACGCCTACAAGCTCTCCTCTCTCACAATCAACACGCGCAGAGCGCGATTTTGAAGATCACTTGCAAAAGTTCCTTTCTCACACTCCTGAACGCGCAAGGCGCGAATTTTCAAATTCACTTGCAGAAACTCCTCTCTCACAGTCTCCTGAAGTTGAAAACCAAGGGCAAAATGTCAGAAAAAGCAGGGCGAAATTGACGGCAAAATGCCGGTGCAACGTAGTGATATTGTCAGCAAAAAGCCGCTGATGTCAATGACAAGGATCGGCAAAAATGCCGCTGTTACCAGTGCAGATTCAGATGATCACCCCGAAGTGTCGTTTATGATAATCAAAAACTGCAATGTACTGCTGGCTCCCTTATCTCAGGCCTCGCAGCGTGGATGGTACGGCGAAGCTTCGGGTTCCCGGTCAAATAGGAAACTCAATAGGGGGTCTAATGACCGGTTTGCCCCAGCTCGGGCACGAATGCAGTGCACCCGACCCGGCGCCTGCCGGAACTGCCAGCGGGATCGGCGCTGGTGCCGCTGTCGCGCTCACAGCGCTCCCTGAGCCACCTGCCTGCGCCAACACACCAGGCACCCCATCGCTCACCTCTCTCGCCGAACGGAGGTGCACCGTCGAGGTGGTCACCTTAACCTCCGGCGGCACATTCGGTGAACCCCTGTGTCAGGGTCCCTCTCAGCAAAATCCTCGTCTTGGGCAGCAAGTCCCTGCTGCCGGCGCCAAACCTGACTGCGCCTCAGACGATTTCCACCTCTCTTTCGTCTTTTTCCAGACTCCTTCGGCGGCATAGAGCAACTCAAGGATGAAGCGCCAAGCTCTCACAATGAGGCCGCGCAAGCGCGTGAAATATGGCAGCAAGAGACCGCGCAAAGCGCGTGAGATCAATGCAAGTGAAGTTCGAAAATGGCTACCCAGTAGATGCCAAAGTCAATGAAACACAGATAGTCCCAATAACCCAGTAAGCCGTCTACGGAGTCTACGGCTGATAACCAGTAAAAGTGGAAATTGGCCCTGAAATCCAGTAGTTCGCAAAGATATCAGGTAGATGAGATGTGCAATGCAATGAATGCCAGTGAGTGCGAAGCAAAACAATTACACAAAGGTAGAATGCAGTGTAGTGAAATGCCAGTTGATGCGAAGCAAACACAACACCAATGCAGCGATAGCGCAAGCCGCAACGTTTTGCAACTTGAGCCAAATAAGTGAAATCAACAACAGGATGGGAGTAAATCACACATACATGCACAAGCGCGAGAAAATTCCTCTTGTATGTATGTTTTTTTTTTTTTTTTTAAATGTATCTATGTATGTACGTACGTATGTATGTATGTATCTATGTATCCATGTCTATGTGTATGTGTATGTGTATGTGTATGTATGTTTATGATTATGTATGTGTATGTATGTGTATGTGAGTGTATATGTATATGTGTATGTATATGTATAAGTCTATGTATATGTATCTGTATATGTGTGTGTGTGTGTGTATGTCTGTATGTATGTCTGTCTGTCAGTATGTCTGTATGTCTGTATGTCTGTATGTCTGTATGCATGCATGTATGTATGTATGTATGTATGCATGTATGTATGTATGTATGGGTAAGTATGTATGTGTGTATGTATGCATGTATGTATATGTATGTATATGTATGTATATGTATGTATATGTATGTATATGTGTATGTATATGTATGTATATGTATGTATATGTATGTATATGTATGTATATGTATGTATATGTATGTATATGTATGTATATGTATGTATGTGTATGTATGTGTATGTATATGTATGTATATGTATGTATATGTATGTATAT
>Ga0126342_10021646_pt1 | contig 10693 bp, 11 predicted proteins | sample Cyp1metagenome_FD_92528 | JGI IMG/M metagenome (GOLD analysis project Ga0126342, IMG submission 92528) | Coral microbial communities from Lord Howe Island, Old Settlement Bay, Australia - Cyphastrea 1 metagenome | ecosystem: Host-associated > Invertebrates > Cnidaria > Coral ... | reverse complement strand
GGCTGGTTTGAGGTAGGGTCGAATGTGAACCGGCTTGAGTTTGGCCTCATGTGGGGTAGGGTCGAATGTGAACCGGGAAAAGTGGGGTAGGGTCGAATGTGAACCGGGCAATGTTGTTTTTTCTTGGAAGGGTTGCGTATTTTTGGTAGGGTAGGGTCGAATGTGAGGGTGCGTGCGGTTCTTGTGGAGTAGGGTCGAATGTGAGGCTGCGGTAGGGTCAAATGTGAGGTCCGTACCTTTTGGCACATACAAAACAAAAACCAGTGGAAGGATGGGTGGGAACAAACAAAAGAAATTGACAGAAATGGCATTTTAATCTTCGATTCATGAAACACCACTTGGGGGAGTGGCCGGGATGCAGCTTCGAGTTGAAAAATCATGTCCACATTGTCCACCTGTCGGCCTTTCTTTAGCCGCGGAACTCTATCTTTTGGACATTGTCATGGCTCGAACCAGTCTGTTAGTTGGGTCAGTATGGCCCCCAGTTCCATCCAGGCTGAGTGGGTCTGGGTCTCGGCTGGTTGGGCATCGCGCAAAGCCACGAAGCGCAGCAGGTTTGCGAGAACTTCTGGGGGTTGGCTTTGAAAAATTGGAACTCCAAAAACATGGAGGTTTCCATAGCCATGCGGTTACCCCAATAGCTGTTTATTTCATGGAAAATTTTACTAAAATGCATGATTTCGGGGTACCCCCATTTTAGGAAACCACCACATGGTCTCACTACGTTCCATCAAATTTCTCAAATGATTCTGGTTTCAATCAGCCAGCCACTCGGTGTGTCATGATTTTCGTTTTTTTCTTTCCAGAATGGTCACAACATGGAAATAAACATTTTTGCACCAATGAAAATCTCTTTTCCATGAGTCACCCATCAATCTCTTAAAATCCCCATCCCCAGTGAGTCACCTTGTAAATCCTCAATTCCCAATCATGTGCATGTAAAAGGCTCAGTTTTTGTGTGTCGTAAATGCTGAGGCACTGAAGTCAAGCATGGAGCTGGCCTAAGATGAGTTGCAGATGAATGTTTGACATTATGTGACTCTTTTGCAGGAGAGTAATCCTTCAGGTTGTTGAACAGTTGCCCAAAACCATTTTTGTTTTCATTCCAAAAAAAATTTGTATCATTACGGATGATCAAAAACTCGGTACTCATCAGGTATCCTGGATTCCATCACTATGACTATATTTTGATGGATATTTCACTATGGATAATCCATCTCTATGTATAGTTCAAGAAGGTGGGACATCGGCACAATAAAAGTGTAATTTCCCAACAGAAGGGAGGATACTGGATACTGCATTTATCACACTTTCGCAGATACAGTAACCCCAATGTTTGGAAACCCGATGAATAGATCCCATAGACTCCACTTTGGGGTTTGGGGCATGGGGGTTATTCAGTATTGGGGGCATGGGAATCAAAATAAAAACTGGACAGATCCTCATTTTCAAAATCGTTAACCATCCCTTCTTTTGGGTAGCCACATGTGATCCCCATGGGCTAGTGATGGTGATGCATCTTGCACTCCTGCAGGGTCCTCCAGAGCCAAAGCAAGAAGTGCCTGAGTTGCAGAGAACAGTCGTATTGTGTGATGTGCAAACAACAGAGGCTTCGTAGTATCCACATGTTTTCACCATTGCCGGGAAAATCGATAGAAGATTGGCGCATTTTGAGTAAACCCCCAAAGTGGGCTTCACAAGTGAAAAAATCCACCAAAATGCAGCCTTTTTGGGTGGCTTTCTAAGTACTATCCACTGAATAGTTGCAACTGAAATGCATTTGCTGGTGGTTCTTGAGGGTTGCCAGGACTATTGGATGTCTCCCACTACCGCCAGGGTGGGTGGCTCATTTTTTTCGGACGAAAAACCATTCTCGCGGTTGAGTGTTTCATTTCTTTCGGACCTAGCCTCCGGCAATCTTTGTTCGTGGCTTGACAATCTACCAAAAATTCTTGACACCTGCATGAAACTATGGATTTCCCAGGTGATCTGATTTCCTATGGTTTTTTGATTTCCGAGTCTTCAACATCAGCTCTCCAGAAGCCATGGATCCATCTGACCCCAGGATTCCATGCCTCCCTCAGTTGAAGGAGATGTTGGCGCAAGGTGGCAAGGTGCGGGACACCTCTCTGAAGTGTCCCTTAGAATATGATATGAAAAGCGACCTGGGGTTGGATCAAACCTAGGAAATACCATTGTTTTTGGGGATGAACATACATTTACCCCCAGTGTTCACCGTTTTGAGGGTACCCACAGCCACTTCCCTCCAGATTGTTCGGAGGCCAAAGAGTGCCTTGCTGCAGCTCAGACTCAAAAGAAGAGTGTGGAGGAAATCCTTGGGGCTTCAAAGGACTGGGATTTGGACTTGACAAAAATGGCCATGGCGGCTATGGGTCAAAATTGGAAACCGGCTGATGGAATCAAAGATTTTTTGTCTATTTCTAGTATCATAGTATTAGCCAATGATTGGGGTATCCCATTTTGACCCGATATCACGTTGCTACCAGATGGCCAGTGCACCACCCAGAAGTGGGGTCCCAAGACCCTAGTTACGACCCAGACCACGCAAGTTCTCCCCATGGCAATTCACCTCACATTGAAAGCGTTATTAACGTCCAACAAACTCCGAGCAAACTCCGAGATTTTTCAAGTTTGCTTTGTGGTTTGAGTGGTTTGAGTGTTTCCCTCTCTTTCCCTCCATTTTTTGTTGCCCACCGAGCCCGGACCGAGCCCGGAGCGAGTCCGGAGCAAGCCCAGCATCTTGATAGCGACACCAGGACCGCTGGCTGCGGCGCTTGAAGATTGGATTCAACTTGCTCATTGAGGCGGCGCCCTTCATCTGTTTCTCGGAATATTTTTTTCGAGATCATTCCTTTTCTAAAATCAACAACTTCGAGGTGCTCAACGGAGGTCCAAAAAAATTATTCAGGTGCCTCAAAATCCAGATTTTCTTGGGGATTGGCATTGGACCAACAAAATTGGATTTAACCTGCAAAGAAATGGAAAGGGTGCCACAGAAATTATAGATTGTTTCTGATATATATATATTTCAGCAGGTATTCATCTCCACCCTGATATACAAGGGCAATCAAGAGAATAGCCGCTCTCCTTCCAGTTATCGTCCTATCCCCCTTGCTAACTATATCTATAAAGTGTATGCTTGCAGGATCAATGAGTAGCCCATATCGACCATCTCCTCCAACCGACACACTGAAATATTTGAGGGACACTCTACTTCCCTTTATATCGACATATATAATTTATATAATATAATATATCATAATTTATATAATATTAATATTCCTATCTATTCCTGGATTGGTCCCAGGCTCTTGACTCCGGCCATCCACACCTCGCCGCTCTAGATGGCATCCCTCCGTTTGTCTCGGCCATCATGGCCGCAACGGCCAAGTTTTTGTCGATCCATCAGGTGACCCCCCCCGTGACCCCTTTCCGGGGGAATTCGTCGCTGTCCCCTCAGCCCTACCTGTTCTACCTGATTATCATTGTCCTTTCTGCTCTCAACTCTGACCTTTCCTTTTTCCAGGAAATCTTCGTATATGTCCCATGGACATTCTCATTTTCTAAGCCACTTACGTATTGCACCAAGGAGACATTGTCTCGTCTCACCTGCAGCATTTAGCTGCTCGTGGCCTCCTCAATGGATCCAAATGCCAGCTCCTCACTACTCCGCTTACCCCATTGCGCAGTGCTACTTGGGATCTTACACTCCTACTTCCTCTGTCCCGTCAACTTCCGTTGCTCTCCTCGGCCTTCAAAAATCTCGAGCCTTTCGTCATCCTCTCTTTTCGCAAAGATTTAAACTCTGTGTTACCCAAATGGTTCAATCCATCCTTTTCCACAGCTCAGACAGTTAAAAGTCCCTACTATTACCGAGTCCTTTCGCCCACTGATTCTCCATGCTCTAATGAATACCTTCTTTCATTATCATACCCAATCCTTCCTTCTTGTATTCCATCATCCATGCAAATTTCAGACGCTCGTATCAAATACCTTGGACACATTCTTAGACACCCAGATTCTGCTGAATCAATCACTATGTTCAACCTATCACATTCACTACGCACTATTCCTTCACCTTTTCGACATGGAGCGCCGCGCACTGACTAGAATTAGCCCTAGCTGAATCAGCACATAGAGCCATTGCTATGCGATCTTCTCCTCCCATGCTAGGACATTTCACTCACGACTTTTATCAACATGTCACCATAGTTGAGCTCAAGCAATTCTCCGCTCTTAGTATGAAGCAATGGTACGATGCTACTCGTTTCCTTAGAATTCTATTACCAATTTGTACCAATTGCAGAAACCGTGAACAGTGGCTTCTTCTAACCCGAAAATTGAAGTAGGCAACCAGTCTAGGGCACGCTGCTGCGGACGTGTTGCTCAATATGAGCTGCATATCGCTTCTGAAAAAAAACATGAGCTGGGATTCCCGTTAAGCAACCACTATAATTAGAATGATAGACAAAAGAGGGTTTTTGAAGACTGCTCAGTTCTCCTGGCAATCGGGAATGTAGCAAAAGAATTGATGCTGACTTGGCGCATTTTTGGGGGTTCCACAGCACTTGAATTGTGGTTCGATCTTGGCTCCGCAATTCGGATGACATGACGAAACAAGAGGTTCCCTATGATGCATATCAATGCATATCAATGCATATAAATGCGTATCATGGACCGTGATAGTGCTTAAAATATGCTATAATCATCATAGATGCTGCAATTTCAATCCGGGATCCATTCCCACGAGTCTGAAGACTTGATAGGCAGTGCCGACCGCCCGAACTGGTCGAAGATCTCCTGGAATCGGCCGCTAAAATCCAGGGAAGAAACTGGTGAGTTTTCCCAATGTTTTTTTCGAATACAGTGATTTGATCGAATACAGTTGACCCATTCCGATTTTCTGCCAGGGCGGCTCCAGCCTAAAGCGAAAGACAGGCCAACAGCGATCTGGTGGGATTTCCTGCAGTTTGAAGCATTTAATCCACCAAGAGAAGGAGATCTCAAAGGAGATCTCATGAAGATTCGGAACTTGGCTCTAAGATTGCCAGCAATTGCTACCCATTTCTGGTAAGATTGGGATGGTTGGTTCGGATTTACCCATTGATACCAAATTTCTGGGCTGTTCTAACCTATTTGCGGGGGTCACAACTGGGCTTTTGTTACCAGTGAAAATTGAAAATCATTGGGGTACCAATGCCCCCTATCAACATCTATCAACTATGTCATGAGGGTCAAACCGTCCGTTTTGGAGCTTGGTTGTGACCCCTATTTGTCGTGCGTGTTTTCTTTTGGGCTCTTGACTTGGACCTTTGGCCACAGGTCCATGTTTCCTTTTTTTTGTGTAGGCCGTGATCATCCCGTCATCACATTCCCTGCCATGGCGCTCTTGTACATCCTAGCATTCTGCTTGGCTTCCCAAGCAGCAGGAACATGTTTGCCCAACGGTGTCGCGCCAGAGCGCCGGAAGAATTTAACAAAAAACGGAGAATCATTTCCCGTGGGGGTCGTCTTGCAGCCCTACCGTTCGGCAGAGTTAGCCAATGGAATTATCGATATTTTGATTTCTGAAGTGCTTGGCTACAACTTGCAATACGATCCTCACGTGCCAGCCTCATCCCTCGAAGTGATATATGCGATGATTGGCTGTAAGACCTGGTATAATCGCGAGTCGCCTGGATGTGAGGAACGCAAACAGGAGCTCCACTTCGTGGTCGAAAGCTGGCATTTGTTGTACCCAACGACATGGGAAATCCTTCGGCAATCATATCCTGCAGAAATTCCTCTTAGTGCGGACATGGGCTATGTGGGCGGGACTGGCCAATTCATCTCTGCATCCGTTGTCGAGGCGCCACCTTCTTGGACACGGTTTTTTCTGTAGCGCCAGTCGAAAAATAGAGCATCTCACAAACAAACAACTGTCTATGGGATATTTTGTGTTAACCATGATTAGCCAGTCATTTAGAGACTTTGCTTACTAGAAAAAACCATTCATTCTAAAACATGAAATATGCATTAAATATCCCTTTTGGTGTGCCCGAATTTCGACCCCATAGCAAAATAGATTACGCACGCACCAAAAACAACAAAAGCCTTAATTTGTTGAGGCAGCGGAAACGCGAGGTTTGGTCTTAGAGTACTACAAGATGTACCAGTTTGCCAAAGATCAGGTGCCAGACAGTACAAGAAGTTTTTGATGTTCTTTTTTTGAGAATCATTTTAAAAATGCTCGATTACAATCTGGTTTGGAGTTCATTCTTCAGAACGAGTTTGTTTGGTTTTTCGCGTTTTCCGTTTTTCTTCGCAACTGAAAGGTGTTGGATGTCTTCGATAGCATCGCTGTGGTAAACACAACCTATTTCTTTCAATGTCGAGAGAGCAGACTCAACGACAATCTGACGAATTTTGGCTATTGGAAATGGACAGGTAGGGATGGTGGGGCCCGGTGGGGCCCGGTGGGGCCCGGTAGGGTCAACACTTCGAATTCGGGCACATGTTTCAAGAGGGGCACAACTAGAAACTTGGACGTTTTTCTTCATGTTTTGAAGCACAGGTGATGATTCAGGAGTGATCGTTGTCAACAACTCATTCAAAGCCTTTTGTCCTGACGGGTACTTCTGGAGAGCCCCAGTTTGCCGCAACGATCCAATGCAATGCATTCTCTACGTTGTCTACGACTGGCAAATTGTGGATGTGATGCAAAGAAGCGCCGTCTTTTCAATTCCACTTGGAGTAGGCGTGGCGAATTCCTATGAGAACTACTTGCTGATTCCCAAGATCTACAAATCCATGTTTTACTACTGGACGCCAGAGGACTCTTTGTTGGAGTTGAATCCGCAGAAGGTCATTTTTCCAGAACATAATGCATATGCCCACAGCCAGGGAGACCTGACTACAGCTAGTAGTCAGACACCACTTGCCAAACTCACTAGTTACGACTTAGAATACCTTGCTCCTGACCTTTTCAAGCTTCTGGAGAACAGTGCTTTTGATATTGATATCATCTATGATCTAATGCGTGAAAGGCTGGCAACTGGAGAGCAGCCACAAGAGATCGCCTGCAGATGGCTGAAAAACCATGAAGCCAGGTGGCGTGAGTGGATCCCTGATCCGACTCTGTGCATCCGTGGCTTTGGGCTCTATGATGAAAAAGCGGAGAGTTTTTCTACAAGCAGGGCATCAGCCAGCACCTGTAAAGCGTGCCTACCCGGCACCTATTCCAAGCTTTTCAAGGAAGACTGGGGTAGCACCTATGTTTGCGAAGAATGTTCTGCAGGTTCACAACAGCCAGCTGCTGGTGAAGTAAGCTGCAACCCTTGTCCTGCAGGGACTTTCAAAGAAGTGGCATCCACTGAGGATTGTGCGTCGTGCCCAGCAGGCTACTACCAGAATGATACTGGAGCAGAGACGTGCAAGAAATGCCCAAACGGAACGACCACCATCCTTTTGAGAGCCACCCTCTTCTCAGACTGCGTTTGCCTTGCTGGAACCATTGATGTTGGGCCAGGAGCTGAAGTGCAATGTGTGCCTTGCGGAGAGGGGCTCTCATGCCCAGATGGTAGCACAGTGGAGGGGCTGAAGGGTCGCCGCAATGGCCCAAGTGCAGTCGCGGAGGTCATGCCAGGCTACTTCAGTTGGTTGACAAGGCCGACAGAGATCTTCAAATGTCTTGGCACACATTGTCCTGGGGGACCTCCTGGAGCTTGTGAAGGTGGCCGATTGGGTCCAACATGTCATGACTGCGCAGCTGGGATGTACTGGGCCGATGAGGAGTGTCGAACTTGTGAGGTCTCCATGGTGGCTGCCTGGATCGTAGGCCCTTTTGTATTGTTGCTAGTGATGATCACAGCCTACTATGTCACTGAGGATCGCTACAAAGCACGGGCTGCACTTCGTGAGTGTGCAACGATTGGTGGTGATATGTTGTTGGCCTTTCTTCAAAATTTGGGCATCCTCAGTCTTGTGTCAGTTCCATTGCCCGAAACCTTGAACATGCTCTTTGAGTGGTCTTCGCTCTTTGTGTTGAATCTCCGATCTTTAGGCTTCAGCTGTACTGTACGTGATGGTATGCAGCAATATGTAATATCTTCAATATCTTTTCTCATTGTCGTGGTGGCTTTCCCTCTCTTGGGATATGTGACGCAGTTTTGCTCCTGCATGAGAAATCGTGGATGGAACTGGAGATTTTACAAAACCATCTGTGTCACTGGAAAATTCCTGCAGTCTTGCTTCACGCTAATGTGCAACATTGGTTTGGCTCCGTTCATGTGCTTCCGACATCCCAATGGTAGTCGAAGCATCTTCAGGTATCCGAACACATTCTGCGGCAGTGCAGAACATGGGACAATGCAGCTTTTCGGTGTTCTAGTGCTTGTGCTGAGCTTCACGCACTTCATCCTTTGCTGCTGGGCAAGTTGGAAAGCTCCAACATGGTCCTTGCAGTCACCTGAACGAATTCGAGGGATTGGATTCTTCATTGGCAACTTTCGACCTTCGACATGGTGGTTCGGTTTGATCAGTTTGGCAAGGGGACCACTCTTGTCCTTACCAGTCGTGTTGTCTCCCAACGTGCCCGGCATCCAACTTGCTTTGATGCTTTGTGTTTTGCTTGTCTCTTTCACTTGGCAACTTTGGTTTCTGCCTTGGAAAGCGCCGGTTCTCAACTTGGTGGATGCAGTTTCCACAGGTTTGTTCCTGATTCTGCTTGCCATCTCTTTGCACTTGGAGTCGGCAGTTGAGGGCTCTCTATCCTTTTTGGACTCGTTTGGGGCTGGCGTGTACTTTCTGAGTCTTGGGATCATTGGATGCGTTTGCATTTTGGCTTTGGTGTTGGCGGTATGGCAGCGCTTTTGCGCTGCAAAACGAAAAAAGCTGATGCCAAGTATCATCAACTTGGGTCCGGTGAGAGAAGCAGAGGAGATTCTAGAAATTCTTCTGGTAATCGTTGCAAGCTTGGAATCCCAGGATGGCAACCAGAGAGAAGCTCTTTTGAGGACCGCCTAGAAGAGAGTCTTGAGCATTCTTGAGCAATTCATGTATAATATCTATAACCTGAAACACCCCCCTGAACGAGCTGAAACCCCCACTCAAAGTGGCCATGAAACATATGTTTTTCAAAACCCAACGACATCTCGTGGAGCGCCGATGCGGGAAGATGTCCCACTCAGTTTCAACTTATGACGTTTGCCTTGTGGGAGAAGCCCTGGACATTTTGATTGCAGATTGTGACTGGCAGCGATCAGTACAGATGTACCCGTTTCCCTGACATTTGTGATGATATGAGCCGTGAAGTCAAGTGTTTGTTCGATGACCCATGTTGCAGGATGATAGCTTCAACTGGCTCATGAGCATCGAATTTAAGCATTTGTGTTCAGGCATTTCCAAGCCATATTTAACCCAATCCAAATCCCTCCTCTATGAAATAAAATGAAATGAAATACTACCCAAACAAAACCCTGGTCTAGCATTGGATTTGTTTATGTTTTTTGCGGTTCCTTATGGGAATATCTAATTATTGACCATTATTTATTAGTGGATAACATTGATAGCATCAGTGTTTTTTGGCCATCATTGACCACCGTCAACCACCACAAGTATGAACCAATTATGTACCATGATTAAATTAAGTACATTGGGAAACCTGGAGCTGCTACTATTATATTATTATGTATCCCTTATCAACCATAAATAGATATAAACAATGATTAATCTATGAACCCAAAGAGTAAACCAGTATTGACTATATCAATCGTCATTAACCTTTTTATCAACCCTCCTTAACTTTTTTTTTAATCAACCCTTCTTGACCACAATTAAATAGGTCAACCACTATTCGCCATCATTACTGTCAACCATCATTAAGCGTTATCAACCACTACCAGTAGTACCGCACAAGGCGGTGGCGGAAGTTTCAAAAATAGGAAACCTATAGGAGAGATTGGTTGTTGTGAATCACGGATGGCAGAGCGAATCCACTGATGGACCCAAAGGTGGTTGGAGCTGTGTTTTTTGGAGTGGCTGCAATGGTTGCAGTGGTCACCTGGTCGTTCACCTCACCCACAACTGCTGGATGTAGCGTGGTGTAGTGCAGCTGTAGTTGTAGTTGTAGTTGTAGTGTAGTGGAGCTGTAGTTGTGGTGTAGTGTAATTAGTGTAGTGTAGTTGCAGTTGCATGTGTGGTGGTGTAATGAGTGTAGTGTAATGTAATGTAATGCAATGTGGGGTAGGGTAGTCTAGTGAAGTGTAATTGAGTGTAGTGCGGTGTGATGTGGTGTAGTGTGGTGTAGTGTAGCGTAGTGTAACGCAATTAGTGTAGCGTAGTGTAGTGGAATGTAGTGTAGTGTAGTTGTAGTGCAGTGTAGTGGAGTGTAGTGTAGTGTAATGTAGTGTAGTGTAGTGGAATGCAGTGTAGTGTAGTGTAATGTAGTGTAGTGTAGTGTAGTGTAGTGTAATTGAGTGTAGTGTAGTGGAGTGTAGTGGAGTGTAGTGGAATGTGTGTAGTGTAGTGTAGTGTAGTGTAGTGTAGTGTAGTGTAGTGTAATTGAGTGTAGTGGAGTGTAGTGGAGTGTAGTGTAATGGAATGTAGTGTAGTGTAGTTGTAGTGTAGTTGTAGTGTAGTGTAGTGGAATGTAGTGTAGTGTAGTGGAGTGGAGTGTAGTGTAGTGTAGTGTGTT
>Ga0126342_10021645_pt1 | contig 10694 bp, 8 predicted proteins | sample Cyp1metagenome_FD_92528 | JGI IMG/M metagenome (GOLD analysis project Ga0126342, IMG submission 92528) | Coral microbial communities from Lord Howe Island, Old Settlement Bay, Australia - Cyphastrea 1 metagenome | ecosystem: Host-associated > Invertebrates > Cnidaria > Coral ... | reverse complement strand
TCCCCTTCATCATCACTTCCCTTCGTCACCACTTCCCATCGTCACCACTTCCCTTCGTCACCACTTCCCTTCGTCACCACTTCCCATCGTCACCACTTCCCTTCGTCACCACCCGTCATTATCACCACCCTTCATCAAAGTCAATTCCACTGCTTCTTATTCTTTTGTTATGTATTGTTATGTTATGTATTGTATGTGATCTACCACCCTGCATCATTTCACGTCGCAGAATTCTATTTGTCCGTAACACGGAAGTATTGCTTCCCAACTTCCTTTGATTATACGAATGCACACGTATCCCAGTGCATCCATCCTGAAATATGATGACCCCCCAACCAATATTCCCATAGAAAAAATCCCTCAGCTATCCATGTGTAGGAGATCTATGGATGCGTCAACCCGGATGTTTGTCATCTCCTGCCCTTCTTCGACGACAACGAGAGCCCCGGGGTGATCACTGGTCAGGTGGGTAGTAGCGGCTACACAATCGAAGTCATAGGTTTTTCTTTGGGGTCTGAAAATGGGGTATCCCCAATTCTAATGGATTAAAACATATTAAAATTGGTTGGTGGTTTGGAACCTTTTTTATTTTCCATAATATATGGGTTGTCATCCTTCCCATTGACGAATATTTTTCAAGATTGTTAAGCCCACCAACCAGTATTAAGATGTCATGTGTCCAGTTTGTAATGCTATAACTGAGGGGTTTCATCCCCCAATTTCAGAGAGGCCCAATATTGGGTATAACGGGGATACATGTTATTCTGAACCCCAATGCATATCTTCCAATTCATGAAGGAGTATAAGATGGAGTTTAACAGAAGTATAGAAAACTTCTCAACGTGATTTAATAGGGGAGTATATGGATCATTTGTAATAGTGGGGGGTTACACAGACAATGATAATTCTTAAGACGGATATAGAAGAATGCTGTCGGGGATTATAGCATCCTGTACTATGGACAATGGGTATTTACCAATGGAATTTACTTTGCTATGTATGGAACCAAATATGTTGTGAGGATATGAAAACGGGAACATTATTGGATATAAAGCCAATTTGGGGGCACGGCTGTGTCTGAATTTGGAATTGATGCTTTTCATTAAATCAGTGAAGTTGGGTCGGGTAGGGGTAGCCTTTTCGATGTGCATGCCACAGAAATCCCAACTGGATGATGAATATTTAACTGCTCATTGTGTCCAGTAATGTCCAGTATATGACTTGGCTGCAAAGGAATGAATGAATCATTCACTGAGTGGGATGCGCATCCAAGAAGGAAGGACTTTCTCAAACATGATGACATGATGTCAATTTCAGGTTTGTGAATGGTGAACATTTACCAAGATACCACTTGTAGCTACAAAATTTGCTGGAGCCGACGATTGTATCGAAATACGTGTATATACATGTGTATACATATTAGCAATTACTCTCGTACATGCAAGAGAACCCACATATGTATATATATACATACACGTATACACACAGCATCAATATATACAAGTATACAGTACAGTACATGTCACATATTTGTTTGTCTACCGTACTTGCGCTTGCCTGTCTATTTGTGTATTTGTCTGTGTGTCTATCTATTTATCCATCTGTTTGTCTGCCTACTTGTCTATCTGTCTATCTGTCGAATGACTTATTTATCTATCTGTCTATCTGATTATCTGTCCACTTGTCTCTCTGTATATCTGTCTACTTGTCTATCTTCATCTCTCTATCTGTCAAACTGTCTATTTACGTATATACGCATCTATCTGTCTATCTAATTATCTATCTATATATCTAGCTAGCAAGCTAGCTACCTAGCTATTCGGCCCGCTATCTGTCTGTCTGTATGTAAATCTATCTAATTGTCTGCGACCATATTTTCTGTATATCTGTCTACCTGTATGTGTGTCAATCTGCCCATTTGTGACCTATTTACATACCTGTCTATCCGTCTATCTGTCTATCTGTCTACCTATCAGTCTATTTCAATCTAAGTCTATCAATCTATCTATCCATCCATCCGTCTATCTGTCTGTGTTTATCTGTCGATCGATCCATCCATCTAGCTAGCAGGTGTCCTTCGGTCCCGCAATGGTGGCCGGCCGGATCGACGAGGAGCAAGTGGAAGCTCGGCAAAATTGATATTGTCTGGTTCCGGCGATGAATTTGCATGGATAACCGGGGTATGGATTAAAAGTAACCAGGGTTTATGGATGTTTCTGGTACATATCTAGTGTGAATGGCATTTATAAACTATCTTAAGCTATTGGGGGGTGCACTTGGGGTAATTTTTATGGGCATAACCATGGCAAGAACACCTATAAGCCAGGACAGAACCCCTTGGTTTTGGCCATATACTGGAACGGCACCCCCAAGTTACTTGGTGGTTCATCCTACTAATCGTAAGTAGGTTAAAAAGGTTGGTAGGGTGATTACCCACTTATGCCATCTTATGCCTATATAGATCCAACCTATAAACCGACACGAACTCACTAGCAATCAACCACTGCTGGCTCCGGTGATTCCATCGCCTGCATCTGTCAGCTGTTTCATAACCCCTTGAAATTGTGATATCTATATATATATATGATTATGATATTGATTATATTATAATCTATATTGTTTTATTACAGTAGTTTACATTGTATCTATCATATTATGTCATATCACATTATATTATATCATATTGTATAGTAATGTATTGTATTATATAATTTCAGATTATATTATGTATATTGTATTGTAATGTACATGTTAGTATATTTGATTCTACCTTATTTTATTATATTATGTCATACTATACTATTGTTATATTATATTATATATCATATCGTATTGCGTGATACTATACTATGTTTTATAGCATCAGATCATATTTTATATTATGTTTATATATAATATATATATATATATTTATATGGTTTATGGGTAAATAAAAGGGCAACCTCACAACGACTTTGCCGTACATGGTGAGCTCATCCCAAAAAGTGTGGCTGGCCGGCTGGCCTTGAGATTTCGCCAAGCCGACTGGCAGGATGTGATTTTTCCAGTGTTGGATACCTGGCTGAGTTGTCCCAGTTGTCCCAGTTACCCTCTGTTAAATAAACATAGACCCTGAAAATAACCAATTTTCAAAGGAAACTAATCTCCCAACCCCTATCTGGCAGGGTCTATGTTAATTTACTGGAGGGTATGTTTGGTGAAAGTTCTCCTATTTTGCCCTGTCCGGCCTGTCCCGTGGGTTTTTTCAGGAAGGCTATGACGTGTTCTTTGCCGACGAGTGCAACGAGGTGGGCGGTAAAGGTTGCTAGCATTGCTAGCCTTGACCAAAAGGTACACTCCCTGGGATTTATAATGGATTTATCACATTTCCTTTTTTTTTATTCACCATGAATGAATAAGTCTGTATGAGCCCCGTATTTTTTAGGAATTTTAAACTCATCCAGACGTTTCAGTTCCACAGAGTTTCACCTGTGATCCCTGGGGACCATGGAAATTTTCTTCGTTTCGCCTGATGGTTTTTGGTGTCTGAAATCGTGGTGTCTGAAATGGAAATTTACCCCGCATGTTAACGCATGGAGAAGGCCATTTTCATAGGGAGAATGATGATCATACCATGGATTTTGGGGTACACTATTTTCAGAACTACCCATATCCACATTCCTGTGGCTCAACATCCCGCCCTTGCGACTTCACAGCCTCATTTCTGTCACGTTTGTGGATGCACTCCCCTTTTGTGTGGATTAACATGATGAAACAACGTATTTTCCGTTTGTTCAATAATGCACTAAATCTGAAATCACCAATTGATATATTAAAAAGACGTTTGTAAATACCAGATGCTAAATATTAAATCACCAATTGCTTTTCATACTGTAAAATACCGTAAAACCCAATGTGAGTCTGTCTGAAAAGGATGGGTGTCCCAAAATCCGGCGCGAAGGAGGCTCATTTTCTATCGAGATGGCTCTGTTTTATGGGTATCCCTGATTTGCAGACACATCCAATTACAGTCAATACTGTTACATACTGTTACTAGTTTAGATAAATCCCATAATATATAATAGATAGATGTATATTGACGTAGATATCCCCATTATGATTATCATAGTTGGTTGTATATCCCCATGTTTCATGGTCAAATCGCAGATCATTCTTGGTATTTGTTGGTTATACCTCATTGATATCCCGTATATCCCAGTAAATGATAAAATCAATATCCCTAAATTCCAAATGAAATTCGAATGTAATATCCATCATATCCCCACTGACCCTTGGTTATATGGGTGTGTCTGAAAATAGTGTACCCCTAAACCCAATGGTTAATGATCATTATCCCTATTAAATGGCTATAATTGGGAATATACCCTATTTTCAGACAAACCCATATCATCCCCCCGTTGTGTTTTTTTTGGACCTGTCTGCCATAGGTCGTTGGCTCGCTGGTGGCATCGGTGGATCGGACCTTTCTGCCAGCTGTGGGTGGATGCTGCGAGGTGATGCACTACATGGCAGCCCGGTTTCACCCCAGAAATCATGGTAAAAAGTAGGGGAAGACATAAGACATATAGTTTAGCATGTGGCTCTACCAGCTTCTGGGCTAGGTTCTTTAGAATATATTTCTCTGCTCTGCCGGCTGCATCCGGATGGTTGTTTTGTTGTTTGAAATTTGTTATTTAACACTTTTGTTTTTTGTTATCTAACGGTTAAAAGATCGATTAAAATCCGAAAAAAATCGATTAAATTAAATAACGGAAAAAAACACATTAAACAAAAAAACACGATTGATTAAATAATCAAAAAATCGATCAAATAACCAAAGGAAAAAAAACGATTAAATAACGTATTTTGCTTGTGAAACTTTGTTATTTAGCAGTTATTTTTCTCATGGGACACTCATGGGCCACTTAGCGGAAATAACTACTGTTAAATAACAAGTTTCACAAGCAAAATACGTTATTTAATCTTTTTTTTTGGATTTTATTAATTAATTAATCATTTTGTTGTTATTCAATGTTTTTTCGTTATTTAATCGATTTTTTAACCGTTCAATAAAAAATAACTGATAAATAAAAAAATAATGTTAAACAACAAAAAATAACCGTTAAATGAAAAAATAACTGTTAAATAACAAACAAGAACTGTTAAATAACAAACACATAACTGTTAAATAACAAACACATAACTGCTAAATAACAAAACAACTGTTAAATAACAAGAAACAGTTAAATCACAGAAAAATAACTGTCAAATAAAATAACAAAATAACAAAAAACTAACTGTTAAATAACAAAAAATAACTGTTAAATAACAACCAATTTTATCCTAAAGAAAACGTGTTAGAGCAACATCCTAACATATATAGTTAATGGGATTATATAGAGGATCGAACTACACTTTCTGGGGTTTATAAACCAACTTATTAGTGATATATTCTGATAAATAATCCCTTCCCCCTATTAAGTTTAACCCCCGGAAACCAAGGTAAAAAGTAGGATTGGAACATATGACCGGGACCATATAGGAGGTGTCTCACTAAAATGGGGATCTGGCCAATGTTTTTTTTTTCAAACTTATTTCGAATCAATATGATACCCTCTGGTATACTAACATAGCTATTGAAAATGGCCATTGAAATAGTGGATTTACCCATTAAAAATTGTGATTTTCCATAGTTATGTTAATTTACCAGGGGGTATCTGGTTTGGAGGAGATCCCAAAATAGCCAATTCGATGGGAACGATGATGATAAACCATTTGATCTTGGGTTTTCATTTCAGAGAAACCCAGATTAAAAACACCGGATCGACAGATGAACTCAATCATTAGAACAAGCTGCACGTAAAGGATCCAAGCTGTGTCGAGCGGCCTTGAAAAACCGATGAACATGGGATAGTGTGAACATTGTTAGATTATTATGAATACGAATATGGTTGTATGATTCATTAATGTACTGGGATTTAATGGCATAAAGACTAATAGTGATCAATCCCTAAACAAATGGAACGCTAGCCGTGCTTTCTTATTTTCGCACGGCCGCAGCAGTGACCAAAACCCAGAAGCCCCTTTTCCTGGTCGATGGGAATGTCCAACGGCAAGCCGAAGATGGCCGAGATCCATTCAGATGCAAGTCGTTGCCAAAATCACAGAATCAGAAGAAGGTTGAGAAAAGTCCGGTAAATGGCAATGGACAATTCCTGACGTCAACGGGCAAATTATGGATGTATATGCGTGTGTATATATATATACACACTACACATACATATATCCAGGATCCACACACGTTGGATGATCCACGCCTATCTTAGGTGATGACCTGAGGACGAGTTAAACTCATATTTCCCTGCAAGGAATATATATATACACACGTTATATACAATATATATATATATTATATATATATACAAATATATATATATATATATATATATATATGTGTGTGTGTGTGTGGTTTTTTTCCTGGAAATATACGTGTGGACCAGGCAATTACGTAGGGCCATTCTTTCAGCCAACAGTTTTTTCGGTGATCTCACAGAATCCAAACAGCACCAAACGCGGCGTCCAAACGGGTACCCCTTGCGCCACCGGTGGTGAAATGTTGCCTGGTCAAAGGTACAGCTTCGAGATGTTTGGATACCTGCAGCTGGGCAAGACCCTATCACTTCTAGACTGGGTCTGTTTGACAAGGGCGGCTAGACGTTTTTTGCGTTGGTAAATGTCAATTCAGTCGAATTTTTTGTAGTTTCATATCACCTGTCAGATTGATTTACCCTAATTGGACGTTCTGGCGGTGGAGCAACATGTGAAGCTCAACATGGGGAAGAACATGACATTACCCCTTGTCTTGGCCCATGCAACCACACCCAAACAACCCCAAGTGGTCTATTTGAGGGGACAACAAAGGTTGGTCTATAACCCTTGTTTAAGAAACATAAGAAACCCATTTCGTTATCCAGTACTTGATGGATTGCATTTGTTCATGTTTATATTCCATTGGACAACCTGGTGTATCTCCTCATGTTTGGACAACCATTTTTTCCTCATGACCGTATTATAATTATTACTGCTCATTGCTGGCTCACCCATGATTTGCCTCCCGCTGGTTGTTTTGTTTCTAGCAGGGGCATACCTAAATTTTCGAATCATCGTCATTGCCTTTTTAAAAGGATATATGATATACTCATCAAACGATAATTTGTATTTGGATGAAACGTCCTGCCAAATGGGGCTTACCGGGGCTTGCCATATTGATCACTGGGATATACCGTATACCATGTGCCGGCTCGGATGCACATGGACCAAGTGCGGAAGTGCTCAACCCTGTTGTTGGATACTAGCCACTGTCACGGATCCATTGAATAGCAGTATTGAAACATATTCCCTTCTTGTTTGAAACCAAGACAAGCTCACCAAATGTGATAGACCCAATACTAACCCTTCCCAATACTCCACCACTTGGGGTCATCACCAACATCAACCCAAACGGGGATATATCCAACGACAGTTGGCCCAATCGGGGATGCTTTCAATATATTTCTCCCTCCATCATCCCATCATTTCCCATTTCCTACTGGCTTTACCCTCTGGTAGTCAAACATAGCAATTGACAATTCCCCATTTACAGCTGGATTTTCCCAGCCATAAACATGTCAAAAGCTGATTTTCTGGAAGGATTTTCCAGCTGCCCTAAGGACGGTGCGGTGAAGTTGATGGTGGCCATACGAGGACTCAACACTGGAAAGGCTGGTTATGAAGATGGGGGGCTGTGATCGGATCTCGTTCGCGCAACTGTCCACCAGTTACAGTGAATTACATAATATGAAAGTTATATTCTATACAACATTATACAACTATATCCTGGGAATTCCTGGGATATGTTCAAAGGCCTAAGTCCTTCTCAACCCTTCGGCCCTTCGGATGGAACTCCTATTGAGACGACATGGCAGCCGCAAAGTCATAGCCAGGGCCAGGATAGGGGGAGGAAAGAACGGCATGAAACCTCTAGCTGACTCTAGTGTCAATGGTAACACCACGCTTGAGGCAGCTTTTGCGCTACGGCGCTACGGTCACCAAGTAGGTGTCAACATGTTAAATCTCAGCGACGCAGAGATTTTCTATCACTTTTCTGCATGTTTCATACTAAAGGATCTTAAAGGATCCATGTTCCTCATGTTTCATACTAAACGATCCATCTGGCGGGGGAAATCAAGCCCGCGACCCATCCTAGAAGAAACCCAAGTAAACCGAGTGAAGCCCATCATTGTAGATCCTGCAGATTTCCTACAGATCTATCATTAGAGCCATAAAAAAAGGCGTGACCCATCCTCACCAGGACGTGAAGTCTTACTCATCGATGAGTTATACCAATTTATCACACCATGACAATGATCAACGAATAGTTTTACGATCTGTTTCTATTCTTCTTTTTGTTAATGCTGCCATTTTCATATATTTTCATGGTGCATCAGCCCTCTCCCTGTTGCCGCTGAACAGGTGGTGAACTTTACGGATAGCAGCGGCGGCCCGGTCCAGCAGCGCCCGGGCACCAGCACGTCCATCCGCAAAGCCGCGACTGGTGCGGCGCCGGGCACGGTGCCGTGGCGGACGACGGCAGTGCTGCTGGCGCTACAGTGGCTGATGGCGATGGGAATGTGACCGGAACTGGTGGAGGCGTTCGATACATTGAATTGAGATATGTTTGAGCTTAAAACATTGATAAACACCTAGGCATATCAACCAAACCAATAGTCCTATATGGAACGGTAAATCCTGCTGAGATTGATAGGAAATATGCAGATGGAATTCGTACGTGTTGCTGCCTTACCTGGTAGCGCTAATGAGTCGTTTCACCGCCAGATCTGCTGAGCAAAATCAGGGTTGCTTTGAAGAATTTAGGACAGATTCACCTATCTATGGTGGTTTCTTGTGTTGGTTTCCAAACTATGTCCTAACATATTTCCTATTTTTTTTGGATTCCTAACCACCAGATGGTGGTTTCCAACCTCTGGTTTCTTGTCCATTTGACCTGGGATGATGATCCCATTCACATCGGTCAACCATGGTCCTGGAACAGATGCTGAAGCCCATTTTTTGAAGTGGTAATAAGCCTCAAGTGGGTAGGATATGAACTCCTACTGTACATATTCTTGGGATTTCTTGGGTTTGAACATGTTAGAATTAGACACGTTAGAAATCAGGATATGTCTGGATCAGAAACCTGGCTTGAAGGACGTCACAACGATGTCAAAACTACCACTGATGGCTAGGGAGAAGCCGCAGAGCCCAGCAGGTCGGCGTGTATTCGGAGTCCGTGCGTCGCACGGCGAAGCAAAGAATTGCCGGTGCCGCCGGTGGGTTGGGCCAAGCCCAAGCAGTTGTGATGCTCAGTTCCTGTGGAAGCGGCGACTGGGTCCATCCATGGAAGAACCATGGCTGGACAATCAAACAACATCAAACAACGTGAAACCACACTTGGGGGCACAACATGGCCATGTCTTTTTCCATGGGGTTTTGAGAATAAGTTTTCTGAAGCAATTCAGGCGAAAAGCGTGAACAGTTGCCCAACTTTCTGAAGAAAAGTGCGAGTCACCACAGCACGGGAATCTGAGCCATTGCCCGTAGTTAGGAAGCGCGGCTAGCAACTCCAAGGAAGATTGAACAAAAATAGCATATAAAATTCAAATAGGTTGCAATTGCTTTGACCAGCAAAAGGGAGAGGCAATCGCCCAAAAAATAGAAACACATAGGCAACATAGGTGATATTTGTGAAGTTCGGGGCCGGATGGGCCGGTAGGCTGCTAGGTTTCAGTTGACATGGACTTTGTGGACTTCGAACATTTGTGTGATTTTCGGACTTGCTCCATGGTCAGGTGAGGGGAGAGATTTGAACGCTTGTGCTACCTTCGTGGGCAGGTTGTACACTATCAAGCATCATTCAGCATCGGTCACTGAATCCTGGAGATTCCAGCTGCAGATCCCAAACCGATTAGCAGAAAATTCTGGTCCTGGTTCGATGCTCACGAAACGGTCCATGACTTTGGAGAGAAATCGTTGAGGAGTCCACCGGCTCTTGTTGCTGACATAGACCAAGGGTTGGCGCAAACCCCAATTGTCCATCCTTAGGAAACAAAGTAGGAAACAAAGCAAACCGCAGGCAACAGGTACAGTAAACTCTTGTAAACTTTGTTCTCAGTGCCGAGGGCGTTTTTCCAGAGGCTTGCTACCAGATGGATCCGGATGGAAGATTCATGAAGATTCAGCATAAATCTGAGCCACGAACAGGTGCAGAAAAGATGACCCCAAAGTGTGGTCCTCATGTGTTTTTTCACCGCAGAAATCATGCGGCTGGGGTCGATATGGCCAGAGGAAAAGTGGTGAAACGATCAAGTCGGAGGGACTGATGGGACATGGCAAGGACGGGTTTTGCTCAACCACCGGGCTGTTGAATTGCGGTGGATTTCATTTTAGTATATTTTAGTAGCAGATGACATCGCTATATAGGGGGAATCCACCTAGTTAATCAACCAGGATATTAACTAATCCGGGGTTGGCAGGATTCATTTTTTTCCTATACCAAAACTTTTGCAATCGATTATGGGGCTCTGGACCTGGATTATGGGTCTTCCACATGTGGTTTCATGGACCTTTTTCTTTACATAAATCAACCTAAATCAACCCTTCCTTTGAAAGGTTTTGAT
>Ga0126342_10021644_pt1 | contig 10695 bp, 12 predicted proteins | sample Cyp1metagenome_FD_92528 | JGI IMG/M metagenome (GOLD analysis project Ga0126342, IMG submission 92528) | Coral microbial communities from Lord Howe Island, Old Settlement Bay, Australia - Cyphastrea 1 metagenome | ecosystem: Host-associated > Invertebrates > Cnidaria > Coral ... | reverse complement strand
TATGCACCCCGCTTGCCCTAACAAGAAACAAAATCATCTACAAAACAGCTTGCTCCGACGGACCCAATTCTGGGTCCGGAAAAGCTTCTCAAAACCGGCTTCGCTCAAAAGGGCCTCCCTAGTATATATATATATATTGTGTGTGTGTGTGTGGGAGTGTGTGCTTGTGGGGCAACTGTGTTTATCTGTCGACATCTTTCGCAAACTCCATGCGTATCTTTCGCGAGACCCACTTAATTAAGGCCTCGCGTGTTGCCTCTTATGAAGATTCGGTCATTCGCTGCCAAACTAGAGATGTCGCCTTGCCAGCATCACAGAATATCACAGAATCCTAGCTGGAGTTTTTGTCCTCAATGGGCCAATCCCTTCAAAGTGCACTTGAGTCATTTCGCCCGCTCCTTGGCTAACTTTCGCGTAACTTCCGCGAGAATATGATCAATGATAACTCATAATATCTAAGTTTTGCATACTTTATACTTTCGCGAAACTTTCACCAAATAAAACGTTACTTTTGGGAACTCAGAGCAAAAACTTTCGCAAGGGTTCTGAAAATAACATGAACCGAAAAATTGTTATTCATTATGGAGGACTTCAGATCAACCACCATACATGGAACGCATGGAACAATATTTTTATAATTATATAAATTAGTTGCAAAAGGAGGTAAATAGATTGCTTGTATTTGCAACATCTCGAAACTGTATGAAACATGGTCGTCCGACTGGTCGAATTTCCTGTCGACCCAAATGTTAGCGCCTGCCATTGGTAGCGTTGGTAATGTCCGACAACACCATGAGCACCGTCCCAGGGCGGCTCTGGGCTCCTGCCGGTCGACCGGCTCGGGCTGAAGATTGCCCGAGACTTATTCCTAATCCTCTCAAGTAAAACACGCCTAAGTATATATATATATACATATATCATATATATATACAGATATACATATATCATATATATATAATTATATATATTTACATAACATCTATCTATCTGTCTTTCTGTCTGCCTGCCTGCCTGCCTGCCTGTCTGTCTGTCTGTCTGTCGGTCCATCCATCTATCTACCTATCTATCTATCAGATCTAAATGAGCCGCGGACGATATTTGGTACATAACTCATAACACAATTGCCGAGGTGTTCCTACGTCGTTCTCCAGTCTAATCTTCGTCAGTGCTTCAGGCACCATGATCCGTCTTGGGGTCTTGGAGTTCAAGTCTGCTAGGGGCATATGCTATAATGGCTAGAATCTATTTGAATCTATCTGCATTAATCTTTATCACTAACATCCTTCAAACAAATTTAGGAGTCAAAATTTTCAACCCTCCAAAATACATGGTTTAATCCCAAACATGTCAATTGTATTCCAGTTTGACCTAACATACCCAGACCCAAATCATCCCATTCCACTGGTTGGTAGGTATCTGCCCCAACTATGGGCTAGTTCATAATCCTATACATCGACCATCATTTACCAGCTCTATCACCATTTGATGGTAAAAAAAAACATATTTGACACTTAAATTCCACCAAAACACCATATTTGATGGTTAAAACCCCATATGAACCCATCAAACGCTGTGATTTTAGTGCTTCGATGTGCTTCGCAACCGTTTCAATCACCACTTTTGCCATGCGACCGCCATAAAATGTCTGCGGTGCGCGGCCCCGGTGGCCCCAGCGTGGCCCCAGCCACTCGCAGCCCAGCTGGCTGGGGGGTTCCACACATAGCTACTAGCACGCAAAAAACACTTGACATATATTAGTAAATCTATATGAATATATTTACTGTATATATAATTTCATTTTATATGTGTATTATATATATATTAATGTGTTACTATACACTATATGTGTATATTATATGTTATGATTTACTATACTATACTGATACTGTACTGTATTATATTATATACATATCATATTATATATAATATACGTATATACATGAGCTGTGTTCAAATGGTCTAACAGACTGCTTACGCGGCAGCTTACGCGCTGCTTACGCGCCCGCAGTTTTAGCTTACGCGCAGGAATAGCTTTCGCTGATGCTTACACGGGCTTACGATGGCTTACGTACACCAGGGTTTTGCTTACGCGAGGTCCTTATTGCCACCCTCTTACTAAAAATGAATAATCAAGTGGGTTTTGGATGTGGCTCATATGAATTAATCATCTATCCAAATTCAAAAACAACAATTACAAGTATATCATATCATATCATATTAGTTAGGATCATCATCCGATGTCTGAGACAAACGATAATGCTTTAAAACATGTTCACACCACCTAGCTCTCGCGTATCGAAGCGTTAAAATCGTCATGTGTATCCATTGTGTTGTTTGAAACCACCAGCCAGTCATCATTTTGGGTCTACCACTATGACCCGAAAATCGCTTTAAGAGGCACTCATTGCATGGAGGCTTGCTGACAGCTTGCCCGCAGCTCACGCTTCCAATGAGGCCATGATGTCCCCAAGCATCTGCCTGCCGGCTCCAAGAAATTTGCTGTGCCATGGATTTTATGGGAGGAAAAAAAAAGTCGTTTCAGTTTCATCTCATTTCCCTTGGCATATCTTGGCATGCTTTCACGGAACAGAGGCTGGAAATATCATCATTTTGGACCAACAACTCCGGCAGCCGTAGCTGGAGCATGGAATAAAATGAATCATTCCGGCCTGGCATCTTGTTCCAAGGGAATTGGCTGAGCAGAGTCTACGGAATACCTTGAAAGCCGGCAGCGGCAACATCATCCAATTGATCGGTCGCTAAAATGAGAGGAAACCAATGGTTTCCTGCAGCCCAACAGTTATTGAAACACCCTGGTTTCATGCGACTGTCATGGCTAGTTCCAGGTGGTTGCCTTTCACAAAACTACCAATTGAACAGCCCACCTCCTTTGTAGACAAAGTGCAAGACTTCAGACAAAACCCTAAGGTCTGAAGAGTGTATATGGCCTGAAAAACCCTTGATCTTTCAATCTCCTCTTAGAAGTATGACCTGGCACACCAAGGACCCAATCATTCCTTAGCCCTTTTAACCGGGGAACAGCCCCCTATTCCATTCACATTTAACCACATTTCCTCGCCAAGATGCCTCACCCGCTCATTCTCTTGCCAAATCTCTTTGCTTGAACGAAGTACCAGGGAGCATTTCTTCCATTCCATTTTCTGATTCACCTCCTGCCATTCCCGAAATCCGTGGAAAGACCAACCGAAGATAGTTCTTTTCTGATTTCAGGATCAACGGGTCACGTCAAAGATCTAAAATTTATGGAGTTTCAGAAATGTTCTCAACGGATTTGAGCAAATGATCCCCCATGGCCCCAATCATTTACAATCACCTACACATGATTTTCCAATGAACACATATTAACATATATTAACATATATTAAAAGTTACATTTTTAGATTAGAGGCAAAACCCCAGCCAGTCAGCACCCTGGCAACGTTCCTTCAGCGGCTGCGCCCCTTCTCCACCGTTGTGTGCGGCTTCGAAGATCGCCATGTAGTCACCTGGGACGGGTCAGGGACTGTGAGATGATGCTCAATGGTTAATTTTTGGTCAATTAAACCCCTTAAAATCATAGTGTAATGATTGTATAAAGCTTCGCAGTTCAAAAGAATCCGAAACTCAGGGATTTTTTTTAAAAAACTCCATCCAAGTCTTGCCCTTGCTGAAAACATCTTATGTTGTGAAACGAAAATTCGCGCGATCCAAGATGGAACTTGCAGAAAAGTCACGCGCTTCTCGGCCCAGGAGATTCTTAACCACCTGGCTGAAATGGTGGATGTCCTATGGGCATAAATTTCAATTTCAGGCATGCCAGCCACACAGGGTATATCGTGGAAAAGGCATGCCCAATTGAATTTATTGGAAGTTCATGCCGTTGCCATTGCAGAGTCTTAATTCCATTCTGGCACACATGCGCACGCATACATCTAATTACAGTACATCTGAATTTATATCCAGATTTACATCTCTAGTAATATAATATATATATACATACTCATGCGGATCTTGGGAAGTGTTGTATCTGTGGAGCTATCACTCTTGAGTCGTTGAATCATAGCATCATCGGTTCCCACTGGCGCACATCATCATAGAGGTTCACTTCCATTTGATCCTCAGCTCCAAAGGCTTTTTTTGGAACTGAGGGCTGGGATGCAGCTACCTGAAGTGATGACACAAGCGGCTGGTTGAACATGTAAGAACGAGTCTTAACGAGTCTTAACGAGTGAACCTTGATGAACTTTGACCCTGGCCCTGTAAACCTATATGGAAAATAGACCAAAAGCAGCGGCCCGTGGCCATGGTCGGTTTCCTACGCCCAGAGACAAACAGTCAATTTTTCACCAGCCAAAAGGGCCAAGAGGATGGTTTCGTCAGAAATAGGGTTTTAACGTGATCTATCTATATTATCTGCACATATATTTATATAACAATAATTAATAGTAATATTATATAATATTAATATATATTAATAATGAATAATAATAATAAGCAAAAATATATAGATTTGACCAACAGAACGATGTTTCACAATGATTGTGTTGCCTTGGAATTCGCCCCCAAAACGAAGCAGTTCCGGGTCTCCGTGTGATCCAGCACGTTGAGGCGGCAGAGGTAGCGGAACTCGGGGTAGCTGGAAACGTGACCCCCCATGCAGGTCCACTCGCCATTCTCTCTCTGGCTCACTTTCTTGTTGCAAATCCTGCGGATGTTCGACGTTGGCTGCTGGCTTGCGGCGAGAAAAATCACAGTGGACAAAATGAAAAATCAACAAAAAACATGGCCATCTCTCAGGACGTGAGATCATGATGGGCCAAGCTTTTACCCGGGGCCGCATATGTTTTCGCAGTGTTGCGGGAGAAATTCCTGGGTTTTGATGGGTTAGAAATTCCCAACCCACCAAGAAAAGCCACCCGTCAGTCCTCATCGTGGCATGACGCGAAGCAGGTGCATTGGATTCAACCTGCTGTGGGCATGAGCTGTAGTACGGTGCCCGGTCGGTCCTAAGATCTTGCGGCCGCGACATGGGACCGGCAAACGTAACATGGCCGGGACATGGAGATATCATTCTGTCAATGGGAATTTCAGGATCCTAAAATGAGGTACTGTACCATGTAAGGCAAGATGTTGTTGGGATATTCCCTTACATAGGCCGTATATATGGTAGGTACCTCCAATTGAGGTTCCTGAAATGGTAATTGATTCTATGATATTTTATGTATAGGTGTATCTACCTACGGTGCAACTAATGTGGATATGTGTGGATACGCTCAATTATGATCCCACAAATGGGGTATGGCAGGGAAAATGAGGCGACTGATCTAATCTCATCCAATCTTCATGGAACCCTAGGGTGCCCCCTTTGGGGGTATCCCGCAACAGCGGACGCTTATATAACTAGCGGCTAGTAATGAATAGTGCGGGTGCATAACCATTCAATAAGGCCATAGTGTTTAAATCAATGGATTGGTTTAAGGGAAAATTTACAGGAAAGCCCCATTATTTAATGGGAAAATCTATGGTTTCCATTGATTAAAAGAGGATCATATTATTCATATTCCAATAATATCTCTATTTCAGCGCGACTATGATCATCATATCCCCCTAAGACACTCTCGCTGATCATCCATCGATCCATATGGGTTGGGGATGGTTGGGGTGTATGCTGCATTTTCAGACACCCCAATTGGATATATGATATAGTTGGTTACATATCCCCACAATAAATGGTCCCATTAGGTTCCAATTGCCCCCCGATTCTTGGTTACATCCCCATTCATATCTTTCAATCAAAGGATGAGGATGAGGAGGATGATGATGATGATGATGATGATGCTGCTGCTGCTGGTGGTGGTGGTGGTGGTGGTGAACCACTGGATTTGGCATAGGTGCGAGTTCTGGACCCAGTACATTATATATCCATGTATATAATCAATATCCAATTGAACCTCCATAAAAACAGATAAAATCCCACAAAATCCAAGAATTTCCCATAGATTCGCAATAACATCTCATCAAATTCCCATGAAATCCACTGAAATCCCCTGTCAAAACCACCATCAAATCACCATGAAAAAATGTAAAAACCTCCAGGCTAGGCATCGGCATGCTGGTCAGGGTTGCCACCACCGTGTGCTTGTGCACGCCCTTCTCCCCACCGCCCATCATGGCACCGGGGGAGGCCAGTTTCAAATCCTCCTAGCCCAAGGCGCTGCGGAAAATCTATCTGATTGGATTGGTTTAAGGAAAAATTTACAGGAAACCATAGATTTTCCCATTAAATATGGGGCTTTCCTGTAAATTTTCCCTTAAACCAATCCAATGACTATAGGAACCACAGGTTTTTACCACCCGCGATTTTTTAACTGTTACCATCTGGCTATGACTAACATAGGGAAAATCACATTTTTTTAATAGGTAAACCATCTATAAATAGGCCATGTTCCATGGCTATGTTAAATAACCAGAGGGTACGTTTTTTGAGTTTCCCATCATTTTCTTCCATCCAGTTGCCAGTTTTTTGAGATTTGAGGCTTTGAAATGAACAACAGATTTAAAGCATTGGAAGGATTGGTAAACGTGAAGCCACGCAAATTTGCATTTGAGATGGGTAATATTGCATGTCAGGCATAGTGGATTGAATATCAGATCTAGATGGAATAGTTTCCTGCCAAAGTGCAGGATTTTTTTTGTTGAACTTGGTCCATCTTTTAGGCTTTTTAGGTGGATCTTTGCTTTGGGATTGGTGGGTTGGCGGTAGATTCTTCCCAGGCCCTCTTGCAGGAAAGCTTGAGAAACTTACATGTCTTTTGGGCCAGCTCTGTTGTGGAGATGCCCCTTAAGCTTGTCCTAGAGGCAAGCTGGTGCATCTACGCCCAACTTGTCATCCCTGAAACGCCGTCGCAGCACATCCTGCTTACACTCTTCGATGGTCTTTCGCTGACCGGAAGAATTCGAGAACTTGGAGGGCGAAGCAAGCTGCTGACCAGAGTCCTGTCAAGCTCCCAGCTGTTCATGGTCGTTTCGAATCACTAGGGTCACTAGGGTCACTAGGGCCACTGCCCTCCTTTAAGCAAACACGCCTGACCGTGGTGAAAATCACAGAAAATCCATGAGACCTCCCCAATTGCAAGGAAATTCTTACAAGCACGGTTGAAAATTAAAAGCCATTTTGGAATGGGGAAATCCGATCTGTTTTTACCCTACTGGTTTTTGAATGGATTGCCTGTTTTTCTGGCGTTCTGTATCTTAAATCCCTAGTATACACTTGGTAAGTACCTGAGGACGTTCCCAGTCGCGCTGGCAGAAATACCAGGCCCCCTATAGTGGAACGGTGCTCCTGGAAATCCTTAAACTTCCGCATCAGCAGAAAGGAATCCTGGCGCCGATGCGGAAAAGGATTCCCCGGAATTGGATGGAAAATCTACAAGGAAATCCCTATCATTGGGTAAAAAATGGTAAAAATGTAAAAACATGTAAAAACCCATGGTGTCCTCATTCCCTGCAGTCCTCAAACCCACCCGATGAAGGATGGTAAACCCGTTTTAGTACTGGATCTATTTATTTCGAGGATTTTTCATAGGGGAAGGGATTGCTCTGGAACGCTTCACCCCAAGGACGTGATCCTTGTTTTCCTCAGCTTTTGCTGGCAAAATCGCCATTGATTGATGATCATCAGACGGCATTTATTTATATATGTATGCATATATGTATGTATATGTGTATATACACATATGTGTATATACACATGTATATATATATACATATGCGTGTATATATATAATATATATAATTATATTATATATATATATAACTAATATAATTATATATGCATACTCCCAATCATTCTGATGGTCAATGTGATTAATAGGCAAACACCAGGGTAACCCCCCAGTGACTCAGTGAACAGCGCCTCATGGTCCGGATGCAACTCCAACTGTGCTGGGCTGCCAAGGGACTTCATCTGGTTGAACTCTGAGATTCTTGCCTTGCGCGGTGGTAAACCATAGGAAACCCAAGTACCATTTTTATGGGTGCGTAATAAAGGTGCGATAACCATTCTCAAATGGTAGGTGTACATTGGGGTTCAAACGTTCAAACAGTCATCTATTTTGGATTGATTATAGATACTGCAAGTTGATCATGGACATTTAAGAAGAATCTATGTGTATCATGTTGTATCTATTTGTTATGATCTAATTCTGCAACAGTTATTTCATATGTATCAATGAATCCAAGAAATTTAATGATACTGTCAGACGTTCAGACTGTCTATCTGTGTGTCCGTCTGTCTACGTGTCTTGTTTTTCTTGCTGTCCATCCATCCATCCATCCATCCATCCATCCGTCCATCCAGCATCCGTCCATCTACGCATGCCCCTGCAAGAATCTGCAACAGGACCCACACGACGAGAATTGCCAATGTCCAGTTGTTTTATTGGATCCTTTGGGGGCAGTTCCGATGCAGAAACCGCAACTTGTGAACGGAACTATTAGGCCATTGTTGCGCCGCCCCCCTTGGTTTTCCTGCAATCCTGTTCGCCGATTCCCGTCAAAAATTGATGTCGAAAGGGATGCCGGGTTTATCTTCAACGTGGGTCTATCCACAAACCTCTACTGTTTTACCATGATTTAGGATCGGCAAGACCTCTGCATTGGATCCCACCGGAACACTACAAATGACTCGTGGAGTTCACCCAATCCTAACGGTCCTAACGTTGTTGTTTGAAAGGATTCATCATCGAAAACTTTCTTCAAAGTCTCGTTTTCTTCAGATTTCATCAAGATTTCATCAAAATCATCAAATGCTGCTACCAATTCACCAAATTCATCCGGTTTTCATCATCCCAATTCCCAAAACCCATGGATCTCCATGGATCACATTTTCGCGCCAAATGCACCTTCTTCAGAAACACCACAGCTCCAATTTCGAAGTCTGTCCCTACGGCGCGCTCGTTCCAAAGGACCAGCTCCATGGTGCTGTGGCCTGGACCATGGCATCCGTGGCCATGAATTTTTCGTGGACTACATGTTATACCATATGGATGCCCATATACAGTATATATATATGTGTGTGGATATATATGTGTGTATGTATATGTGGATATGTATATATATATATATGTGTGTGTGTGTGTGGATATGTATATTATATATATGTGACATATTGGCAGAATTTCGCAGACATATATGCAAGTCACTGACTAAGTACAATACCTACAAAAGGAAGCAAAACTTCAGCGCGGATTGGAGCAGTGTCTTGCAGATACTGTCTGCATCCCACAGAAGAACTTTCACAAATGTTTGACCTATGCTTTTCTAGAAGGGTTGTCCCTACAAATGATCTCTGAATCTAGCAAATGGTCCGCAACTCAAACCACTTCTCAATCAAAATAAGTAGGAAATAATTCTAAATAATTCGAAACACATGGATATTCGAAACATTTCGAAACATATCTGGGCAAATTATAGTACTTTCACTAACCTGAAATAAGAATAAATAAGACCATATTGGGATAATTATGGATAATTCCCTTACTTACAAACCATTATTCCAATTTTTTTTGGCTTCTCAGAGGGATAATTCCCCAAGAGCCAAACCATTATTCCAGTGAGGGCTCCATAGATCAATAAATACATCGTTGATCATGGAGCCTGAAGAGCCAGATGGGTCCCACAGGCCGATCTCCCGCTTCGTCATCTCCTGACGGAGAATGACGGCGTTAACCCATATCATCCCATACCTATATTAATACAATTATATATAGGTAATGTATACATAAGCATACAGTATTCAAGATATGAACATTGCATATATATATACAGTATATAGTATATGATTGGACAATTAGAGACATGTTTAGCGGATGCTACTGGATTTAGAAAATCTTTGGATATCTTTGGATAGTTCAATGAAATACAATTCCTCCCAACTAGCAGACCTCGAGAATCGCTCGCAAATGGCAGGGTCATCAAGGTCTTGTGCAAAATGAAGCGAACCAACGAATGATTTACCCTCCGAGGCACCAACCATTTGATCAACCATTTGGGGGTCATTTTACATGATCGATACCCTCCGGTAAACTAACATAGCTATTGAAAATGGCCATTTATAGTGGATTTACCCATTGAAAATGGTGATTTTCCATAGTTATGTTAGTTTTCCAGAGGGTATTTGGGAGGTTCCTAGAATGGTGTCCCCCCAAATCATCCCCTGTAAAGGAATTTTCGATGAAGAAAACATCTTGATTTGGTGAACCGCCCCGGTGGAGGCAGCAAAGCTGAGGATACATATAATATACATACAGTAGCATGTAATACATGTACCACACACACAGATATATATATATATATACATATGCCCATAGATATATGCAATCATATATAAATTAATAGATTATACTATATATATATATAAAATACTATATATAGATACATATAATGTTACCTATATAATTAATGTAGACATCCCCCATGTACAGCTCGCTAGATGCTTTGCGGCCGGCTTTATAGAGAATAGCCTGGTATAAACTGGAATGGCCACATGTTTGGAGTCTATAAAGTGGAAAACCAACATGTTTTGTCTATAAAGTCAAAATCCAACGTTTGTATAAAGTCGCCTGGCCGCGTAAAAACATAAAACTCGATGTAGGTTTTTGAGGGTACTTGTGAACATGTCCCATGACTATAAAG